>JGI994J12354_10001173_pt1 | contig 26591 bp, 27 predicted proteins | sample IntmicLarv3ML3BL_FD_12354 | JGI IMG/M metagenome (IMG submission 12354)
GTACCTATTGAGGCTGATGGCGCAATTGAGATTGCCCGCCGTTCAAGAGGAACTCCCCGCATTGCCAATCGGATGCTGCGTCGCGTGCGGGATTTTGCGCAGGTGAAGGCTGGCGGCGTGATTACTCGTGAGGTGGCGGACATGTCGCTGCGAGCGCTTGAGGTGGACGATTTGGGGTTGGACTCCATTGACCGCCGCATGTTGGAAAGTATCATTGAGCATTACAACGGCGGACCTGTGGGACTGGAAACTCTGGCGGCAACCATCAATGAGGAAGCCGTTACGCTGGAAGATGTTTATGAGCCATACCTCATGCAGATGGGTTTTTTATCCCGTACACCGAGAGGGCGCTGCGTGACGAAACGTGCTTATGAGCATTTAGGCATTGCATATTTTGGACAGCTTGAATTGTGAGGAATTGAGTATGGGTAGATTATTTGGGACTGATGGCATCCGCGGCGTTGTGAATGATGGCTTGGATGGGGAACTGGCATATAAAGTGGGCCTCGCTGCTGCGCAGGTACTCTCTGCACAGGCGGAAAAGAACCCCCGCTTTTTTATCGGGCTGGACACCCGTATCTCCGGCGATATGCTGGCCGCCGCTCTCACAGCAGGACTCACAGCTGCCGGTGCTAACGTCCGCAATTTGGGCATCGTACCCACGCCGGCGGTGGCCTATCTGACGAAAAAGCATGGCTATGATGCAGGTATTATGGTTTCGGCCTCGCATAATCCCTGCGAGCATAACGGAATCAAGATTTTCAACAGCGAGGGCTTTAAGCTCTCTGACGAGCTTGAGGAGGCCGTCGAGGCTTTGATTCTGGGCGAAGCGTCTCTTGCACCGCTCCCTGTTGGCGCAGGACTTGGCACCGCCAGCATCAGCGACGGAGCAGAGCGGGAGGAATATGTTACTTATCTACGGCAGACGGTGTCTGCTGACTTTTCTAAGCTCCGTGTGATGGTTGACTGCGCCAACGGCTCGGCGAGCGCCACGGCGCAGCAGCTGTTTTCCCAGCTTCCCAACCTTCATTTTGATATTATCGCCGCCGAGCCGGATGGTATCAACATCAACGCAAAGTGCGGCTCCACGCATTTGGATAACCTCGCCAAACTCGTTGTTGCAGGCGGCTATGATTTGGGTATCGCTTTTGACGGCGACGCTGACCGCTGTCTTTGCATTGACGAGACAGGGGGAGAGATTGACGGGGACAAAATGATGGCTGTCTGTGCGCAGATGATGCGTGCCCAAGGCGAGCTGCCCGCCAATACCATCGTTGCTACTGTAATGAGCAATATTGGTCTGCACCGCTATTGCCAACAGGAGGGTTTTCAACTCATCTGCACTGCTGTGGGTGACCGGAATGTGCTGGAATGCATGCTGGAGCACGGGTATGCTATCGGCGGGGAGCAGTCGGGCCACATGATTTTCCTTGATTTGGCAACCACCGGCGACGGCCAGCTGACAGCGCTGCAATTTTTACAGGTATTGGTAAAAAGCGGCATCAAGGCTTCCGAGCTTGTCGCTTGCTGCCCCAAATATCCCCAGATACTCAAAAACATGAAAATTGCATCCGTTGAGGATAAAAACCGCATTATGTCCTCCGAGGCATTGAAAGTGGAAATCACTGCAGTGGAGGAAGTCCTGGGCGGAGATGGCCGTGTTCTCATTCGCCCGTCTGGTACAGAGGCCTTGATTCGGGTTATGGTTGAGGCAAAAAATGAGGAGGATGCCGTCAACTACACCGAGCGGCTTGTCAATTTTATTGAAAATCTATAAAAAACATACAGAAAATATTTATTTTGCATATACTATTGACAAAAGTAGTTTTATTTGCGATAATGTGTTAACTACCCCTATTTTCGAGTTTACAAAAAGTTTACAAGACTCCAACTGATTGGAAGGTTTCTAGCTTGCAACATCCTCAATATAGTAATTATTCCGATGAAAAGCTATGCTTGCTTACCGCATCAGGTGATCGCATCGCAGAGGAAGAAATTGTGGTGCGTTATAGTCGTCTGGTGCGTATTTGTGCTCGCCCTCTTTTTCTGGTGGGCGGGGATGCTGAGGACTTGATTCAGGAAGGTATGCTCGGTTTACTCGACGCAATACGAGAGTTCACGGGCGCACGTTCAGTCAAGTTCAAAGCTTTTGCGGAAACCTGCATTAAAAACCGACTATTTTCTGCGATTAGAGCATATAATAGCGGCAAACATGTGCCGCTCAACCACTCTGTTTCTTTTGAAACGCCTTCGCTTGTAGCCCGGTATCCCTTTCACTTGATGGGTTCGGTAGAGCAAAGTCCGGAGGATTTGTTTATCCGTAAGGAAGGTTCTACTGAGACAATAGATGCTCTCCAACGCTCTTTGTCCGGATTCGAAGCAGATGTGCTTTCGCTGTTTCTTGAAGGGCTTTCCTATTCTGAGATTGGCGCAAAACTAGGGAAGACATCAAAGTCAGTAGACAACGCTGTGCAGCGCATCCGGCGCAAATTGGAGCAGCAACTTAATTCGGCGTATTCAGCCAAAGGCTGATCGCAATATTAAACCCATGTAGCAATTACTGGGCAACATTCTTTTTCAAAGAGAGGGTAAAAAATCATGTTTGAAGACAAGACACTGGTATGTAAAGAGTGCGGTGGCGAATTCGTATTTACCGCAGGCGAGCAGGAGTTTTATGCAGAGCGTGGCTTCCAGAACGAGCCTCAGCGCTGTAAGATTTGCCGTGACGCACGCAAGAATGCGACTCGCGGTCCCCGTGAATTCTTCACAGCTACCTGTGCAGAGTGCGGCGGCGAGGCTAAGGTTCCCTTTGAGCCGAAGTCTGACAGACCTGTCTATTGCAGCGATTGCTTCGCTCGCATGAGAGAAGAAGGCTAAATAGCTGACAAAAAGCGTCCGATGATTCGGGCGCTTTTTTCATGCTTAGGAAAAAAATGAGTGGATTACTTTGCAGAATTTGACCATATTGAAATGGTTATTGCTATTTCCTGAAAAATTGTGTATAATAATTTGAAAACATTTTTGGAGGTATTTCATTATGGCACAAATTAACAAGGATACTATTATCGGCGATATCCTCACCATTGCACCGGATGCCGCTCCTATTTTATTGGCGGTTGGCATGCACTGCCTTGGTTGCCCTGCTTCCCGCGGCGAGACTCTGGAGCAGGCCTGTGCCGTTCATGGCGTGAACGTTGAAGACATGCTGGTAAAACTACAGGCTCTGGCAAACTAAATCTATCATAGTTTTGGGTTAGGCTGTGAGAATTTGATTGGCTCTTTCCACCTGTCGCCCCGGTTGCAATCAATAGCAAATGAAGTCCTGCGTGGCACAGTTGTTGCTGACGTGGGTATTGATCATGCCTATTTGCCCGTTTGGCTGCTTTGTGAGGGCATTGTCTCTTCGGCCATCGGTACTGATTTACGGGAAGGTCCATTAGAGCGAGCGAAGCAAACTGCTGTGCGATATGGTGTACCTAATCGTATTTCCCTACGCCTGTGTGATGGCCTTTCCGCCATTTCTCCAGAGGAAGCGGAGTATATCACGATTGCTGGCATGGGAGGAGAGACGATTGCCAACATTTTAGAGCAGGCTCAATGGACGAAAGTAGGGCAACATGTTCTGCTTTTGCAGCCTATGAGCAGCCAAGAAGATTTACGCAAGTATCTCACAGAGCATGGTTACATCATTGAAAAAGAAATTCTAAGCCGTGAAGGAGATACCATCTATCTGACTTTGCGGGTCTGTGCTGGAAAGTCAGCTCCTTACTCTTTGGCTGAACAATGGGTTGGCCGACAAGAGCAGGGAATGGCCTCTCCTTTGCGACTCTCTTATCTTGACCAGACCATCCACAGACTCTCGCGAGCACTATCTGGTTTGAGTCTTGCATGGCAGTCTCAGCAGAAAGTGCGGGAAGCTGAGTATCGGCTAGCGTTGGAGGGCATCAAAATGTTGAGAGAGGAGTGGATTGTTTGGCAACGGTAAGAGAAATCTATACATTTCTTGATTCCATTGCTCCGTTTTCCATCCAAATGGACTTTGATAATGCGGGCTTTCTTGTTGGAGACGCAAACGTGCAAATCAGCCGGGTACTTTGTGCCTTAGACATTACAGAAGCAGTTATTGAAGAAGCTGTGGCGAAGCAGGCGAATCTGATTGTCACCCATCATCCGGTGATTATGAATCCGCTGAAGACAGTGACTGGAGACAGCCGCACAGGAGCGCTAGTAATGAAGCTCATTCAGAGCGGAATTGCTGTGATTTCTGCTCATACCAACTTGGATGCGGTTGAGGGCGGTGTGAACGATGTGCTTGCTCAGTTGCTTGGTGTAGAGAATGCGGTTATTTTTCTTAATGAGAGCCCTGACCCAGCAGGTCGTCTGTCCGGTATTGGACGGATTGGTCGTCGAAGCGGAGCTGTTCCGGCAAATTTTTCTGTATTTTCTGCATTTGTCAAAGAGCAACTCAAAGTTGACGCTCTACGTTGCTATGATGCCGGAAAGCCGGTAGAGCGCATTGCTGTTTTAGGTGGCAGTGGCGGAGATTACGTAGAAGCGGCGTTCCAAAGAGGCTGTGATACTTATGTCACGTCTGATGTGAAGCACCATCATTACTTGGATGCACTGGGTTTTGGTATTAATCTGATTGATGCGGGACATTTCAAAACAGAGGATGTAATTATCCCTGCTTTAGTACGGCAATTGGCAGCAGCGTTTCCAACGGCTGAAATTCTCCGTTCTGAAGCATGCCAGCAACCATATTTATCTTACTAGAGGGAGAGATGTTCCATGTCAGGACACTCTAAGTGGGCCAATATTCAGCATAAAAAAAGCAAGACTGATGCCCAAAGAGGAAAGTTATTTACTAAAATGAGCCGTGAAATCATCGTGGCCGTCAAGGCCGGCGGCAGCGCTAATCCCCTTGAAAATTCGAGACTCAAGGATGTGATTGCAAAGGCAAAGGCTGCCAATGTGCCCAATGATAACATCAAGCGAGCCATTGAAAAGGGCGCCGACGATACTGCTGATTACGAAACTATCACTTATGAGGGCTACGGCCCCTCTGGCGTTGCGGTCATTGTGGAGACTATGACTGATAACCGCAACCGTACAGCTGCTGAAATGCGGCATTATTTTGACAAATATGGCGGTAACATGGGTACCAGTGGTTGCGTGTCCTGGTCGTTTGACCAGAAAGGCGTTATCATTATCGAGCGTAGAGACTTAGACGAGGACACAGTCATGATGGAAGCGCTAGAGAGCGGTGCATCGGACTTCGATTCATCTGACGAGGTGTTTGAGATATTTACCGATCCGTTTGTGTGCGGCAATGTAACTATAGCGTTGGAGGAGAAGGGATACAAGTTCCTCTCTGCTGGTGTTGAGATGGTACCACAGAACGACATGAAACTAGAGACTCCTGATGATGTGAAGAATATGGAGAAGCTCATTGAATTGATGGAAGATAATGATGATGTGCAAAACGTCTGGCATAATTGGGCTTTTTAATTTTTGTTGATAAGTGTGTTGGACAGTCGCGCTCCTGAGACGAAAGGCTCTTGAGTGAGGAAAGTCCGGGCTCCACAGGGCAAGGATAACAGATAACGTCTGCCGAAGGCGACTTTAGGAAAAGGGCAACAGAGATATACCGCCGTATCAAAGCTTGCTTTAATACGGTAAGGGTGGAAAGGTGCGGTAAGAGCGCACCGGCTGACTGGGAACAGCTCAGTCCTGTAACCTCTATCCGGAGCAACACCGTGGAGGGGAAATAGGCCTGCCCGGCTTCCCCGAGGAGGTGGCTTGAGCGCATGGGTGACTGTGCGCCTAGATAGATGGCTGTCGAAACAGAACCCGGCTTATAGATGCACTTATTCATATGAGGATCGCCGCTGAGTAAGCGGCGGTTTTCTTTTGCAGAAGTGGTTGTTTTTTTCAGAGAAAAAAGATATAATATTAGGATAGATATTATGGTAATTTTCTAAAGGGGTTAGGATTTACATGAGCATCAACCAATATTTCTCCAGCCTTCAAAATAAAAAAGCCACTGTACTAGGTGTTGGTGTGAGCAATATACCACTCATTAAAATGCTGTGCAGAGCGAATGTCAAAGTGGTCGCTAGGGACAAACGCAGTCGAGATGCCATGTTGGACACAGCAGAGGAACTTGAAAGTCTGGGGGTCACCCTAATTCTTGGGGAAGGTTATCTTATTGGCCTTGACGGCGACGTGATTTTCCGCACGCCGGGCATGCGGCCGGATTTGCATGAAATTCAGTGCGCTGTGGATAAGGGTGCTGTGCTTACCAGTGAAATGGAGCTGTTTTTTGAGCACTGCCCCTGCCATACCATCGCTGTCACAGGCAGTGACGGAAAAACCACTACCACAACGATTATTGCAAAGTTGCTGGAGCAAGCAGGGAAGAGCGTTTATCTTGGTGGCAATATTGGTCGTCCTCTTTTATCAGATGTGTCTGGTATGGAGCCAGAAGATTATGCGATTTTAGAGCTGTCTTCCTTTCAGCTTATGACCATGAAGCGAAGCCCTGACATTGCTGTTGTCACCAATGTTACCCCCAATCATTTGGACGTTCATCTGGATATGGCCGAGTATATCACTGCAAAGGAAAATTGCTTTATACACCAGAATAAAAAACATCGGGTTGTGCTCAACTATGATAACGAGATTACACGTGGCTTTGCCCAGTTTGCAAAAGGAGAGAAGGTTTTCTTCTCACGAAAGGAACGCATTGAACATGGCGTCTTTCTCCAGGATGACATGATTTATGTTCATGGAAAACCTTATCTTTCCATAAAGGATATCTCCTTGCCAGGTGACCACAACGTAGAAAACTATATGGCAGCCATCGGTGCTATCCACCACCTGGTTTCAAAAGAGCTTGTACAGGCCTTTGCAAAGGAATTCACTGGTGTAGAGCATCGCATTGAGTTGGTTCGGGTGAAAGATGGCATTTTCTTCTACAATGATTCCATCGCCTCTTCACCAGCCAGAACCATTGCTGGGCTTCGCTCTTTCAGCCGGAGAGTGATTTTAATTGCCGGCGGCTATGATAAGAAAATTCCCTTTGATGATTTGGGTGTTGAAATTGCCCAATGTGTCAAGAGCCTATTCCTGTCAGGACACACGGCGGAAAAAATCAAAGCCGCTGTGGTGGAAGCGGTTAATTATAGCGAAAAGGATATTGATATATACCAATATCAAACCTTTAATGAAGCTGTCCGCCAAGCGGCAGCGGCAGCCGAACCTGAAGATGTGGTGTTGCTCAGTCCAGCCTGTGCCTCCTTCGACCAGTTTAAGAACTTTGCTGAGCGAGGTGAGGCATTTAAGCGATTGATTTATGAATTATAAAAAAAGGATGTGAATAATTTTGACTGTTCAAGAATATGCAAAACAGCTCTGCGACCAACCCGGCCCGTCAGGCTTTGAAACAGCTGCTGTGCGAAAGGCCAAGGAGCTGCTAGCTCCTCTGGTTGACGAGGTCAGGATTGATCGGCTCGGAAACTTAATTGGTTTGCGTCGCTGCGGAAAAGAAAATGCCCGAAAAATTGTTCTGGATGCTCATATGGATGAAATCGGTTTTATTGTTACCGGTGTTGAGGACGGCTTTTTGCGCTTCACCACTCTTGGCGGTGTTGATCCGAGAATGCTGCCCAATCGGGAGCTGGCAGTTTTAACTGACCCGCCCATCTTCGGCGTTTGCATTTGTCTGCCGCCCCATGTGCAGAACGAGGCAGATTTTGATAATTCTACTCCTATCAATGAGCTTTTCATTGATATCGGTATGAGCCAGGAGCGGGCAAAGGAACTAGTCCCCATTGGCACACCAATGGTCTATAACACCAAGGGCTTTGAGCTAATGAACGGTCGTTTTTGTGCGAAAGCTATTGATGACCGGGGCTGCTTTGCAACTCTACTTCGGGCAGCAGAGCTACTAAAAGACAAGCCTTTACAGGTTGACCTATACATCGTTGGTAGCATCTGTGAGGAAGTAGGCAGTTATCGCGGTGCAACTACTGCTATTTATGGCATCAATCCGGATGTCGGTATTGCTGTTGATGTAACCCATGCGAAAACGCCTGATTCTGGTAGCGATGTCCGCTTTCAGCCCGGCGGTGGTGCTGCTATTTCTGTGGGAACGATTGCTACACGTTGGGTCTCCAACAAACTGGTTTCCCTTGCAAAAGAGCGAAAGATTCCCTACAACATCGAAGTCGCCTCCGGCCCACAGGGTACCAATGCCTTTGCGGTGCAGATTTCCAGAGAGGGGGTCGCCTGCTGCCTGGTGAGCCTGCCCATTAAATACATGCACACACCAGTAGAGGTTATGGACAGTCAGGATGGCGAAGCCGTGGCAAATCTGTTGGCCGCTTTTGTTGAAACCCTTGGAGAGGAGGATTTCCCATGCTGCAAACTTTAAAAGAACTCTGCGCTCTACCCGGCATTTCCAGCTTTGAGGAACAGGTACGAGACCATATTGTCACTGCCGTGCGCCCTTATGCTGACGAAATGCGGGTAGATGCCATCGGCAATCTGATTGTGTTTAAGAAAGGCGCAAAGGCTGCGCCTAATAAGCTCATGATTTGCGCCCATATGGATGAAGTGGGCTTCATAATTTCCGACATTACTGAGGATGGGTACTTGAAGTTCGAAACTGCGGGCGGTATTGACCGGAAGGTTTGTATTGGTAAGCAAGTATTTGTCGGAGAGAATAAATTACCTGGTGTAATTGGCATCAAGGCTATTCATCTGACTACGCCGGATGAGCGAAAAAAAGTCGCCAAATTCAAGGACTTTTACATTGACATTGGGGCCACGGACAAAGCTGACGCCGAAAGTGTCACCTTTATTGGCGACTATGCGGTTTTTGATGGCACTGTACTAGAATTCGGCGAAAATATGCTCAAAGCCAAGGCAGTTGATGACCGCATCGGTTGCGCCGTGATGGTAGAATTGCTCAAGTGCGACTTGCCTATGGATTGCACCTTTGTTTTTACTGCGCAGGAGGAAACTGGCTGCCGGGGGGCTTTTGGTGCTAGCTTCTCTGTCAAGCCGTCTTGCGCTATGATTTTAGAGGGAACGACTGCAGCAGATAGTCCGGCGCAGCCTGACCACAAAAAAATCTGCTCACCTGGAAAAGGACCAGTGGTTCCTTTTATGGATGGGGGTAGCATTTACTCTCCCAGGCTCTTTGAACTGGTGACCAGCACCGCTGATAAGCAGGGAATTCCTTGGCAAACCAAACATTTTGTGGCTGGTGGCACGGATGCTTCTTCTATTCAGCGCTCTCGCAGCGGTGTAGAAGTCATCGGCATTGCTGCTGCCGTGCGCTACCTGCACGCACCCTCTTCGGTGGTGTCTATTTCTGATTATGAAAATATGTTCAAGCTTGCAACCGCTGTGATTGCAGAGCTTGCAAAGGAGGTTTAACCATGAATGTAGTCGAAATTTTAAGCCTGTTAAACACACTACACGGCCCTTCCGGTGACGAAGGACAGGTTTGCGAAAAAATTAAAGAGCTCGTGACTCCCTTTGTGGATGAGTGTACAGTTGATACCCTCGGTAACCTGATTGCCCGCAAAAGAGGGACAGGTCCCAAGGTCATGTTCTCAGCCCATATGGATTCTATCGGCATGATTGTTACCCACATCGAGAAGAGCGGCATGCTCCATGTGGCTCCCATTGGTGGGCTGAAAGCTGAGCGCATTGTAGAGACGCCTTTGCGTTTCAAAAACGGTCGTTACGGCACAGTATCTTGTGACACGGAGAATGCCAGCCCCAAGGTCATTGATCTGCTGGTTGATATTGGCGCAAAAGACGAAGAAGATGCAAAGAGTCTTGTCAAGCTGGGTGATACCGCTGTTTACTGCACGCCGACTCTTGAGGCCGGTGACCGAATTATCTCGCCTTATCATGACGACCGTATCGCTTGTGCTATCCTCATTAAAGCGCTAGAGCAGCTTGGAAAAAGCAACAACGATTTGTATTTTGTATTCTCCGTGCAGGAGGAATTGGGCCTGCGTGGTGCTAAGACTGCGACCTATAGTGTGGCCCCTGACTATGGCATCGCTGTGGACGTGACGATTGCCAGCGATATCCCCAACAAAAAGAAAGTTGGCACTTCAGTTCTTGGCGGAGGTGCAGCCATTAAGATTATGGATACCAGTGTTATTTGCCACCCAAAAATGGTTGCGCTCATGGAATCCCTTGCCACCGAAAAAGGTATTACCAATCAGCGGGACATTCTCTCCGCAGGCGGCACAGATGCAGGTGCCATTCATGTGACTCGTTCCGGCGTTATCTCCGGCGGCATCTCCATTCCCACTCGCTACATTCACTCGCCCACAGAGATGGCGGACAAAAACGACATTCAGGCTTGCATTGATCTAGTTGTTGCATTTTCTGAAGCAGAACTGCCTCAAGTATGAGTTTGCTGCTTTCACAAGAGGTTCGGGCGCATGGTGAGCAGGCCGTTGAGGCATTGGTCGAGCCCTTTGCTGGCTTTGAACATGTTTCACAGCTGAACACAGAAAAGGTTTTAGCCGCATTTCAGGCTCATCGGGTTTCTGACACTATGTTCGCTGGAACTTTGGGTTATGGCTACAACGATGCGGGACGAGATATCTTAGAGAGCATTTATGCCGATGTGTTCGGCGGCGCAGCTGCTCTTGTTCGCATTGGCTTTGTCAATGGCACTCACGCCATCACTGCGGCTTTGTTTGGCGCTTTGCGGGCAGGGGACACCCTTGTTTCGGCTACCGGCGCACCTTATGATACTATGCAAGGGGTAATTGGTCATACTCGCAAGGAACCGGGAAGCTTAGCTGAGTATGGCATCACTTATCAAGAAGTCGCCATGCTGGACAACGGAAAGCCTGACTTTGTCGGCATTGAAACAGCGGCCAAAGAGAAAAGCGTACGTGCTGTCTTGATTCAACGCTCTCGAGGCTACGCCACTCGCCCCTCACTTTTTGTGGAAGAAATCGGCCGCATTGCTGAGCTTGTGCATCGGGTGAATCCATCAGCCTGGGTTGTGGTAGACAATTGTTATGGCGAGTTTGTGGAGCTGCTAGAACCAACGCAGGTTGGGGCTGATTTAGTTGTTGGCTCTCTCATTAAGAATCCTGGCGGCGGCCTTGCGCCTTCTGGCGGGTATTTGGTTGGAAAGAAAGAGCTGGTGGAACGGGCAGCTATGCGCTACTCTGCGCCAGGCATCGGTGCCGAGTGCGGCTCTAGCTTAGGACAAAATCGCTTGCTGTATCAGGGTCTGTTTCTTGCGCCGCATACAGTTTGCCAAGCACTGAAAACTGCCGCTTTCTCTGCCCAGATAATGTTGCAGCTTGGCTATGAGGTTGACCCATTGCCAGCGGCTCTCCGCACCGACATCATTCAAATGCTCCACCTACGCAGTTCAAAAGGTGTTCGAGCCTTTTGCCGAGGTATTCAGTTCGCTGCACCAGTAGATTCCTATGTGACACCAGAACCATGGAACATGCCAGGTTATGATTGCCAAGTGATTATGGCCGCCGGTGCTTTTGTGCAGGGTGCCTCCATTGAATTATCCGCCGATGCTCCTATGCGGGAGCCGTATACCGTATTTTTACAGGGTGGATTGACCTTTGAGTCGGGTAAAATGGGCATTCTCTTGGCAGTAGAACAGCTGGGTAAGTTGTAAGACAGGCTAATAGGCGCATATGCTTTGAAAACGAGGTGATAGCATATGCGCCATATTACTAGAGATTTGCCGGGGCGGGAGCTGGCTGCCATCTGCCTTCTGATTGGGCTCGGCTTTGGCTTGCTGCTTGTGAGTAAAATGCAGGCATTGATTGCGCCACAGGTACGCCAGTGCGCCATTGAGCAGGTACAGGCGGTGACACAGCGCAGTTTGCAGAATGCACTGACCGAGATGGCAGTGAATTCTCTTGGGGATACCTTGAGCTTTGAGAAGGATAGGGAAGGACGCATCACAGCGGTGAAGACCGATGTAGCGGCTTTGAGCATCTTGCAGCATGCCATGCTCGCAGCTGTATATGAGACTGTCGAGCAGTTAGACATTTCTGCTCTTCGTATCGCTATGGGGGGGACTCCATGGATGACTGTGCCTCTCAGGGAGGTTAAAATTGTTCAGGCCACTGCAACTTTTCGAAATCAGCTTTCCGATGCAGGCATCAACCAGACCCGCTATAGCACAATTTTAGATGTTACCACACAGGTTGATATCTATATGCCAACCTTTTCCGCTTCAACCACAGTCGAGCTGGAAATTGTCGTTTTCGAAACATTGATTGTAGGCCTTGTGCCACAGTATTATGGAGAAAGTAGCTGAAAATGTGAATTACAATGAAGAAATTCTTCAGCTGCGAGAGCAGCTTGGCCAATATAATTATGAATATTACGTGTTAGATCAACCCACAACTTCTGACCATGACTATGACATGGCGCTGCGCCGTCTAGAGGAACTAGAGGCCGCCCATCCAGAGCTTATCACCACTGATTCTCCTACCCAACGAGTTGGAGGCAAGGTTGCTGACGGCTTCGCCTCGGTAGAGCACCCCGTCCCGCTGGAGAGCTTGCAAGATGTGTTTTCTTTTGAAGAGCTGCAGGTTTTTGACCGGCGAATGCGAGAGGCCGTTGACAAGCCGGAGTATATGGTCGAACCGAAGGTAGACGGATTGTCGGTGGCACTTGAGTACCGCAGGGGCATTTTTGTTCGTGGTGCAACCCGGGGGGATGGTCGTGTGGGTGAGGATGTCACTGAGAATTTGAAAACCATCCGCTCTATTCCCATGCGCCTGCCCCAACCAATAGAGCGGCTCATTGTACGAGGCGAGGTTTTTATGCCCAAGGCGGTATTTCGTATGCTCAATGAAGAACGGGAGGAAAACGGAGACGCCCTGTTTGCAAATCCTCGCAATGCGGCGGCAGGCTCCATGCGTCAACTTGATCCAGCCATCGCCGCTTCTCGCCAGCTTGATCTTATGGTATTCAATATTCAGCTGGTGGAGGGAGAGAGTTTCCAAACTCATCAGCAATCTCTTGACTATTTGAGAAAGCTGCACTTTCGTACCATCGATAGTTGCCTGATGACGGATATTGCTGAGGTTGAATCTTGTGTTCAGTCGATGGGTGAAAATCGAGAGCGATTTTCTTTTGATATTGATGGCGCAGTTATAAAATTGAACAGCTTTATACACAGAGGCTTATTGGGCAGCACCTCTAAGTTTCCCCGCTGGGCTGCTGCATACAAATATCCGCCGGAACAAAAGCCTACAAAGCTGCTCGACATTGTGATTCAAGTTGGGCGGACGGGTGTGCTTACACCTAAGGCAATTGTTGCACCTGTGCGGCTTGCAGGGACAACTGTCACAAATGCAACTCTGCACAATCAGGACTTTATTACTGAAAAAGACATCCGCATTGGCGATACGGTAATCTTACAAAAGGCAGGGGAAATCATTCCAGAAGTGGTGGCTGTCATCATGTCAGAGCGTTCGAGTGGAGTAAAGAAATATCACTTGCCTTCTAAGTGTCCTGTCTGCAACGCAGAGGCACAGCGAGATGAAGACGGAGTGGCGGTGCGCTGCACCGGCGTCGAGTGTCCGGCTCAGCTAATGCGCACTTTGCAGCACTTTGCTTCGCGAGATGCTATGGATATTGAAGGCCTGGGTGGTGAGCGAGTCGCTTTGCTCATTGAGGCCGAGCTCCTCAAAAGTCCTGCGGATCTATATGCCTTGGAGCAAGAACAGATTGCTGTTTTGGAGCGGATGGGTAAAAAATCTGCGGAAAATCTTTTATTTGCCATTGAAAAATCCAAGAGCAACGATCTGTCTCGGCTGCTGTTTGCCTTTGGTATTCGTCAAATCGGTCAGCGGAGCAGTCGCCTGCTAGCGCAGCACTTTGGTTCTATGGAGGCACTGCAAGAGGCCACTTTGGAAGATTTGGTCGCTCTTGATGACATTGGCGAAATCACAGCACGCTTTCTTCTTAGATGGCTACAGGAACCTCAAAGCCGCCACCTGATTGAAACTTTGAGAGAAAACGGCGTAAACATGAAATGCTTTATGCCCAAAGTTATCCAAGGGAATTTGCAAGGGAAGACTTTCGTGCTAACTGGCGGTTTGAACTCCTTGACTCGCAGCGAGGCGGGAGAGAAGATTGAGGCGCTTGGTGGCAAAGTATCCGGCTCTGTTTCAAAGAAGGTAGATTATGTGATTGCTGGTGAAGGCGGCGGTTCAAAATTAGCAAAAGCACAGAATTTAAGTATAACAATTTTAGATGAATTCGCTTTTCTAGCGCTGCTCGAGCATGAATAAACGCAGGGCAGCATTGCCGCCCTGCGTGAAGATGCCAGTTATATGAAATCCAAGTGTTTGAAGTGAACCACACGTTGTATTAAGAAGGTTTTTTGTTTCGGGGTGGTGAGGCGGTTTGTTCCGTTCTCACTATTACATCTTATGCTGTTCCTTAAAAAGTGTGCTAGTTTTCCCTTCTGCTTCATAATCTTTTCAAAAGAACTTTTGAAAGGAGTGATGAAACACTTGAATCAAATGCTTCGCAGTCTGTCGGCCTTCTGCCTGCCAGCACTTTTCATTGCAGCGCTCTTATGGCGTTTGAGCCCTTCTCAAACCGTCTACCGCACCTCTGCTTTCGTTATGCCAGAAGCGGGTATTCTCATCATTGATGCAGGTCACGGCGGAGAGGACGGTGGCGCTGTGTCAATCAATGGGGTGCATGAAAGCCAGTTGAATTTAGCCATTGGGAAAAAGCTGGACAATTTGATGGTATTTTTCGGCGTGCAGACGCTTATGCTTCGAGACAGCGACATTTCCCTCCACAGTACTGAGGCGAATAGCGTGCGTGAGAAGAAGAGTTCCGATTTGCAAAATAGAGTGTTTATTGCGAACAGCTATCCAAACGCCACGCTAATTAGCATCCATCAAAATACCTTTCCCAGTGCCTCTTCCCGTGGAGCGCAGGTATTTTATATGGATAATAGCGATGGTATGGCTTTTGCACTGCACGCTCAATTCATGCTGGTCAAATATCTAGATCCGTTTAATCATCGCCAGGCGGCGAAAACACCCCATACAGTTTATTTAATGAACCACGTAACTTGTCCTGCAATTTTGTTGGAATGCGGATTTCTATCAAATGCGGAAGAGTCCAAAAAATTAGAGAGCGAATCATATCAAAAAAAGCTTGTCGCCATACTAGGAGCAGCTTATTTGACAAGGGAAGTGTAAGCTTTGGCAAAGGAAAAAATTATTTTCTACTGTACCGACTGCGGAAATGAAAGTCCCAAATGGCAAGGGAAATGCTCTGGCTGCGGCAGCTGGAATACCCTCGTGGAACAGCCTGTTGCATCAAAGAAAAGTAAGAGTGCCAGCGCAAGAGCCGGCGCAACTTACAGTATGAGTACAAATTATCCTCGACCAGTTTCTAAGGTCGAAACCACAGAAGAGTTGCGCTTTGAAACTGGGATGAATGAACTGGATCGAGTGTTGGGCGGCGGAGCTGTCAAGGGTTCATTGGTGCTTATAGGCGGCGCCCCCGGCGTTGGGAAATCTACCTTGATGTTACAAATTTGTGATCATTTGACCCGCTTTTCTACAGTTCTATACGTTTCTGGTGAAGAATCAGAGCGGCAAATCAAGCTACGGGCAGAGCGCCTGAAGATACACTCTGATGGCCTTTATTTGTTGGCCGAAACTAATTTGGAGAATATTTTGGGTGCTGCACAACAACTGCAGCCTGATATTTTAATTGTTGATTCCATCCAAACCCTTTATAATGACGACAGCAGCTCCTCGCCAGGTAGCGTAGCCCAAGTGAAGGAGTGTACCATGGCTCTGATGCAGATGGCGAAAGGGCAGGGGATTACTGTCTTTGTTATCGGTCATGTGAACAAAGAAGGCTCCATCGCCGGGCCAAAGGTGTTGGAGCATATGGTAGACTGCGTGCTCTATTTCGAAGGAGAGCAACAGATGAATCATCGCATCCTGCGTGCTGCAAAAAACCGCTTCGGTGCTACCAATGAAATCGGCGTATTCGAAATGTGTGACGGTGGGCTGGCTGAAGTGCCAAATCCCTCGGAAATGTTGTTGGCCGGCCGACCAGAGCATGCCCCAGGCACCTGTGTCACTTGTCTGATGGAAGGTATGCGCCCCATTTTGGCTGAAGTACAGTCGCTACTGGTACCTAGCAATTACAGCAATCCCCGCCGTACCAGCAACGGATTTGATTACAGTCGGGCAATGCTACTACTAGCTGTGCTGGAAAAGCGAGGCGGGTTAATGATTAACCAATGTGATGCGTACATCAATGTGATTGGTGGGCTAACTATTAATGAGCCGTCTGCCGATTTGGCCGCTACCATTGCTATGGCATCCAGCTTTCGCAATCGTCCAGTGCCAAGCGACTTAGCGGCAATAGGGGAGGTTGGACTCACCGGCGAACTGCGCTCAGTAAACTCACTGGAGCAGCGCTTGTTGGAAGTTAGCCGGCTGGGCTTTACAAAATGCCTGATTCCGGCTAATAGCGGAAAGCAAATTATTCGGGACATGCCTGGATTAACACTAATTCGGGTGAGGAACATTCGGGAAGCGCTAGCCGAAATACTATAGTAGAATAGGATTGAAAGCACTTGTGTATATATTTCTTCGCAAAATATTGATGTAGAGAGTTTTTTATGGTATAATTTTATATGAAAACTGCTCAAACAGCACAGCACAAATTAGAGAAATTAGCAAATAAAAAAGGAGGCTCAATATGTCATACTTAGATAACTTGAAAAAAATGTACTCCGAGCACAAGGCAGTAAAAGAGGCTGAGGCCATCCAATACGTAATTCAGAAGCAGGAAGAAATAGCTAAAACCATAAAAGATCCAAGCTATCAGCCTCAGGATTGGAAATGCTGTAGATAGCGGAGCTGCGCTCGCTTTTATTATTCGCACTGGCACCATAGTAAACTAAGCCGAGAGGGGGGTTGACGGCGAATATGACAAACTTCGCAAAATGAATATTTTGCGAAGTTTTGGGGTGGTAGCTGAATGTTCCAGCTCCATCATTTGCTATGATTATGAATTATCGTACAGAAGCACCGCAAATTCTCCGTGACTTTTTAGTTTACCATGAAACTATTCAGGGACACTCTAAAAAAACCACTGATGAATATTTTCTTGATTTACGCAGTTTTTTTCGATATATTATCGCTTCCAAAAGCAATTTGGAAATTTGCATCGAAGTTGTGGATCAGCAGTCAATCCAGCTTGTGGATCTGGCGCTGGTGCAAAGCATTACCCTTACAGATATTTATGGCTACATGAGTTATCTCAGCCGTGACCGGGGTCTTAACAATGCCTCTCGTGCTCGCAAGGTGTCAACCATCCGCTCCTTCTTCAAATTCCTTACAATCAAAGCAAAGCTTTTAAAGGAAAATCCTGTCCAGGATTTAGACACACCAAAAATAAAGAAATCCCTACCCAGATATTTAGCACTTGAAGAATCAATTCAATTACTCAGTGCTGTGGGTGGCAAACACCAGGTGCGGGATTATTGTATGCTCATTTTGTTCTTGAATTGCGGTCTACGGGTTTCTGAGTTGGTTGGTCTGAATTTTTCCGATATTCGACAGGACCATTTGCGAGTCCTTGGTAAAGGCAATAAAGAGCGAATCGTATATCTAAATACCGCTTGTCAGGCGGCATTAGATGACCATTTTATGCTGCGTAATAGCGTACAAACGCTAGAGAAAAATGCTCTTTTTTTAAGCCAGCAACGCTCGCGCATCACGGTACGCACTGTAGAATTGCTGGTGAAAAAGCACTTAAAAAATGCTGGGCTCGATGCCGAAAAATACTCTCCTCATAAGCTACGGCACACTGCGGCTACACTGATGCTGCAAAATGGCGTAGATGTGCGTACTTTGCAGGAAATCTTGGGGCACGATAATCTCAATACCACTCAAATTTATACCCACGTGGATAATGCAAACCTGCGAGATGCAATGCAAGCAAATCCTTTGGCAAAAATCAGGCCAAAAAAGAAATAATCGCTACTTTCGCACACCTAAAATATGTAGCGGTCGGTACTCTGCCGCAGTATATGTAGATAACGGCCGGTAATTTGAGTCATCGCTGTTTGTGGCAACCAAAATGTTGGACAGGGTTCTCCCCTGCTGTTTTTCCACCACAAGCAGGCTATGAGAAAAGACCTGATTTTCGTGAAATCGCAGCTGGATGATATCACCTATTTCTAGATTGGATATATCTATGTCTTCTGCAAACGGGCCGATATTTTCTTCTTTTCTCTGTAAAAAGTTATTAAGATACTCTACTCCTGTCCATGATGGACTGCGGTTGTTCATACTACGGTAATACCAACCGAACGCAGAACGAAAATTCATAACTCCACTCCCTGCATAGACACACTGGGAAACAAAATTGGTACAGTTTCCGCCTAAAGCGGAGAAATCCGAGAAACTCGGGTTGCGTTGAAATGCCCATGTGTGGGCATAAGCTACTGCTTTTTCTCGATTATAAGGTGTAATTGGCATAGATGTCTCCTCACTTCATGGTCTCATCTTATGCTTTGATTTTAAAAAAGTGAAAACAGGAGGAAAAATTACATGCAAATCACAAAAGTCAATACTTATCTGGTTCGCCCAAGATGGGGTTTTGTGGAAATCGAAACCGATGAGGGCTACACCGGTTGGGGCGAAGCCGTTTTAGAGGGACATGCATCTACTGTAGCGGCTTGCGTTCAAGAGATGACATCTTACCTGATTGGCGCCAATCCTCACAATATTGAAGATATTTGGACTATGTTATACAGAGCCGGCTTCTACCGTGGCGGCGGCGTGCTGATGAGTGCCATCGCAGGTATTGATCAAGCTCTATGGGATATTAAGGGAAAAAGCTACGGTGCGCCCGTTTATCAGTTGATGGGCGGTGCATGCCGAAATAAAATGCGCGTATATAGTTGGATTGGCGGCGACCGCCCCGATGACACTGGACAAGCAGCAAAAGAAAAAATGGACGCAGGCTTTACTGCGATAAAAATGAATGCCACGGAAGAATTGCAGTATATTGACAGCCACAAGAAAATTGATGAGACTTTGGCTCGTGTGGCTGCCATTCGTGATGCTTGTGGGCCTCATTTTGGAATAGCTGTGGATTTCCACGGGCGAGTGCACCGGCCTATGGCAAAGGTGCTGGCGAAAAAGCTGGATGAATTTGACTTGATGTTCATTGAAGAAGCTGTATTGTCCGAACAGATGGAGATTTTTTCTGAAATTGCTGCAGCCTGCAATACGCCCATTGCAACCGGCGAACGACTCTATTCTCGCTGGGATTTTAAGCGGCTACTGACGGCAGGCGGCGTTGATATTATACAGCCGGATTTGTCTCATGCTGGTGGAATCACTGAAGTAAAAAAAATTGCAGCTATGGCTGAGGCCTACGATGTCGCTCTTGCACCTCACTGCCCTCTTGGTCCCATTGCGTTAGCTGCTTGCTTGCAGGTTGATGCCACTTGCTATAACGCTGTCATTCAAGAGCAAAGCATTGGCATTCACTATAATGTTGGTAAAAGTGTATTGGATTACGTGCATAACAAAGAGGACTTTGCATTCAAAGACGGTTTTGTTGACCTTCCAGTTCTTCCAGGTCTCGGCGTTGAGGTAAACAAGGAGCTTGTGATAGAGGAAAATAAAACACCACATCAGTGGAAAAACCCTGTTTGGCGCCATGAAGATGGTTCCATTGCTGAGTGGTAAAATTAAAATTTGCAATCATCAAAAAAGAGCCTTACAGCATATGCTGTAAGGCTCTCTGCTTTAATTTTATGCCTTGCCATCACAGCCTAATACGGCGACGAGCTTATGGCGAACCAGATTACGGATATTGTCACGGGCGGGCGAAAGGTATTGACGGGGGTCAAAATGTTCCGGATGCTCATTGAAATACTGACGGATGCCGGCAGTCATGGCTAGGCGCAAATCAGAGTCAATGTTAATTTTGCACACTGCCATGCGAGCCGCTTCTCGAAGCATATCTTCCGGAATACCAATGGCATCGGCCAACTGACCACCGTTTGCATTGATGGTATTAACGTATTCAGGGATAACTGAAGATGCGCCGTGAAGCACGATGGGGAAACCAGGCAAACGCTTGCCTACTTCTTCTAGAATATCAAAGCGAAGCTTCGGGTTCTCGCCGGGCTTAAACTTGAACGCACCGTGGCTTGTGCCAATGGCGATGGCTAACGAGTCCACGCCAGTGCGCTCAACGAATTCCTGCACCTCATCCGGATTGGTGTAAGAAGAATCCTCAGCAGAAACATTCACGTCGTCCTCGACACCTGCCAGGCGACCCAATTCACCTTCTACCGTGACACCACGGTCGTGCGCATACTCAACCACTTGCTTTGTCAGTTTGACGTTTTCCTCGAAGTTATGATGACTACCGTCAATCATTACAGAGCTGAATCCACCATCAATACAAGATTTGCAAACCTCAAAATCCGCACCATGATCTAAATGGAGCACAATCGGAAGATCTGTATCTTCCAACGCAGCCTCCACCAGCTTAACAAGATAGGCATGCTTTGCATACTTTCGTGCACCAGCGGAAACCTGGAGAATCAAAGGGGCGTTCATTTCTTTGGCCGCCTCAGTGATGCCCTGTACGATTTCCATATTGTTGACATTGAATGCGCCAATGGCATATCCGCCATTATAGGCCTTTTTGAACATTTCAGTTGAATTTACTAGTGGCATGATGCTCAACTCCTTTATCATTTGCGGCCAAAAGTCCGTCACTTTATCACCAATAATTTTAACAGGCATTCTTGAAAAAAGCAAGCACTTATGTTACAATAATATCTATCGTCACAATCAAATTCTTTGGGAGGTTCTAAACCATGAGTGAATTAAGAGGTGCATGTATTATTGGCCAGTCCGGTGGTCCCACCGCCGTTATTAATGCTAGTGCACAAGGTGCGATTGAAGCCGCACTTGCCAATCCGAACATCACCAATGTCTATGGTGCAGCCTATGGCATCAAGGGAGTTCTGGCTGAAAAACTTTATGACATGAACAAGGAAAATCTAGCAGAACTCGCAATTTTAAAATATACTCCCTCCTCCGCTCTTGGTTCCTGCCGCTACAAACTGGCCAGTCCCGACGTAGACGAGACAGATTACAAGCGGATTCTTGAAGTATTTAAAAAATACGATGTGCGCTATTTCTTTTATAATGGCGGCAACGATTCAATGGATACCTGCAATAAAATCAGCAAGTATATGCAAAAGTCAGGCTGGGAATGCCGTGTCATGGGTATTCCAAAAACGATTGATAACGATTTGTTCGGCACTGATCACTGCCCTGGTTTTGCAAGTGCAGCTAAATTTATTGCTACTACTTGCATGGAGGTTCATCGAGACGCATATGTGTATGACACTGGCATGGTCACTGTCATTGAAATCATGGGGCGACATGCCGGATGGCTCACCGCTGCGGCAAAACTTGCCTGCGCCTCTGGTAACGGCCCTGACTTGATTTATCTGCCGGAGGTAAGCTTTGATATGGATAAGTTCCTTGCTGATGTGCAGCGGATTTATGACCAGAAAGGCAAGTGTCTGGTGGCTGTGTCTGAGGGAATTCATTATGCTGACGGCAGGTTTGTCTCTGAGGCTGAAATCTCTGCAACTGACGGTTTCGGCCATGCTCAATTGGGTGGTCTTGCTACTCTGCTGGCCGATGTCGTGAAAAAGCAAACTGGCGCTAAGGTGCGGGGCATTGAATTGTCTTTGTTGCAGCGCTGCGCTTCTCACTGCGCTTCCAATACCGATATTGAGGAATCCTATTTGGCTGGCAAAACTGCTGTAGAAGCCGCTGTGTCTGGCATCACTGATAAGATGGTGGCCTATGACTGCACCCGAGAAAATGGCGTTTATACCTGCAAGACAACCCTGCTGGATTTGACCTCAGTTGCCAACACAGAAAAAAAAGTACCCCTTGACTGGATTACGGCAGAGGGTAATTTCCTCACTGACGATGTTGATGCCTATATCCTCCCCCTCATCCAAGGCGAGCCGGAGCGTCCATTGGTGAATTCCCTGCCTCGCTTTGCTCAGCTGAATAAAATTTTAATATAATCCATTTTTTCTGCATCAGATTAAAAAAACGCTGTGAAGCCTTTAACTTCACAGCGTTTTTTGCACATAATAAACCTGCGCGTTTTTGTAAGGGAATTCCGCTTTACACATGCAATTCTTCTTGTTTCTTCCCTGCACTTGGATACCTTAAAAGCACTGGGGCGACAACATTCTGCAAAAAATCGCAAACTTGTTCCGGACAGCGGCCAATGTAATCCGAAGGATTAGTATGAGCGGACAGCTCTTCCCTGTTCATACCAAAAGTGGAATCAGCAGCAATTAAATCAATCAGATTATTCGACAAGCCTTTGTCCTTCACATTACTTCCGGCCTCTAGAGAAAGAATGCGAATACGCTCATGCAGCATCTGCCGGTCTCCGCCCCGTTTCACCGCAGCCATCATGATATTTTCTGACGCCATAAAAGGCAACTCTTCCTGAATATGCCGGCCAATCATCTGCTCGTGAACCACCATACCGTCAGCAATGTTACGGTAAATGTTCAAGATTGCATCCACAGCTAAAAATGATTCTGCTACTGCGATACGCTTGTTAGCTGAGTCATCAAGAGTTCGTTCAAACCACTGTACCGCTGCTGTTTGAGCTGGGTTTTGCGCATTGGAAATCACATAGCGAGCTAATGAACAAATTCGCTCTGATCGCATAGGATTGCGCTTATAAGGCATAGCGGAAGAGCCGATTTGTTTGCTCTCGTATGGTTCCTCAATTTCTTTCAGGTGAGAGAGCAATCGTAAGTCATTTGCAAATTTTGATGCACTCTGTGCAATGCCGGACAGACTTGCCAAAATGGCCGCATCTACCTTACGGGAATAAGTCTGCCCAGAGACGGACACTACACCTTTAAATCCCATTTCTTTGCAAATTTTCCGATCAAGCTCCTTGCACTTTTCATGGTCACCATCAAAAAGTGCTAAAAAGCTAGCTTGTGTTCCAGTGGTTCCTTTGGAGCCGAGCAACTTGAGTCCTGCAATACGAAACTCCAGCTCTTCTAAATCTAACAACAGCTCATTCATCCAGAGACTAGCTCGCTTTCCGACTGTAACCAGTTGAGCTGGTTGGAAGTGAGTAAACCCAAGCGTTGGCAGATTTTTATATTGGTCAGCAAATTTTGCTAGTGACGAAATAATGCCCACCAGCTTATCCTGTAAAAGTACTAGGCCCTCCCGCATGATAATCACATCTGTGTTGTCGCCAACGTAGCAACTCGTTGCCCCCAAATGAATGATGCCCTTTGCATCAGGGCACATGTCGCCATAAGTGTGCACATGCGCCATTACATCATGACGCAGCTGGCGTTCGTAGTCCGCTGCCTTTTTAAAATCAATATCATCCACGTGAGCCTCGAGCTGCGCCACCTGCTGCGGACTAACCGGAAGGCCCAGTTCCTGCTCTGCTCGAGCCAGTGCCACCCAAAGGCGTCTCCATGTAGAAAATTTCTTTCGCGAAGAAAATATAAATTGCATTTCATCGCTGGCGTACCGCTCTGAAAGCGGACTTTGGTATCTGTCTTGATTCATCATTTTAAAAATGCCTCCAAACGGCGCAGTCCCTCACAGATATTATCCAAACCGGTGGCATAAGACCAGCGAACAAAATCAGGAGCACCGAACCCAGTACAGGGGATAACTGCTACTTTTCCGATCCTTAAAAATACCTCAGCAAAATCATCCACCGTCTCAATCAGTTTGCCATGCAGCTGACGGCCAAAAAGCGCAGAACAGTTCATCATAATGTAAAAAGCGCCCTCCGGCTTGAGGCAGCTCACCCCTTCAATCTGATTGAGCCGCTCCACAAAGAAATTCCGTCGGCTCTCAAACGCCTGCCGCATAGTTTCAATCGGTACCTGCGTGCCTGCCAACGCTTCTGCAGCTGCTTTCTGAGAAATTGAGCTCGGCGCTGAAGCTGCATGGCTAAGATAGTTCGTCATTAATTTTATAATCTGTTCTGATGCAGCCGCATAGCCCAGACGCCAACCAGTCATGGCATAGGACTTTGAAACGCCGTTAATTAAAATTGTGCGCTCTTTTACCTCCTCACCCAAACTAGCAAAGCTGGTAAAGGACGCATTATCATAAACTAGGTGGTAATAGATTTCATCAGCCACTACATATAAATCTTGCTCGACGCAGACTTCCGCAAGCACTTTAAGCTCCTGCTCAGTGTAAACTGCGCCAGTCGGGTTGCTTGGATTATTGAGTATCAGGGCTTTTGTTTTTGACGTTACAGCAGCTTTAAAAACCTCTGCCGTCATTTTAAATCCGGTCTCTTCCGTTGTTTCTACAATTATTGGAATTGCTCCGACTATTTGAATTAGCTCATAATAACTCACCCAATATGGTGCGGGAATGATGATTTCATCTCCTGGGTTCGCAATCACTCGCAACGCCGCATAAAGCGCCGATTTTGCACCGGAGGCAGCAATAATCTGACTCGGCTTGTAGGAAATACCGCAATCTTCCTTTAAACGCTTACATACAGCTTCACGCAGGGGCAAAATGCCCGCCGTTGGTGTATAACGGGTGAAATTGTCTTCAATCGCTTGCTGCCCGACCTGCTTAATATGCGCAGGCGTATTGAAATCCGGCTCTCCAGCAGCGAAGCCAATCACATCTTCTCCCTTGTCGCACATATTTTTGAATATAGCATCAATAGCAAGCGTTGTTGAACCCTGCACACTGAGTGCGCACTGTGACAGTTTTTTCATGGGTATGCTCCTTTTCTCCCAAAAAAATTCTTATTTTCGATGAGCCAGTCGGTAGAGGGCAAAGCCAACTGCAGAACCAACTACACCGCAGACAATTGCCTCAACAACACCATTCAAACCAACAAAAGCTGCAATAAAAGGCAACATGTTCATACTCCCCCGCAAGCCGAGCATAAACTCTGAATTTCTAAAGAGAAGCATTAGCATGGTCATGAACAATATGGTGTTGAGAATTGCACCAGACAAGGCACCGGCCACAAAAGGCATCTTATCTCTGCCCTTTGCAGTGCGGTTAAGCGCTTCAAAAATTTTTCCGCTGAAAAAGCCCATTAAAATCCGTGGCGGAACGCAAACTAAAAAAGTGAATAGTGGATTAACCGTAAGCAAAACCATGCCAAAAGCACTCTTTCCAAAGCATTCCCAAAAACTAATGAGTCCAAAGACTACGCCTAAGATGCCACCCGCCGCAGGCCCTAACACCATTGCGCCAATTACCACTGGTAAATTCAATGTGGTGATTTCAATCGTACCTGGAATAATTGGTATAATTCCCAGTGGCGTTAGCTCAAGAAGAAGGAGTAGCCCAACCAAGGCACCAAGATATGCTAAATATTGCACATTAGTATTCGTATTTTTCGGTTTCATGGAATACCTCCTCCACCATTTAGCTTATATAATTGAAATAGTCCTTCTAACAGCAAATGCTGGTCATTTTGAATCTCTCGCTTGCAATATTTCACTACAAATCGGGCGTTTCCGCCAGTGGTTACAACGGTTTTCACCTTGCCATGAACCTGCTCAATCCGCTCAATCATGCCGTCAAGCAATGCTGCATTTCCGTAAAGGATGCCGCCCTGCATCGCATCTACCGTGTTGGTTCCCATAATTGGCGGCGCTTCCGGCAAATCAATAGAAATATAAGGCAACTGCGCTGCTTTTTGAGACAACGCCTCAAGCATGGTTCCCATGCCTGGAATGATGAAAATGCCGTAGTAGACGCTCTTGTCATCCAGTAGAGAAATCGTTGTAGCTGTACCCATGTCAATGACAAGCATCGGGCCTTCATACTTATGCAAAGCAGCGACGCAGTTTGCAATAATGTCGCTACCGAGCTGGTTTTTCATGTTATTATACATGCTCAGTCCGCTCTTTAGTTCCGGCGACACAATAATCGGCTCTTTTCCCGTCACTTTGACAATTGCATGAAACAGTGTTCCTGTTGCCGGAGGCACAACGCTTGACATGATGACACCTTTTATTTTGTGCGGTTGATAATCATAGAGCTGAAACACGCCATTTAAGTCAATGGCCCACTGATCAGCTGTTTTGGTATGCAAACTCTCCAGGGCCGAACGAAACAAAAGCTCTCCGCTTTCATGAAACAAACCAAATACAATGGTAGAATTTCCAATATCAACAGTTAAAACCATACTGTTCACACACTTTCTGCAATGAGGTCACCCATTTGTACCGTTCCAACAAGGGTTGTTTCCTCGCTCATCGGCATATCTGCTGTGCGATACCCCTGAATTAAAACTGCATCTACTGCATCTTCAAGAATCTTTGCTTCTTCTTCTAAGCCAAAGGAATAACGCAACATCATGGCTGCGGACAGAATTGCTGCCACCGGATTCGCCTTGTCCTGCCCAGCAATATCGGGAGCAGAGCCATGGATCGGCTCGTAGAGCCCCAAGCC
>JGI994J12354_10001174_pt1 | contig 26585 bp, 23 predicted proteins | sample IntmicLarv3ML3BL_FD_12354 | JGI IMG/M metagenome (IMG submission 12354)
ACGGCATTAAAAGAAGCCTCCGGCATTAGTTTTAATGTTTTAGCTAAAATGGGCAAGGGCGAAGCAGTATCAATGGAAAGTATGTTGAAGGTTTGTAAAGCCCTTGATTGTGATATTTCTGATGTTATGGAAGTTTCACGCAAAGAATCTAAATCATCATAACAGATTTGCGGAGGGAGGATTATTATGCGTTCGATTGAAATATGTGCTGGCGCAGGCGGACAAGCGTTAGGGCTTGAACAAGTTGGATTTGACCACATTGCTTTGGTAGAGATTGGCCAGAATGCTTGTGCTACACTTCGGAAGAATCGCCCTAGCTGGAATGTAATTGAAGGCGATGTGAAGCCCTTTTTAGCAAGCAAGTATTATGGTGTAGATTTGCTTGCAGGTGGTGTGCCATGTCCTCCACTTTCGGTTGCAGGAAAACAGCTTGGTCATGAAGATGACCGAGATTTATTCCCAGAAGCACTACGTCTTGTTAGAGAATGTAATCCTAAAGCGGTGATGCTGGAAAATGTGCGAGGGCTTTTTGATCCCAAGTTCAAGGATTACCGAGAGAAAATCAAGGCCGAACTAAATAGCATGGGATATAAGTGCGAGTGGGAACTGGTGCATACTCATCATCACGGCGTGCCACAGCTACGGCCTCGTACTCTGCTGGTCGCATTAAAAGAAGAATATATGCAGCATTTCCACTGGCCGATAGGTGCGATTGCGCCGCCGCCTACGGTTGGGCAACTGCTATACCCGGAAATGGCGAGTAACGGTTGGCGTGGGGCAAAAGCATGGGCGGAGCAAGCCGGTGGTGTTGCCCCTACATTGGTGGGTGGAAGTAAAAAACATGGTGGTGCAGACTTGGGGCCAACAAGGGCTAGAGCTGCATGGGAAAAACTTGGCGTTGATGGTCGTGGGATTGCGGAACAAGCACCAGAAAAGGACTTTGAAGGAATGCCAAAGCTGACAATAAAAATGGCAGCACTGATACAAGGATTTCCATCTGATTGGGAGTTTACAGGAAAGAAAACTCCGGCATATCGACAAATCGGGAATGCCTTTCCTCCGCCGGTAGCAAAAGCGGTAGCAAGTTCAATTTATAAGGCTTTAGTTACTGTATCTGATTCACTAAACAAAGTCTACATCAGGTCAGCACTGCTGTCAACGCCGAGATACTCGATACATCAAGAACATCAGCAATACAGCGGTTTCGGCCGCTGAAGCCGAAAATACGGGCGCAAGAGAGGAGAATAAAATGCTGTTCTGATAAAAGAAAAATACAGAACACGCTGCAAGTTAAATATTTACTCTGGAAAGTATAAAAAAGACATGTTATAATGCTTAAAGTAATTAAGTGGGAGTAAATTGTTAATAATTATAATAATGGAGGAAATTATGAAAAAGTTCTTAGCAGAGTTCATTGGAACATTTACTTTAGTTTTCATGGGTTGTGGGAGTGCCATGGTTCTGGGCTGTGACACAACAGGGGGGCATCTTGCTGTTGCGCTGACATTCGGGCTTGCGATTGTGGCAACAGCTTATGTGATTGGCGATGTCTCTGGCTGCCATATTAACCCTGCTGTTTCACTTGCCATGCTGATTAACAAAAAATTAAGCGCAAGTGAATTTATCGGCTATGCTGGAGCACAGCTGGTTGGCGCACTTGCAGGCTCCGGATTACTCAAAATGCTGACAGGCTTTGGCATCAACGACTTAACCGGCGGACTTGGCTCAAATGGCATCGCCAATGCAGGCGGCGTTGGGGGGGCATTGATTATAGAAATTGTCTTGACATTCATCTTCATTTTCACAATTTTAGGCGTTACGTCCTCAAAAGGAAAAGAAAGTGTTGCGGGAATCGCCATTGGTCTTACATTGACCTTCGTCCACATTGTTGGCATCCCGCTCACGGGCACGTCGGTAAACCCGGCTCGCAGCATTAGCGCAGCGCTTTTGGCTGGTGGCGATGCGCTTAGCAGCCTTTGGGTGTTCATCGTTGCTCCCTTTGTCGGTGCAGCTCTGGCGGCGGTTGTATTCAAATGCCTGATAAAGCCTGAATCCGAGCAAGAAGCTTAACACACGGCTTGCCATCAGGTAGAAATGCATAGAAGCCTTGAATTTGTACAGAAAAGTGAATAGAATAAACCACGAAAACCCTACTAATAGCAGGTTTTCGTGGTTTATTTCATTTTAAGCACAGCCCGAGGGCAAAGGCGGGATTAAAGTTTCTCATACCTTGCAGTTGCAAGCCCATCTTTATCCAGATATTTCACATCAGGAATATTTTTGTTTTGAACTGCCTCGAAAACATATCGCCCGAGCAAAGCAGGAGGGGTAGGAATAATGTCGCGCAGAACAAAGGTTGTGCCGGTGGGCAAATCCTTTATTTTTCCCACCGCTTCTTTGTAGAGGTCAATGAAGCTTTTTGATGGTACAGATGTTGGTGATTTTACAAGTGTAGCTAAGACAAGATCCTTGGCGTAGGGGGTTGCATCTGGATAACCTTGCTTTTTCGCCTCCTGCAAAAGAGCTGCATATTCGCTGTCGGATAAACGGAATTGTATTCTGGGAGTCATAAGGAACCAACCTTTCATTTTAACTAATTTCATGTGATGGATACTCTTATGGCACCATCGCATGAATCTAATATAAACTGTTTTTGCGAGGATGTCAAGCACTTATTTTCTTGCGCCCTTGCAGCAGACTAGATATAATATCTATAAGCAGATATTATACTTTGATTTAGCTATATACCTCATCACAACCGAAGATGCTTGCAAATAATTGAAATGAAAGTGTTTGAGCCTATTGCATAGTGAAAAAACACCATCGAAAGGAGGCCCCTCATGAAGCACCGCCAAAAACTCCTCCACTACCCCATACTATACGACCATCAGGGCAGTAACCCACTCTTTCTTGCCGCCATGGGGGAGATAACCGCTTTTCATATGGCCAACAACCCTCAATACGCAAAAATCGTGGAGCAGGCAGGCTTCCGACCCGGCAGCCTAACCACGCTCGACGACCTCTATCGTATTCCACCTCTACCAACCCTTTTTCTCAAGCGGCACACCATGTTCTCTCGCCCGGAGAGGAAGATGCTCATAAAAGCGACCACTTCTGGCACCAGTGGCCGCAAAAGCACAGTCGGCATCGACTTAAACACCGGCTTGTTTGCTCTCGAAATGGTTTGGCGCAGTTTTCGCCACTATAAGCTCACCTCCCTCACGCCCACAAACTACATCATTCTTGGCTACCAACCCAGCCGTCATAATCAAGCCGGTATTGCAAAAACTGCTTTCGGCTTTACTCTCATCACGCCCACTCTCCATCGAGCTTACGCCCTCAGAGACACCGGCGACTCCTATGAACTCGACATTGAGAATCTTGTTAAAGCTTTGCTTCGCTACGAAAAACAAGGCTTTCCCGTCCGCTTCATGGGTTTGCCTGCTTACCATTATATGCTTCTTGCCACTCTAAAGGACAGGGGCATCCGTCTAAAACTCCATCCAAAAAGCTACCTCTGCCTTGGTGGCGGTTGGAAGCAGTTCTACTTTGAGCATGCCGACAAGAGCGAGCTTTACAGGCTGGCGGAAGAAGTGCTGGGTATTCAAGAGGATCACTGCATCGACTTTTTCGGTGCGGTAGAGCACCCGGTGCTCTATTGCGACTGCAAAAACCACCACTTCCACATTCCCGTTTACAGCCGGGCTGTTATCCGGGATGTGAACACCCTTGCGCCGGTAGGCTACGGCGTGCCAGGCATCCTCAATCTGCTTTCGCCCCTCATGCGCAGTATGCCGTTGCACAGCATCATGACCGACGACCTTGCCATCTTGCATGAGGGCGCAGCTTGCGGCTGCGGCAACCCGGCTCCCTATTTTGAGTTGCTGGGCCGGGCAGGTCTTCATGAAATCAAAACCTGCGCAGCTGGTGCCGCTCAATTCTTAGAGCAGGATTTCGCTCTGTCTCAATCAACGTAAGGAGGTTTCCATATGAATTTGATACAGGGCAAGTTGGTGGATGCCAGCCAAACAGACCAATACATTCCGGATTTGCAGCGACTCATCAACGAAACCCTCAATAAACCGCCTCTGCCGCCGGAAACGGTTATTCAAGCCTGCGAGGCCATGCTGGCCACTCTGCCTGACGAGGCAGTGCTGCCCATCATAGAAAGTCTAGGCATGGGAAGCGCTCAGGCGCAGGCTCAGCTGGCGGATTTGCGCCTCATGTTCAGTCGTTCCTATCTGGAACAGCGGCTGCGCATTGAGCTGGGGGAGGGCTATGGCAGTTTGCAAACAACAACACCGCTGGGAGAAAGCAGCCCTGTTGAGGAACAAATCTACCCTTTGGGCGTGCTCTTTCACATCGCAGCAGGCAATATGGATGGCCTGCCGGCTTATAGTGTGATTGAAGGTTTGCTGACAGGCAACATCAACCTGCTAAAGCTTCCGGCTGTAGACGGCGGCTTAACGGTCATGCTCCTGCAAAAGCTCTGTGCTCTCGCTCCTGTGCTTGCTGAGTATGTCTACGTATTCGAACTCTCATCCAAAGAAACTACTTCCATTCATGCGCTTATGATTCTTGCCGATGCGGTAGTCGTATGGGGCGGCGACGAGGCAGTGAGCGCAATCCGTAAAACTGCTCCGCCCAACACAAAAATCATCGAATGGGGGCACAAATTGAGCTTCGCCTATGTGACCAAAGCGGGTGCAACCGGCCGCATGTTGGAGGATTTAGCTCACCATATCTGCTTGACCAACCAATTGCTCTGCTCTTCCTGTCAGGGCATTTTTTTGGACATGGACAGCAGGGAAGAGGCTGCGGATTTTTGTCGCATATTCTTGCCGATTCTTGAGAAGGTATCCAGTCAATACCCGGAAATTCCTCTGTCGGCGCAGGCGCAAAATACCCTGCAACTACAGGCTCGGGAGCTTGAAAAAGCCTATGGCGATGCGGCAGAAATCTACAAGGGAGTGAACGCAAGCCTGATTCTTGAGCTGGACAGCGACCTCACCCCATCGCTCCAATTTCGCAACCTCTGGGTAAAAATCCTTCCGCAAGACCAACTCGTCGCTGGGCTGCACCCTTATAAAAATCACCTCCAAACTGTAGCGCTCCTTTGTGATGAACAAGAGCGGGAGAGTCTGCGCAATAAACTCTGGCGGACGGGTGTTGTGCGCATCAGCGGTGGACGGGAGATGTCTCAAAGCTATTGCGGCGCAGCCCACGACGGTGATTATGCCCTGCGCAGATACACCCGCATTGTGGCTGCACACCGCCCTGTGCTTGCGCCTTGAAAAAAGGGAAGGCGAGCACAAAAATATTTGCTTTCTTTTGCTCCGCCAATTTCGCCGAGGAACGTCGCAAAAAAAACGGAAAATTGCACACTTTAGTTCATTGCATTGGTATCGTTCCTGTGGTACAATAATCAAAAATCACTGAATCAGATTTTATAACATTGGGAGGAAACCATCATGGGCCATAGCAAAGAAGATATCATTCGCATCATACGGGAGGAAGACGTAAAATTTATCCGCCTCCAATTCACAGACATTTTTGGCCAATTGAAGAATGTCACCATCACTGCGTCCCAAATTGAAAAGGCCCTGAACAACCAATGTATGATTGACGGCTCTTCCATCGAGGGCTTCGCCCGCATCGAGGAATCCGACCAGTATCTCCGCCCCGACCTGAACACCTTCACCCTGCTTCCATGGCACAGCATCCATGGTAAAGTTGCCCGCCTGATTTGCAATGTCTACACGCCGGACGGCGACCCCTTCGTCGGCGACCCTCGCAACGTGCTGCAACGTGTACTGGCCGAAGCGGCAGACATGGGCTACTCTTTTAAAGTCGGCCCGGAAGCTGAATTTTTCCTTTTCCAAACCGACGAACAGGGCAAACCCACAACCAAGACCAACGATGAGGCCGGTTATTTCGACCTTGGCCCGCTGGATAACGCAGAAAAAACCCGCCGCAAAATTTGCCTGGCTCTGGAGGAAATGGGCTTTGAAATTGAGGCTTCCCACCACGAGGTAGCCGCCGGCCAGCATGAAATTGACTTCAAATACGCCGATGCCCTCACTGCTGCGGATAATATTATGACCTTCAAGCTGGCGGTGAAAACCATCGCCCAGCAGGACGGTCTTCACGCTACTTTTATGCCCAAACCCATTTTCGGCATCGCCGGTTCCGGCATGCATGTAAACATGTCCCTCTTCGACCGGGATGGTAACAACGTGTTCGTCAATGAGAGTGATAACCTCGGCCTGTCGGAGAAAGCCTATTCTTTCATCGCTGGGCTTCTCAGCCACGTCAAAGGTTTTGCAGCGGTGACGAACCCTCTGGTCAACTCCTACAAGCGTTTGGTGCCTGGCTACGAGGCTCCTTGCTATATTGCATGGTCTGCCAAAAATCGCTCGCCACTCATCCGTATCCCCGCTTCACGGGGGCCTGCCACCCGGGTTGAACTGCGCAGTCCCGACCCCAGCTGCAACCCTTATTTGGCCTTCGCCGTTTGTTTGGCCGCAGGTCTTGATGGCATCAAAAAGGGCATGAAGCCCCCTGCTGCTGTCAATGAAAACATCTACGAGCTAGACGTTGCTGCCCGTGAAAAAGCAGGAATCGAGGGTCTGCCGGCGAGCCTGAACCAGGCCATCAAGGAGCTCAAAGAGGATCAGCTAATGCTTGACACTTTGGGCGAGCATGTTTCCACTTACTACCTGGCCGCCAAAACTGCCGAGTATGAGGAATACCGCACCCGTGTCTCCACGTGGGAGCGGGACAAGTACATCATCGCTTACTAACGCAACGAATCAATTTCGGGCAATGTCTGCCACGCAGCAGGCATTGCCTATTGCATATCTATACTAAGCTTGAGCCGAAAGGCATAGACTGTGGCGGAGGTGTTTACCATGCGATTTACAAAGATGCACGGCTTAGGAAATGATTATATTTACTTGTACTGCCCTGATACTGTCCCTGCCGACCTGCCCGCCCTTGCCCGCCGCCTGTCTGACCGGCATTTCGGCATCGGCAGCGATGGTCTCATTCTTATTCTACCCGCAACAAAGGCAGATTTTCGCATGCAAATGTTCAACGCAGATGGTAGCGAAGGCATGATGTGTGGTAATGGCATCCGCTGTGTCGGCAAGTATGTCTATGACTATGGCTTAACCGACCGCACAGAGTTGCGTATAGAAACCGCAAGCGGTGTAAAGGGAATTATCTTGACGGTTTTTGAAAAAGCAGTTACCGCCGTCACCGTCGATATGGGTGAAGTCACCCTGCAAGCGCCCATCTCCGTTCGCCATGACGGCAAGGAATTTACCTTTACGCCTGCTTCTATCGGTAACCCTCACCTCGTCTGCTTTGTCTCTGACGTGAGCACTGCCCCTGTGGATTCGCTGGGCTCCCTGCTCCAGCGAGACGACCGCTTTCCCGGCGGTATCAACGTAGAATTTCTTCAGATCCACCGTTTAGACCACGCTCAAATGCGAGTCTACGAACGGGGCAGCGGAGAGACTCTGGCCTGTGGCACCGGTGCCTGCGCCGCCTTTGCCGTGGCGGAAGCGCAAGGGCTGCTGCAAAAACAGGCCACCCTTGCGCTCCTCGGCGGCGAGCTCTCCCTCGCACGCAACCCGAACGGGCGCATCCAAATGACTGGAAATGCGATCACCGTCTTTGAAGGTGACATCCCCATATAAGAAGTACAAATTGGAAAGGAACGATATCACCATGCAGCTTAACGAAAATTTTGCAAAGCTTCCCGGCAGTTATCTTTTTGCCGAAATTGCCCGCCGAGAAGCGGCATACCGTGCCGAAAACCCGCAAGCTCCTGTTATCAAGCTTGGTATCGGCGATGTGACCCTACCCCTGCCGCAGGCCTGCATTGAGGCCATGCACACGGCGGTAGACGAAATGGGGCAGAAGGAGACGTTCCAGGGCTATCCGCCCTACTATGGCTATGATTTCCTTCGCAATGCCATTGCCGAGCACGACTATCAGCAGCAAGGCCTGGACATTAAGCCTACTGAAATTTACGTCAGCGAGGGAGCTAAAAGCGACACGGGTAACTTTGGCGATATTTTTGGCGAGAAGGTAAAAATCGCCGTCTGCGATCCGGTCTATCCGGTTTATGTGGATGCCAATGCTATGGCAGGCCGCGCCGGTGTATATGACAAGGAAAAAGAGTGCTGGACAAACATTTATTACATGCCCTGCACCGCAGAAAACGGCTTCATCCCTGCCTTGCCCACAGAAAAAGTGGACGTAATCTATCTCTGTTTTCCCAACAATCCCACCGGCGTGGTAGCAACTCGCACCCAGCTACAAGCTTGGGTGAATTATGCCAACGCCAACGACGCCCTCATTCTCTTTGACGGCGCTTACGAAGGTTTTGTCACTGGAGAGAACATCCCTCGCTCCATTTACGAAATTCCCGGAGCAAAAACTTGCGCCGTTGAATTCCGCAGCTTTTCCAAAACTGCAGGTTTCACCGGTACCCGTTGCGCCTATCTGGTCATTCCTGCCGAACTCTCCCGCAGCGGCCAGTCTGTCGCCGCCCTCTGGGAACGTCGCCAGGCCACCAAGTACAACGGCGTGAGTTACATCATTCAGCGCGGCGCTGCCGCCATTTACACTGACGAGGGCAAAGCGCAGGTGCAGGCCAATCTGGCTTATTACCGTGAAAATGCAAAAATCATTCAAACTGCCCTCACCGACGCTGGTTACGAGGTTTATGGCGCTGTCAACTCGCCCTATATCTGGGCAAAAACTCCCGACGGTATGGGCTCGTGGGAATTCTTCGACTTCCTGCTCAACACCCATAATGTGGTCACCACTCCCGGCGCAGGCTTCGGGCCCAGTGGCGAGGGCTACATCCGACTCACCGCCTTCGGCAGTCGAGAGCAGACCATCGAAGCCGCCCGCCGTATCACTGGCAAGGCGCAATAGGACGTGAACGAAAAACATCGATATCGAGTTAGCTCCTGCCCTGTCAATTAAGTAGAAACTCTAACAGTCCATTTTCCCCTGCCAATCTGGCGGGGGAAAATGTTTTTTCAGGCTTTTTAGGAAAAACACAGTTTCCCTATTCATTTTTTGGCTGGAATTTGCTATAATATCAAATGGAAGTATTTTTCAAGATTGGAGCAGATTATGTCGCTGACAGAGCTGAAAAATCGCATCGAAAATATTACTTGCCTGGAGCAGGAGCCCATGAGCCGTCACACCACGTTTAAAATCGGCGGCCCTTGCGCTCTGATGGCGTTGCCGGTGAGTGTGGATGAGTGTAAAGCATGTTTGCTTGCCGCTAAAGAGGCGGGTGTTCATCCAGTTATCCTCGGAAAAGGCTCTAATCTTCTGGTGGCAGACGAGGGTTTGCCTCATTTTGTCATCAAGCCCTCCAAGGGCATGGACAGCATCCAAATTGGCGGCACAACCATTACCGTCGGAGCAGCTGTTTCCCTGCGGCTCTTGGCGCAGACAGCCATGGAAGCCGGCCTGGCCGGTTTGGAATTTGCCCACGGAATACCTGGCACGCTAGGCGGAGCCCTCGTGATGAACGCCGGAGCCTACGATGGCGAGATGAAGGACATAGTGCAAGAGGTGCAGGCGCTTACTATGCATGGCCAGGGCATTAGCTTTACAACTAAAGAGTGTCAGTTCGCCTATCGCCACAGCGTATTTACCGAAGAAGCCCATCTCATTACTGGAGCAATGCTGACCTTGCAGCCTGGAGAACCGGCGCAGATTCAAGCCCGCATGACCGAGCTCGCCCAAAAGCGCAAAAGCACCCAGCCGCTGGACTATCCCAGCGCAGGCAGCACCTTCAAACGACCGAAAGACGGCTTTGCCGCCGCACTCATTGAACAGTGCGGCTTAAAAGGAACCAGCATCGGCGGCGCACAGGTGTCGTCCAAGCATAGTGGCTTTGTCATCAATGCCGGTGGCGCCACCTGCGAAAACGTGATTGCGCTGATGCAGCAGATACAAGAGACGGTGCAGCGTAAAACCGGCGTTTTTCTGGAGCCAGAAGTAAAAATATTAAGATAGTGAGTTGAAAAATCGTGCAGTTTATTATTATTTCCGGCCTTTCCGGCGCAGGAAAGAGTCGGGCGGCCTCCATTATGGAAGACATGGGCGTCTATTGCGTGGATAACCTGCCCGGTGCCTTCATTCCTATGTTCGCCGAACATTGCCTTGCCAGTGGCAAGTACGAGCGTGTGGCGCTGGTGGTTGATATTCGAGGGCGCTCTCATTTTGACACTTTGTTTGCGGATCTGAAAACCATTGAAGCTCAGGGTGTAGACTGCCATATCCTCTTTGTGGAAGCCAAGGAAGAGGTGCTCATCAAGCGCTATAAAGAGAGCCGCCGCCCCCACCCGCTGATGAAGGACTCAGAGAGCCTTTTGGATGCGTTGGCTACTGAACGGAAAATCCTCTCGCCCATTCGGGAGCAGGCAAGACATGTGCTGGACACGAGCTATCTAACCGCTGCTAAGCTCAAAGATGAACTACATAGCATTTATGGCAATAAAGAAAGCAGTTCGCAGATGTCGGTGCGTGTGGCCAGTTTTGGCTTTAAGCACAGCCTGCCGCTGGATGCGGACCTGGTTCTTGACGTGCGCTTTTTACCTAATCCATTTTATGTGCCAGAGTTGCGCTATCTCACCGGCATGGACGACGGAGTGGTGAACTACCTCCACAGCTTTGATGAAACAAGGGAATTTTTACAAAAACTCACTGACATGCTGGCTTTCCTCCTGCCGCGCTACATGGCAGAGGGAAAAACCAATCTGGTCATCGCCATTGGCTGTACCGGCGGAAAACACCGATCGGTGGCTATGACTCGTGCCCTATGCCGATTTATTGAGGAACAGGGTTATGCAGTGACTGAATCACATCTTGATATTTTAAGGGAGCGCTAATGAAAACAAATCTACCAAGGGTCGTTGTCATTGGCGGCGGCCATGGACTGAATACTCTGCTGTCCGGCCTAAAAAAATTCACCCCTCACATTACCGCTGTTGTCACAGTTGCTGATGACGGCGGCGGCTCGGGTATGCTGCGTGAGGACTTGCACATGCCGCCTCCCGGCGATATTCGCAACTGCCTGCAAGCACTGGCTAATGTAGAGCCTCTCATGCACGACCTGCTCTCTTACCGCTTCTCTGAAGGCAGCCTCAAGGGGCAGAGTTTCGGAAACCTTTTCCTCGCCGCCCTCAATGGCATCTCCGGCTCCTTTGACGAGGCGGTGCAGCATATGAGCGATGTGCTGGCCATCACCGGGCGGGTGCTTCCTGTCACCAATGCGGACGTAAAGCTGGAAGCACTTTTTGAAAACGGCACCGCCGTTATGGGTGAGTCCAAAATCATGGACTTCAAAAAGGAGCAGGGCTGCCGTATCACCGAGATTCGCCTGCTCCCTGAACGCTCCGTCGCCCTGCCCGCTACCCTACGAGCCATCGAAGAGGCGGACTACATCATTCTCGGTCCGGGCAGTCTCTATACCAGCATTATTCCCAACCTACTTGTGGAGGGCGTTGTGCCAACTATTGTCAAGGCCAAGGCGCTAAAAATTTATGTGCTGAACATCATGACTCAGGAAGGAGAGACCGAGGGCTACAGCGCCGCAGACCATGTGGAAGCGCTGCTCAAGCACGGTGCTCCTGGCATGTTTGATATTTGCCTTGCGAACTCGGGCCGTGTGCGACCAGAGCTGCAACAGCGCTATCTGGGTGAGAGGGCATCTCCTATCGCCGTGGATGCCGCACGGGTACAGCGGCTTGGCATCCACCTGGTCAGCCGCCCGCTTTCCAGCAAAACCTCTCACTATGCTCACCATTCCTCACAGCGGCTTGCGGAAGCCCTGATGGAGCTGTATAGCGCCTGGCGCAGCGAGGATTACATCGAAGTCATCCGACAATAAAAAGGAGTTCACCATGTCATTTTCCAGTGATGCGAAAGCTGAAATGTGTCGCCTGCTCGTCAGCGATGCCTGCTGCGCCCTAGCGGAGAGCTATGGTGCGTTGTTGTTTTGCAACCGCTTTTCCGGCGGCGCCATTCGTCTGGTCACGGAGAGCGAGCCATTTGCCCAACGCCTGCCACTCCTGTTTCAGGCCGCATTTGCTGTGAGCTTTGACCAAATTCCCACCGGCGAGAGTGGAAAATTCGTCTTTCTCCTCACCAACAAGTCGGGCATCCGCCGTATTTATAATGCTCTTGGCCTTGACTGGCCCGGCGCAGTGTCTTACCATCTCAACTTTGCTGTTCTGGAAAACGACTGTTGCCGTGCTTCCTTCTTGCGAGGTGCTTTTTTAGCGGGCGGATCGGTCACCGACCCGAGCAAACGTTACCATTTGGAGCTCGCCACCGGCCACAACAACATCACTCGGGAGCTTGCCGCTTTGCTGCGGGATGGCGACTTCTCGCCCAAAGCTACCATCCGCGCCGGCAATCACCTAACTTATTTCAAACACAGCGAGAGCATTGAGGATTTTCTCACTACCATCGGTGCACCCATTGCCGCCATGGAACTCATGACCGCCAAGGTGGAAAAAAGCGTTCGTGGCAGCACCAATCGCCGCGTCAATTGCGATGCGGCCAATCTAGACAAAACTGTGGAAGCGGCGCAAGAGCAAATCGCCGCCATCCGGCGGCTGGATAAAGCCAAGGGGCTCAGTTCCCTGCCGGACAGGCTCCACCAAACCGCCCTGCTGCGTATAGAAAATCCAGAACTGAATCTCTCCCAGTTGGCGGAGCTTTGCGACCCGCCCATCACCAAATCCGCTCTGAGCCATCGTTTGCGAAAAATTTTCCAGCTCTCCGAACAGGAGTAAGAAAGGAGCGCCGCCATGAGCTTTGTCCACCTCCATGTGCATAGTGAATTCAGCCTGCTTGACGGTGCCTGCCGCATCAAGGAGCTGCCTAAGCGAGCCAAAGAGCTGGGGCAAACAGCTCTGGCCATTACCGACCACGGCGTCATGTACGGCGTGGTGGACTTCTTTCAAGCCTGCAAGGCCGAGGGTATCAAGCCCATCATTGGCTGCGAAGTTTATGTTGCCCCCCGCAGCCGCCACGATAAAGTTTACGAGCTGGATTACGATAACCGCCATCTAGTTCTCCTGTGTAAAAACGAAACGGGCTATCGCAACCTCTGCTATTTGGTCAGCTGCGGCTATACCGAGGGCTTCTACAATCGCCCCCGTGTTGATCTGGAGCTACTGCGCAGTCATAGTGACGGCCTCATCGCTCTGTCAGCCTGTCTGGCAGGAGAGGTTCCCCAGCGGCTACTCAACAATGACTATCAAGGTGCCAAAGAGCATGCATTGGAGATGCAAAAAATCTTCGGCGCAGATAGCTACTATCTGGAGATTCAGGATCACGGCATTGAGGAGCAGAAGCGCACCAACCCTCTGATTGCCAAGCTCTCTGCGGAAACTGGCATTCCCCTTGTCGCCACGAATGATGCCCATTACCTGCGCCGTGAAGAGGCCGAATTGCAGGACATTATGATGTGCATCTCCATGGGGCGGCAGGTGAGCGATCCCGACCGCATGAAGTTTGAATCCGAGGAATTTTACCTCAAAAGCGAGACTGAAATGGCCCGCCTTTTCCCTAATTACCCAGAAGCCATTGTCAATACTCAAGTCATCGCCGACCTCTGCAATTATGAATTCACCTTCGGCGATTACCACCTGCCAAAATTTCGTCTGCCGGCAGGGGAGAGCGACCCTGCCGCATACTTTCGAACCCTCTGCCAGCAGGGCTTTTCCGTCCGTTATCCACAGGGCGGCGCCGAATATCAGGAGCGCATGGAGCTTGAAATCAACATGATTGTCCAAATGGGCTTTGTGGACTACTTTCTTATCGTCTCCGACTTCATCGCCTTCGCCAGATCAAAGGATATCCCAGTGGGTCCCGGCCGCGGCTCCGCTGCAGGCAGTATCGTGTCCTACTGCCTCGGCATCACCGACGTGGATCCCATGAAATACAACCTTTATTTCGAGCGCTTTTTGAATCCGGAGCGGGTGAGCATGCCAGATATCGATATTGACTTCTGCTTTCGTCGGCGGCAGGAGGTCATCGACTATGTAATTGAAAAATACGGCGCCGATCATGTGGCGCAAATCGTTACCTTTGGCACCATGCAGGCGCGGGGTTCCATTCGGGACGTGGCTCGCGTGTTGGGCGTGGATTACGCCACTGCGGATGCCATTGCCAAGAACATCCCTCACGGCCTCAGCGTAACTCTTGCCGAAATTGTTCATCTTCTGCGAGATAACGTGAGCCCAAAATCGCTCAACATGAGTCCGGAGAGCGCTTTGAAACTCTTCAAAGGACTCAAAGAAAAGTACGATGCGGACCCGCAGGCCAAGCTCACTCTAGACACCGCCTGTACCCTTGAGGGCATGCCCCGTCATGCAGGTACTCACGCAGCAGGCGTAGTGGTCACCAACCAGCCGGTCTACGAATATGTGCCTCTCTCGAAAAACGACGAGGCCATCGTCTGCCAATTCCCCATGAATACACTGGAAAATCTCGGACTGCTTAAAATGGACTTTCTCGGTCTGCGCAACCTGACTATTTTGCAGGATGCGGTGAATTTGGTGCGAGTGAACCAGCCTGATTTCACGCTCGCTGCCATCCCCGACGACGATGAAGCCACCTTCCACATGCTAGGGCAGGGTAAAACCTCCGGCGTGTTCCAAATGGAGTCAGCGGGCATGACCAGTGTGAGCATCCGTCTCCAACCTCATTCCATTGAAGATATTACTGCCATCGTTGCCCTTTACCGGCCGGGCCCTATGGACTCGATTCCTCGCTTTATCTCCAATAAGCACCATCCCGAGCGCATTACCTACAAACACCCAAGCCTTGAACCAATCCTCTCCGTCACCTATGGTGCTATTGTTTATCAGGAGCAAGTCATCGAGATTTTCCGCCGTCTGGCGGGCTACTCGCTGGGGCAGGCAGACATGGTGCGCCGGGCCATTTCCAAGAAAAAAGCCTCAGAAATTCAAAAGGAGCGGCAAACCTTCATCCACGGTGACGCAGAACGAGGCATCACCGGCTCTGTGGCCGGGGGCATCCCTGAGTCTGTAGCCAGCAGTATTTATGACGAAATTTACGACTTTGCAAACTATGCCTTCAACAAGGCTCACGCCGTCTGTTATGCCGTCATTGCCTATCAAACTGCATGGTTTAAATGCCACTATCCACGGGAATACATGGCCGCCCTTATTACCTCTGTTTTTGGCGACAGCGCCAAGGTGGGCGAATATATTGCCCAGTGCCGTGACATGGGCATCGGCCTGCTCCCGCCGGACGTAAACCAATCAGAGGACAATTTCACCCTCGTGGGAGAAACCGATCTTTGTTACGGCCTTGCGGCAGTCAAAGGCATCGGCCGGGGCTTCATCCGCTCTCTTATGGGAGAGCGGCAGCGAAATGGTCCCTTCACCAGTTTTCCCGACTTCTGCCGTCGCATGCAGGATCATGACCTAAACAAACGGGTGCTGGAGCCTCTCATCAGTTGCGGCGCTTTCGATAGCCTAAATTACCTGCGTGCCCCGCTGCTGCAAGTATTCCCGCAGTTTTTAGAAGAGCTCGCCCGTGACCGTCGCCAGAATCTGGAGGGTCAATTCGGACTCTTCGGCGGAGAGGAGCAGCGGCGGGAGACGGAAATGCTGCTGCCCAACATCCCTGAATTTTCCATCACAGAAAAGCTGCGCATGGAGCGGGAGGTCACTGGTCTTTATTTCTCAGGTCACCCTATGGACGACTACCGGGAGATTATCAAGCGCCGCCGTGCTGCCGCAATCGGTCCGATTTTGCAGGCATTTTCCGGCGATGGTATAGAAGCCGCTGCCTTTCGGGACAACCAGTATGTCACTCTCGCCGGCATCATCACTCTCTCCCGCACCAAGCCCACAAAAAACGGTTCCCTCATGGCATATCTCACGCTGGAGGACGACACCGGCTCCATCGAAATGCTGGCTTTCGCTCGTGCACTGCAAGAAAATAGCGCTTACACCGCCACTGGAAACGCCATTCTGGTCAAAGGGCGGCTTTCCGCTCGTGACGAAAAAGAGCCTCAGCTCATTGTGGACAAAATCGAACCGCTGGAGCAACTCAAGGCAGTACAGGGACAGGCGGAAAAACCTGCGCAAAAGCTTTACCTGCGTCTATCCACCCGCACCGAGGGCACCCTCGGCCACCTACGGGTGCTCTTCACCCAGTATTTCGGCTCAGACGAAATTGTGATTTATTTCGAGGACACCAAGCAGCGTCTGGGTTATCGGGCAAAAATTGATAACCGCCTCATCGGTGAGCTGAAGAGCCGCCTGGGGGAGGAAAATGTAGTGCTAAAGTAAAGGACAGCTTTCATGAAAGTAATGGCAATTGACTATGGCGATGCACGCACCGGCATCGCAATCTCCGATGCGCTGGGCATGATTTGCGGTTTTTCTGCGGTGATTCACGACCGACGGGAAGCTGTCGTGGCAAACGAAATTACTGCCCTATGCAAGACCCACCAAGTGGGTCAGCTGGTGCTGGGTCTGCCTAAGAATATGAACGACTCTGAAGGCCCTCGAGCCGAAAAAAGTCGCAGTTTTGGCCTATTGCTTCAGACGCAAACCGGCCTGCCCCTCGCTCTCTGGGACGAGCGCCGTACCACGGTAGATGCCCACCGCATTCTCTCCGATGTGAACAAGCGGGGCAAAAAGCGAAAAGACACCGTTGATGCGGTAGCTGCCAGCCTGATTCTAGAAGGCTACCTCCGCCGTCAGGAGCTTGGACTAAAATAAAACGGAAGAGCCATTCGTTACGTCGATGGCTCTTCTTTTTCATCTTTTTTTAAAAGCTCTGATATACCTACCGCCAACAGAAACACACCAAATATCTTTCGTAGCAGCTCGACCTCCAGCCCGGTAGCCAGCCATGCGGCCAGCGCACTAGTCACCAGCCCTGCCGGAATAGCCAGCTTGAGCACCTGCGTGTCTACAAAGCCATTTTTCACATGAGAAGGCAAACTGGTGGTGGCGGCAGGAATGAAGTACAGCAAATTAATGCCCTGCGCAATGGGCTGGCCAATATGCAGAAAATTAGTCATCACAATCAGTAGCAGAGTTCCACCGCCCACTCCAAAACCGGATAAAACCCCAGTGCCCAAACCAATCAAAAAGGGAATGACAGCCTCCTTCATAATAGCGCACGCACCCCTCCGAACAAAATAAAGCAGGCGAAAATTCGCCGCAGCCAAGTTACCGACATGTTTTTAAAGCATCGACCGCCAATCAAACCACCGACCAAACCGCCTGCCAAGTAGGGGAGAGCCAGTACAAAATCCAGCTGTCCTCGATAAAAATAAACCCCAGTAGACAGTACGCAAAGCGGTAAAATCACCCCAATCGATGTGGCAAACGCATGCTGCTGGCTCACCTTTCCCAAACGGGTCATCATAGGAATGAGCACCATGCCACCTCCGCCACCGAAAAATCCGTTGCAGGCTCCTGCCGCTGCTCCGGCCAAAACATGCCACTTTGAAAGTTTTTTTTCCTGCGAATCCGCCATAAATTCCTCCTTAATAGAACGAAAAACCCTCTTGTTCCTAGTGTTGAACAAGAGGGCGCATTTTATTCACTTGTCAGCGTTAAAATCACGTGCTGTGCCAGCAGCATACCCGCCATAGCCGGCACCCACGGCGTACTCGCCGGAATACTGCGCCGCCCTGGCGGCGGTACTTCCTCCGTCTGACCCGGCTTTTGCGGCAGCTCGGGAGAATAAACAACCGTATGATGTCCAATGCCTCGATTGCGCAACTCCTTGCGCACTACCCGAGCCAGCGCACAGCCCTCGGTTTTGCTGATGTCTGCAATCCGCAACTGACTGCCGTCCAGCTTGTTGCCCGTCCCCATGGCAGAGACAATAGGAACATCTTGCGCCAGCGCTGTTTCAATTAAATCCAGTTTGCAGGAAACCGTGTCAATGGCATCCACAATAAAATCAAAATCACAGGGAAAGAAGTCTCCTCGCTGCTCCGCCTCGTAGCGAGAAACACGGGCAATCACAGTGCAAAGCGGGTTAATATCCGCCACGCGCTCCGCAAGGACTTCCGCTTTTGGCCGCTCTAGCGTGGCGTAGAGCGCAGCAATTTGCCGGTTTAAGTTGCTCAAACCAACTGTATCCTGATCAATCAGTGTTAGCTTGCCCACGCCGGCTCTGGCGAGGCATTCCACTGTATATCCGCCCACGCCGCCCAAACCAAACACTGCCATGTGCGCCCCGTGCAGCCGCTTCATAGCAGCCTCGCCCATGAGCATCTCCAATCGGGAAAACTGCTCACGACTCATGCATCCCTCCTGCTTTTCTTCACCTTGGCCACCCAATCGCTCACATCCAGCGCAAATACCACTGTCCGGCTCATGGCACCGCTGTCATAGTGAGGCCTACCCTGAAAACCATAGCGCGCCATAACAGCATTCATAGCGGCGATTTTCTCCTGTTCGTCCGCAAGGATACGCAGGCGACCTTCGCCCATCACGCTCTCAAAATCTGTGGTCCAGGTGCAGGGAAGCTCACCGCCGCCGGTGTGAATCAGCCGGTCAGCTTCAAAAGAAACCTGTGGATTGGCGTGAAAACAATTTATTTTCCGGCCTTCCTTTGCGCCGTGAAAATAAATCGTTAAGTTCTCGCCCTCTGCCTTCATCCCGAAGGTAACCGGCACAATAAAAGGCGTGGTTTCGTCCGCACAAGGAGAAAAACCGATGCGCACAACGCTACACCGGTCAAGCACCGCACATTTTTCGGAAAAATCAGTCACCGCCAACTCGTTTCTTCTCATAACAAATCCTCCTTGTCTCCAATGTAGCGAAACCGGGGCAGGGTCAGTCCGTCCTGCTCTATCAACTCGCTCCACATGGCTCGGGGCCGTACCCAAATAGCCTGCTCTCCATAAAGTGCCTGATAAACCACATATTCCTCCAGAGATTCGCTGTGAAAAGCGACGTAGAGCAATTCATAATCGTTGCCCTTAAAGTGTCGGTATTTTCCGGGTAATAAGTTAGACATTCCAAAATTCCCTTACTTCCTGCATTCGATTGCGCCCGTCCGTCAGACCATTGTCGTAAAGTCCCTTGATTTTCTCCACGTCTCGCTCTGTGCGGGAATACCCCTCCGTAGACTGGGGATGGAAAATCAAAATTTGCCCCTTGCGCTCTAACTCAAAGAGCTTGGCCCGGTCTCGATTGTAGCGTACATGCCGTCGTTGCGCCAATTCAATAAACGCTGGATATTTTCTATAAACCCGTCGCATAATTGGCAGCAGCGACTCGGCTTTGCGCACATAGGACCGCTCTCGGGTCAGCACCACAATCACCCTGTCGCAGCCCTGTGCAAAAGCCCGCTCATAGGGAATCCCGTCGGCCAAGCCTCCGTCTAAACAAGGCACGCCGTCGATGTCATAAACAGGGAAGAGCAGCGGCATAGCGCAGGTGGCCTGCAACATCTTAAATTCGCTGTCCCGCCGGGGAACAGCGGCATAGTAAGGCCCGCCGGTGCTCAAATCGGTCATCACCGCCTCCATGAGCCCTTCGTAGGCGGCGAAGCTATCATAGTCAAAGGGCACCAGCTTATTTGGAATCTCGTCGTAGGTAAACTGAATCCCAAAGTAAGAGCGGTTGCTCCGGTCGAGCAACCGACCCATACCCATATAACGCTTATCGCCTGAAAATCGGGTTAAAATCTCCAGATTTCGCCCAATTTGCTTTGAGAGATAGCTCACGCCATAAGCAGCTCCTGCCGACACACCAACGGTATAGTCCGGCAGAGGAATTCCCGCTTCCAGCAGTGCATCACTCACGCCGCAGGAGTAAATGGTGCGCAAGGCACCTCCTTCAAAAACAATGCCGGTTTTCATCGTTCCCGATCAATGTTAGAGAAAAACTTATCGTGCACCACCTGAACCGCCCGATCAGCGTCAGAGGCATCCACTAAAACTGAGACCTTAATCTCGCTGGTGGAAATCATATTGATGTTGATACCCGCATCGTAGAGAGCCTCAAACATGCTGGAGGCCACGCCTGGGTTTCCAACCATGCCTGCACCCACAATGCTGACTTTCGCAATCTCTTCCTCCACGTCGATGTGGTCAAAACCAAGCCGTTCCTGATTTTCCACCAGTACAGCCTGCGCTTTTTCCATGTCTTCCTTGTGAACGGTAAAGCTAATATCTTTTGTATCGTTTCGCCCAATGGACTGGAGAATAATATCCACGTTGACTTTCTGCTTCGCCAGCAAAGCAAAAATTTTGTAGGCAATTCCAGGTTTATCAGCAAGACCCACCAGTGCCAGTCTGGCCGTATTTGTGTCTTTGGCCACGCCGCTTACATTCGATTTTTCCATCGCTTTCATTACCTCCTTAACCTTCGTGCCCGGCTCGCCGGAGAAGGATGACAATACTTCTAAATTCACGTTATAACGCTTCGCCATTTCCACGCTGCGGTTGTGTAGCACCTGCGCTCCAAGAGTCGCCAGCTCCAGCATCTCGTCAAAGGTAATCTCGTTGAGCTTAAACGCACCTTTGACACAGCGGGGGTCTCCGGTGTAAACGCCGTCCACATCAGTATAAATCTGGCACAGGTCGGCGTGCAGCGCGGCAGCCAGTGCAACGGCGGAGGTGTCCGACCCGCCCCGTCCCAGAGTGGTCACATCGTCATACTTGTTATAGCCCTGAAATCCGGTGACAATCACAATAGAGCGCTTATCCAGTTCCGAGAGAATCCGCTCAGTGGAAATCCGCTTGATGCGGGCGGCGTTGTAAGAGGAGTCGGTGCGAATGCCCGCCTGCCAGCCGGTGAGGGATTTTACCGAGTAACCCATGGCCTCAATAGCCATGGCGCAAAGAGAAACGGAAATCTGCTCGCCGGTGCTCAAAAGCATATCCATCTCCCGCCTGGAAGCGTTGGGGTTAATCTCCCTTGCCTTGGTAATTAAGTCGTCCGTGGTGTCCCCCTGTGCTGACAGCACGACCACCACGTCATGCCCCCGCCGATAGGTCTCCGTGATGGTGCGGGCAACGTTTCGTATTCTGTCCGCATCGGCTACAGAGCTGCCGCCGAATTTCTGAACAATCAGTCCCATGTATTCATCTCCCAAATCCTGTTGTTATAGCATATGCAAAAGGCAATTATTCGCTATTATAGCACCCGCAAAACGTGGTACACTGTTTCATCCTTCAAAATTCCCCGTAGCTCGCCTTCAAACATCATCGGCGTAACAAACCCCACCTCATCGGTGGGCGCACCGGGACGGGCGAGTATCGATGCGCCAGGGAAATGGCTTTTGGCCCAGTCAGTGCTGCCCTTCATGCGCACATAGAATGCACTGGAGAGCAGAGCGGGGGAGATCGTCATTTCTTCCTCCGGCTCAGTCCAGAGAACCTGCGAAATCCGCCCCCTGGCAATGTCAATCACATCGGCCACTACAGCAGAGGCGGTGGGTAACTTTCCTGCGCCTCGACCGTAGAACATCACATCGCCCACGGTATCGCCCCGCACAGTGATGGCGTTGAACACATCCTCCACGCCGGCCAGCGGGTCATCGCTTTTAACCAGATGGGGTGCCACATAAACGCAAATTTTTCCGTCGCCCATGCGCACTGCCCGACCCAGCAGCTTAATCTTGCACTCGTAGGAATCGGCATAGCCAATATCCGCCAGGGAAACATCTAAAATACCTTCAGTGGGCACACAATCGGGATCAATTCGCCAACCGTAGGCCAAAGAGGCTAAAATACAGATTTTTCGACAACTGTCGTGTCCCTCCACATCGGCAGCCGGATCCCGCTCTGCATAACCCTTTTCCTGCGCCTCGCTCAGCGCCTGCTGAAAGGTGAGCCCGTTTCGAATCATACGGGTGAGCATAAAGTTGGTTGTGCCATTCAAAACGCCGCAAATTTCCGTAATCTCGTTGGCTGCCAGACACTGGGACATGGGCCGAATAATGGGGATTCCTCCGCCCACGCTGGCTTCAAACAAATAGCTCACATTATGTTCTTGTGCTAGACGCATAAGCGCACAGCCGTGGGTGGCAATGAGCTCCTTATTAGACGTAACCACGTTTTTTCCGGCGGTCAGTGCCCGTCTGGTGAACTCCAACGCCGCTCCCGTGCCGCCCATGGTCTCCACCACGATAGCCACGCTGGGGTCAGATTCAATGAGGGCGAAATCCTTGACAAAACGAGACGCAAGCGGACTGTCGGGGAATTCCCGTACATCCAAAATATACTTTAAGCTCAGTTCGGCACCTGCCCGCTTTTCCACTTGCTCTTCGTTTTTAATCAGCACCTCGCATACGCCAGAGCCAACAACGCCAAAGCCTAATACTGCAACATTCATGATTCAATACTCCCTTCACAGCCGGGCTCCACCATGGGGGCGGGCTGTGGTAATACTTCATACGTTATGAAAAACGATACATTGTGGCGTGAAAACTAATATCTATATGTTACGCTTTGGCAAGTATTATATCAAAATATGCCTATAAATACTAGGGTATTTTTATACAAACTTCTTCAATTTGTGCGATAAAAATCATTCCTATTGAAAAACACTTCCCTGACAAGGTCAGGGAAGTGTTTGATAGGTACTACTCTTCCGATGGTTCAGAAGTCTCCGGCTGCTCCGGCTCCGGCGTTACCTCAACCTCTGGCGTGGGCTCAACGTCACCGCTGTCTTCCGGTGGATTGGAGGGTTCAGCCGGTGTGGGCTCCGGGTCACTGGGCATATGAGGCACATAGTAATCCGGCTGATTCGAATCCCCAGTCCAGTCAGGCCCGATGACAATGGGGGGCAGCTCTACCACCTGCGGCCAGGTGGTAGGATCAGCCGGGTTGAAGAAGGGATCCTCAGCTGGGCTCGGCCACGTCAGTGGGTCGTTAATGTTGAAAGGCACAGGCTCGGTGATAAGAGGCGTCAGATGGAGGGAACAGGTTTCTGCTTCTTCCACCGTGATTTTTAGATAGTCGTTATCCCGCACATTCCGATAGAAAGTTGCATCGCTTTCCCGCAGCGGCTTTCGCTCATAATCAAGCACAGCAACTTCTCTTCGGCTCTCCTCGGGACAAAATTCCCCGGCGAGGTGATAGGTGCCGGTTGATGATCCGTCAGGTTTGAAAATCGGGTCATCGGTGCAAACCAGAATCAGCTGATGCATGGTACAATAGCCGGTGGGTGCATCGCCTCGGGCGAAGGTAACCACGGCTGTGCGGTCGCCGCGCATATCCAGCGAACAGTTATCCGTCGCCTTCATTCCGCTGTCTGAGCACACCTTAGCCGTTTCCGTGGCCACAGTATGGGTGAAGTCGGCACTCTCCAGCTCGGCATGGAGCGGCTGCATGACATACTTCCACATGCGGGCAGCCGGATTACCATTGGTGTAAATTCGCTCCTGCTGCTCATAACCAACCCATACAGCGGCGGTATAATAGGGCGTATAGCCCACAAACCAGCGGTCCATATTGCTGTTGGTTGAGCCGGTTTTACCTGCAACGGTCATACCAGAGAAGTTGGCCTCCGTGCCAGTACCAGATCGTATCACGTTTTTCAGCAGCGAATTAATATAGTAAACCGTCTTCTGACTCAACACCGGCTCGCCCTCGCTATAGGTTTCCAGCAGGGTCTTGCCTTCGCTGTCAAGCACGTAAAGATAGCTGCGGGGTTCGATGTATACGCCGTCCCGGGCGAAGACAGAGTAAGCCGCTGCCATTTCCAGCACGGATACGCCCTTGGTCAAACCGCCCAGCGCCAGAGGCGCTGCATCAATGTCCGTGTGAATCCGATCACCGACGACCATACTTGCAACCAGAGAATTGCCAAAACCAAAGCGGTCAACCAGATAGTTAAAGCTGGTTTCCGGCGTAATATCCAGCAGCACCTGCATGGCTACAGGGTTTGACGAGTCAGTTACAGCGTCCCAAACCGTCATTCGTCCCCGATAATGAAGATAGGCGTTGGAAGGATAGGCCGAACCGCTGAGCATACGCAGAGGTGCATCGTCATACGCTGAATAAGGCGTAATCACGCCCATTTCCAGAGCCGGCGCATATACAGACAGAGGCTTAAAAGCCGAGCCGGGGGAGCGGCGGGCATCCGTTGCCATGCTAAACAATCGACTTTTCGTCTTTTCGTCCATCCGCCCGCTAACGGCAACAATGTTGCCGGTTCGGTTATCGATGATGGCAATAGCAGACTGAATCTCCCGTCCGGTTCTGCTGATGATACTCAAATTATCCCGATTAAGATAAACCTCGTCCACCTGCGCCTGAATCGCCGGATCAAAGGGCACGACAATGTTCAAACCGCCGCTGTAAATCAGATTGGTTGCCATTTGCTTGGAGAGGTTATACTGTGTGCCCAGATCTTTAATCAGCTGGGTAATCACCATGTCTTCATACCAGCTGAACACGTCAACCTCACGCTTTTCATCCTCGCCCCGTTGGAATACCAGTTCCTCGGCAACAGCGGCATCATGCCGAGCCTGCGTAATGATACCCTGCTCCAGCATAACGCCAAGAATCAGCTCCTGCCGGTTCTTATTTCCTTCGCGATTGATATAGGGGTTATAAAGAGAGGGGTTATTGGTAATACCTATGAGGCTGGCGCATTCGGCCAGCGACAGCTCGGACAAATTCTTGCCAAAATAGGCGTAAGCGGCGGTATACACGCCATTGCAGTTCTCACCCAAATAAATATAGTTGAGATACCATTCCAAAATTTCCTTCTTTGTGTGCTGATTTTCAAACTCCAGCGCACGGAAAATTTCCGTAATCTTTCGCTTCACCGTTACCTCATCATCATCGGTGATGTTTTTAATCAGCTGCTGGGTAATGGTAGAGCCGCCCTGAATGTTTTGCCCTGTAAGCATCCTGCGCACGCCGTCTGCTGTACGCAGCCAGTCCACGCCGTGATGGCTCTCGAATCGCTTATCCTCAATGGCTATGGTGGCGTCAATCAAATCCTGTGGAATCTCTGTATAGCTCACCCAAATCCGATTTTCGTCACCATAGAGGGTGCGCATTTCCACAATTGCGCCGGTGGTAGCATCCTGATAGCTGATGGTGCTGGATAAATTTGTTGAAACAAAGTCCAGCGGCAGGTCAGCATAAGGCATAATGCTGTTTTTTACATAAATGGAGGCAAAGCACATCATAATTAGCCCTGTCACAATGCAAACCAGTAAAAGTGTAAACAGTGACTTTAGAATTATATTGATGATTTTTAACCAAATAGGAGTCGCCTTGCGGCGGCGCCGTTTAGCAGTCGGTATCTGCGTTGTTTGTTGTTCCATAATTCACCTCATAAATCCATACAAGAAATACCGATATTTCGAGTATCAGATGTATAATACCTAATTATAAGCATGTTAGCAGTAGTAGCACTGTGCCACAAGGGTTTGCGGGGATTTCGAACGAGTTTTTTTAGAGTTTTACACCAGTTTTACACCACTTGAGCAAAAGAGCCCACAACTATAACAATCCAAATAAACATTTCGCACGATGCAGGGGAGTTTCCTCTTGCACGAATCCACCGTCTCATTATTTGAGACGGCATACATACTCTCTGCTTTTTTATAAGAACGCTGCTTTTACAGCAACGCTGTTATAAACGAACAGAGCTTCTTTTTTGGCCATACCGAAGTGTATTATACCACAATTTGACGATGACCGCAAGCGCAGCTTACATGCTGCGCTTGCGGTCATTTTCGATTTTCCATCTGGCGGGAAATTTTATTGCGTTTCGACACTGAGTGCGCTATAATAAATTATAGATTATTCTGTATTTGACCGGATGGGCAGCCATAGTGATTTGTTTTAGAGCAGAAAAACAAGGCGGAGCACTTTTGTGTGCTCCGCCTATTTTATTTTTTTCACATAAACCTCTGTGAGCACGGAAAAATTCTCGCCAGCGTGCGATAAAGTGTAGTATGATAAGCTATCAAATAGCTTTTTTATCATGACAATATCTCGAAAAAACAACGCCAGGCGTGGGAACCTTTCCACGCCTGGCGTTTTATCGTCCCCACAAAACCTGATCGAAGAAACAATGTGAGCCGTCTTTTGGTGAAAAGCTCAGCTTTATTTATAAAACGAATGGACAGGCGTGAGGGAACTTCCCTCACGCTTATTGTCCTTTGTTGCATATAGGCCGACTGAGCACACAACAAGTATTACCTCTTCCATGCATCCAAATATCACACATAAAAATAATTTTCTGACATTTTGGTTGACATTGCCAGACAATAAATATACAATTATTTTGTACGATAATTAAATAATTTTAATCATCCGGCATTTCATGAACAAGCATTAATTGCACCATGAAAAAGCCAAAGCGCAACGTTCATCATCAGAATGTGAGATAACTTGTTTGCACCCAAATCAAAACAGAAAAGAAGTGAAGTAAATTGAAGAAGAACCGTATCTTATCCCTCTTTCTGGCCTGTGCGCTTATCTTGCACGCAGGTCTTTTTTCTACCGTCTCAGCGGCCGGAGATTATGCGGAAACCCCGACAACGCAGTACGG
>JGI994J12354_10001175_pt1 | contig 26581 bp, 24 predicted proteins | sample IntmicLarv3ML3BL_FD_12354 | JGI IMG/M metagenome (IMG submission 12354)
CGCGGTGCAATTCAGGTGGGGGTAGTTGTGTAGGGGATTGCGGCTCGGGGGCCGCAATGACGAGGGCGCGGGGACTGTTAGTATTTTGATACCCAGAGGCTTAGAATCCAGACGGGGATGGCGGTCAGGAGGGTGTAGAGCAGGTAGGTTAGCGGGAGGATCAGCGAGAATGCACCTGCGAACAGCAGGGATAGGACAATCAGCAGGGACAAGAGCGATGAGAGTATGCCGAAGCCCACGTTGATGCGGGCGGCTTTTTTGAAACGGCGGGCGCCTTCTATCGCGGAGGCGTAGGGGGGCATGCCGTCCTTTAACAGCAGGACGCCGTCGAAGCATTCTGTGGGGTTGCCGGGTTCGCTTAGGGTCAGGCGTTCTTTCAGGGGCGGGTAGATAAAGTGCTGGGGTTTTGCGCCGTATATTTTGCAGATTTCCGTTGAGTTAATATTGAAATCGCGGACGGCCAGGGTGGGCTTTCTGCCGGTTGTGGCAAGCTGCTTTACAAGGTGCTTGCTTTCGTTTGAGGGGGCGTAGTCAACGACAAATACGGAGCATATGTACTGGTTTATGATGGTGTAAATGACGTTGCCCATGTTCTTTCCGCCGGGCGGTTTCAGTCCCATATGGTAGACGAAGGAGGTGTTTCCCACCAGCACCTGGTTGCCTTCAATCAGGCATTGGATGCCGCCGTGTTCGGAATATTTTACCTTGTCTACGGTGCGCAGAGGGATGTAAAACTCGGTCGCCAGTGCCAGAAATGCGTCGGATACGCTGCAATCGGCAGCTTTTAGGGCACTTGCGGTGAAGGAAACGGCTTCCTCTCTGGTGCAGTTATTAAAGAGGCGGTAGCCGGTTAAGGTGATTTCGGAGGGGTCAAAGAGGTCAGTATCCTTTACGACGACGCCCGCCTTTTCGTCCAGCCTTGCAAAGCCTTCCGCCGAGCCCAGGGCTGCGTTATTCTTGGCCAGGTGCTTGGCAATTTTTGTGTAGGGCAGGGCGATGCACAGGAGCAGACCTGCGCTTGGCAACAGGGTAAACAGGGTGGACTGGATGAAGAAAAACATGGGCAGGCTGTTCTGCAGTAGGCAGACGACCAGTGCGGAAACGATTGTCAGACAGAGTAAAATTTTGCAGTATATATCAATGAGGGGGGCGAAGACGGCGTCCTCAAACATGCGTATCAGAAATTCGTTTTTCGAAGCGGCCGGTTCCTTCATCAGGTAGGGCTGGCCATCCATTTTATAGGGGTTGTGGTGCACGGTGAACATGTTCTCCTGCTTCGTTACAAGGCGGAGGGAACGCAGTTTTGCCTGTGCGGTTTTATAGGATGTGTGCAGGGAGATAAATAGGCTGACGCCGCTTATGGCGCAGAAGGGCAGGTAGCCGCCGAACTGTGGCAGACACAGGATGGTTACGGCGTGAATGAGTGACGAAAAAAGGCTGACCGACACCAGTGTTTGCACGGTAAATCGACCCTTACAGGCGGAGCCGACGCCCACCGCAAGGGTATCAATTGCCAAAAATGCCAGAATGCACAGCAGGACAATTTGCGCCAGAACGTGGTAGTAGGGCGAAAGTGCGTACTGCAGGAAGATGGGCATGGGAATAATCAGCTGGGCGGACAGCGCCAGGTACAGCAACAGCGTCAGGGTGATTGCGGCGGCCAGGCGGCTGTAGTTCAGCTTTTTGCAGTGCTTTTGCAGGTCCTTGCGCCGTTTTTCTATGTTTGCTTTTTTGCGGCTTACTTGGCGCGTTCTTTCATATTGCTTTTGTAACTGCTCCCGTTTTTGCAGTGTTTCCATGCGTTTTGCCGATTGCTCGGCTTCTTTTTTCTCAAGTTGGCTGATTTGCCGCTGTTCTTTTATGGTTGACTTTCTTGTGCGGTCAAATTCGGTGCGTTGCTTTTTATAGGCTTGCTGATAAACCGCCACGTCGATGGGCGGTTCGTCCTCTTCCCGTTTTTGAAGGGATTTCGGCTGCACCATTTTTGCGGGCGGGCGTTGCTGCACGGCTTGCATGGGGGATTCGTCTTGTTCTTCTTGCGGCAGCGGCCGTCTTTGTATGGGACGTTCTGTTGCCCCTTCTTCTTTATCTCTTCTGCGGCGGAAGTCTTCCGTTTCTTCTGCACTTGGCGGTTCTATGCGTCTTCTGGGCAGGTCTTCTGATTGGATTTCCCGCCGAAGGGGTTTGTTTTCGTCCGGCCGGACATAGTAGGGACCGGGTAGAGGTGCTTCATGTTGCCGCGGTCTTTCTTCTGTTGGTTCGCCGCTTTGCCTTCTTGGCAGGGACTGGGTTTGGTAGGACTTTGCAAGGTTTGCGGTGTCGTGCCGCCGGTCAAGGGGGATGTTTGGTGTTGTTTGTTTACGCTCTATCTTTTTTTTGGGTGCTTCCGGGCGGACATAGCCTTTTTCAACTTGGTGCGTGGGCTGCGGTTCTCTTCTTTGCGGCGCGGCCGGCGTGTCTTCCTCTATAATAGGCGGGGCTTGTCGTCTTTGCAGCGGTGGTTCCGGACGGACGTAGCCCTTTTCGACTTGATGTGTTGGCGTGGGTTCTCTTTTTTGCGGTGTAATAGGGACGCTTTCTTCGGCGGGTTCTTTTGTCCTGCGCGGCGGAAGCTCTGGAGGCGTTTCTACGGCGGGAGAGGGTTCTTTTACCCATACTTTTTCGGGGGGCGGGGCTTCCTTGACGGGTTCGGGGCTTTCCTTCGGCTTCTCTGATTTTACGGAGAGCAGGACGTTTACGTCATCGGTTTTTGTCTTTTTTGCTCCATATTCACTGAGGATATCATCCAAGGAAAAATCGTCAAACTTAGCCAATGCAGTCGCCTCCTCTCTGGCGCAGCACTTCGTACATCAATACGGCTGCTGCTGCGGATGCGTTTAGGGAGTTAAAGGCGTTTTTCATGGGAATGCTTACGACTACGTCGCAGTTCTTCAGTACGAGCTGTGATACGCCGGCGTCTTCGCTGCCGATAACCAGGGCGGTTGCGCCTTTGAAGTCGGCTTTATACATAGATTGTGTGCCGCCGGCGTCCGCGCCGAATACCCACAATCCTTTTTCCTTCAGTTCGGTAATGGCAGCTGTGATATTTGCAACTTTGCAGATGGGGAGATGCTCCGCGGCACCGGCGGAGGCTTTATACACCGCGGCGTTTAGGGTGGCGCTGCGGCGTTTTGGTAAAATCAGACCGTGGGCACCGGCTATAAAGGCAGTGCGGATTACGGCACCCAGGTTATATGTATCGGAGAGATGGTCGCAGAGGATGATAAAGGGCGGCTCGTTTTTTTCTTTTGCGAGGGAGAGGATTTGGTCAATGGTGACGTACTCTTTATCGGAGATGACGGCGATGACGCCCTGGTGGTTGTGGGTGTTTGACATGAGATCCAGCTTGCGCCGCTCCACCTCTACCACCGGGATGCCTTTTTCCTTTGCAAGCATCAAAATATGACCGGGGAACCTTGCGGTTTCGGTCTGCTTGGCGATGAATATTTTTTCAATTGTCCGCTCGGCTTTCAGCGCTTCAAAGACAATATTTCTGCCTTCAATGGTGTTTTCAACGGTTTCTTCTCTGCGTTCTCTGTCGTTTACAACCATTTTTTTGATTCCTCTCTCTATTTCGGCTCTTTTTCCATTTGACTTACGAGTTCTTTAAAATAATTGCCGCGTTTTGCAAAGTTTTCAAACATATCAAAGGAGGTGCAGGCGGGTGACAGGATGACTATATCGCCTTTTACCGCGATTTCCGCCGCCTTTTTTACGGCGGCGTCAAAGGAGGAGGGTTCCCGTTCGGTTGTTTCTTTGGGCAGTACGTGGAGAGGGACGGTTGCGCCGATTTTCTTAAATGCTTCTTCGATTTCCCTTGCGGTGTCGCCGCAGAGGATGACAGCTTTTGCCTTCTCGTTGCAGAGGGCGGCCAGGTCATCAAAGGGGACTTTTTTGTTCTTTCCGCCCAGAATGAAGATGCCTTTTTGGGTAAATGTGTGCAGCGCGGCCGCTGTGCGGGTGGGGGAGGAGGCGATGGAATCGTTATAGTAGGACACGCCTTTCACGTTGCGCACGAATTCAACGCGGTGTTCAACACCGGCAAAGTTTTTTGCGACCTGCTCGATTTCTTCCGTTTTTACAAGGTCGAAAACGGCGGCGATGGCGGTCATGTAATTCTCGATGTTATGCTTGCCCGGAATGCGGATGTCTTTTGTGTCAAGGATGCTTTTTCCGTTGCAATAAATATAGCCGCCCTTTAAGGTGACAGTGCGGAAGGCACCTGCTATTTCGTCTTTTCCAAAGCTTGCAAGGCGGCCTTTTGCTTCATCGCGCATGGGGGTTAGGGCTTCGCAGTTGGCATTTAATACCAGCAGGTCATCTTTATTTTGATGCGTATAAATATTCTTTTTTGCTTCTGTGTATTCTTCCATGTTTGCGTGGACGTCTAAGTGATTTGGTGTCAGATTTGTGATTACGGCGATTTGCGGGGACTTCGTAAGAGTTTGCAGCTGGAAGCTTGAAAGCTCAACTACGGCGATATGGGTGGATTGCATTTTTTCGCATTGGTTGAGGAGAGGGGTTCCGATATTGCCGCCCAGATAGACGGTGTAGCCTGCGGCTTTCAGCATTTCGGAGATGAGGGTTGTTGTTGTGGTTTTTCCGTCACTGCCGGTGACGCCGATGATTTTCGCTTCCGTGGTTTCGAAGAAGGCTTCCATCTCCGAGGTGACCTGTACGCCGCGGTTTTTTGCTTCCTGAAGGGCTTCCGTGTTTGCGTATACGCCGGGAGAGCGGAAGATTACGTCGCAGTTTAAGCCGGTTAAGTAGTCGGTTCCGACTTTTAGGGTTACGCCTTTTGCCTGCAGGGCTTCGGCTGTTTTTCCAAGTTGTTCTGCCGTTTTTGTGTCGTGGGCTGTGACCTCTGCACCGTATTCTATGAGTAAATCCAAAAGCGGCAGATTCGAGACGCCAATACCGATTACGGCGACTTTTCTCCCGCGTAGGTTTTCAAAGTAGGCTTTAAATTTCGAAATTGTTTGTTGCATGTGTCTTCCTCCCAGATGTGCGCAGACTTGTTCTTATAGTATATCTTACAATATTTTTCGCGAAATGACAACTATTTTTCTTATTTAGATTCCGAATTTTTCTGAAAGGAGTGCGCGCAGGAGGGCGGCTTTGTTGTCCTGCGGGTGTTTATGCACGTGAAAAAGCAGTAGCTGCAAGGCTTCTCCGATTTTTCCGCCTTGCAGGCCAAGGGCATGAAGGTCGCGGCCTTGCAGGGCTAAATCTTTCTCTTCCATGCACTCTTTTTTTCGCCGGGCGTCATAGTATGTAGCAGCGGTTTCTTTTTTTGTTAACTGCAGAGCTTCTTCCATGGCGTTTGTGCCGTACCGGGCGGTTAATTTTTTTATTGTTACGCGGTTATTTTCGATGCGCTCTAAGATGTTGCAAATGGCTGTGCATTCCGTTTCCTGTATGTTGCTTAGGCTTAGGCTTGCGAGGAAAGCGGCAGGGGTTTTTATCAGGCCTGTTTCTTGCAGCAGGCGGCAGAGGAGGCTTAGGCGCAGGGTCAGGGTTGCCTTTGCGGCTCTTAGGGATGAAAGGTCGATTTCTTTTCCGCTTTCTACTGTGTGGCGGAGGAGGCCGTAGTTGAAGGCCAGTGCGGCTTTTTCGGGAGCGCTTGACAGGAGGATTTTTTCCAGCTCTGCGGTGATGCGCTCTTTTGAGAGAGCGGCGCAGAGGCGGGCATTTTCTTTGATGGCGGCTGTGGTTTTTGCTTCTATTTCAAAGCCCAGGCTTGCCGAAAAGCGCAGGGCGCGGAGCATGCGGAGGGCGTCTTCGCTGAAGCGTTCCTGCGGATTTCCTACGGTGCGGATGATGCCGTTTTGCAGGTCAGCTTGGCCGCCGAAGGGGTCCTCTATGGTGCCGTCTTTCCCGAGGGCTATGGCGTTTATTGTGAAGTCCCTTCTTGCCAGGTCGTCTTTCAGATTGCTGACGAAGGTGACTTTCTCCGGGGCGCGGTGGTTTTTGTAGTGTTCTTCTGTTCGATAGGTGGTGATTTCAAGCTTCCTGCCGTAGAAGAAGAGGGGGACTGTGCCGTATGCGCTGCCGGTATCGTAATGGTTTTTAAAGAGCTTCTTTATTTCGTTCGGATGCATGGAGGTTGCGATGTCGAAGTCGTCGGAGGGTAAGCCTAAAATGCTGTTACGCACAAAGCCGCCTACGAGATAGGCGGTATGGCCGGTTTCTTCGATTTTTCGGAGGGCGCGGTATATGGATTTCGGAATGCTGTTTTTCATACTTTCACCATATTGAAATGTCAATTTTTGTGCAATTTGTGCATTGTAAAAAACATGGAAACAGTATACACTATTTTCTTAGTTATTGCAAGCGCTGGGGAGCGAATGGACGGCGGACGCGGGATGGGGGAGCGGCGCGCCCTACGGGAATTGCGGACGAACACAGTTCGTCCCTACAGGGACGGGAATTCCTTTGATTGTTCATCGTATTTTTTCAGCACTTCTTGCTCTAATATTCCGCGGAATTCTTCGGAGATGGGGTGGGCGATGTCCTTGAAGCGGCCGTCGGGAAGTTTTTTTGAGGGCATGGCGAGAAAGCGCTTATCGTTTGCTTCCACAATCTTGATGTCGTGAAGGGCCAGCGCGTTTTCAAAGGTTACTGATACGACTGCCAGCATGCGGCCGGTGTCGGTAGTGCTTCGTATTTTTATATCCGTGATTTTCATATTGGCGTTCCTTTCCGAAAATAGGTGCTTTTATTTTTTTCAAATTTGTAGTATACTATACATTAAATTGGTACAGACTACCGTTTTTACATAAATCTAACAGAATTTTGAGGTGACACATGACAGATTTGTTGAACTTTTCCTCGTATATACAAAAAAAAATACCAATCCATATGATTGGTATCGGCGGCGTTTCTATGGCGTCGATTGCGAAAACTTTGCACAGCCGAGGGGCTATTGTCCGCGGCAGTGATATGGCTGCGTCTCCCGCTACAGAGGAATTATCTGCGCTGGGCATTGCGGTGATGATCGGGCATGATGCTGCGCATCTTTCGGATGCGGGGCTTGTGATTTATTCGGCGGCCATTCACGAGGATAATCCGGAGCGGCAGGCTGCTTTATCCGCCTCGGTTCCTATGGTGGAACGGGCGGTTGCGCTGGGTGCCTTGATGGATGAATATGCGCAGGTGATTTGTGTTTCCGGCACTCATGGGAAGTCGTCTACCACGGCGATGATTTCGGTTATGGCGATGGCTTTGTCCCTTGACCCTACGATTATGCTGGGAGCGACGCTGCCGCAGCTTGGGTCGGGGCTTCGGTTGGGTGAGAGTCAGCTTTTTATTGCAGAAGCTTGCGAGTATTCCGACAGTTTTCTACAGTTTTCGCCAAATATCGCGGTTATTCTCAATGTTGAGCATGACCATTTGGATTATTTCCCTACATTTGACGACTTTAAGCGGAGCTTTTCGGCTTTTGCGGAGGGCTTGCGTCCGGGCGGCACTGTGTGTGTTAATGCGGACGATGAGAACGCGTGCTTGTGCGCTGTTTTTTGCGGTCATGCGGTTTTTACTTTTGGGATTCATGCGGGGATGCTTTCGGCTTCCAATATTTCTTACAGCACGGAGGGTACACAGTTTGACCTTGTTTTTGAGGGTAAGGTTGTTGCGCCGGTTTCGCTGCGCACTATGGGCGAGCACAATGTGTTAAACGCGCTGGGCGCTATGGCGGCGTTGTATGTTGCGGGGTATTCTTTTACGGAAATTGCAGGGGCTATCTTGCAGTATACGGGGATTTCCCGGCGGTTTGAATATCGGGGAATGTGCAAGGGTGCTGCTGTTATTGACGATTATGCGCACCACCCCGGTGAGATTACCGCGACGCTGCAATCGGTGAAATCCATGGGCTTTAAGCGGGTGTTTTGCGTATTTCAGCCCCATACGTATACACGGGCGAAGGGGCTTCTTGAGCCGTTTGCGCAGTCCTTGGCACTTGCCGACCAGGTTGTTCTTGCGGAAATTTATGCCGCACGGGAAACAAATCCCGACGGTTTTTCGTCCAAGGTTATTGCCGATAAAATCGATGGCGGAAAGTTTTTTGATTCCTTCCCCGGCATTGCTTCTTATTTGCTTTCGGAGGTTTCTGAGGGCGACTTGATTTTGACTATGGGTGCGGGCGATGTTTATAAGGTGATTGACTTGCTGCCCCTTGAGTGTTAGCTATCGAGGATAGACAGGATGGTTAGAATTTCGTTGTGGCTGTAGTTCTCTTTTAGGAGCAGGGCGGCAATGAGGGACAGGAGCAGGTGGCCGCCGCTTTTTTCTTGCAGCAAGGGCAGGCTATCGGCGGTGGTTTCTTGTTGTGTGCCGTCTTCCTCCGGCAGCTCCGAAAATCGGTTGTACATCAGGTTTCCTCCTGTTCGTCTTTTTTTGTCAGCTTTTTTATTTTCTCCGAACGGCTTAGGACTTTTATTGCTTTTTCCAGTTTTTCCGCTGTTTCTGCTGTTAGAAACGGGCGCAGGGCGCGCAGCAATGTTAGGGTGTTTTGCATGCGTTTTACCTCCTTTTTTTCGGTTGACCCGTACAATTATATGTTGGTTTTTAAGAGAATATTTTCCATAAATAAAAAAAGTAAAAAATATACTTGAAATTTTGGTCGAAATGATATATTATATATATGATAATATGTTATAGGAAATTTGTTTTTTAGCATTGGATGAAAAAATAGAAGTCACAGGGGATTTTGCGCTGTGGATGGGCACTCTATCAGTGTGTAGGAACAGAACTGTTTTGTGCCGGAAAGGAATGGCGGAGATATGGCATTTGAGTTTGATAAAGCGACAGATACATTCATTACTATTAAGGTTGTGGGTATTGGCGGCGGCGGTAACAACGCTGTAAACCGTATGATTGAAAGCGGTGTACAGGGGGTTGATTTTGTCGCGGTAAATACCGATAAGCAGGTTTTAGATGAAACAAAGGCACCCCAGCGGATTCAGGTCGGCTTGAAACTGACTGGCGGTACAGGTGCGGGGTCTAATCCTGATAGAGGCCGCAAGGCTGCGGAGGAGTCCCGCGACGAGCTTTGTGATGTTTTGAAGGGCGCTGATATGCTCTTTATTACCGGCGGCATGGGCGGCGGTACGGGCACCGGCGGTGCACCTATTGTTGCGGAAATTGCCAAGGAAATGGGTATTTTAACCATTGGTGTGGTTACCAAGCCCTTTGCTTTTGAGGGCAACGCGCGTATGCGTCAGGCCGAGCAGGGGATTGAAGCACTGCGTGAGCAGGTGGATGCTCTGATTGTTATTCCCAACGAGCGGCTGAAATTTGCGGTGGATCAAAAGGTTACGGTTTTTAACGCATTTGCCATTGCTGACGACGTTTTGAAGCAATCTATTACCAGTATTTCTGACCTTATTAAAATCAGCGGATTTATTAATTTGGACTTTGCAGATGTTACAACGGCTATGAAGGATGCCGGGGTTGCGCATATCGGACTTGGCCGTGCGGCCGGACCTAACAGCGCAGAGGAAGCGACCCGTATGGCGATTCAGAGTCCGCTTCTTGAAACCTCGATTACCGGTGCGAGAGGTGTTATTATCAACTTTACCGTTTCGCCTGATACGGAGCTTGAGGCGGTTAGTACCGCGTCGGAGCTTGTGCAGCAGGCGGCGCATAAGGACGCATTTATTAAGTTTGGTATCGCCTTTGACGAGGCACTTGACGATGAAATTAAAGTTACGATTATTGCCACGGGGTTTGAGGATCAGCATCCGTCTGCTGTGCCTGTTACGCGTAAGCAGCCTGCCCAGCCGGTTGCGCCGCCGCCCGTTAAGACCCAGCGTGTACAGCCTGCTCCGCCGCCTGTGCAAAAGCGGGAGGTTTCTCCGGTTGTTTCCCGTCCTGCCGCGGCTCAGTCTGCACCGCAGCAGCCTGTTGAAGAGCCGTATGACTTTGACGCGTTTGATTCATATACTACGGGAGCAGCTTCTTCCAATAGCTTTTCTTCCGGAGCGTCGTCATTTTCGCAGTTTGATGATGAAGAGGACTTGTATGCAGAGCAACCTCTTGGGTATACGCAGCGCGTTCCGCAGCCGAAACGACCCATTGTGCATCAGCCTGACCCTGTTGCGCCGGAGTTTGACGAAGAGGATGACGAGGATGATCCCTTCGGCTCGATTATGTCCATTTTTAAGAAGTAACTTACATATTGACGCTTTAAAGGCCGCCCTGATTTCGGGCGGCCTTTTTTGTGTTTAGAAGTATTTTTGTACGAAAGAGGGGTTTTCGGTTTTGAAGGTTTTGTTGTTTAAATATGCGAATTCTTGCGGGCAGGTTTTGAAGGTGAATCGGACTTTGTAGGCACAGAGGGCTTGGGATTTTTCGGTGTATGGTTTGTTTTTTTCGGTGTTGCCGTATTTGCGGTCGCCTAGGAGCGGGTGTCCGAGCCCTGCCATGTGGACGCGGATTTGGTGGGTGCGGCCGGTTTCAAGGGTGCATTCTATGAGGGTGAGGCGGCCTTGTTCTTTTAAGACTTTGTAGTGGGTGATTGCGGTTTTTGCGCCGGGGACAGGTGTGCTTTTTTCGTAGACTTTGTTCTCTTTGGCATCTTTAAAGAGGAAGTTTTTGACTGTGCCTTGCTTTTTTTCGAAGTTGCCGTGGGCGATTGCCAGGTAGCTTTTTTCTATTTCATGATTTTTTATTTTTTCGTTTATAAAGCGGAGTGCTTCGGCGGTTTTTGCGGCAATTACGATGCCCTCGGTGTTGCGGTCGATGCGGTTACAGAGGGCGGGGGTGAAGGAGAGCTCGTCTTCTTTTTTGTAAGTTCCTTTTTCTGTCAGGTAGAAAAGGATTGCGTTTGCAAGGGTTCTTTCGCCGCTGTCCTTGTCCTCGTGGACAGGGATGCCGATGGGTTTGTTTACAAGCAGGAGGTGCTCGTCTTCGTAGACGATTTGCAGGGGGGCTTGGGGCTTGTAGGCGGCCTGCGGCTTTTTTGTTTCGGAGAGTTGGGCGTCGGTGAGGTAGAGCTGCAGTGTGTCGTTTTCCTCTAAGATGGCCGCGAACGCGGTGCGTTTGCCGTTTCTTTTGATGCGCTTTTGGCGGATGGCTTTGTGAATGAGGCTTGCGGGCAGGGTCGGAAAGGCCTTGGATAGAAATTTATCAAGGCGCTGGTTTGCGTCATTTTTTTGTATATGTAATTCTTTCATGCTTATAGTATACAGGAAAAATTTTGTCTTGTAAATAGGCATAATTAAAAAACGGCGGCCATAGGATGAGGTAGACGAGATTTACGGTTTTTTTAAAGAAAGGATGTTTACTACATGGAATTTTCTCAGATTTTACAGGTGCTGCCAAAGCATTTTCAAACGGCGATTTCTCTTCTTCCGCCCGGTATTTTGGAGGGGATTGAGGAGATTCGTATTCGTAATAAAAAGCCCTTGTACCTTGTGCATGCGGGCAAGGAAAAGTCTCTTTCGCAGGATGGCCGCCTGAATACGCCGCGGCCTATTGTGGTGCTTCCGGAGGATATTGCGACGGTGCTTGAAAAGGCCAGCGACAGCTCGCTTTATTCGGTGATTGAAAACCTTAAGGACGGATTTATTACTATTGACGGCGGGCATCGGATTGGCGTGTGCGGGACGGTGGTTATGCGGGAGGGGCAAATTGCCAGCATGAAGCATATTTCCTCCATGTCCATTCGTGTGGCACGGGAAAAACATGGAATTAGTATTCCGTCTGAGGCGGCTTTTTTCCGGGACGGAGCTGTGCGGAATGCGTTGATTGTGTCGTCGCCGGGTATTGGAAAAACCACGCTTTTGCGGGATATTATACGAAACCTGTCCATGCGGGGCATTCGCGTGGGCATTGCGGACGAAAAAGGGGAAATTTCGGGAATTACCGGCGGCGTTGAAGGGTTTTCTTTGGGGGATAAGGTTGACATTCTCTCCCGGGTGAAGAAGGCCAAGGGGATGCTTATGCTGATTAAGAATATGTCACCTTCGGTTATTGCTGTTGATGAAATTACGGAGGAAGAAGATATTTTTGCCATGGAGCAGGCTGCAAATTGCGGGGTTTCTGTGCTGGCAACGGCGCATGCTTCTTCTTTTGAGGAGTTGTCGGAGCGGCCCTTGTATCGGAAGCTGCTTGCGGAGAATATTTTCTCCAGTGTTATTTTAATTGCGCTTTCAGGGACAGAGCGGGTTTTTTCGATTGTTGACCTTTGATTTTTGCTTGATATCTACATAGTGTTAAAGTGAGTGAATTTTAAAGTATAAAGGAAGTGAAATTAATGTTTGCGATTGTGAAATTATTCGGTGTTTGTATGGTCGTTGGCGGGGCTGCGGTAATCGGGTTTTCCGAAGGAGGCAAGCTTACATTGCGGGTGCGGATTTTGGAAGAGCTTATTCAGGTATTTGAGGGCATTCGCAATGAGGTGTTGTTTTCCTCGCTGCCTATCGGGCAGGTAATTGAAGGAATTTCTGCCAAGCGGAGCGGGGTTGTGGCGCAGTTTTTGGCGGGGATTGTTTCGGCACCGCAGGAGAGTTTTTCAGAGCGGTATTTGTTTTCGCTGGAGGCGCATGCGCGGGAGCTGTTGCTTGATAAGGAGAGTTTTTTGCGGCTCTGTGAGGTTCGGCACTATCTTGGGAAATATGAGCTTTCGGAGCAGGATCGGAGTCTTACGAAGACCTTGGAGGCACTGGAGGCTTGCCTTCTGCGTGCGCAGACGGAGCGGGGTTCTAAGGGAAAGCTGTACCGTACACTTGGCGTAAGTGCGGGGATTATGTCGGTTATTTTGTTGCTTTAATTTTGATGTTAGGAGAGCTGTATGGAGCTTATTTTTAAGATTGCTTCCATTGGTATGCTGGTGGCTATTTTGAATATTCTGCTTGCAAAAAGCGGGCGGGAGGATCAGGCTTTTATGGTCAATGTGGCGGGGATTATTATTGCCCTTATGCTGATTGTGCCGGAAATCCTGCGGCTTTTTGAGCTGGCCCGCCGGGTTTTTGCGTTTTAGCCTATGGATATGATTTTTCGGTTGAGCGCGTTGGCGCTGTTGGCGGCCTTTGCATCGGTTTTTATTACTCCGGCAAAGACGGCGGTTACGGTTTGTATCGGGGTTGCGGCGTCGGTTGTGATTGCGGTTTTTGCTTTTGAGCAGTTGTCGCCGATTTTTGATTTTATTCGGGAGCTGCAGGGACTTTCCGGGGTGGCTGACAAAACAGTGCTGCCGCTTTTTAAGGTGGTTGGCATTTCGCTTGTGAGCAAAATTACGTCAGATATTTGCGCGGACGCGGGGGAGAAGGGGCTGGCTTCTAAGATGGATATTGCGGGTTCAGTTTTGGCTGTTGCGGCGGTGCTGCCGCTTTTGACCCTTGCTTTGGAGCTGGTGAAAGGGCTTTTGTAAGGTTCTCTTCAGACGTGGAAAATGGAGGCATATGAATGTGAAAAGGCGCTTTTTTGCAGTTTTGTTATTGGTATTTTTTCTTTTTTTGCCGCTTACTGCGGCGGCTGCGAACGACTTGCTTTTGAATGTGCAGCTTGAGGGGTTGCAGGCGGAAGAAATTGCACGGGCTCTGCCAAGTGAGGCGCGGGGTGCCTTGCGTGATGTGTCGTTTGCAGCGCCTGATTTGCAGGCGGGGCTTGTTTCGATTGTGAAGAATATTCGGACGAAGGATGCAGGGGGAACGATGGTTGCCCTTGGACTGAAAATCCTTGCTATGGTGTTTTTGTGCGGGATTTGCAATGAGTTTATTGAGAACGGACGCAAGGTTACGAATATTGCTTGTGTGCTGCTGGTTGCGATTTTGGCCACTTCGGATGTGCGGGGTGTTATGGCACTGTCGGTGAAGACCATTAACCAAATGCTGCTTTTATCCAAGACGCTTTTTCCCATTCTTGCCACCTCGGCTGCGGCTTCCGGCATGCCTGTGCAGGGGGCGGCGAAATGTGCGGTTACGGTGATGAGTATTGACCTTTTGATGGAGCTTATGTCAAAGTGCCTCATTCCGCTTATTTACGCGCATATTGTGTTGACGCTTGCGCATGGGATTACGGGGAATCCGCTTTTTTCTAAGATTTCGGAGCTGGTTTCGGGGTTTGTTACCGGGGTGTTGAAGCTGTCCGTTACGCTGTTTCTGGCGTACATTAGCATTAGCTCGGCGGTTGCTGCAGGGGCGGACAGTCTGACCAAGCGGACGGCACGGTTTGCCATTTCCTCGGGGGTGCCGGTGGTTGGGTCGGCTCTGTCGGATGGCAGTGAGGCCATTCTTTCATCGGCCAATCTGATTAAGAACAGTCTGGGGGTATATGGGCTTCTTTCTATTCTTGCGATTTTGGTGACGCCTCTTGTTCTCATTGGCATTCGTTTTGTTGCTTTTAAGCTGCTCTCTGGGGTGTCGGGGACGGTTGCGGAGGATTCTGTAATTAAGCTGTTGGACGGACTTTCCAAGGCGTATGGGATGATTTTTGGACTGGCAGTTGCTATTGGGGTGATGCTTCTTATTTCGATTACGCAAATTATTATGATGAATGGCGGTGGGTGAGAATGAAGGATTTTTTGCTTGCAGTTTTTGCGGTGACGCTGTTGATTGTGATTGTGCAGGTGCTGGGCGAGAAGTTTAAGCAGAAGAACATTCTCATTCTGGCGGCACAGGCTATTTTGGTGATTGCAATCCTTACACCGGTGGTAGCTTTGCGGGGCGGCGACCTTCTTCCAAGCTTTGAGCAGCTGGGGGCGTTGGGGCGCAGTCAGGAAACCATTCTATCGGATTCAAAAAAAAATGCCGAAAAAATCATACAGCAGAGTGTGGAGGCATATATATATTCTAAGGCACAGGATGCGGGCATTACTTGCTACGCCCGGTGCACTGTATTTGAGGATGTATTAAAGGAGGTAGAGGTGTTTTATGGAAAACCGCCGACTTCCGAGCAGGTAAATGTCATGCGGCGTATTATTCGCGACGGATTGGGTCTTGGTGATGAATATCAAATACACCATGTTGAGGGTTGAGTATGAAAATAAGTGATGCGCAAAAACTGATGATTCCGCTTTTAAAAAAGTACAAGTACATATTTATTCTGATTGCCGCGGGGGTTCTCTTGCTGATTTTTCCGGGCGGGACCTCGAAAAAGCCGGCACCGGTTGCGCCTAATAATACAGGGGCTATTTCCACCGAGGAGGCAGAGCGTAAGCTTGAGGGTATTCTCTCCGAAGCTTCGGGTGTTGGGCGTGTGAAGGTTATTCTGTCCACCAAAAGCAGCGGGCAGACAAATTACGCCACGGACAAGCGCGACAGCGACACCAGTCTTGAAGAAAACATTAAGACCATCAACGGCAGCGGCGGCGAGTCGGCTCTTATTGTAGATTACTCCCACCCTGTTTTTCTTGGTGCGATTGTCCTTTGTGACGGTGCTGACGACCCAAATGTGCGGCTTAGTGTGACACAGGCTGTGGAGAGCTTTTGCAATTTAACTGTGAGCAAAATAACAATAATAAAAATGAAACCATAGGAGGAGAAAGTATGAAAAACAAAAAGAAATCCATTGTTCTTGGGGCAATTACGTTGGTTTTATGCCTGGCGGTGTTTCTGAATATTAACCTGCAGCAGAGCCTTGACGATGCCGATATTCCCACATTGAACGGGACGCCTGACGGGGTTGCGACCAAGACACTTGGGGAGGCGGTTTTAGTGGGGGAGAACTCCCAGGGTGTTACGGCCAATGCGTCGGGATATTTTGCTTCCGCACGGCTGAGCCGCAAGGAGGCGCGGGACGAGGCGATGTCCATTTTACAGTCAACTATTGAGAACGACAAAAGCTCGCCCGAAAGCAAAAAGAACGCTGAGGAAACCATTGCCGTTATGGCAAGTAACAGCATGAAGGAGTCCAATATTGAGAACCTTGTCATTGCAAAGGGGTTTCCGGAATGTGTGGCGATGCTGTCGGACGACGGGCTGAATGTAATTGTTGCAAGCAGCGCGGAGACGTTGAGCCCTGAGGATGTTGCGCGGATTCGTGATATTGCTACGGCGGAGACAAGTCTCAATGCGACGCAGATTCATATTGTTAAGAGTAATTAGGTTTTTGTTGCAATGGCCTTCCGTGTTTTGCGGGAGGCTTTTTTTTGTGAAGAAACCTTCCTAAAAGCCCTTGCAATTCAGCTGTAAACGTGCTAAACTGATAGGAGTAAATCTACATTGTTTTAAAAGGAGAAATGTGTATGTCATTTAAGGTTGCTTTTATTGGAGCGGGTGCTCTTGGCTTTACCACAAAACTCATGAAGGACATTCTGTCTGTCCCGGCTTTTTCCAATATTGAAATTGCGTTTATGGATATCGACCCCAAGTATTTGGACATTGCTACGCGGCTTTGCCAGCGGGATATTGACGCAAACGGACTGAATATTAAGATTAAGCCGACTACCGACCGCCGTGAGGCTTTTAAGGATGCAAAGTATATTATTAACTGTGTGCGGGTTGGCGGGCTTGACGCTTTTAAGACAGATGTTGAGATTCCTCTTAAGTACGGTGTTGACCAGTGCGTGGGGGATACCCTTTGCGCGGGCGGTATTTTCTATGGGCAGCGCGGAATTCCTGTTATTCTTGATATTTGTAAAGATATTCGTGAGGTGGCGCTTCCCGGTGCGATTCTCCTTAACTACTCCAACCCCAATGCCATGATGACTTGGGCGGCCAACAAGTACGGCAAGGTGCAGACCATCGGTCTTTGCCACGGTGTGCAGCACGGGCATGAGCAAATTTCCAATGTGCTGGGGCTTTCTATGGACGAGGTTGCCATGACCTGTGTGGGTATTAACCACCAGACTTGGTATACCGATTTGAAGGTTGGCGACCATCATGTTACGAAGGACGAGCTGGTTGCAGCGTTCCTTGCCCATGACGAAGCGTCGGTTGACGAGAAGTGCCGTATTAATATGATGCAGAATTTCGGGTTGTATTCCACCGAGTCCAACGGGCACTTGTCCGAATATCTTATGTGGTACCGCAAGACACCGGAAGCTACGGCGCAGTGGATTTATCCGCCTTCGGGCTGGTCCTGCGGCGAAACGGGCGGATATTTGCGCTGCTGCTTAGAGGGCAGAATGCTGGTTGACGAGGATCATGAGAGCTGGATTTCCGAGGCCGGTGAGGTGTTTGATTACGATACCCGTTCGAATGAGCATGGCTCCTTTATTATTGAGGCGCTGGAAACGGGCAAGCTGTACCGCGGCTGCATGAATGTTATGAACCAGAATTCTATTACCAATGTGCCGGCTGAGTGTGTTGTGGAGGTTCCTTGTTTTGTTTCTAAGAGCGGCGTTTCTGTGCCTACATACGGCGAGCTGCCTCTGGGTGCGGCGGCTGTTTGTTCCCAGTCGATTTGGGTGCAGCGGTTGGCTGTTGAGGCGGCGGTTGCGGGGGATATTACCTTGCTGCGGCAGGCCTTGCTAATGGATCCGCTGACAGGTGCGGTTTGTAATCCGAATGAAATCATGCAGATGGCAGATGAAATGCTTATTGCTAACGAAACGCTGCTTCTGCAGTATGCAGATGAAATCGCAAAGGCTAAGGCGCGTTTGGCTGCCAATTATGTGACACCGCGCTTTGAGAACTTCGACTGGCCCAACAGAATCCCCATGAAGACGGTAGCGGAGCTGCTAAAGGCAAAAGAAGAGGCTATGGAAGCACTGAAAAAAGATAAATAAGGATGGGAAGCTTTATGCTTGGAAATGTTGATTTTCAGAAGATTTCACAGCGGTTTGAGGCGTTTTGGGAACGGAAAAATACGGATAGACCGCTCGTTTCTGCTGCTTATGTGAATGCAGATTTGTCGAAGCATCCCGCTTTTGCCGATTCAAGTATGGATGCGGAGTGGCTTGACAAGAAGGCTATTTATGAGCGTATTGTCGCCCAGTTTTCCAATATGCAAATGTTTGGGGAGTATTTTCCCCATTGGAATATTAACTTCGGGCCGGATATTTTGGGTGCGGTGCTTGGGTGTGAACTGAATTTTGCGCCCGGAACCAGCTGGAGTAAGCCGTTTGTTTCGTCTTGGGAGAATTTCCCCGGGATTCACTTTGATGAGGGCAATCCGTGGTGGAAAACACTGCTGGAATTTACCGAATATGCGGTTGCAAATTCAGGTGGCGGCTATTATGTTGGTATCACTGATTTGCATCCCGGCGGCGATGGTGTTTGCGCCATTCGCGGGGTTGAGGAGACCTTAATTGACCTTGCGGAAGACCCGGATGTGATTAAAAAAATGACATTTGAGTTGCTGCCGGTTTTTAAGAAAATGGTGGATGATACCTATGCGTTGACCCTGAAACACGGGCAGAAGGGCAGCTCTAACTGGACGCGGCTTTGGCATCCGGGGAAGTTTTATGTGACATCTTGCGATATGTGCTGCATGCTTTCGAAGCCCATGTTTGACGAGTATATTTTGCCGGAGCTGGCTGCTGAAAGCGACTACCTTGACGCGTCGATTTATCACCTTGACGGGCCGGACGCCATTAAGCATTTGGACAGTCTGCTTTCCATTGACAGCCTTAACGGTATTCAGTATGTTCCGGGCGACGGGTGTTTGCCTGCTTCCCATTTTATCCCTATGCTTAAAAAGATTCAGGCGGCGGGGAAGGTTGTGCAGACCTATGTTCTTGCGGATGAGCTTGATGTTATGTATGAGGCGTTTAAGGACGACCCCCGCGGAATTTTCTTGCAGTATAATTGCAGCAAGAAGGAAGAAGTTGAATTGGTTGCGCAGCGATATAATTTGTAACTCTTAGTGAAGCTATATAGGTATCACAATGAATCGAATTTGACTTGTTGTGATATCTTGGCGTTTTAGAGGTGTTGGGAACGTATTTTTTACAAAGGAGCGGTGAAATTGCCTAATCATGTACAAAAACAGCGGGTTTCGGATACGCTGGAGAAGAATTTTATGCCGTATGCTATGTCGGTTATTCTTTCCCGTGCGATTCCTGAGATTGACGGGTTTAAGCCGTCGCACCGAAAGCTTCTTTTTACGATGCATAAAATGGGGCTGTTGAATGGGTCTCGGCGCAAGTCGGCGGACATTGTGGGGCAGACAATGCAGCTTAATCCCCATGGTGACGGTGCAATTTATGAAACAATGGTGCGGCTTACGCGGGGTAATTCATCCTTAAACATGCCTTTTGTGGATTCAAAGGGCAACTTCGGTAAGGTGTATTCCCGTGATACGGCCTATGCGGCGTCCCGTTATACAGAGGCCAAGCTTGACACCATTTGTAATGAGATTTTCCGCGGGATTGACCGTGACGCAGTGGATTTCATGAACAACTATAACAATACGCAGACGGAGCCTATGCTTCTGCCCACGGCTTTTCCGAATATTCTTGTGTCTGCCAATACGGGTATTGCGGTTGGTATGGCATCGAATTTTTGCGGGTTTAATTTGACCGAGGTTTGTGAGACGACCATTGCGTACTTGAAGAATGAGCAGCATGATTTGTTCTCGACCTTGCCGGCGCCGGACTTTCCTACCGGAGGGGAAATTATTTTTGACGCGAAGGTGATGGAGGAGATTTACCGCACGGGCAGAGGCTCTTTTAAGGTGCGGGCAAAGTACCGTTTTGACAAGGCGGAAAATTGTATTGAGGTGTATGAAATTCCGTATACCACGACAATTGAGGCGATTATTGACAAGATTGCTGACCTTGTAAAAACCGGGAAAATCAAGGAAGTCAGCGATGTGCGCGATGAGATGGATATTAAGGGGCTGACTCTTGCTATTGACCTTAAGCGGGGGACTGACCCGGACAAGCTTATGCAAAAGCTGTATAAAATGACGCCGCTGTGCGATAGCTTCAGCTGTAACTTTAACCTGCTTGTGCGCGGAGGACCACAGGTTTTAGGCGTGCGGGACATCCTTCGGGAGTGGTGCGACTGGCGCATTGAGTGCATTCGGCGGGAACTTATATTTGAGCTGTCCCGTCTAAAGGAACGGCTGCATCTTTTGCAGGGGCTGGGAAAAATCCTTTTAGATATTGACCGTGCGATTGCCATTATTCGGGAGACGGAGGAAGAGTCCGAGGTTGTTCCGAATTTGATGATTGGGTTTGGCATTGACGAGATTCAGGCAGATTATATTGCAGATATTCGGCTGCGAAATATTAATAAGGCGTATATTTTAAAGAAAATTGCTGAAATAGCAGAGTTGCAGCAGCGAATTGAGGAACTGACAAGTACTATTGAGAGTCGAAAAGCTATTATTTCGATATTGATTGCACAGCTTGATGCCATCATTGTGAAGTATAAAAGCAGTCGCCGCAGCAGCATTGTGTACGAGCATGAGGTGGAGGAGTACGACGAGGTTGAGCATATTGAGGATTATCCTGTGCATATATTCCTTACACATGGGTCGTATTTTAAGAAGATTACGCCCAACTCGCTTCGTATGAGCGGTGAGCAAAAATATAAGGAAGGGGACAGTCTGTTCCTTTCGATGGAGGCCGGAAACAAGAGTGAAATCATGTTTTTGACCAACAAGCAGCAGGCGTATAAGTGCCGGTTGCACGATTTTGAGGACACCAAGACGTCGGCCTTGGGTGATTATGTGCCCAGCAAACTGAGTATGGACGAGGGTGAAGTGGTGCTTTTTGCCTGCTTGCCGGGTGAATATAAGGGATTTTTGTTCCTTGTATTTGAGAACGGGAAGGCGGCGAAGGTTGCGCTTAGTGCGTACCAAACTACGTCCAACCGCAAGAAGCTTACGGGTGCTTATTCCGACAAGTCGCCTCTTGTCGCCGCTTTTTATTTTGAGGAGGATGCGCAGGTTGTGCTGTACTCCACCGCAGGGCGGGCGCTGATTGTGAACAGTGCGCTGATTGCGCAAAAGACAACCCGTGCTACGCAGGGCGTTGCTGTTATGCAGGCGAAAAAGGGGCAGGTCGATAAGGCGCGGCTGCTTGATTCTACGGCGATTGTGGACGTTGCTCGGTACCGGACGCGGACGCTGCCTGCGGCGGGTGCGTTGCTTCTTGAGGAAGACCGGGGCGAAAAGCAGCTGACTTTGGACGGTATGGGCGAGTAGGGGATTTTTATATATTTTCTTTGGAGGGGGGGCTTTTTCATGGGGAGACGGCGGATTGCTGCACTTACTTTTGTTGTGCTTTTTTTGATTGCTTGTTTGCCGGGAAGTAGCTTTGCGAAGGTTGCAAATCCTATTGTTACGGCGGCCGGAGACCTTGTGTTGCCGCTGCGTGACAGCAGTATGCCTTTCTTTTCCGGGGGGAAGTTATATGTTCCCGTTTCGGTTTTTACTGACCGGTTTGGCCTTAGTGTTACTTCTAATAAGGCGGAAAATACCTTTACTGTGTACAATTTTGACTTGACCGTTGTGTATGACACGGCCAGCGGGATGGCCTATAATTCCAGGCAAGATGTATCTATTGAGCAGATTGTTTCAAGGAACGGGCAAAATTATGTGAGCGGCAAGTTTATTGCGGAGCAGTTTGGGTTTCGGTATTCCTATAACAGTGCGGTGCCGTATGTGCGGATTTATTCGCGGTATAATTTGGATGATGCGGCGTTTGACAAGCAGAATTTGTCGGATTTGTCGGCTATGATTGACGCGTACAAGGCGGCACCGGATACCTCTAAGCCGGATGATTCCGGGCAAAAACCGGCAGACCCGCCTTCCGTTACGGTGAAGGAGCCGGCTGTGAAATATACGTATACGGTGTATTTGATTTTTGACGGCGGGGCATCTTCCGGCATGCGCTCTATTTTGCAGACCTTGCGGAACAAGCGGGTCAAGGGTTCCTTTTTCTTACAGGGAGATTCGATTCTTTCGGAGGATGCGGTGGTGCGGCAGGTGCTTGTTGACGGGCATGCGTTGGGTATTTCGCCTGCTTTGCTGCCGGCGGATGCCGACGAGGCTTTGGCTGTGCTTGCGGATGTGAATGAAAAGCTGCTGCTTACGGTGTTTACGAAAAGCCCGATGGTGCTTGCTTCACCGGAGGCTTCGCTGAAGAACAGTTTGCAGGCTTTTGGATACCGTTTTTATGGTTACGGGTATGACGGGAAAGGGCGCACGGCTGCAAAGATTGTTGCGGCGCTTCCGTCGCGGAATGCTGTGATTAGCTTGCGGCTTGGGACGGATTCTGTTACTGCAAAGGCGTTGCCGGAGTTGATTGATTATTTGCAGAAGCATCATACGACATTTCGGGTGTATGCTGCGTAGGATTTCCGTAAAAAGCATTTGACAAGCTTGCTTTTTTGTGGTAAAATTTTTCTTGGTAATGGGAGGGTTGTTTCCCTCCGTATATGCTTCTGTAGCTCAGCTGGTAGAGCAACGCATTCGTAATGCGTAGGTCGCCGGTTCAAATCCGGCCAGGAGCTCCAAGCTAAAAGCTACATTTTATAGTGTGAAGGCACTGTAAAATGTAGCTTTTTCGCGTGGGCATTTGTCGGTAACACATTGTTTCCTTTAATTTTGGTGACATTTGCGCACTTACAATAACACACAATAGTAGATATATCTAATACAGTCCGTACTTTTCTTTGATTCTGTCCAATTTTTCCAGCATAGGCCGTGCGATGACGGCTAAGAATGTCACCGTTGCGGCGGCGTGAACCAAATCAAAGGGGATTCCTTGTAAATAGGCAAGGTAGAACATTTCCTTTGTCGGCTTCCCTTGAAACATCAGCACGGCAGCAGGGTTCATAATACCGCCGTAAATGAGGAAGGTTGCAAAGCCGCCAAAGAGACAGAGTGATACGGTACTGCGGCGCAGCAAGCCTTTGCGGAATAATACGCCCGCTAAAAATCCGATGATACCGAAGGCGAACATTTGCCACGGTGTCCACGGCCCTTGCCCAAAGAACATATTAGACACAAAGCCTGTCATTGCACCTACCAGAAATCCCGACTCACCGCCGAATGCCACTCCTGCTATGATAACCAGCGCAACAACCGGCTTAAACTGCGGCAGCATAAAGAACGCAGCACGCCCGGCTACCGCAATGGCGCACAATACCGCAATAACAATCAGCTCTCGTGCCTGCGGCTTGCGGCTCTCAAATACAAAAGTAAAGGGCAGCATGGTTTCGAGCAGTACGAGCATACTGATAAAGTAATATTTTCTATCGTCTAAGAAATAGATGCCTATGTAGATTGTCAGCGGAATGGCGAGTAATATCATTGCAGTTGCTAAAAGCGTTCTTGCTGACAATTTTCGTTTATCGCGTGTGACTTGTATAATAAATTCCGGGTTTGGCCGATGGGTTGCCCATACCATAACGGCAGGAGCTAAAATCATTAGTATTGCCACCGTTACATATTGCCGCAATGCATCTGTATCGCTGACTGCTTGTGTCGCCATGTCGCCGCCCGATATAAATTCGCCGATATTCAAGCCGAAAAACGCGAATAGAAGCAACGCAAGCAGTGCCGCACCCGCGATTCCGGCTATAATTTTTCTCCATAAAGGGAGCTTTGTTTCTTTTTCTATCGTTTCCGATGTTCTATCCGATAAAAAAGACATGTCACCTTTGTCTTTTCGTTCAATCTTCGGCAGCTTGCCGCCAATCGCCTTGATTATATCCGCCGCCGTCACAGCTTCGGGCAATAGCTGCCGTGCCATGCGGTTCGCCGCTGTGGTGTAGAAGCTATTGCCGCAGAAGAAGGCGCGGGGCGTACCTTCACTCACGATATTGCCGTCAAAAAACATAGCGCATCTGTCGGCGTACTCAGCGCAAAACTCTATGTCATGGCTGACTATCAGCACGGTTACGCCCTCCTTGCAAAGTGAGCGCAATATGTGCGAAAATTCAATTTTAAATTCCGCATCCAATCCTTTTGTGGGTTCGTCTAAAAGCAAAATTTTAGGTTTCAACAGCAACACCTTTGCCAATGCCGCCCGTTGCTGTTCGCCGCCCGACAAATCGTAGGGATGGGATTTTAGCAGTGTTTCCAGTCTGCACAGCGCAGTTACATCGGCAACACGGTGTTGTTTTTCCTGCTTGGACAGCTTCTTGCCGGAGAGCATCTCAAGTAAATCTTCCTCAACCGTCTTTTTCACAAACAATGCCTGCGGATTTTGCGGCAATACACCCAACAATTCATCAAATAAATGATTGTCAGGTATTTTCTCTATCTCTGTTCCGTTTATTTTGACCTTGCCGCGATAGGGCTTGTTAATGCCGTTTATAATGGATAGGGTTGTAGTCTTTCCCGTGCCGTTTCCGCCCAATATGGCGCATATTTCGCCGCGGTAGGCCTTAAATGACAATCCCTTTACCACGTCGGGCAATTCTTTTTGATACTTAAACCAAATGTCCGTGAGTTCTATGCTCGGCTCGGTATGGGTTAGCTTATTATCTTCAAATTCGCTATGCAAAATCGGCATTTGCGCAAGCCACTCCCGGCCTTCCTGCACAGTAACAGGACATGGCAATTTGCTGTCACTCGCCGCATAAACCCGCATGGGAACAGGCATAGCCGCGAACATGTCGTGCCCCTTGTCTCGAAGCTGCATACCGACCTCTTTTGTGTTGCTGTCGCAAATAATCTGACCTTTATCCATCACAAGTACACGACTTGTATGCGGAAAAACTTCCTCCAAACGATGCTCGGTTAACATCACTGTAACGCCCAGCTCACGGTTTATTTTGCCCACCGTATCCAAAAACTCGGCGGCGGCAATGGGGTCAAGCTGACTTGTAGGCTCGTCCAATATGAGGACAGACGGCTGCATCGTCATAATTGATGCTAAATTCAAAAGCTGTTTTTGCCCGCCCGACAATTCCGATACTTTCTTATGAAACCACGTTTGTATGCCGAAAAATGATGCCATTTCCGCAACACGGCGGCGAATGGAAGGGGGATCCATACCTAAACTTTCCAAGCCAAACGCCAATTCGTGCCAAACCTTATCGGTAACAATCTGATTGTCGGGATTTTGCATAACAAAACCGATGCGGCAGCTTTGCTCACGAGTGTCAAGGCCACCTAAATCGGTATTTTCAAATAGTACGGTGCCGTTTTTTTGCCCATGTGGTGTCAGTGTTGGTTTCAAGTGCCTGAGCAATGTCGTCTTGCCGCAGCCGGAGGGTCCGCAAAGGGTGACAAACTGCCCGGGCATAATATCAAAGGACAGGCTGTTAAGCGTAGGCTTTGTACTTTTGGGATAGCTGAAGGTTAAATTTTTGACTGAATAGACTTCCATTTTCTGTCCTCCTTTACGTTGAGAATTATCGGCATAAAGCACAATGCGAAATATACTATAAACAAACTGATTGCAAACGGTTCCGCACCTACGCCTTTAATGGTAGGAAAGTATCGAAACCGTAAGCCGTCAAGCATGGAGCCGATTATGATATATCCTCCGCAAAGCAATATATACAGCAGTGCGCACAAATCTCGTTTGTCAAATCGGTAAATTGAGAAGGCCGTCCGCCCAGGCAGACCGTAACCGCGGCTTTTCATTGAGTCGGCTGTTTCAATAGCATTTTCTAATGCCCACGTTACCATAATGGACAAAATGCGTATGCCGTTATACGCCCGCATCCAAATGCTGCCGTTTGACACATCACGCCCGATGCACCGTTGAGCGTTTGAGATAACCTTAATTTGTTCCTTGAATCGCGGCACAAATCGCAGCGCCATGGATAAAATAAGGGACAACGCCGGAATAATTCGCCCGAATAAATAGACGAATTTATCTGACGTCATCACCGCGTTATAACAGGAAAACCAGTTGATTACGCAAATCAGCATACCTGCCGCTGCAATACCGTACAGTATGGATTCCAACGTCAAAGGGTTCCCGTCGTGTAAGTAAAGTAGAATTGTACCGCCTGCGTGATTGAATACGGGATTGATAAGAGCCGTAACAATCAGCATGGGAAGCATAAATGAAAGGCCTGATTTCAATGTCTTTTTGCCGCCCAAATATACCGCATAGCTAAAGGCACACAGAAATGAAATGCACAAACAGACAGGGTGCATGAAAAACATCGAAAACCCGATAACCAGCACGAAATACAACATATTCACTGTTGGATGATAACTTGAAAAGGAGTCCTTCAATTTACGAGCCGCCTCCTGTCGCATAGAAGCCGCCCACATCACGCCCAAGGTCGCAGGTGTACACCCATTCAATCACATCGCCCGGCTTTAGCTGATACCGTGAACAGCCGTAGTTTGGAAACCAGCCGTTGACCTTGTACATCCAGCCGGACAGGTCGCCGCCGTCAAATTCATATAGGTTGTTGATTGCCTCAATGTATGCCGAGTTGTAGATAGGTGTGTTGCGAAACGCCATATGGATTTTATTGCGTTTCATTTCACGTTGAAGGACATTGAAAACACTCTCGCCCTCATAGAAAGTAACAGTTGTTGTTTTGAAAATCACACCGTCGGCAGGAACCAATTCCACTTTTTCCTTATCAAGCTTGCTGTTTCCCACAAGGGTATCGCAACGAACAGACAACGTACAAGTGTTTGCAGTGCTGCCAACTGTTACGTTTTCCGGCTCAACGGGTAATGGCTTTCCCTCCGGCACGGGGTCGGTTTGATATTTGTCCTTACC
>JGI994J12354_10001176_pt1 | contig 26554 bp, 23 predicted proteins | sample IntmicLarv3ML3BL_FD_12354 | JGI IMG/M metagenome (IMG submission 12354)
AAATCTCGGTTTTTTATCCCCGCTGCGAGGACAATTCCTGTTATTATGCGACGATCCATTTTCGGAGGCATAATAAGCATGATCAACTTGTTACGTAAACGACGCAGTATCCGCCGTTACACATCCGCTCGGGTAGAAAACTCCGCCGTAGCTCTGCTTGTGGAAGCCGCCCTTCGCTCTCCATCCTCGCATGGTAATAATCCATGGGAATTTGTGGTTATTGATGATCCGAAGGCGCTGCTAAAACTCTCCGAGGCTAAAGAACACGGCTCGTCGTTTCTTAAAAAAGCTCCGCTTGCTATCGTAGTATGCGCCAACGAAACCAAGTCTGACGTTTGGGTGGAAGATTGTTCCATCGCCTCAATTCTTGTACAAATGACAGCTTCCTCTCTCGGACTTGGCAGTTGCTGGATACAGATACGAAAACGCAGCCATGATAGAAACAGTTCATCGGAAGAATACATCCGGAACATTCTGGGGCTTCCCACAAACATGAGGGTTTTCTCGATCATCAGCGTTGGACATCCCGACGAACATCCAAAACCCTTACCTGTTAACCGCCTTGAATACGCCAAGGTCAAATATAACAGCTATGACCAGCCGTGGCGCTCGGAGGAACAATCGTAAATCAGTCAGAATAAAACGGCAACTCATTGTAAAACGTTACAAAATGTAGTCCGTTGACAGGAAATGAGATTTGCGTTCCTTTACAATATCCGTAATGATTTCCCGATTGGCGTCGGTCTCCCGTGCCGCCACCACAATGCGAATTGAGAACAGGCGAAGCGCGTCCGCTACGGATTGCGTACCCTCGGCCGAATTCTTACGTCCATTGAAAGGAAAGCTATCCGGACCACGCTGGCATTGACTGTTGATATTGATCCGGCATACCTGGTTGACTAGCGAGTCCACAAGTTGAGCCAGAAGATCGCTGTCGCGACCAAATATACTGGCTTGTTGCCCATAGTTCGACGTTACCACATAATTAACCGGTTCTTCCAGATCATCAAAAGGAACCACCGGAATGACAGGCCCGAACTGTTCTTGGTTGTAAAGACGCATTTCCGGCGTGACGGGATATAGAAGCGCCGGACTATAGAAAGAACCAACGCTGATTCCTCCGCCGGGATTGACAATCTCCGACCCGAGAGATTGAGCGTCACGGACCAACTCTGTGAGATAAGCGGGCTTTTCCAACTCGGGGAGAGGAGTAATAGCAACCCCCTCCTCCCATGGCATACCGCATTTAAGATTTTTGATTCCTTCAACCATACGCCGCAGAAACTCATGGGCTATGGAGCGATGGACAAATATGATCTTAAGAGCTGTGCAACGCTGGCCGTTATAGGCGAGACTTCCCAGCAAACATTCCGACGCAGCCAGGTCAAGATCGGCGTCCGGCAATATGATAGCCGGATTTTTGGCGTCAAGCCCCAATACGCAGCGCAAACGGTGCGGGCGGGGGTGAATGGCCCGTAATGCGTCGGCAACATTATGCGTACCGATAAACCCCAGCGCATCCACTTTGCCAGACGCAAGCAACGGTGGGATCACCACGCGGCTATCTCCGTACACGGTATTCACTACCCCTGGCGGAAATGAATCGCGAAACGCCTCCAAAAGGTAATGAAACAGAAGAACCCCGAATCGAGGCGGCTTAAGTAGGATGGTATTGCCCATAATCAAGGCCGGAGTAAGGGTTGTAAAAGTTTCGTACAACGGAAAATTGTACGGCCCCATGCAGAGCGCAACCCCCAACGGCGCGCGACGAATCTGGCCAATAATTCCATTTTCGATAACAAAACGCGAAGACATTCGATCAAGCTCTTTAAATGCCTTGAGTGTATTATGGATGTACGCTACCGCCCGTTCAAATTCCCGATCGGCCTCAGATAATGACTTACCTGTCTCCCATATCAGCAGCTTGACGATTTCCTCTTTTTTTCCCCTCATGGCGCGGGTAAAGAGCTGAACGCGCTGAATCCGTTCGATAACCGACATAGTAGGCCAAACGCCCCTGCCATTGGCGTAAGCGTTCACCGCCACATCAAGAATTTCACGAGCGGCCTCCTCAGTAAGTTCTGGAACGTAGCCCAGGAAGCGAGGAACAAGCTTGTCGTTTTTTTTGAAACATAGCGGCGACACAATCCGCTGCATTTGGCCTTTCCACTCTCTCAGTTCTCCGTTCACAAGAAAACGTTCCTGACGTATAGGCACGCATATGTCATATTGCTGCGGAATCATCCCTTCTTCAAGAAAAAGCGATCTAATATGATCCTGCGGCAAATCCTTCTCTATTTTCATTACATCCCCTTCTTGCCATTCAACAGCGCCATACTTTTAGAATTATTCGCTCGTCGCGTGAGAAAGAAAAAAAACAGAACAATTTTAATCCGGGACAAAAAAACCCAGCCGCTCGGCCAGGTTCTTGATACATAACACCAACAAAACCATAACGCCACTATTTTGTTCTACAAATACAAATTGCCGCGGCATTTATTGCGAAGTAAAAACTATCAAAGGTCGAAGTTGCACAGAGCATGTCAACCCGACTCAGCCAAATTGGTTGACGACAAAATATGCCTATGATATCGCTTGTCGCGGGGGAAACCAATACGTTTTATGGAAAAGTTCATTCAAAAGATCACAGCCGACGTGCTGCAAGGCTACGCAGTTGACAAAAAAGAATCTCTTAAATTGGCGTCTGTTAGCGGTCCCGACCTGAACTTCCTTTTTGCCGGGGCATCTCGAATACGGGAACACTTCAAAGGAAATACTGTTTCTCTCTGTTCCATAATCAACGCGAAATCCGGACGCTGCTCTGAAAACTGCGCTTTTTGCGCCCAATCGTCATGGCACAAAACGAATGCTCCAGTTTATCCGCTGGCTGAAGAAAAAGATATTCTGCGTCGCGCCGAAGAGTCCGAACGCATGGGAGCTCACTGTTTCGGAATTGTCACAAGCGGTTCCGAAATCAAACCAGGGAAAGACTTGGAACTTATCTGTAACGCACTGCGGCTTATACGGAGTAAAACCAGCGTTAAACCTTCGTGTTCTCTTGGAATTTTGGACAAAGAAACGGCGGCGGAGCTCAAAGAAGCGGGCATGGCGACTTATCACCATAATCTGGAAACATCCCGCAGCTACTTCCCCCGCATTTGTACAACGCACGATTACGAAAAAGACGTGGAGACTGTACGATCTGTAAAGAGCGTTGGGCTTAAGGTGTGTTGCGGCGGGATTTTTGGTCTGGGCGAGAGCTTTGAGCACAGAATTGAGCTGGCTGAAACTCTTCGGGAGTTGAATGCGGATACAATACCGATCAACTTTCTAACTCCCCTTGCAGGCACTCCCCTCGCCGAAGCTAACTTCCTTACTCCTCTGGAGTGTCTGAAAATCATAGCGATTTACCGTTTTATCCTTCCGGACAAAAACCTTACAGTCTGCGGGGGACGCGAAAAAAATCTGCGCGAGCTGCAATCCTGGATTTTTCTCGCGGGAGCCAATGGCATGATGACCGGAGACTATCTGACTACTCAAGGTCGAGATCCAGAACAAGACCGTCGTATGCTTGCCGATCTGGAACTGAGCGTGGAGCAATGCAAATGAACGGGAAAAAAGGCCTCTTTATAACCGGAACAGACACCGGAGTTGGGAAAACGATTGTGGCGGCCACGCTGGCGCTCCTTATGAGACGCAAAGGGATTAACGTGGGCGTCATGAAGCCAGTCACAAGCGGATGCACGGAAAATCAAGGGCGACTGGTTTCCGACGATGCAGCGCTATTATGTTGGGCTTCCGGCCTTTCCTATTCCGAGGACATCGCTCCTTATCTTCTGCGAGAACCGCTGGCGCCTTTGGAAGCCGCCAAACTTGACAATGTTACGATTGACCTTAAACGGATCAAGAAAGCCTACGACAATCTCATTTCAAAGCATGATTTTGTAATAGTTGAGGGAGCCGGGGGATTGCTGGTTCCTCTAGCTGAAAATACGCTAACAACAGACCTTGTACGTATATTGGATATCCCTTTAGCGATTGTTGCGCGGCCTAGTCTAGGTACAGTCAACCATACTCTGTTGACCTGTTATTGCGCGCGCCGTATGAATCTGGCAGTGGCAGGAATGATTATAAACTCTTTCACTAAAAGCCCTGGGCTTGCAGAACAAAGCGCTCCTCGTCAAATTGAAACGTTTAGCGGCGCGCCATTATTGGGAGTATGGCCCGAGATAAACAGTAACGACAAGGCATCCATCGTGGAAACTTTGGCGCAACGGCTCGCGGAACACCCTGACACAAACGCCGTATTCGAAAAATTGGGGATCTGATACTTCCGCCTCATTTTTGTCAGATCAATATTCTGCTCTCGTTTATTTCGCTAATTCTCGCGTAAAAACTCCAAAAGCTCCTACTGACAAGCAACAGAACTTTGCAGAAATTCTATAATTCTATTTTTTCTCAAAATAATATTGTTAAAAAAGATATTGGGGGGCAGGCTGGGTGTTTTGTTTCTTATAAATGGCGGGATTTATGAAAAACGGGGTTTGATATTCAACTTGTAAGGTGGGCGCTATCCCAGCTGAGCTATTCACCCTTAATATGATGGCGAGGTTGACGGGGCTCGAACCCGCGACTTCCAGCGTGACAGGCTGGCACTCTAACCAACTGAGCTACAACCCCATAAAAACCAATAAATACAGGGAAAGATTATCTTTCCCTGTATTTATTTACCGAGGATATGGTGGGCGAAACAGGGATCGAACCTGTGACATCCAGCTTGTAAGGCTGGCGCTCTCCCAGCTGAGCTATTCGCCCTTAATATGATGGCGGGGTTGACGGGGCTCGAACCCGCGACTTCCAGCGTGACAGGCTGGCACTCTAACCAACTGAGCTACAACCCCCGCACGTGTGTTTAAGGAACCTGAACGTACAGAATTAATTCTTCTGGCCCTATTTTTTTGCGTTAACAGCTTCTTTCAGATTTTTACCAGCCTTAAATTTAGGAATCGTTGCCGCTGGAATATTGATTTTTTTACCAGTCTGGGGATTCTGTCCTTTACGAGCGGCTCGTTTTGTGGTGCAAAACGTTCCAAATCCGACCAGACTTAACTTGTCGCCCTGCTTAAGGGCAGCGGTTACGGAAGCAATGAAAGCATTAACCGCCTTTTCCGCATCCACTTTTTTAAGCCCAGATTCATCCGCAACTGCAGTAATTAATTCCGCTTTTGTCACGTTACACCTCCTGATTAGTTTTGTACGGCAAGGCGAGTGAGTTTCTACCAAATTTTATCGAAAACTGTCAAGCAAAATGTCTTGCAAATGCTCAATTTATGCGAGGCTAACAACTTTATATATAGAGATGAATCAAGTATTGCGAACAAAACAAAAGCTTAACAGCTATATGCGAACACGCCAAAAACGCTGAAAAACTGCGGGTTAGGCAGCGTCACTCACCTGTTGTTCGTAAACAACAATCGGGTTTTCGTTCTTACAAATAACATCTTCATTTATTACAACTTCCCTGACGTGAGCCTGCGACGGCACTTCATACATGACATCAAGCATCGCGTTTTCCAGTATTGATCTCAATCCGCGCGCTCCGCTATTACGCTTTAGAGCTTCTTTTGCGATCGCGATCAATGAACCATCCGTAAATCTTAAGCGCACGTTTTCAAGATCAAAAAGTTTCTGGTACTGCTTGACGAGCGAATTTTTGGGCTCTTTCAGTATTTGAACCATCGCATCTTCATCCAACTCGGTTAACGTCGCCAGAACCGGTAGTCGGCCGACAAATTCAGGAATATAGCCATATTTCAAAAGATCTTCGGGAGTGACATTGAGTAGGAGTTCGCCCAACTTTTTCTCTGCGCGTTTTTTGACGTCAGCTCCAAAACCAAGACTCTTCATACCAATACGCTGTTGAATAATACTGTCAAGACCGGCAAACGCCCCCCCGCAGATAAACAGTATGTTGGTAGTGTCCACCTTCATAAATTCTTGCTGAGGGTGTTTACGGCCACCTTTGGGCGGTATACTTGCTACCGTACCCTCAATGATCTTGAGCAAGGCTTGCTGTACCCCTTCGCCCGATACATCGCGGGTGAGGGAGGGAGAATCGCCTTTGCGGGCGATCTTATCAATCTCGTCAATATAGATTATGCCTTTCTGCGCTCTTTCCACATCATAGTCAGCCGCCTGAAGCAAGCTTAAGATAATGTTTTCAACATCTTCTCCCACATAACCCGCCTCGGTCAGGTTAGTGGCGTCAGCCATGGCAAAAGGAACCTTCAGGAGTTTTGCTAGAGTCTGAGCAAGTAGGGTTTTCCCCGATCCGGTAGGACCAAGCAACAGGATGTTGCTTTTCTGCATTTCAACATCACCAGGCTTGCTAACATTTTCAGTGCGTTTGTAATGATTATACACTGCAACGGAAAGTATTTTCTTGGCCTTTTCCTGACCTATTACATATTCGTCAAGAAAATCCTTTATTTCATGAGGTTTCGGCAGTTTTTTGATATCGGAGCCAAACGAGTCGTCCATCCTCATTTCTTCGGCGATAATATCATTGCAAAGCTCGATGCACTCGTCGCAAATGTATACGGCCGGGCCGGCAATCAGCTTTTTTACCTCTGCCTGGCTCTTGCCGCAAAATGAACACATCAGATTTTCCTGAGCGGTATCTCTCCTGCTCATACGATACCTCCAGCCTCGGGATGCGGCTTCCTGGTAATAATAGCGTCAATCAGGCCATAGTCCCGCGCATCTTCCGCCGACATAAAATAATCTCGTTCGGTGTCCGCTTGAATTCTCGCTTTTGGTTGTTGGGTCATATCGGCCAAAAGACTGTTTAACTCGTCTTTCATGCGCAGAATCTCTTTGGCGTGAATACTAATATCCGTCGCTTGTCCTTGAAAACCGCCTAACGGCTGATGAATCATTATGCGCGAGTGATTTAGACTGTAACGTTTGCCTTTTTCGCCCGCCGCTAGCAAAACAGCTCCCATTGACGCCGCCTGCCCCAGGCAAATAGTAGAAACTGGAGCTTTTATATAATTCATGGTGTCCAGTATTGCCATGCCAGACGTAACTACGCCGCCAGGAGAATTAATATAAAGGTGGATATCCTTATCAGGATCCTCCGCCTCCAAAAACAGCAATTGGGCAATAACTAGATTCGCAACTTGGTCATCAATTCCAGCGCCCAAGAAAATAATGCGTTCTTTAAGCAGACGGGAATAGATATCATAAGAGCGTTCACCCCGACCGCTCTGTTCTACGACAATGGGAATATACATGATACCCTTTCGTTACTTTGCATGAAGCATTGATTGTCTATTGGAGTAAAAGTCGCGCAGAACGTTTCTCTATTCGCAAAGACAAATCCACGAACGGCGCGCCATTTAAGGCTTTTCTGGAGTCTGTGGCTCTATTTCAGTCACAACCGCCCTATCCAAGAGGAAACGAACTGCCTTGTCCTCCTTGATTTCAAGAATCAGGGACTCGCGCGCCGATCCCTCCGCAGAGTAGTGATCCTTGATTCTTTCCAGTAATCCCTGGTTGTCTCCGGCAATTTCAACATAACGCTTTTCCAGATCGTCATCGGTAACATCAAAACCTTCTTGTTCTATCAGCGCCATAAGCAACAAGCCACCGCGCACTTTGTCAGCCGCGACGTTGCGAGCGTGCTCACGAAAATCATCATCTCCCATTTTCATGGTTTCCATTGACATACCGCGATCTTTGAGACGACCTTTAAGGGTTTCAAGCATCTGATCTTGTTGACGCCTGACAAGAGCCTCCGGAATCTCAATCGGATTTTTGTCGATCAAAGCCTTAATTATGTTTGCCTTCCGATCCCGCTCTATTCGGTCAGATTCATATTTTTTCTGATATTCTTCTATTTTTTCCCTCAACTGTTCGATCGTATCGAATTCGCCGAATTGACGGGCAAATTCATCATTAGGCTCGGGAAGTTCCTTGTGTTTAATCTCTCTCAAAGCAACATGGAAAACACCCTGTTTTCCCGCAGCTTCTGGGTTACGATAGCCTTCGGGAAGGTTCACTACAACGTCCTTGGATTCGCCGCATTTCATGCCCACAAGGGCGGCCTCAAGCTCTTGAGAAAAACGATGGGCGCCAACCTCTATAAGTGATCCTTCCGAACTAGAGTTCTCTTCCGGATGTCCCTCAACCGTAAATGTGAAATCAACCAAAGCCATATTCCCTGTTTTCACATCAGCGCCGTCATCCATGGGAACAAGTTGAGCTAGGCTATTCCTCATCCGCTCTATCTCATCATCAACCTGTTTGTTGTCAAAGACAAAGCGTTCGCTGGTAATTTCCAGCCCTTCGTAATCCTTAAGCGTTATTTCAGGCGTCACATCTACAAGCGCGCTATATTTGAACGGCGTATTTTCTTTAAGAATATCGCTTTCTATAGTCGGAGAGGCAATCGGCTCTATTTTATTTTCGCGTAGCGCAGAAAAAAGCGTCTTTTCGTAAAAACGCTGCATAACTTCGTCTCGCATGGAATCGCCGAAAGTTCGTTTAATTAAAGGCATGGGAGCCTTTCCTTGGCGAAACCCTTGGAGTTTAGCCCTCTTACGTATAGCCGCATACGCATGGGCAATTTCCGTATTAACCTGATCTGCGGGAATTTCAAAACTAACTTTTTTGGAGACGGGGCTTAATGTTTCAACATGAACCTGCATTACCGGGTGACCTCGCTTTGAATGAAAGAATAATGTCTTAAGGGATTCATTAAAAGGACTCGTTTTGTGGTGCGAGAGAGGAGACTTGAACTCCTACGCCTTGCGGCGCCAGATCCTAAGTCTGGTGCGTCTGCCAATTCCGCCACTCTCGCATTTTAACCACCGTTTCTGCTTGTTTTTCGTTTTTTGTAAACTCAAAACTGAGCGGAATATTTATACTTATTGTAATTACCATTTCCGGTCAAGATATTTTTTATTTAATCCACTATCCTCCGGACAACTTAATTCTGTATCCGCGACCGCGAAGTTCCGTCTCCAGAAGGTCGCGATGATCTCCCTGTATTTCGATGATTCCGCGTTTCAGCGTCCCGCCGCAACCGCACCGTTTTTTCAACCGCCCGGCCAGATCTTTCAGCGCTTCGTCCGCCAGCGGAATACCACTAATGGTGATTACTTTCTTTCCATGTCGACCTTTTACTTCCCTACGCAGCCGCACATAACCGTCCGGCGGCTCCGCACCGTCAGCAGATTTGACAGACAAGGCGCGGTCGTTACGGATCCGCCCGGTTTCGCTGGAATATACAGCAACGTAATCATCGTTATTGTTCACAAAAAACTCCATCTTTGATTAATTACATTTAAATAAAGAATAAACTTGATAATGCCTCTTAATGCGTCAAGGGACAAACTCAAAAGCATTAACGATATGTTCTATCGTATAGTTCCCATCATCAAGCATAATAGCGATCACGTCAAAACGCCCGATCTCGTCATCAAGGCGTTTTGCAGAAAGCCATGTCAGTGCGGCCTTGGATATTTTGCGTTGTTTGAACTGATCTACGGCAACTTGAGGGACGCCATAGGAGAGATTCCGCCTTGTCTTTACTTCCACAAATACTAATGCGCCGTCGCGCGGATCGCGGGCCACTATATCAACTTCCCCGCCTCTGCATCGGAAGTTCCGCTCGAGAATCTGGTAGCCGCGCTTGGAGAGAAAAGAAACCGCAATATCTTCTCCCAGATTACCAGCACTTTTTTTGTCCATTTGGACAGAAGTGAGTTTTTCTTCCCTTTTCTTTCGAGCGAACCACATTACGGCAGATCCTCCAGAAAGTTCTGGTTATCGAAACATCCATCCTCATTTAAGTCGCGGATATGGTAGTATTTGCTCAATTGTTCGTCAAAAACCTCGCGACTAATCGCCGGAGTTTGTATGCCATCGCCATCGCTGCCCGGCTCCAGAAAAAAACGTTCCGGCAGAACATCGTCCCTGCGGCTGAATCCGTTGACGCAGTTGTAAAAACGTTCCGTCATGCAAACGCGCCTACCTATCTCCAGCAACTTGGCGGCGGAATAATCCACGCCGGTTGCGGAACTTATAAGAGCGGCGCACTCTTCCATGCCTATCCCCAAAAAAGCAAACCTACAGACGGCGAGAGAATCCGCGACCGCGTTACTATCTTCGGAGACAGAAACGATGCGAGCCTTGCCGGAAAAAGAAAAACGATCTGTGGGGACCGGTTTGCGCAATAATTCGTGAAAAACAGTTGAAGCGGAAAGATGACATCCACCGCGAGTATTAACGCAATAAGCCAACGCCATGCCGTAGGCGCCTCGCGGGTCATACGCTGGAAGCTCCAGAGACTTGACGCTCATGGAGAACTCCGGCCTTCCCAACTTTTCAGTGAGTCGTCGAGATCCCAGTCCCAGGACCTTGCCCTCTCCTCGCGACCAAGCAATGTCGCTTAGTACTTCCGACAATTCCTTAGAATCTAGAAAACGCCCCCTGATCTCGCTCCAAGCCGCCAGGGTAGCCGCAGCGCTGACCCCGTCCATTCCCAAGTTATTACATATCCTGTTGGCCCAAATTATCGCCTGCAAATCGCGTATCCCATTGAGCGCGCCAAAATGGGAAAGAACGTCATATTCGGGAAGCAGGCGCCCATGTTCGGATGATTTTACGCAACGGATTGGGCAAAAATGGCTCTCGCAATCGCTCGCAACGCAAGCGCGTTCGAGAGCTGGCCCGGAATAATCCCCGGTATGCTCGAAAAAAGTCCTCTGAAAGTTATAAGTTGGAACCATGCGGCGCTGAGCCACCAAGTCCACAAGAGCGGCCGAGCCAAAGCGTGAAATCCCGAGAGGCCCCATCAAAAAGGGGGATGACCTGAAAAGTCGCAATATATCGCAAACGGTTATGTCAAAAAGCTCCGGATCCACAATGGACGTTTGAAACGCGCCTGACACAGTTAACGCTTGTAGATTCTTAGCGCCCATAACCGCTCCCAGTCCGCCTCTTCCAATGGAATTTTCCGTCCCAACGCCTATGCCAGCGTACAACACGCCGTTTTCTCCTGCCGGGCCAATCGCAGCTACGCTACCCCGACTCCGCAAAAGCTCCATTTTGGAAGATATATCCATACCGCGAAGGAATTCGCCTTCAAGAAATTCTACGTTTCCAGACTTGATGGCAACAACAACGGGAATCGGGCTCCTGCCAGAAATAAAAACCAGATCCACGCCAGCCGATTTAAAATTCCTGGCAAACTTTCCGCCCGCCGTACAATCAAAGATTGTACCCGTCAGAGGAGAACGGGAAATTATTGAAAGACGGTCAGAACAAGGAGCAGAAGTACCGCACAGAGGTCCGCAACTAAAAATTAGCGGCATATTGGGATCAAAGGGATCAAGGCGAAAATAATCCCGCATCATACGGATAGCCATCCCTCGCCCACCCAAATATTCATGGAGCAGCCGTTTGGGAATTGACTCATAGCGAGCGCTGGCTGTTGCCAGATCAATACGGAGCATATTGCCCGTCCATCCGTACATGGTTTTAGGGGCCTCCATTCAATAAAAACTTTGTGAGATCATGACAGGAATCAAACGCATAATCAGCCTTTTTTAGTTCGTCCGGCGCGCCATAACCCCACGAGCAGCCAATTGTGAGCATACCCGCGTTTATCCCCGCTTGGACATCATTTACGCTGTCTCCAATCATCGCCGTATCCTCAATGCGCGCGCCTATCAGATCAACCGTTCTGAGCAAAGGGAGCGGCGAAGGTTTCATTTCCTCGAATGTTTCTGCGCCACAAATAACTTTAAAAAAATTATCAACGCCCACTAATCTCAATATGGAAACGCAAAGAGATTCATCCTTGTTCGACACAACAGCAAGAGAAACGCTATGCGCGTTCAGCGCTGTCAACATTTCCATCGCCCCGGGATACAATCTGCTTTTATCGGCTATATGGTTTTTGTTGTATTCCAAAAGTCGGGTTAGCCCGAGCTTGATCTCCGAAGGATCGTCGGATCCAAGAGCCATACGAGTAAGATTGCGGGCTCCCTTGCCAATGAAACCCCGAACCTCGGCGTGTGAAAATCCCGGTCTACCGAAAGACTCCATCATATAGTTGACCGCATCGGCAATATCACCCAATGAATCAATGAGCGTGCCATCAAGATCAAAAATAGCCGCTTTGATTCTCACAAAAGATCCTCCCCGCGTATCTCCGGCAAAGTAATGACCGGTTTTTCGGCTGGACGATAAAGAAGGATAGTTTTGCCCAAAATTTGAGCAATATCCGCTTTACAACCTTCGGCAAGAATTCTTGCCGCTTCGAGTTTGTCCAGCACGCAACTCTCCAACAGCTTGATTTTTATGAGCTCATGACACTCCAAAGCCGCGTTAGTTTCTTGAATGAGCGAATCTTCTATTTCTTTTTTTCCAACAAGAACCAGCGGTTTCAAGTTGTGCCCAATGGCGCGTAAATAATGTTTTTGTTTTCCCGTCAACATAAACCGTCTCCTTGGATCTATCACCGGCTTCTTTAATTCATCAAAAAAACAGGCGGATATTTACATTTGCTTCTCTTGGATATAGCACAACGACGCAACTCCGGTAAACTCTCAATTGTTATGACAAATTATCCAACACAAAACACGTAGCGCGTTAGCGTTCCGTAACGAAATTGTAAAAAATGATATACATTAATTGGCATTTATGCTAGAAAGACAAAATTTGGCAATTTTGCAATTAATGCCAGAGTGGCCAGAATCAATCAGGAGATTTGTAAATGAATTCAAATAAATATAAAATTTCAAGTTCATTAACGTCGTTGAATATTGACGCGTTGGAACCGATTCCCCTGCCAACAAAGAAAACTAGGGGTAAAACACACCGTCTCCCCCCGTCTATCTGGAAAAAAATGCCTGTTGAAGACAAAAACCAGCTGAATGCGGCCATCAAGCGCACTCGCGATTTCTTTTTCCGCGAGCAACAGCCAGATGGTTACTGGTGGGCGGAGTTGGAGTCCAACGTCACCATCACTTCCGAATATGTCATGCTGTTCCATTTCCTTGACGCCGTGGACAAAGAGCGGGAAAGAAAACTGACTAATTACATCCTGAACAAGCAGACCCCGGAGGGTTTCTGGACGCTCTGGCACAACGGCCCCGGAGATTTATCCACAACAATTGAGGCGTATTTTGCGCTCAAGCTAGCAGGTTACTCAGCCGACCATCCCGCCATGATCAAGGCCAGAGATTTTATTCTGGCAAATGGCGGCGTTCTCAAATCGCGGGTTTTCACCAAAATTTTTCTGGCGCTTTTTGGAGAATTCGCATGGTTTGGAGTTCCCTCCATGCCAGTTGAGTTAATGCTGCTGCCGGATTGGGCTTATTTTAACATGTATGAATTCTCCAGTTGGTCGCGGGCCACAATCATTCCGCTTTCGCTTGTTATGTCCGAGCGACCGGTGCGTAAAATTCCCGCCAGGGCCCGGGTACAAGAACTCTACATCAGACCTCCGCGCCCCACCGATTTCACCATCACTCGTGAAAATGGCCTTCTCACTTGGCAAAACTTTTTCATTGGCGCTGATCATCTGATGAAAATATACGAATCTTCGCCTATCAGGCCATTCAAAAAACGCGCGGTAGCAGCCGCGGAGAAATGGATATTAGAACACCAGGAACCATCCGGAGACTGGGGTGGAATTCAACCCGCCATGCTCAATTCAATCCTCGCTTTGAACTGTCTTGGCTATTCCAACGATCATCCGGCGGTGGCTAAAGGATTAGAAGCCCTGGCCAATTTCTGTATTGAGGATGACAACAGTATTGTGCTTCAGTCCTGCATTTCACCGGTATGGGATACGGCTTTGGCCCTAGTGGCGCTACAAGAAGCGGGAACGCCTCCGGATCATCCGGCGCTGGTAAAATCAGCCCAATGGTTACTAAACCTTGAAGTGCGCCGCAAAGGAGACTGGCAGGTAAAATCTCCTGAACTGGAACCGGGGGGTTGGGCTTTTGAGTTTTTCAACGACTGGTATCCGGACGTGGACGACTCCGGATTCGTCATTATGGCTATCAAAGATATCAAGGTGCCAAACAAGAAACATCATGCTCAAGCCATAAAACGTAGCACGGCTTGGTGTTTGGGCATGCAAAGCGAAAACGGGGGCTGGGGAGCTTTTGACAAAGACAACACCAAATATTTGCTCAATAAAATTCCCTTTGCAGACCTTGAAGCTCTGATTGATCCTCCCACGGCTGATTTGACCGGTCGTATGTTGGAGCTTATGGGTAATTTTGGTTATTCCAAGACATATCCAGCCGCAGTACGCGCGCTTGAGTTTCTGAAAAAAGAGCAGGAACCTGAAGGCCCGTGGTTGGGACGCTGGGGCGTTAACTACATTTATGGCACCTGGTCGGTTTTATGCGGATTGGAAGCTATAGACGAGGACATGAGCCAGCCCTATATAAAAAAAGCCGTTAACTGGGTAAAATCAAAACAAAACAGCGACGGCGGCTGGGGCGAAGTCTGCGAATCCTATATTGACCGCTCTCTGATGGGGTGCGGACCCAGTACAGCCTCTCAAACCGGATGGGCGCTGCTTTCGCTTCTCGCGGCAGGAGAAGCCCGCTCTGAATCAGTAGCAAAAGGCGTCAAATACCTGTTGGACGCCCAGAACGCAGACGGCACTTGGGATGAAGACGCTTACACAGGAACTGGATTTCCTAAGTTTTTCATGATCAAATACCACATCTACCGCAATTGTTTCCCTTTGACAGCTCTCGGCAAATATCGCAGACTGACCTCAAAAGGATAATATTTCAAAGCGGATATAAACCAAATAGACTCATAGGAGCCCCGCGCAGGAAGTAATCCGGGGCTCCTCTTTTTCTGCGAGTCAGGCTATTTTTCACAGGCAAAAACGACGCATGAAAAACACTTTAGACCTATAAACACTTCGTAAAACGTATGAAAACATTCATAACCGGCGCAACCGGATTCATAGGGGCGAGCATCGCCAGAGAATTACTCAAGGAAGGAAGAGAAGTCCGAGCATTGGCGCGAGCCACATCTGACACCTCCAATCTCGCAGGCTTGGATGTGGAATTATGGAAAGGCGACCTGCGCGATCAAGAGAGTCTGATAAAAGGCCTCAAAGGTTGCGACGTTCTATACCACACTGCGGCTGACTACCGTCTTTGGACACGTAATCCAGAGGAAATGTACCGCACCAACGTAGAGGGCACTTCCATAATTTTGGACGCGGCCCTAAAAACCGGGATATCAAAGGTTGTTTACACCAGCAGCGTAGGAACTCTGGGTAATCCCGGCAATGGCGTACCAGGGACCGAGGACACACCCGTAAGCCTCTCCGACATGGTTGGGCATTACAAAAAAAGTAAATTCTTGGCCGAGCGAGAAGCTGAAAAATTTATAGCCAAGGGATTACCGCTGGTTATTGTTAACCCTTCCACTCCCGTGGGACCATATGATATAAAACCAACCCCTACGGGAAAAATCATTCTTGATTTTCTGAACCGCAAAATGCCCGCTTATCTGGATACGGGGCTTAATATTATTGCAGTGGAAGATTGCGCCCGCGGCCACGTTCTGGCGGAAAAACACGGCTCCGTGGGTTCGAAATACATCTTGGGCAACACTAATCTTACATTGCGCGCTATTTTCCAGTATCTTCAGGATATTTCAGGATTACCGGCTCCGAAATTCAGGCTGCCGTATACTCCGATTCTATTGGGCGCTTACGTCAGCGAGGCTTTTTCCAAAATTACGGGAAAAGAACCTCTGATTCCGCTTGCCGGAGTGCAGATGGCGGCCAAATATATGTATTTCGACTCATCAAAAGCTATAAAAGAACTGAACTTGCCTCAAACNCCCGTCAAAGAAGCGTTGCGTCGAGCGGTGGAATGGTTCAAAATTAACGGATACACAAAAACAGCCTAGTAAATTGCCGCTGGAGATCCTATAACCGTATGTATCAATATCTCACGCATATAAACTCGCCGGATGATCTAAAAAAATTGACTCCAGATCAACTGACGGATCTTGCGCTTGAAGTGCGCCGGTTTTTACTGGATACAGTTTCTGTAACTGGCGGGCACCTTGGATCAAACTTAGGAACCGTGGAATTAGCCATAGCCCTTCTCTACTGCTTTGACTCCCCTCGCGACAAAATCATATGGGACGTGGGGCACCAGGCGTACACATTCAAGATTCTTACAGGAAGACGAGAGGTCTTTCCCACGCAGCGCCAATACAAAGGGATTTCCGGTTTCCCCAAACGTTCCGAGTCGGAACACGACGCATTCGGAGTCGGACATTCTTCAACTTCCATCTCCGCGGCCCTGGGCATGGCTACCGCCGCCGCTCTCAGCAAAGCTAGGAATCGCTCCATAGCGGTTATCGGGGACGGGTCCCTCACCGGAGGCATGGCTTTTGAGGCCCTGAATCAAGCCGGACACCTAAAAAAAAATCTGATCGTAATCTTAAATGATAACGAGATGTCCATTTCCAAAAATGTGGGGGCTTTTTCAACCTTCATTTCAAGAAAAATAACTGGGAAATATTTCCGCGATCTGAAAAAGGAAATGCAGGGACTTCTCAAACACATATCATCCGTTGGTTCGGATATTTTGCACTTTGCAAAACGGGCCGAAAATTCTCTGAAAAGTTTTCTAACCCCCGGTTCGCTGTTCGAGGCGCTTGGTTTTGATTATGTGGGGCCGCTAGACGGCCATAACCTGTCCCAGCTCATTGGGGTTTTTGAAAGCATTGAACATCTTGACGGGCCATTGCTTATCCATGTTATTACCACCAAGGGCAAGGGTTACAAACCGGCCGAGGAAAAACCGGATAAATTTCATGGTATCGGCGCTTTCGACATAAATACCGGCAAAGGGGCGGCAAAAGCTTCGGCTAAAAGTTATACTGATATATTTGGCGAGACCATGGTGGAACTTGCCGAACAGGATCCCTCCATTGTCGCCATAACAGCCGCCATGCCTGACGGAACAGGTCTGAAAACCTTTTCCGAACGCTTCCCCGAACGCTTTTTCGATGTTGGTATTGCCGAACAACACGGTATGACTTTCGCCGCCGGTCTCGCGATTGAGGGTTTTAGACCCGTAGTCGCTATTTATTCCACATTTGTACAGCGCGCCTATGATCAGGTTTTTCATGATATTTGCCTGCAAAAACTACCGGTTACAATCGCCATGGATCGAGGCGGACTCGTGGGTGACGACGGCCCAACCCACCACGGAGTCATGGATTATTCTTACCTGCGGCACATGCCCGAACTTACTCTGATGGCTCCCAAAGACGAGAATGAGTTGCGCCATATGCTCAAAACCGCACTCTACAGCGGTATTCCGATATCTTTTCGTTATCCGCGCGGCGCGGGTATGGGCATCAAACAGGATGCGGAAATCAAAACCCTGGAAATAGGCAAAGGGGAATTGCTGGCCGAAGGAAACGATCTGTATATAGTAGCTATCGGCTCAACCGTATATCCTGCGCTCCAGGCCGCAGAAATCCTCCTGAGACAAGGAATTAAAGCCGGAGTTGTCAACGCCCGCTTCCTAAAACCGCTGGACGCAGATTTGATCCTGAACATAGCCGATTCGTGCGGCAGAATTGTTACCGTTGAAGAGAATTTGTTGCAGGGAGGCTTTGGAAGCGCGGTTTTAGAACTACTGAACGACAACAAACGCAATAACGTTGCCGTTAAGCGCATCGGCATTCCAGATCGTTATATCGAGCACGGTCCACAGTCGCAACTACGCCGGGATATTGGTATTGACGCGGAAAGTATAGCCGCGACAACCAAAGCTTTTATGATGTCAAGAGCCATATTTTCACCGAAGTAATGAAAGGATGTTTCTAGAATGCGTTTTCCCTTCCGTCTGAATTATGACCTGACCAAATATATAATCTTCAACAAGATTCGCAGGATTGAAAAATTCCCGCTGGTGCTGATGCTTGAGCCAACCCACCTTTGCAACCTGTCTTGTTCTGGCTGTGGCCGGATTAGAGAATATGCCAAAACCATAAGGGAAATGCTTTCTCTGGAGGAGTGTCTGCAATCAGTCGATGATTGTCCGGCTCCGGTAGTTACCATTACCGGCGGCGAACCTTTGCTTTATCCACATCTGAATGAATTGATCAAAGGAACCCTAAAACGCGGCAAACACATTTATCTTTGCACAAACGGCATACTTCTGGAAAAAGCTCTAGAGACCTTGAAACCCCACCCCAACTTTATGATCAATATTCATATAGACGGCATGGAAGAAACGCATGACCGTCTTCTGGAGCGCAAGGGCGTATTCAAGCTGGCTATAGAAGGAATCAAAAAGGCCAAACAGAAAGGATTCCGCGTTTGCACCAACACGACAATTTTCAAGGAAACCAATCTGGTGGAAATTGAGATGCTCTTTGTCATGCTGGAAGAAGCCGGCGTTGACGGTCTCTTGGTAGCTCCGGGGTTTGATTACGAGGCGGTAGGAGAAAAACTGTTTCTGGCGCGGCGTGAAATAGAAAATAAATTTATTGAAGTATATGAAATGAGCAAAAAGCACCGTTTTTTTTCAACCCCTATGTATCTCCGTTTTCTGAAGGGAGAAAAGAAACTGGAGTGCACGCCTTGGGGTAATCCTACGCGTAACACTCAGGGGTGGAAGTCGCCCTGTTATCTCATCACTGACGCGCATTATTCCACGTATAAAGAAATGATGGAGAAAACCCCGTGGAACAAATACGGCGTGGGCAAAGACCCGCGTTGCGCCCAATGCATGATGCACTGCGGCTTTGAACCCAGCGTAGTTGAGGAGGTTAGTAAAAGTTGGAAAGATATGTGGGAAATGTTCATCTGGAATTTGACCTAATAAATTCCATACGCTTTTTTGGGTATTTTGGCAGATCAAAATAAATATTTATATAAAAACCATAAATCTTTTTATTTAACTACGCTGACCTTTTAATAAGGTCAGCGTTTTTTTATTTTCCCTGTTTCTACGTCCAAGTCAGCTAGCAATGTTTATGAAACAATTGACGCAATATTTTATTGTATATACAATTAAAACTGTGAGTTATGAACTGAACGAAATAAAATGGCAGTTAAGTATGGAAAAAAGTAAATATTTTTCTGACAACGCTTATCCATATTTTTCCGATGATTAAATTTAATTTGCGCTAATTGAAAAACGAATAATTCATTTTCAACAGACGAAGGCATGGCGAATCCATAACCTTTTATTAACAAAGAGGGCTTGCGATAATGACCAAATGTCCAAAATGTTCCCATGAACAAGAAAATCAGACTGAATGCGAGGCTTGCGGCGTAATCTTCAGTAAATTTGAGCAAGCGCAGGAACGTTTAATAACGCAAACTAATCAGGTTGCGTCCCACGAACCGGAGAGTAGCTCCGGTTCCTCCCTTTGGATACCAGTTATAATTCTCCTGATAATAGTAACCGTTGCAATCACTTACTACTTTACAGTCTACCGTAATCAGGATTCGTCCATCCCGCCAACGGGAAGCAACGAACAGACTACCGCGCCGTCTGGCGGCGAGGGGAATATCCCCCGTGATTACAATAAACAAACAACTCCGATGTTTGGCGGCGACGGTGGTTCTTACGGGAACGACACTGCCGAACCAGCCAAAATATCAGGCTCCAGCATTGAACAAGCGAGAAACGGAACCGTGTCCATAGAAGCTCCGTGGGGGACGGGTTCCGGCTTTTTCATTAGTGATTCCACCATTGTTACCAACAAGCACGTCCTCGTTCCAGACCCAGCGGTGTTGAATAAGGACCGACACGACATTGAAACTAGACGAAAACTCTTCAACCTTGANAAAGAAAGACTCGAACGACTTCGCCGTCAACTGGACCAAGCTCCAGAGGGACCAGACCGCGATCAAGCTAACATAATCCTCCAGGAGCGAGAAAGAGAGCTGGCCAGGGTTCGTCCACAGTTGGAAGAAGCCGAGGCAAATCTGAGAAAACGCGAACAAACTAGATCGCCTTCGGATGTGAAAATTTACCTGATAGACGGCAGCGTACTTATGGCTCAGTCAATCAAGACTAGTCCAAACCGAGATTTGGCTTTACTGACGGTTAGCGGAGCCAGAGTTCCGGCTTTGCGCCTCGCTCCCCAAAACAGCGGCCTTCGCGAAGGAGACAAGGTATATGCTATTGGCAGCTCCGTAGGCCTGCGACATACTGTCACATCCGGAATCTTTTCCAGCTACCGGCAGATGAAAGACAGTAAAGATCTTTGGCTTCAGACCGACGCGCCCATTAATCATGGGAACAGCGGCGGTCCGCTGATCGACGAACACGGGGTGGTGCACGGGGTTAACACCATTAGGCTAGAAGGAGGTCAAGGCGGCGTTCAGGGCATAGGGCTTGCGATTGCTATCCAGACGGTCATAGATGAGTTTGCCATACATCAATAAACAGATGGATAATGATAGAAACGCAATGAGAAGCATGCGTGTATAAAAAGGCAATGGAAAAAATAAACGCGACGCGACGTTAAAATGCTTGGGATGACATATCCGGTCTTAGTAACAAAGCCTAACGTGCGCTAGCGTTAATCAACGCAAACAATTGAACATTCCCATTGCCCAGAAACAGTCAGCGCAAGGGACACTATTTCCATAACAGTCCCGTTCGAATTCTTCCGCTTCCATAAATTCGCACGGGACCACCTCGCAGTTGGAACAGTAAGGATAATCGTATCCGATGGCGTCCCGGCGAAACGAACGATATTCCTCGCTGTTCCAGATATCCATTATTCCACGACTGCTCAGGTTTCCAAAAGAACGCGGATTCACATGTTTTTTTCTTCCAAAAAAGTGACATGAATATCCATGCCAAAGAAAATAACAGGGGTGAACATCTCCCTTGCATGAAACAAAAACGCATCCCTCTTCAATAAAATCGCATTTTCGTTCGCTTGTAGGCGCAATAACTGGAAGTCGCAGGCTCATTTCGTTCTCGTGCGCAATCATTTTCAGCTTGGCAAAAATCCGTTTGACTTTTTCTGTCCATTCGCTATTGCGTTCGACAAGATTTTTCAAGTTAAACGATATGCCGCGATAATTGGCTTCCGCTTCCATTGCCTCGACAAAAGAGGTCATCTGTTTCTTTTTGTGCGAAAGTTTCGTTCTTTTCAAACCCGTATCAATAGCCTTGCAAAGATCAAATCCTTTGGACAATGCGCGGTTCCGCCAGTCAGTAAAAAGATCAACAGCCGCGTCCATATTCGAATCGTACGCAGCCTGCCCCGCGCAATCCGCTGTATAAGGAAGTACGTGGGAAACTATGGCGAAAGCGGCTCCCCTGGATATCGCCCAGCGCAAAACTGAGGGAAGCTCATCCGCATTATCGCGCATCAAGACAAACTCAACTCCAACCTGTATAGATTTATCTACAAAACGGGTTTTGACGACGGAAAGCGCGCACAGAGCGCTTTCCACATCCCCGCCCTCGCCTCCCCTGCGAATTTCCTTGAAGAGCTCCGGAGAAGCCGCATCCACGGAAACACATATGAGATCAAGCCCCGCGTCTACAAGAGAGCATGCGCGTTCCTCGTTCAACAAAAGACCGTTTGTCTGAATACCGATCCACGCTTCTGGTTTCATTGTTCTCTTTGCCTGTCGGATAAATTCTTCAAGACGAGGGTCAAGAAGCGATTCCCCAACGCCATTAAGAACCAGCGCGTCGAGGTTGGGGAAAGCGGGGGCAAGCGATTCAAACACATCATCCGTCAAAGTTCCTTCCATTGCGCTTTTTTCCCATGTTTCTTTGACGCACATCCTGCAGCGGAGATTACAACGGGTTGTTATCTCGACAAACAGCTTTGACGGATGATGTAAAAACGGCGGCAAAGGTTTCATATGTTACTCGTTAAATAACAGCTTTGTTAAATTGCTCTTTGGATATCGCAGTTATTTTGCGATCATTGAGAACACTTTAACCGATGCGCGAAACGGAATCATTGACGCTAATCAAGAAAAACCCAGCGCAACAAAAAAGCCCCTGAGTTCATGAGAATCTCAGGGGCCTTCGTATCCAGACAGTAACGCCGCGCTAACTTCGTAGAAAAACTATTCAATCAAAGTTAGAAATTATACTTGTAATCCGGCAAACTACATCATCTATGGAGTATTAATAGTCATGACCTGGCTTGCTTCGCCGTTGGGGTTTACAACCTGTACGCGAAGCGTCTTATCGGTCTGGGAATATGGATATCTTTGATAGACCAACTGGTGACAATTGACGTAGATAAGCCTCTCTCGTCCGTCGCCGACTGGCCGACCATCAACGTAAAGCGCAGCGCCCTGATAAAAGTTTCTACCTTCCACTATCAGCTCATAATAATTCACATACTCGGCGCCAATACGCATCATATTGATTTCCGGCTGGGTTTCCACAGAAAAAGCCATTGGTAGCGACGCGTTATCCGACGAGTTTTTAACCATAATATGGCGTAGTCCGCCAGGCGCCTGCGGAACAACAAAAGAAATCGCTTCGGGAGAAATGAACCTGCTTTTTACGACGGCTCCGTCAAAAAGGAGCGCCGAGTTTTCGTTGAAATTCTGCCCCAAGACCGTTACTTCCCTATCTCCTCCCTGCGCGCAGGAATCGATGCGTTCGGGCGTAAAACCGACAAGAAGCGGGCGGAGCGGAAGGACCGTAACGTTGTAAGGCCGACTTACGGCTCCGTCTCCGCGACTGATGTACAGAGCGTAGAGACCAGCTTGTAAGTGTTCTGGAACGGTAAATTCTATACGATCATCTTCCGTGGTTTTATCCAGAATTTCCACGCTACCAAGATAAACCTTGGCGCTATCGCCAAAACCCGCGCCAAATATCGTTATCTTTCCTTTTGGCTCAGCCTGAGCCGGAACAATACTTAAGACCAATGGAGCGGACAATCGCGGCGCGGACTTTCCAGTCGTAACGCGGCCCGGTCGCTCCGCAGAAAAAACGTCTGTAGATACGGATAAAAAAACAAGAAGAATTACGAAAAAACGACAATGGCCCATATGCGCGCCCTCCTACGCCATAACAGATTCAATATCCTCGGCGAACATCTTTATCAGCTCTTAACGGTCATAGCCAACCAGACCCCGCTTAAGGTAAAGATAAAATTGGCTCCCCAAGCTGCGACAACAGGCGGCAAAACACCGCTGCGACCATAGGAAAGCAGCATGGCGTTAAAAAGAAAATAAGCAAATCCAATGGCCACGCTCATGGCAATACCAATGGTTATACCGCCTGAACGACTATTGCGTAAAGCGAAAGGAATACCAAGCGCGACCATGACAATAGCGGCAAAAGGCGCCGATAATTTCGAATGCATCATGGTTTTATACCTAAAAGCCTCGTATCCACTTTTTTCCAGGTTATGCGCATATTCTTTTAGAGTCCGATAGCTGAGATTATCGGCGTTCTTGTCAAGTACGCGCAAATCGCTAACTTTTAAGTTGAGATCCATACACGCAGACGGCGCTTGCTTGACCGCAATCCGGCTGTTTTCCCCGAATGTTACTAACTCAACATTTTTCAGCATCCATCCGGAATCGGTTGGCAAAGCCACATCTGCGTCCATGCGGGAAAGCGGGGTCATTGAGGGTCCCAGAGTCCAGACGACAACGCCTTTCAGAGAGTTCGTTTCCGGTTCGAAAACGTTTGCCTGCAAAATCCTGTTGTCATCAGAACGAAACCAAATATTGTTGCGTTTAAAAACAGCGTTTACGTTCCTCTTTCTGATGTCCGCCTGTTCGATCCGAGCCATTTTTTCATAGCTGCGCGGCGTTATCAATTCCGCGTTCACAAACAATGCAAGCGTAGCGATAAATCCCAACGCCAACATGGGGCGCGCAAGTTCCAAAAGACTGATGCCGCAACTTTTCATGGCGGTTATTTCGCTGTTCATAGACATTAGCCCAAACGTAAGAAGGGTCGCCATAAGAACGGTAAACGCCGCCGTCTGACCGAACATCTCAGGAAGCTTCCAGATAAAAAAGCGAATAATATCATCCGCAGCCCCGCCTAATCTCAAAAAACGCGGGATTCTTTCCATCATATCCAGCACTAGATACGTCGCAATGAAACCTATCTGGCAAAGAAGCCACAAACGCAACCAGGTAACGGCGATGTATCGGCTGATAATAGGCATATCAAGAGGCCTTTCGGAAGAAAGCGGTCAAAGTTTTCAAAGATGGAAAAGGAATTTGTCGTTCCTGCGACACCATTCTGAGCAATAAACACCCGGAGATAAAGAAGATGACATTGGGCAGCCAAAGAGCCAACGCCATAGAAAACACGCCCCGTTCGGCCAAGGCGGTCATAAATGAAAGCAGCGCATAGTACACGAGAAAAACAAAAATGCTGATGGAAAATCCGAAGGATTTGGCGGATCGGCGATTCTGCAATCCTAGTGGAACGGCAATCACGGCAAAAACCATTGAAGCGAAAGGAAGAGCAAATCGACTGTTCAGCTCATCGGCCATTTTCAAACGAAGCCGCCGAGAGGTATTTTGGCTGTTCATCTGCTTTCTTAGTTCAGCATTATCCATATCCTTCGGACTACGCTTTACAGCAGCCGTTCCCGGAGCGGAAAGAGTCATTATATATTCCTGAAAATCTATCAGGCGATATTCAGATTCTGCGCCCTTTATGTGAATACTTCCGTTTTTCAGGATAAGGCGCGAGTCGCGAGAATCTCCAACGCCGCCTATAACTCCGGATCCGGCAAAAATAGTAAGCGGGCGGGCGGGCTCGCGCCCGTCGTAGATAAGAACGTCTGAGAGAGACCGCCGTTTTTCATCATAGTGGTCCGTATAGAGTATGATTCCGGGGATATCGTCCCAGAACACTTTTTCGCGTATGGTGGCTGTGATGTTTTGCTGAAGCGCCGAAAAACTTAAATCGGCAAACGTACGGTTGCCCCATGGAACACCGTTCACTCCAACGTATAACCCCAAAAGCGACACCACAAAACCGCAGACCAGAACCGGCGGCATAACTTGCGCCAAGCTCACGCCGCATGCTTTCATCACCGTAAACTCGTTATCCGAAGATATGCGACTAAACGAAAGCAGCACCGCCAGAAGAAACGCCATGGGGATGGTATATACAAGGAACGAGGGCAATAGGCTTATCATCATCTGCGCCACATGCCCCAAGGGAACGCCGTTAGACAGCACCATCTCTGTTAACTTAACCAGACGGCCCATTAGAAGAACCAGGGTAAAAACAGCCAGAGCGAGGACAAATATTCCTGCTATTTCTCGAATTATATAAAGGCTGAGGATGCGTTTCATGACGGGCAATAATACATGAGCGCGAAGGGAGTGTAAAGAAAACTGGATTTCTTAGGGCGTTTTATCAACCGCGCCGAGGCTGACCGGAGACAAAGTATTTTAATAAATTGATACGTAAGCGGTAGAAGCGTTGATTTAAAAGGATAAAACCTGCAACTTCTTGTAGTTACAGCCTTTCACTGGGGAGAGGCTATGCAAATGACACCAAACCGTTTGCTAGCGAGTTGCTATTCTTTTTATGTCTTAATAATTACCAACTTAGACAAAAACTACTATCTCCATTTTCTCTGTCAATTTTCATCCTTCCCGCTTCGGCCCCAAAAGTCCAATGTCCTGTAAAGCTAAGTTTTATTGGATCAGTTTTTTTCGTTATGGTCAAGTTGCTAATTTTCCATATTCTGTGATTTTCATGGTTTTCCCTGTTTCTAACGTCTGTCTCCAACGTCCACTTTACTTTTCCGTTCTCTATTAATGTCAGAACAGGTGCTAGTATATCATCTCTGCTCATCAGCGTATTATCTCTGTTTGTCAAAATCAGTTCTCCTCCTTTAGAAAGTTTGAACCTTTCTGATGTCTTCGTTATCTCAATTGGTTTTATTTTTGTTGCGATAAACGGACCGTCGTCCATACCGCAGCCATCCCCCCCAAAGTAAAAAAGGTAACCTACAGCGTAAATTACAACTCCTAACCATGCAATTAAGCCAACACCAATTATTGATNCAATCCATATATATTTTTTCTTAACTATTTTATTCATGATTTGTCTCCACTTTTTCCAAAGTCATTGTTTGTTCTTTTAATTATATCGTACGCAAATGTCATTTGTAGGCATCGGCTTGTTGGACACGATGCATTCGATTTTGATCTATATTAATCTCTAGTCTTTGGTAAAAACTCTTACGTAGAAATAGCACAAATGCAACCTGTAGAACTAACTGTATTGTATTTAATACACCTTTCCCCTCGACCGTCAAGTTCCTTATGTGAGCATAAAGCGACGAAGTTTTAATGCGGAGCCTTATGAGGCACAAAATCAACAGCCAACAAGAAAGCCAAGCTAAATTAATAGCTTGGCTTTAAAACTGGCGGAGAGGTGGTCCGCTTTTTATTAGTCTGTGTCTGTGTATATAAATATATTTTTATTGTTGTATATTATGGTGTTATATGTTTTTTGGGGTCTATATC
>JGI994J12354_10001178_pt1 | contig 26535 bp, 18 predicted proteins | sample IntmicLarv3ML3BL_FD_12354 | JGI IMG/M metagenome (IMG submission 12354)
CTCTCCCCTGCTGATGTTGACGCATTTATTGCCGCCGCCGCGGTGGAAAATCTCGAGGCCACTGCTGTTGCTGTGGTTACCGCAGAGCCGCGGCTTCGCATGAGTTGGCGCGGTGATACTGTTGTTGACGTTTCGCGCGAATTTTTGAATACTAACGGTGTTACTCAAACGGCTTGTGCGGAACTTCCTTCGCCAATACGAACCGCCGATTATCGCACCGCTGTGCCCTCCGTTTTGGCGGTTCAGCCACTTGCGCAGGCGTTTTACGATAATCTCGCCCGTCTTGAGGTTGCTTGCCAAAAGGGACTTGCTGAACGCTTTGATGCCAGCATCGGTGCGGCCACCGTAAACATGCCGTTTGGCGGGAAATACCAGCTGTCTCCGGAGGATGGCATGGCAGCCAAACTACCGGTTGCCGGCGAAACCGATGATGCTACTGCCATGACATTCGGGTTTATTCCCGGTATATCGCGATGGAGTCCTTTCCACGGTGCTGCTTATGCTGTTACGCTGTCGCTGTCCAAGCTGGCGGCCATGGGTGTTGACCCTTCGGGCGCACGGCTTACATTCCAGGAATACTTTGAGAAGCTGCGCGACGAGCCACAGCGTTGGGGCAAGCCTGTTGCCGCTTTGCTTGGCGCTTTTGAGGCACAGCGCGGATTTGGCGTGCCATCAATCGGCGGCAAAGATTCCATGTCCGGCAGTTTTAACGAATTGGATGTCCCTCCCACTCTTGTCAGCTTTGCTGTGGGCATGACAAAGGCTTCCAAAACCGGCACTGCTACTTTCCAACGTGCCGATTCAGTGGTTGCACTTATTAATTTGCCGGTGGAGGATGCCGCGCTGCTTCCCGAGTGGGACAAGGCTTCGGAAATGTTCCGCAAGGTGTCAGAAATGGTGCGGGACGGTGATATTCTCTCATGTTCGGCTGTTCGCGAGGGCGGTGTTGCCGCTTCGGTGGCACGCATGTGCTTTGGCAACAATATCGGGTTCGCATTTTGTGCCGCAGTTGACCGAAAAACGTTGTTTTCTCCGATGGTCGGATGTATTGTTGCCGAACTTAAAGAGGGCGATATGTGTCTTGAAGGAATGGATTATACCATTATTGGTTCCACCTCCGCTGAACCGTATATTTTGCTGGACAATCAAGATATGCCGCTCAAGGAGTTGTCCCGGCAATGGATGTCACCACTTGAGTCGGTTTTCCCGAACAACACTCCTCAAAAACCTGTTATGTCCCCTAAAATCGCGTTGTGCGAGCAGCGTCCCGGCAACACAAGCTGTGCTATCAAAACCGCACGGCCGCGGGTGCTTATTCCGACCTTCCCCGGTACTAACTGCGAATACGATACCGCTCGCGCATTTGAACGCGCCGGTGCGGATGCTGAAATTCTTATCGTGCGCAACCTCACTGCTTCCGATATTGAGGAAACTATTCTGCGGTTGGAGCAATCTGTTCGCAATTCTCAAATTGTTATGCTTCCCGGCGGATTTTCCGGCGGTGATGAGCCTGATGGGTCGGGGAAATTTATTGCTACCACCTTCCGCAATCCTCGTATTGCTGACGCTGTTACCGAGCTTCTTGAACAGCGTGACGGCTTGATGCTTGGTATTTGTAATGGTTTTCAGGCGTTGATTAAGCTTGGGTTGCTGCCATATGGAAAGATTACATCATTGACAGCGGAAGATCCCACTCTCACATTTAATGCGCTTGGACGTCATGTTAGCAGGATGGTTTATACCCGGATTACTTCGGTAAATTCTCCGTGGCTGACCGCTTGTCATGCCGGTGATGTTCACTGTGTGCCTGTTTCACATGGCGAGGGACGGTTTCATGCTAATGAGGCGGTGCTCAATCTGCTTGCGGCACGCGGGCAAATTGCCACTCAATATGTTGATTTGGAGGGTAATCCTTCCGCGGATATTCAGTGGAATCCCAATGGCTCTGTTTGCGCTGTTGAGGGAATTATGTCCCCCAACGGGCGGGTGCTTGGTAAGATGGGACACAGCGAGCGTAAGGGTGATAACCTTTACAAAAACGTTCCAGGTGAAAAGGATCAAAAGCTGTTCGAAAGCGGCATTGGGTATTTTAAGTAGTCTTAACTGCTTTTGCCATGCTCGATTACGAGCTTAGATTAGCGACAAGCGAGAATGCTATATCGTGTTCTCCCAACATGCATATAATATTGGCGGGCTGTTGCACTTATTGTGCAGCGGCTCGCTTTTTTGTGTGGGGCTTGGACAAAAAGTGTTTTTTAGTATCATCTTGTCTACAAGGTTCTTCGTTTAGGGTGACAGGTAGAGGCAGGCGGCAAGAGCAAATCATTTGCCCCGCAAAATATCATTTGATTTTGTAGATTGCGGGTCATCGTCTTGTACCGCAAGACGCGGCCACAATGATGGGGTGGGGCAGAATTACAGACTTTCACATTGTATAAGCGTTCTTTTGTTTACTGCGGGCGTAACGTCGGACTTGATTCGCGCATAATATGGTGTGTGAAAGGAATGTACTTGATAATGGACGATAATTTTACTCTGGACAAAATTTCTGACGGTCAGGCGGCGCGGGTGGTTCGAATCGACACTCGTGGTGATATTCGCCGCCGTCTTTTGGATATCGGACTTTCCGAGGGAGCTATTGTCAGTCGGGTGCTTTGTCCTTTTGGCGGTGACCCGACCGCATATCTAATTCGCGGCGCTATTATCGCGCTCAGGTGCGAGGATGCATGTACTATATGCGTTTCCCCTATTCATACTAATCACTAATAAAAAACAGGATATCTTTGCGGTATTTTTCCGCGGGTCTGCATTGTCGTCGGTCAGAGGGCGAAAGCCCTCTTCTCTCCTTCGCCTTGCCCCACAAAAAAATCCGCACAAATCTATTTCTCTGTTCTATTGGAGTTTAGTATCATACATAAACAGGTGGTGACTGGATTTGGATTATACTATCGCTCTCGCAGGCAACCCTAACGTTGGAAAAAGCACTGTTTTCAACGCGCTGACCGGCATGAATCAACATACAGGCAACTGGGCTGGCAAGACTGTGACATGTGCACAGGGTGTGTACACATATTGCGGTCAAAAAAACATACTCGTGGATTTGCCCGGTACATACTCGCTGATAGCTCGCTCGGCGGAAGAATCCGCGGCTCGGGATTTTTTGTGTTTTTCCAATCCCGATGCTGTTATTGTTGTGTGCGATGCTACCTGTCTTGAACGCAACATGAATTTGGTGTTGCAGACTTTGGAAATTACCGGATGTGTGATTATATGTGTTAATTTGATGGACGAAGCCTCCCGCAAGGGGATTTCTATTAATACCGCTGTGCTGTCGGATGAGCTTGGGGTTGCTGTGGTTGCCGCTTCGGCGCGCCGCAAGGCCGGAATGCGGGAGTTAATGAAGCGGGCACAGGCAGCGGCGGAAAGCCGGGATGCGAAGCCGCTTCGCGTTGCCTATCCACAGCCGATAGAGGATGCTATTGCTATGATTATGCCATTGGTGGAAGTTATGGGGTACACGGTTGATGCCAGATGGGCGGCGGCACGGCTGCTTGAGGGTAATGATGAAATTGCCGCCCGGCTTGGGGGATGTTCGGATGGGGTCGCGGATGCTGTTGCGGCGGCGCGGGAATATTTGGTAGAGCACGGAATTACGCAGGAGCGGATTTGTGATGTGATGGTTGGCTCTGTTGTTCACCGCGCTGAAAGCATTTGTAAAAAAGCCGTTTCCGGCGGCAGCGGATATGACCAGAGGGACAGGAAAATTGACAAGATTCTCACTGGCAGACTCACTGGCATTCCTATCATGCTCGCCATGCTTGGGATTCTGTTTTGGATTACCGTTTCCGGTGCTAATGTGCCGTCGCAGATGTTGGCGGACGGGTTGTTCATGCTGGGAGACGTTTTTTCCGGGCTGTTAACCCGTGCGGGTGCACCGGAATGGCTTCGCAGCTTGCTTGTGGACGGCGTTTACCGTGTTCCGGCATGGGTCGTTTCGGTCATGCTGCCGCCGATGGCAATATTCTTCCCGCTGTTTACACTGTTGGAGGATGCCGGAGTTTTGCCCCGTATCGCTTTTAATCTTGATAAATATTTTAAAAAAGCCGGTGCTTGCGGCAAACAGGCGCTGACAATGTGCATGGGGATTGGCTGTAACTGTGCCGGAATTGTGGGGTGCCGTATTATTGACTCGCCGCGGGAACGGATGATTGCAATTGTTACCAACAGTTTTGTGCCTTGCAACGGGCGGTTCCCCTTCCTCATTGCCGTAATTGCTATGTTTTTTACCGGCATGAGCGGCGGCTTGTTTGATTCGGTTCTGTCCGCTTCTATACTGCTTGCCGTGGTTATTCTTGGGATTGTGATGACACTGGTTTGCTCCCAAATGCTTTCACGCTCGATTTTGCGCGGCAAGTCTTCGTCATTTGTTCTTGAGCTTCCGCCATACCGCCGTCCTCAAGTCGGAAAGGTTATTGTTCGTTCGATTTTTGACCGCACTTTATTCGTGCTGGGTCGTGCCGTAATCACTGCCGCTCCGGCGGGGTTGATAATTTGGGGGATGGCTAATTTCAGTGTTGGCAGCGCGAACGCCGAAAGCGTTAGCTTACTTACGCAATGCGCCAGATTTTTGGACCCGTTTGCCCGTTTTCTTGGACTGGACGGGGTCATTTTACTGGCGTTTATCCTTGGGTTTCCCGCCAACGAGATTGTACTTCCCATTATGATTATGACATATCTTTCGGCCGGTGCGCCGGTTGATGTTCCCGGGTTGATTCCTTTGCGGGAACTGCTTGTTGCCAATGGCTGGACCGGTTTAACCGCTGTTTGCACACTGTTATTCTCCCTTATGCACTGGCCGTGCTCTACCGCTTGTCTCACCGTCAAAAAAGAAAGCGGCCGTCTCAGTTGGACGGCCGCGGCTATGCTATTGCCCACGTTATGCGGGATGGTAATATGTGCTGTTGTCGCTGTGATATGGCGGTTGGTTGCATAAGTTTAAGCCTATGCTTTAGCTTACGATTTGCCTTTTGCGCCGCCAAATGTTATGCCGGACAGGATGTTGGTTTCATAGGTGAATGTCAGCGACTGGCGCTCCCTGTGGCGTTTGAACGCGAGGGAGATCATGCGGTCCATTAACTCGGTAAAGCTTACACCGCGCGCCTCCCACAGATAAAAAGCGAGCGAGCCGGGAATTGTGTTTATCTCGTTGACATAAAGCTCGCCAGTAGTGGTGTCATTCAAAAAATCAATTCGCGCCACACCGTTACAGCCCAGCGCCATAAATGTATCAACCGCAAGCTGCTGAACCCGTTCGGTCATGCCGTCGGGAAGCTCTGCGGGAAGGCGGCGTTTCAGGCTGCTCATTCCGCTTTTTGCGCCGCCTGTTTTGCCTGCATTTTGGAGATATTTGTTGTCATATCCCAAAATTTCATCCGACAACACTGGTTCTTCACATACAGAGGGTTCGGCATGGTCGGCGTCACCAAGCACTGCGCAGTTAATTTCGCGCAGGTTCGGTACTGCGCGCTCCACTAGCACGCGCGGTGCGTAATCCATCGCCGTTTCAATAGAGCGTGACAGCTCCATACGGTCGCTTGCTTTCGAGATTCCCACCGATGAGCCAAGGTTTACCGGCTTGACAATAACCGGATAGCCGAACGCTGATTCTATTTCGTCAAGCCGGGCATCGGTGTTGTTGATATAATCATGCGCCGTCACTATACGTGCGTCAAGAACCGGTAATTCCGCTTGTTTTAGTACCGCTTTCATCACATATTTATCCATGCCGACGGCGGAGGACAGAATGTCACATCCGGCATACGGAATGTTCAATGATTCCAGCAGTCCTGCCAGTGTTCCATCCTCGACATTTGTGCCGTGCACCGCCGGAACAGCAACATCAAACTGTGCAATTTCATTGTTGCCGAATTTTTTCGCATTTCTGCGTATCAGCGCAACACGTCCGTTTTCCTGACGTACGGGCAACACGCACACGGCATCCTTCAAGCATTGGGTCATGTTTTTATAATTTTCGATATCTCCCATGCTTTCGCCGGTATACAGCAGGTCGTCCTTGCCGATATATACCGGAATCGCGTCATATTTTGTGCGGTCTATGGCATGGAACGCTTGTAATCCGGTGATAATTGACACCTCATGCTCGACGCTTCGTCCGCCAAAAAATACTGCTACGGTTGCTTTTACTGATTGGGTTGTTGGCATTGCGGGTTCATCCTCTCAACTAAAAATTATCCGGTAAATCGTTTTCCAACAGGACTGTGCGCGGGACACCTCCGGGGAGGCTGTTCACATATTCCAAGCCTTCCGCCAGATTTTTCGCCACAAAAATACGCTGAGAATCAAATCCGGCATTTTGCAGTCCTTCCAGCAGCGGCGGGGCTTGCTTCTCCCCCACCAGCACGGCATAATCACAGCGGGTCGCGGCATATTCGCCGACCTCGCGGTTCAGCGTATTTTGACGGTCACCCAATTCTACCATACCGGGAGTTACGAGCACTCGCTGGCCATCAAAGCTGCTCAAGACATCCAACGCGGCACGGAATCCCGCGGGATTTGAATTGTATGCATCGTCGATGTACCCGTTCGGCAACAGCTGGAGTCTGTGCGGTACCGGTTGGAGCCGCCGCACCGCCGCGGTTAGCTCTGACAACGGGATGCCAAGCGTATGGGCTACAGCGATACAACCGGTGATATTTTGTATGGCATGCGCGCCCAATAATTTTGTGGAAAAGCGACCGATTTCACCGCTCGGTGCGGTGACGGTAAAGGTGCTTCCATCCTGTCCCACTGCTATATCCGTTGCGCGGTAGGCGGCGGTTGAATCCGGGGATACGCTGTATGTTATCGCGCGACAGGTAACGTCGCGGTGCGCGATATATTCGTTGTCAAAATTGAGGAACGCCGCACCATCCGTCGGAACAGCTTCCGCAAGCTCAAATTTTGTGCGGATAACGTTTTCGACCGAGCCGAAGGTTTCAAGGTGTTGTTCACCAATTGAGGTAATCATTCCGTATTTTGGGTGGACAAGCTCGCAAATTTCCTTGATATCACCTATATTTTTTGCGCCCATTTCTGCAATGAACACCTCATGCGCCGGGGTCAGACGTTCGCGGATGGTACGAACCACTCCCATCGTAGTATTGTAGCTTTCGGGGGTCATTAGTGTGTTGTATTTCAACGACAGCAGGGCATGAAGATAGTTTTTTGTGGTCGTTTTGCCATAGCTTCCTGTTATACCGATTACTGTAAGGTGATTCATGCCGGACAGAATTGAGCGCGCATCGTTTACATATCCGCGGGAAATGGCGTTTTCCATCGGCAGGTTTACCGTGTTCGCCAGCATTACGACAAATGGGAAAATTGATACCCATAAGAAAAGTGCGGAAAGTTCAATTCTGAAAACTCCCGCTGTGGCTATTACCGCCGCCGCGACAGCCGCCGTCATCACTCCTCCGGTCACAAGCAGGCGTTTTACCCGTGCGGTGTATACAAGTGGTTTTTTTGCCGGTTTTGGGCGCGTTATCGCCGCATGGAGTGCGAATATGATGATACATACCGTCAACACCCGCCAGTCGGCGGTGTGAAGCGGGTAAAACCCCGCCGCTATCACCGAAACCGACATCCATCCGCTGCGATTAATCAATTCCCGCCGTTTTTCCCACATCCATTTGCGGTAACGTTCGCCACGGTAGGAATTGAGTTGCAGCATATGCACATAATACAGCATTTGCACGGTGCAATCAATCAGATATGCCAGCACCATTGCTATAGTCAGGATTATTATCAAAATCGAATTTGGCATGGAATTAAAAGCTCCTTTTATATAAATGCGTCCAGTACACGGCTGCATTGCGGCCAAGCCTGCGCAAAGGAAAAATGTCCTGTTCCCCTTAAAATTACCAACCCCGCGTCCGGTATAAGTTTTTCCATCAGCTGTCCATCTGACAGCGGCGTGGCGGTGTCCAAATCTCCCCATATAATAAGCGTTGGTGCTTTGATTTTGTGCAAAATTGAGGTCATATCCTCGTTCAACAGCCGCACCATCGTTTGCCGCATTATCGGTGTGGCGGTTTTGTAATCCTCGGAGCCTGTTTTGTTCCGCATCTTTTCCGCAAGGCATGGAAAAATGCGTTTTGCGAGCTTATATGAATACACCTTGATATAATATCCCGCACCGTGTTTGCGCTTGATTCCCGCCGCATCAATTAGAATTATTTTCGAAAACGTGAAGTTTGGTGGTGGGTTTGCGGCAAGCTTTATGATGGTTCTGCCGCCATTTGAGTGACCTATTAAAATTGGATTTTCCATACCCATTGCTGCCACGAATTTCACCACAAAGTTGACGTAATCCGATGATTCCCATGGGGATTCCGGTTCCTCGCTGCTGCCGCATCCCGGAAAGTCCGGCGCAAGCACTCTGTATCGTGCCGACAGGTGATTTATTATCAAGCGGTAATTCTCCGCCGGCGAGTTCCATCCATGCAAAAGCAGCACCGGATTCCCTGCTCCCTCGTCAATATAATTCACTTGCCGTCCGTCAATTGTTACCTCCGACTGCATGCGGTTTCACCCCCATTTCACCATGATTTAATATTATATCATATTTATGTGTAAAATGCTATAAACAAAATTGTAATTTTCCGGATTTTTTATACTCGTAAATTATAGCATATTTTCCATATCGAAGTAAACAGTTTTATATTATGCGAAGTGGACACAGAGCATTGCTAATGCAAAAGATTGTCATTATGAATCCCCCTGTCGAGGGGGAGGTGCTCAAGATGACTCTAAATTCTGCGCCCTTATTATGGTTAATCAACTATACCTTGCATAATATTCCCTTTTTTCGGCAAAAATACCGGTGAACACGAAAGGAGTTGGATGTTTTTTGAATACTGCTCTTACCGGTCGGATTGATGATGATGCCGCTTTTATAAAATCTTTTTTCTCCGATGTAGACACCCTTGTTTCTCACAATTTCCAAAATAGCCTTGACCCTAATATTCGCTTTTGTCTTATTTACTGTGACGGTGTTGTCAGCTCTCGCACTGTCAGCGAGGATGTGCTTCGCCCGCTCATGCTATCAGATATGAGGGGCAGCAATACACCGGAAACCGCTGTTCGTTGTCTTTTGGTCGAAAACGAACCGGAAAGTAATGCGGATAATATTATTTCGGCGCTGTGTTATGGTGATGTTCTGCTGCTTATTGACGGCCATGATGAGGGGATTTTGCTCAACTGCAAGGCTTTTACCCTACGCTCAATCAGCGAACCGGACAGCGAAAAGGTGCTTGTCGGCCCGCGCGAGGGTTTTACCGAGGGGATTATGCTCAATCTGTCCATGATTCGCCGCAGGTTCCGTACTCACAAGCTTAAAATGCGCTTCTTTTCCATTGGCCGTCATTCCAAAACTCAAATTTGCGTCAGTTATGTTGATGGTATTGTCAATATGGATATCGTTAAAGAGTTATACCATCGACTTGATTCCATTGATATTGACGCGGTTCTTGACAGTAATTATATTTCCGAGGTGATCTCTGAAAAGTCCTTTTTGGGATTTTCTTCCGTTGGCTCGACCGAACGTCCGGATGTTGTCGCCGGCAAGCTGCTTGAAGGCCGTATTGCTGTTTTTGTTGACGGAACTCCTGTGGTTCTTACCGTGCCGCATTTGCTGACGGAAAATTTCCAAAGCAATGAGGATTACTATACCGGATATCAATACGCTTCGTTCGCCAGAATAATGCGTATTATCGGGTTTTTTCTTACCATTTCCGTACCTGCTCTTTATGTCGCTGTGGAGGCTTACAACCGCGAAATTTTGCCCATTCCCATGCTTATAAACATTGCGAGCGAGCGGGCACATGTGCCGCTTACTTCGGCAGTAGAGTGCCTTGTTATGCTGCTTGCTTTTGATATTTTGCGGGAGGCGGGGCTTCGTATGCCGTCCCAGGGCGGTCAGGCACTCAGCGTTGTTGGTGCTCTTGTTATCGGTCAAGCGGCGGTCTCTGCCGGTATGGTTGCCGCGCCCATGCTTATTATGGTTGCTTTTGCCGGTGTTACGGGTATGCTCACTCCAAAACTTAACGCTTCCATTATTATTTGCCGGTATTCGCTGCTGCTGCTCGCCGCCGCTATGGGGTTGGTTGGTGTTATTGCGGGACTGTCCGTGATGCTTATTCATATCTTGTCTTTGGAATCTATGGGCGTTCCACAGGTTATGCCGGCCGGAAAGCTGGGTTTTCAGGATATTAAAGACACCTTTATACGCGCTCCGTGGCCCATGATGCGCACACGCGGGCGGGGGCTTAGCAATAATGTTACGCGACTTGGCAGCAAAGGCGGTGATTTTGATGCAGATTAAGGTGTTGTGTCTTGTGATGCTTACCGTAATGCTCGGCGGGTGCATGGATTATCATGAAACAAACCAAATGTCTATTGTTTCCGGAATTGCCGTCGATGTCACAGAGGATGGCGGGTATTCGTTCTGTTTTGAGATAATTGATACTACCAATATGGATTTAAAGGATAATATCCGCACCTCTATTGTTCGTTCTTCCGGCAACACTCTTGCCGAGGCGGCGGCAAAAACCTCCGAGCTTGTATACAATCAACTGTATTTCGGCAATGCTGATTTGATGATTATCGGAGAGGATGCCGCTCGTAACGGCGTTGTGGGTGAGCTGGTTCGCGAGATATTTTCCAAGTTTAAAATCCGGGATACTATTGCGGTTATTATTGCCCGCGGTCATCAGGCAAAGGAGTTTTTTGACGGTGAAAATACCGGTTCACAAATTATTTCATATGAAATAAGCAGGCATTTGCAGCCGGGGCATATTGGTTCCAGTATTCTCAGCGTTCGCAAGGTTTACGAGCTGTACAACCGGATGGAACAACATGGCAGTGACGGGTTGCTTGTTCCCGCGTTCAGTCTTAATCAAGGTAACAAGGTGCTTATGCCGGTCGAAAACGGCGCGGCGGTTTTTGACGGCGACCGGCTTGCCGGATTTGTGGACAGTGAATATATACAGGATATGATGGTGGCCAGCGGCGGTATTCGTTCCGGGACTTCGTATGTTACACCGGACGCGGTTTTTACTCTTCGCAGTTGTTCTTCCAAACTCAGCTATCAATACGAGAATGGGTTGCTTAGTGTTTATGCTGATATATCCGTTGCCGCCGGGTTAAGCTCACCTGCCGCTTTGGATGCCGCTGTGTCCCTCTCTGCCGAACGGGTTATGAGCGAGCGCGTGGCTCTTATTTACCGGGAAATGGCCTGTGATTATGGCACGGATGTGCTTGGCATCGGGCGGGTGATTTATCAGAGCGACCCAAAGCTGTGGGAGGAATTGTATCCAATATGGGGAGACGTTTTGAGTCGGTCGGTGCTGGTCGTGCGGCCAAAATTTAACGTCAAAAAAGGATAAGAAAGGGTAGTGAATATATGGCAGACACCTCTATTAGTAATGCGCCGCGCGGGGTCGGGCGGATGTCCACCCGCGGGGTTGTGTCGGCGGTAAGTCTTGTGGCTATCAGCGCGGATTTAGTATTCGGTTTTCCACGCGGCGCGGGTCAGGATGCTTGGCTGGGACTGCTTTTATCCCTTGTTATGATAGTGCCGCTGCTGTGCATATATGCGCGGCTGTGTTCAAAACTGCCGGGAATGTCTTTGTTTGATATGCTAAAAAAGCTGTTCGGCCGCGTTGTTGGCAGGGTTCTTTCCGGCGCTTTGGCGATTTATGCCATTGCTGTCGGCGGGTTTGTGATGGGCGGATTTAGTGTGTTTATTCATCAGACTATGCTTGTTAATACTCCGATGATTTTTACGTTGGTTTTACTCACAGCTGCTGCTCTTTTCATGGCTTCAAAAGGGATGGCAGCCATTGGCCGCTGGTCTTTTATTGTGCTGTTGGCTTTGGTCGCAACTGCGACATTTGTTACATTTTGCATGATTCCGCACATGCGCGCGCATAATTTTTTGCCGGTGATGGAAAACGGAACCGGATTTGCTTTGTCCGATGCCATGCGTATCTACTGTTACCGGTTTGGTGAAGTGGTCGTTGTTATGATGGGGGCAGATTTTTTTGACACCCGCTCAAATATTCCCGCCGACGGTCGAAAAATCCGCTCGTCTGCTTTTTCGCCACGCGCTTTTATATGGGGCGGGTTGATTGCTTATGCAGTGATTGCTTTGATTTTTCTGCGATGTATCGCTGTTCTTGGCGGACGGGCTTTCAGCAATACCCTTTATCCCAGCTATCGCGCTACATCAATTATACGGCTTGGCTCATTTTTGGAGCGGATTGAGTCGGCGCTTATTGCCGTGTATATTATGAGTGGTCTTGCCAAGGCAGCTATCAGCATTGTCGGCGCGTGCAAGGGGGCTGCTGAGGCTTGCGGAGCGGTTTCTTACCGTTTATTCCTGATTCCCGCTGGTATAGTTATGCTTGCATTTGCCGCCGCCGCTTACCGTGACCAGCATCAGCTTATTGTGCTGATTGAGCAATATATCCAGCTGTCTTTGCCGTTTCACACTATCATCCCCGTGGTGGCGTGGATAACGGCGGAAATCAGGTTTTTTCGACGAAAATCCATGCCCCCGATTTAATCATTGTTTACCTAAATAAGCGTTTTTGTCACTTTCGCTATTTTTATTTTCAAAAATTACCATTTTCCATCTTTGCAAACGCGATTTTATTTGATATAATGGTGCAATAATGTCGAATCAACCGGTGTGATTATCGTGCCGGAGAGGAAAGGGTTTGTGCCGTTACATGGGCGATAATCTTCATGAAGGACATCGCAACAGGGTTAAAAAACGTTTTTTGAAAGACGGTTTGCAGAGTTTTGAACCTCATCAAATCTTGGAAATGCTCCTGTTTTTCGGAATTCCGCGCAAGGATACCAATGTTGCCGCTCACCAGCTTATCGAAACATTCGGAGGTTTGTCCGGTGTTCTTAAAGCTTCTTATCAAGACCTTGAAGAGGTTGAGGGCATTACACCTTCCTCCGCTATGCTTATCAGCTTTTGCGGGCAGCTTATACGTGAATATTACTCAAACTCCCCGCAGGATATTGTGTTGGATTCTACCCAAAAGATGGGAAGTTATATTCTTCCGCGATTTTTTGGCGAAACTAATGAAAAAGTGCTATTAATTTGTCTTGACAGCAAATGCAAGGTGGTTCACAGCTCCTTTATTTCCGAAGGCAGTATGAATGCCGCCGAAATCCATGTCCGCCGTATTTTTGAGCAAGCTATTCGAAGTCATGCTGCCGGTGTTGTTATCGCTCACAATCATCCCGGCGGCTTTGCTCTACCAAGCTCTGATGACGTTTTCAGCACTCAGGAATTGATTAAAACTTTATCATCCAATCATATTCATGTTATTGACCATATTATTGTTGCTGATGATGATTACGTTTCCATGCGGAGCACGCCGTCGCTGGCCACTATGTTTGGATGATTACCCCCTTTTGTACAGTGTGTTTCGAAAATTTTTGCAATACTTTTGCTTTACTTCCGCCGAATAGTGGTGTACAATGTCACCATCCAATTCGCTATTTTTATTCGTTTACGAGAAAGGACTTGTATCTTCTAATGAACAGACGGATTTTTGCTTTTTTGTGCTCCTTGATTATTCTTTCCGCACTCCTTTTTGTTGATTTGGGTGTGTGGGCTGAACCCGACACATCTACCGCCGGCACTACCGAGCCTACTTCATCTACTAACGCTACCGACCCCACCGACACTACCTCCCCTTTCGAGACTACGCACACTACCGATACCGGCACTACTGCGCCACAACCGATTAATGAGCCGGTTTTCACCTTCTCGTACAGCCCTCTTGATATCATGATGACTGTGACTTACTCCGATATGCCTGCCGGTGTGTCGGTGTCCAAATATGTGCTTAACAACGCTTCTGTATCCGTTACTGATACCGGGCGGTCTTTTGCCGTGAATCTTGAGGCGCTTAACGTGCTCAACAGTCCCGGACGGTATCCTATTACTTTCTTCCTCAGCGATGGTTCGCAAATTACTCCTTCGCAGGCAGTGGAGGTTCGCAGCGTTTCCGGTGACAGTATTGAGCTTACTCTCTCTGTTTCGGTCAGCAACGGTTTGGTTTCTGCTGTTCTCAAGGACCAATACGGCAAGCCTGTTCCTTATTATCCTGTAAAACTGTATTTATCCGATATTTATGTCGGTGTTGTGAAAAATACTTCGCAAAGCGGCAATGTCACTTTCCCCACACGTGTTGCGGATGATATTACCAATATTAAATGTGTTGCCGATAATCATTCGGGGCGCGTTAATTATGCCGGAACTGAAAAAAGCTATGTCCGATCTGTTGCTACCACTCACAATACCGGTGTCGTTACTACTCATAACACCGACGTTAATTCCACCGACGGCAGCACCCAAACGCCGCAGTCCACCGCCACTCCGGTTGCTACCTCCGCGCCGAAAAGCCGCTTTATTTTCTCTGCATTAACTCCTGTCATTCGCGGCGCACAAACCGGTCTTGGATTTGCTTATGAACGTGATATACCCGGACTTTTTAAGTGTGACGAGCCTCAATTCAGCGACAATTCACGACTGTATTTTGATACCGATAACTATACCGCGCTTGTCGGAGAGTCCACTGTCAAAATCATGGCATTAGCTGAGGTTTCTAAAACCGAGGTCATTGATGAGATGATTCTCAACGCCATCAGCGGAAAGTCCGAATACAGTACTTATCATTCCAACGAAACCGCCCGAATTACTCTTGATATCTCGCTCGCTTATGCCAACAGCGATATGACTGATGTGTTTCCGATTGATATTCCTGTTACTGATGCCACTATAGAAATGCCAATTCCGTCATATTTATCCGATTCCGAAAAGTTCAAGGTCGCGGTCGCTTTGCTTGACGAAAGCGGTAATTTCATTGAGTATATGATTCCCACCTCCACCACACCGGAGGGCGTTTTGAGCTTTGTTCTCCCGCATCTCGGCACCATTGTTCTGCTCGGATTCCCTCCCCCAACCAGCTACAGCGAAGGTGCGTCGCTTCCCGTTTTGATTGTGCTCTTTATGATTATCGGCGTGCTGTTGCTCGCTTCGGCTGTGTTCCTGCTTTATTTCTTCTTTTTACGCCGTGTAAAAAGCCCCGTTCTGTCCAGCGACAAAGATGATTAATCCGAAAAAATACGCTGTGCTTATGCTCCGTTCAAAGCTTGAGCTTGAGGCAGGACAGGAACGTATTATTTATGCAATTTCATCTTATATGGACGCACACGGATTGATTCCTTGCCGCCGCGAAAACGCCGAACGCACCTTGTGTTTTACACGTACTGCCGGTGGGTGGTCGGTGTTTGATGATTGCGCTGACCGCTTGGATGCCGCAGAGCTGGACGGGCTTGGCCGCTGTTTGACTCGCGTTTTGTCACAGTCGTGGCAAGATGTTCCCGCTATTGGAATTATGGGTGACGGCGATACTCGTATGCTGCGTCTTTATCGTGAAGGGCGCAGAACCGACACCTATATCACCTCGCCCGGCGTTTTTGGCTGTGTCGGCCGGTGGCTTTCCTGCCGCGGACACGCTGTGCGGTGGTGGGGTATGCTACCCGATGGAGGTAATATTTCCGCGCTGTCCGCCGCGTTTGAGCTGGGGCAGGAAAATGCTCCAAATGGATTTGACGCTATTCAGCAGGTTCTTCATCTTGACGGTACCTGCCGTTATGGATTTTCATCGCTGGATGAGGCAAAGGTCTGTGATGAAGCCAACTGCCGATATTTGGCGGAGATGTATTTTTGTGCTGCTAATCATGTGCGCCAACGATGGTTTGACAAATTTTTGCCGCCTTTTATTCAGCGCAGAACCGCTCAGGCGACCTCTTTCCGAAATTGCGGAAAATAATTTTCAAGAAAATTTTCGCAGGATACTTGAATTATATCAATTGATGTTGTATAATTAGTCATATTAAAGACATTGAACGGGAAAGAACTGTCTGTTCGGCTTTGCCGGACAACGTGTCCAGAGAAAACGCCCCTTTGGCTGTGAGGGCGTTTCGCGGTTTGCGGCAGTGGCCGTCCCTTGAGTCCCGCTGTGATGAACAGCGGCGGTTTCCCCTCGTTATCGGGGTGTTAAGTGGTTTCGGTGTATATGCTTGTGCGTTTTTTAGGAAAACGCGTGAGTGTTTTCGTTTGTCACAAATTCTGGCTCGTAATTGAGAAGGGTTAATGCGACTGAGCGTTGCCGGGACAATTTGGGTGGTACCACGGAAAAGCTCCGTCCCATTTTTGGGCGGAGCTATTTTTATTTTGCCGGAAGGATGTATGGTTTTTTATGAAATGGACAGGTCTTAACGAATTGCGCGAAAAATATTTATCTTTTTTTGAGGGGAAGGCTCATCTTCGTTTGCCCAGCTTTTCGCTCGTTCCTCAAAATGACAAGTCGCTGCTGCTTATCAACTCCGGTATGGCTCCGATGAAAAAATATTTCACCGGGGAAATTACTCCACCTTCAAAGCGCGTGACTACTTGTCAAAAATGTATCCGAACTCCCGATATCGAACGTGTCGGTAAAACCGCGCGTCACGGTACTTATTTCGAAATGCTTGGGAATTTCAGCTTTGGTGATTATTTCAAGAATGAAGCCACCGCTTGGGCGTGGGAGTTTTGCACTGACGTGATGAAACTTCCGGTTGACCGGTTGTGGGTCAGCATTTATGAAGAGGACGATCAGGCATTTGATGTTTGGACAAAACAGGTTGGTGTCAGTCCCGACCGCATTGTGCGGCTTGGTAAGGAAGATAATTTTTGGGAGCACGGCAGCGGTCCTTGCGGTCCTTGCTCTGAATTTTATTTTGACCGCGGTGAGGAATCTGGCTGTGGCTCACCCGATTGCGCTGTGGGTTGCGACTGTGACCGGTATGTTGAATTTTGGAATCTTGTGTTTACCCAGTTCGACAGTGATGGAAATGGCAGCTATTCCCCACTTGAAAATCCCAATATTGACACCGGCATGGGGCTTGAACGCCTTGCTTGTATTATGCAAAGTGTCGGCAATCTCTTTGAGGTGGACACTGTACAGAAAATTATGGGGCGGATTGCCGGGATTGCCGGTGTCAATTATGGCGATGGCGAACGCACGGATGTGTCTTTGAGGGTCATTACCGACCATATTCGCTCCACTACATTCATGATTGGCGATGGCGTCATGCCATCCAACGAGGGGCGCGGGTATGTTGTGCGCCGTTTGCTCCGCCGCGCCGCGCGTCACGGGCGGCTGCTTGGTATTAATGAACCGTTTTTGCACAGTGTTTGTGATACTGTTATTGCGGAAAATGCGGCGGCTTATCCGGAACTTGGCGACAAACGCGACCTTATTAAAAAGTTGATTCTTGTGGAAGAAACCGCTTTCGGTAAAACTATTGACAGCGGGTTGGCTATGCTTGAGGAAATGCTGACAAAGCTGGACGGGCGTGTGTTGTCCGGTCAGGATGCGTTCCGCTTGTACGATACATATGGATTCCCGCTGGATTTGACACAGGATATTTTGGAAGAACGCGGACTTTCGGTGGATGACGCCGCATTTGCCGAGCTTATGACCGAACAACGGCAACGTGCTCGTGCCGCCCGCAAAAATGCCGGCGCCGATGCGTGGAAGGGTAATGCCGCGGCGGCGGAAAAGCTCACTCCCGGTGAGTTTGTCGGATATGATACACTTTGCGTTGACAATGCTAAGGTTGTTGCTATTATTTGCGATAACGAGCTTGTGGACTCGCTTTCCGCCGGAGAAAGCGGTGCGATTGTTATTGACCGCTCGCCATTTTATGCCGAAAGCGGCGGGCAAATTGGTGATACCGGCTTGTTTTCCTCGGACAGTGTTACATTTGTTGTTGAGAATACCGTCAAAAGTCAAAAAGGTGTTATTTTACATGTTGGTACGGTTCAGGACGGTGAGCTTCGTGTTGGCGGAACGCTGTCCGCGGCCGTGGATATTTCCCGCCGCCGCGCTGTGATGCGGAATCACACTGCTGCGCATTTGATTCAGGCAGCTTTACGCACTGTGCTCGGTACTCATGTTGAGCAAGCGGGCCAGATGGTTGATGACCGTCATATGCGGTTCGATTTCACGCATTTTTCCGCTGTTACTGCTGATGAGCTGAATCGGGTGGAGTCGCTTGTTAATGAGCTGATTTTGGATGCTGTTGCTGTCTCTTCCAAGGAAATGTCCATTGATGATGCTAAAAAACAGGGTGCTATGGCTTTGTTTGGTGAGAAATATGGCGATGTTGTGCGGGTGGTTCGTGTTGGTGATGGTGACTGTGCTTTTTCGATGGAGCTTTGCGGCGGTACTCATGTTGATAACACTTCCAGGCTGGGGCTGTTGCGTATCGTGTCGGAAAGCTCAGTTGCCGCCGGTGTTCGCCGCATTGAGGCTGTTACCGGTGCGGGCGTGCTGGAGATATTGGACAATTATCGCGGGTTGTTAAATGATACCGCGGTCGCTATTAAGGCCGGCGGCATTGATGATGTGGCCCGCCGTGCGGTGCAATTCGCGGCGGAATATAAAGAGGTTCAACGTGAGCTGGATGTGTTGCAATCCAAAATCGCCGCCGCTAAAGCGGACGATGTTTTTGGCAATATGGCAGATGTTGACGGGATAAAGCTGGCAACGTCGGCTTTGCCTGATGCCATTGCTGCGGATATTCGCGCAATGTGCGACCGGCTTCGGGATACTGCTCCTGCTGATTCTGTAGTTGTGCTTGCCGGTGTTGATGAGCAAGTTGGAACTATTTCGTTTGGATGCTATTGCGGCAAGGAGGCTGTGGCGAAGGGCGCGCATGCCGGAAATTTGATACGCGAGGTAGCTAAAATTTGCGGCGGAAGCGGCGGCGGTCGTCCCGATTCCGCCATGGCCGGCGGCAAAGATGCAAGCAAGGTCGCAGAGGCCTTGGGTGCGGTCGAAAAATTGGTTGGCGCACAACTAAGTAATCATTGATTGGAGAATTTTTATGGATAGCTGCGTTTTTTGCAAGGTTATAAACGGCGAGTTTTCGTCAAGAAAGCTGTACGAGGACGATTTGGTTCTCGCATTTTATGATATCCAGCCTAAGGCTCCGGTTCATTTTCTTGTTATTCCTAAGGCGCATTCTCATACCGGCGTGGCGGATATTACTCCACAAAACAGCGTAATTATTGCTCATATTTTTGAGGTTATTGCGTCCGTTACCGCCGAATTGGGCATTGAACAATACCGTGTTATTACTAACAACGGCGAAGATGCGGGGCAAACGGTGTTTCATCTGCACTTTCATGTTCTCGCCGGAAAAACTCTTGGAGAAATGGGCTGACATATGGCATGAATTATGTGATATTGGATATTGAATGGAATGGCTCTTATATCCCAAAGCTTGGTGGGTATTTTAACGAAATTATTGAAATCGGCGCTGTTATGGTCGATGATTCGTTGCATGTTGTCAGCGAATGGAGCGCTGTTATTCGTCCCGTCGTCAGCCGCAAGCTTACCGCTCTCGTTCGTAATCTCACCGGTATTGAGGATGAGGATTTGACCGACGGGGTTTCGTTCGGTGAGGCTCTTTCTGATTTGCGGCTTTGGATTAATGACCCTAATGCTGTTATTATGACGTGGTCTACCACCGATTTGCTGGTGATTTTGGAAAATTGCCGATACTTTTTTCAAGAACAGCGCATTCCTTTTATGGCTTATTATGCGGATTTGCAGGCGTATTGTCAGGCGCGGCTTGAGCTTGGGAACGCTCAACAACTTGGGCTGGAAAATGCTTGCGGATTATTGGAAATCGAAGAGGATGAACTTTCTCATCACCGCGCGCTTGATGACAGCAAGCTTTCCGCCCGCGTTTTTGCGAAGGTTGACGCGCCGGGTGAGTTTGCGTACTTCATCAAATCCGCAGACGCTGAATTTTATCGCTGGCTTACGTTTAAAAACACCATTGTCAACGATATTAACAGCCATCATGTCTCCCCTGCAGATTTAAAGTTTCATTGCGAGATTTGTGGCGCATCTCTTATTCCCGACAAAGATTGGGGCTTTCGCGGAAGAATGTTCCGCGTTGATATGACCTGTGCTTCTTGTGATGTTAAATACGATACGCGGGTTCAGGTAAAGCTTAAATTTGATGGCCCGGTTACTACTCGACGGATTCGTGTGAAGCCTGTGGAGGAACCGGAGACAGAAAGGGTTGAAGTTGAAAATGGGCAAGGAGAAAAATAGCGGTATTCAATTGGGAGAACGTATCAAAAAAGGAAAAAAAGGGTTGAATAAGCTTAATAAAAAAAGTTCCGGCTTTTTTGGCGAATTTAAAAAATTTATTCTCAGAGGTAATGTTATTGATTTGGCTGTCGGTGTTATTATCGGCGGCGCTTTCCAAAAAATCGTCAGTTCTTTGGTTGCCGATTTGGCTATGCCGCTTATTGGCGCTGTTACCGATAATGTCAATTTCGATAACATGTATATACCTATCCGTATTCCTGAGGGTGTTGCTTGGGCTAAGGACATGACCTTGGCTGCCGCCAAAGAATTAGGTGTTACTACCCTTAATTACGGTTCTTTTGTTACCACTGTAATTGATTTTATTATTATGGCTTTTGTCATCTTTATTATGGTAAAGCTTATTAATACATTGAGCGAAATTAATAAGAAGCCCGCCGAAGAGGTTGAAGCTACTGAGAAAAAATGTCCTTATTGCGAAAGTGATGTTCCCATCGGTGCTGTAAAGTGCAAATACTGTACATCCGATTTGGAAATTAAGGAGCTTGCAAATGAATCTGAGTGAGTGCGCGGGATTTATTGCTACAGGTCGATATGATGAGGTCTTTACCCTTTTATATGGTGCGGATTCCGTGATGTCTCAACGTGAACGTTATTCCGATGCAGTGCGTGAGTTTCGGGCACTGTACGGCGAGTGTGAAATGGTAGAGCTTTACAGCGCTCCCGGGCGCACCGAAATCGGCGGCAATCATACTGACCACAATCACGGCCGCGTTTTGGCCGCCAGCATCAACCTTGATGTTATTGCTGTTGTTGCCCGGACTGATGGGGTAATTCATGTAAAGTCTGCCGGATATAAAATGGATACTATAATGTTAGATGATTTGTCTGTACATGAGGAAGATGTCAATCACGCTGCTTCGCTCATTCGCGGGGTTGCCGACGGGTTCGTGCGGAATGGATACAAAGTCGGCGGATTTTGTGCTTATACTACATCGAATGTGCTTAAAGGCTCCGGGCTGTCATCATCTGCCGCTTTTGAGGTGCTTATCGGGACTATTTTGAATCATGAATACAATGACGCCACTGTGGATGCGGTTAAAATCGCGCAGTTCTCACAGTATGCGGAAAATGTGCATTTCGGTAAGCCCAGCGGGCTTATGGACCAGATGGCTTCCTCCGTCGGCGGCATGATTTCCATTGATTTTGCCGACCCTGTACAGCCGGTTATTAATCAAGTTGAGTTTGATTTTGCTAAGTGCGGTTATCGCCTTTGTGTTGTTGAAACCGGTGGCGATCACACCGATTTGACCCCGGAATATGCCGCTATTCCCATTGAAATGAAGGCTGTGGCTGCTTCACTTGGCAGGGGGTTTTTGCGGGAAACATCTTATGAGGAGCTGTTTTCGCGATTGCCGGAAATGCGTAAGCAGCACGGTGACCGCGCTGTACTTCGCGCTTTGCATTTTCTGGGCGACAATGACCGTGTTGCACGGCAGGTTGATGCGCTGAACAGCGGTGATTTTGACTCTTTTTTGAAGATGGTTACCGAATCCGGTCACTCATCATTCGAGTATCTGCAAAACATATATGTTGCTTCCGATTTCCGTAATCAAGGTATGTCGCTGGCACTTTGTGCCGCCCAACGGATGCTGTCCGGATGCGGCGCGTGGAGGGTTCATGGTGGTGGGTTTGCTGGTACTACGCTTAATTTTGTGCCGGAAAACATGGCAGATAGTTTTGCCGCGAAGATGGAACAAATCTTTGGCGTCGGGTGCTGTCACACACTTTCCATTCGTCCTGTCGGCGGAATCAGACTCGCTTGCCAATGATGGATAATGTCCGTATATCGGTCCGCGGACTGGTTGAATTTGTTATGCGCTCCGGCAGTATTGACAACCGTTCCGCTGGTATTGACCCTGTGCAGGCAATGCACGACGGCACACGTATTCACAAGAAAATACAAAAACAAAGCGGCGACGGCTATCAACCGGAGGTGCCGCTTTCGCTTTCTGTTGCTCTTGACGGGCTTACGCTCACCGTTGAGGGGCGTGCTGATGGAATTATTGTGCAGGAAAACGGCGATGTGTGGATTGATGAAATTAAATCCACCTCTCTCCCTGTTGATACGCTGGATGTTGACGGTTCCGAGCTGCACTGGGCGCAAGCTATGTGCTATGCACATTTTTATGCATCGAAAAATTCTTTGGAGTGTATTACTGTACAGCTCACCTATTGTCACGTTGAAGCCGAGGGAGCTTTGGGCGATATTGTTCGCTTTACCCGTGTGTTGACTGCGGAGGAGTTGGGTGAGTTCTTTAACGGGCTTGTTTCAGAATACGAAAAATGGGCGCGTTATACCATCGAATGGCGAAAAACTCGCGATGAATCCGTGTCGGGGATGCAATTTCCGTTTTCGGACTATCGTCCCGGGCAATATTCTATCGCGGGCACAGTTTATCGCGCCGCCCGTGATGGCGGAATAGTATTTTGTCAGGCTCCAACCGGTATTGGTAAAACTATTTCCACGCTGTTTCCATCGGTTAAGGCACTCGGTGATGGTTTTGCGGAAAAAATATTCTATCTCACTGCCAAGACTACCACGCGGCAGGCGGCGGCAGAGACTGTTGACTTGTTGCGGGAACACAGCGGGTTGCGGATGAAAAGTGTTATGCTTACCGCCAAGGATAAGCTGTGTTTTATGGAGGAGACTGTATGCAATCCCGACCACTGTCCTTATGCTAACGGGCACGAGGACAGAATTAATAACGCGGTTTGGGACGGGATTTCCCGCTTCGACTATTTTTCGCGCGAAGGGATTGAAACTCTTGCCCGCGAGCATCGTGTATGTCCATTTGAATTTTCACTTGATTTGACACTGTGGAGTGATTGTATTGTCGGGGATTACAACCATTTATTCGATCCTGTTGTCGCTCTTAAACGGTTTTTCAGCCGCAATTCCGGTGGGAAAGGCAGCTATATTTTTCTCATTGATGAGGCGCATAATCTTGTTGACCGCGCACGGGAAATGTATTCATCAGTGCTGCATAAGAATATGTTTTTCGACCTGAAAAACACTTTGCCAAAGAGCGAAAAGCATTTGCGCGGGTTGCTTAACGCCATTAACCGCGAATTTGTGCGGCTTAAAAAGCTATGTGGTGAAGATGGATATTTTGAGCGTCCTGAGCAGGATTCCGAGCTTAACCGTGCTGTGGCCTTGTTCACAAACGGATGTGGAGAGTGGCTTGAAAAAGAAACGGCATCTCCCCTGCTTGATGCCGTTTTGAATGTGTATTTTGAGGCGCTGTTTTTCACAAAAGTTTCGGAATTTTATGACGAGCGTTATGTTTCTGCGGTCGAAGTGCGCGGACGTGATGTTCTTGCCGGTCAATACTGCATTGACCCATCGCATTTGCTGCAGAATTGCATGAACAAGGGGCATGCGTCGGTTTTGTTCTCGGCTACACTCACACCGGTCGATTACTATGCCGAGGTGCTTGGCGGCGATGCTGAGTCACGGCAGGTGGCTTTGCCCTCCCCATTTGAACGGGAAAAATTATGCTTGCTGCTCGCTGATGGAATCAGCACTCGTTATCGGCGGCGGGAGCAGAGCTTTTTGCCTGTTTGTGACATGATTGCCGAGACTGTTGCCGCAAAAGACGGAAATTATTTGGTATATTTTCCGTCATACAAATACATGGAATCGGTGTATGAGCTGTTTTCCAAGCGGTATCCCGGAGTTGAAACTATTATCCAGCGCGGCAGGATGAGCGATGAGGAACGGGCGGAGTTTTTGGAGCGGTTTGACCCCGACAATCACGGATCGCTGGTCGGATTTTGCGTGCTGGGCGGGATTTATGCCGAGGGGATTGACCTCAAGGGCGACCGGCTTATCGGTACTGTTATAGTTGGGGTCGGTTTGCCGCAAATTGGACACGATACCGACCGCATTCGCGGACATTTTGATCGTACCGGTCGGGATGGATATGCTTTTGCCTACCGATATCCCGGCATGAACAAGGTGATGCAGGCGGTTGGTCGGGTTATTCGCGGGGCTTGCGACCGCGGGGTTGCGGTGCTGATTGATGACCGGTTTACGTCGGATGAATATTTGGCATTGTTTCCCGAGCACTGGCGGCATTGTAAAATTGTTCCAAATGCGAGGGTGTTACGGAATGAGTTGGATAAATTTTGGGAGAATGGTGAGTGTAAGCTTGAAAAATAAATTTTCAAACTTGTGATTTAGAAGCATTGTTGTGCAATTCTTCCTGTGGCATAAAAGAAAGGCATGGTCATAAAAATGAAAAAAAATGATTTGATTGAGATTGAGATTACCGGCATGTCATCCGAGGGCAGCGGTGTGGGGCGCAGTGTCGATGGAATGGCGGTATTTGTGCCTTTTTCCGCAATAGGTGACAAAATAATCTGTCGCGTGGTTCGTGTGGAAAAAAGCCACGCATTCGGTCGGGTTGAGGAGATTTTGGAAGCTTCTCCCGACCGAATTGAGGTTCAGGATGAAAAATATAACAGCGGGTGCGGTGTTTTCGGTCAATGCGGCGGGTGCACAACGCGGCATGTTGAATATGCGGCGGAGCTGCGGTATAAGTGGCAGCGGGTTACCGATGCTTTGCAACGTGTCGGCGGGCTTGATGTTGTGCCGCGGGATATCGTCGGGAGCGAGCAATATGACGGGTATCGCAACAAGGCGCAATATCCTGTTGCCGCCGGACCTTATCGCGCTATGATTGGCTTTTTCGCGCCGCGCAGTCACCGGGTCGTGGAAAATCATCACTGTTTGCTTCAGCCGGAATGTTTTGGGCTTATTGTGGACATGGTGGCAAAGTGGATGAAAAAATCCGGCGCGACGGCTTATGATGAAGCTGGTCGTTCCGGATTGGTGCGGCATATTTATGTCCGGCGCGGCGAAATCAGCGGCGAAGTTATGGTGTGTCTCGTGTGCACGTCCGGCAAACTGCCCGAACCCGATATGTTGGTGGAATCATTGCGGGAAGCTGTGCCTTCTATTGTGTCGGTGATGGTTAATCTTAATCCCGAGGATACTAATATTGTGCTTGGAACTCGTGAATATGCTATATGGGGACAGGAATATTTGACCGATACCCTTTGCGGACTGAAATTCAGGCTGTCGCCGCGTTCGTTTTATCAGGTCAACCGCTCGCAGGCTGAGCGGCTTTATGGTTTGGCGGCGGAATATGCGGGGTTATCCGGCAAGGAAACGGTGCTGGATTTGTACTGCGGAACCGGTACTATTGGGCTGTCCATGGCAGCGCATGCCGGGAAAATTATTGGTGTGGAGGTTGTTGACGCGGCGGTGGAGGATGCGCGGCGCAACGCTGTGGAAAATAAGATAGAGAATGCGCGGTTTATCTGCGCTGATGCTGCCGGTGCTGCCGCACAATTGCGGGACGAGGGTACACGTCCGGATGTGGTTATACTTGACCCGCCGCGCAAGGGGTGCGATGCGGCGGTGGTTTCCGCTGTTGCCGGTATGTCCCCCGCGAAGGTGGTTTATATATCCTGTGACCCTGCTACGCTTGCGCGGGATTTGGCACGGTTTGCCGAATGTGGATACTGCGTGCGCGAGGTTACACCAGTGGATATGTTCCCGCGGACAAGTCATGTCGAGACTGTAGTATTATTGTCCAAACTAAAATCAACCACATCTATTGAGGTTAAAATTGACCTTGATGAAATGGACTTGTCAAAGGCAGAAAGCAAGGCAACCTATGATGAAATCAAGCAGTATGTACTTGACAAATTCGGTTTTAAGGTGTCACAGCTCTATATCGCACAGGTGAAGCGCAAGCATGGAATTATTGAACGAGACAACTATAATGTCGGTGATGGAAAGTCAAAAGTGCCACAAGTGCCAGCCGATAAGGAAAAAGCGATTGTGGAAGCATTGAGATATTTTAAGATGATATGATGTTTTCGATTATGGTTATGCGGTAAATAACACCAAAAAACTAAATAAATCCATTCACAGCAAGGCCGAGAGAATAAAAACTCCCGGTCTTTTTTATATCCGAAAACAAGAAAGGACAGTTAGCTTGCTTAGGCAATATTGGCCAACACGAGTTTCTTGTTAGAATTTATGACAAAGGAGGATTCAAATGAAACAAGGCGTTTTGATTTGTAATCAAGAAACCGGTCGCATGGGCAACTGATGTATAAGGTGATTTATGAAACCTTCATCACGCCCGACAGCTTGACGCATATTGAACTGTTATACCGGCTTGATATCTCGTCCCGG
>JGI994J12354_10001179_pt1 | contig 26527 bp, 25 predicted proteins | sample IntmicLarv3ML3BL_FD_12354 | JGI IMG/M metagenome (IMG submission 12354)
TTCTATACCTATGCTTTGTGCGAACATTTCTTCGAATTTCCCAAATTCTTTCATCAATAATCACCATGAACATTATACCTCTTTCACGGAATAAAGAAAAGAACCATTTTACTGTTGCACATCCGAACAGAATTTTATTTCCAAAATTTTAACCGTATTATAACAGCTGTTCGATTCGTTTTTCAACGACACAGCCATTATTTTTTCTATATAATCTTGCATAAAAATCATTTTTTCGGAATTTGTAAGAAAAACCCAATTTTCTTTTAAATTTGTTTCTTTCTCGACATTTGTCAGAATGATTTCTTCGCCTTGATTTTCCGAAATAATATTCGTTTGCTTGATATATTTTTCTTTTTCAGCCGATAAAATTTTTGTCATTTGCGAATATTCGTCAAAATTAATACGCTCATTTAAGTAAAGCATCATGACGCTTTTTTCTTTCTTTTCTATTTTAGATATTGCTTTTTCATATTCTTCGTGCAACAAAATCTTCAAATCTTCCCTATTGCTGTTATTCTGAGCGGGAATATTGCTTATTGCTGTTATGTCATCAACAGTTGAAATATACTCTTGAAAAGCTTTCTCTGTTTTAATGTGACTGAAAGTCGAGCTGTTGCACAATCCTCTTGAGACATTATAGCAACGATATTGACCGTAAGCGATTTTTTCGCCATTTGAAAGTGTTTTATAAATAATATGTGTTGTCAATTTTGCTCCGCACTTTCCGCAATAAATCGTCCCGCAAAAATAATTATCATCATTAGGTCTTTTTGTATAGCTTTTTCGTTTTATTTTTCTCATTCTGCTTTCGGCTTGATAGAATAAATTTTCAGAAACAATCGGTTCATGTTTTCCGGCAGCTTCAAAATATCGTTTTTCATCACAAATTGAATACCTGACTTTTCCGATATAATTAGGATTTTTGAGAATTCGTCTGACGCTGTTCGGGTGCCATGTTTCACCGATTTTGGGTTTTATATCCCGGTGATTAAGATTTTTAACTATAGCGCTGTATGACATGCTTCCGCAGACGTACATATCAAATATTTCCTTAACTATTTTCGCTTCCTCGGTATTGATCTTTTGTATCAAATCGCCTTTTTTACGGTCATAACCGTAAGACGTAACGCAGGAATTGAGAGTATAACCCTCTTTAACTTTCTTTTCACAAGCTAACATTACTCTTTCAATCGTGTTTTCCCGTTCAAATTCGGCAAATATTCCGATTATCTTCAAAAACATTCTGCCCGACGCCGTTCCCGTGTCAATGCTTTCCATCAACGAATTGAAATCACAATGGTGACTTTTAAAAATTTCCGTTAAATCTATCAAATCTCTAGTGTTTCTGGTTAAACGATCGATTTTATAAACTACGACATTTTCGACAAGCCCTTGCTTTATGTCCTCAATAAGCTCGTTTATTGCGGGTCTGTCTGTGATGTTTTTGCCGCTGATTCCCTCATCAGCATATACTTTATAAAATTCCCAATCCTTTATTTTGATATAGTCCTTCAATTTATCAATCTGTGCCCTTGTTGAATAGCCCTCTTTGGCTTGCTCTTCAGTGCTGACGCGAACATATACAGCAGTTCTCATTATTATCCTTTTTTGGAGCGCGCTCTTTTTTACATATATATGCCGAAATAGTTCATATTATATAATCACAGTATGGTTTTGTTTTACCCCCACCGCACCTAATGGGTTTCCGCAGAACTGTCCGCAGCTGTCAGCTACTCCGCAAGGTGTCATTGTGCCTGCGCAAGCACTGCCGATTGAGCAAGCGGGTGGGGCACCAACATCGCAAAGAAGTCTTACAACACGGCAATCTGCTGAAATCAAAACGCCTGTGAAGCCGCTTCCGGATAAGCCGCCACTTGTTGTGAAGATGGTGACGGTTTGCCCTATGTAACGGCAAATACCTTCAAGCATGACATCGTTCCATACATCCATTATTAACCCTCCTTTATAATTTTTTAAGAGATTTAGAATTGTTGAATAAGCCTCTTAATCCATAGTATGAAGCAAGGTCAAATTTGGTTCTCACAACAAAAGGGCTACCCTCGAAGTGAGAACAGCCCTGATTGATTTGAATTTTAAAATGATACTACTCAGCCTCAATCTCAGGTGAGGGCTCTTCAATGACAACTTCCTCAATCGACGATTCTTCAACGGCGGTTTCTTCGATCACCGGTTCTTCAGTGACAACTTCCTCAACTGCTTCGGCAGCTTCGCTGTAATCCTCAATGTTCACATCGGGTGAAACATTAATTCCATCGGCTTGTTTTTTCGACAAGCTTATTTTTTTCTTCTCAAGATCAACACCCAAGACCATAACCTCGATGACTTGACCGACTCTGAGAACATCCTCGGGTTTTTCTACGCGTTTATCGGAAAGGTGAGAAATGTGAACAAGACCGTCAAGACCGGGCTCAAGTTGAATGAAAGCGCCAAAAGGAACAAGCCTGACGACTAAGCCGCCGACAATGTCGCCTTCTTTATATTTTTCTTCAATGCCGTTCCACGGGTCAAGAGCCATGTCTTTAAGTGAAAGAGAAATTTTCCCTTTTTCTTTGTTGACATCAAGAACGGTGACAACTACAGAATCGCCTTCTTTCAAGACATCCGAAACCTTTTTAACTCTGTTCCATGAAAGCTCTGAAACGTGAATAAGACCATCAACGCCGCCTATGTCGACAAAAGCGCCGAAGTCTGCAATGCGCGAAACAGTTCCGTTGATTTTTTGACCGGGTTCGACAGATGCGAATGCCGCAGCTTTCTTTTCGGCAGATTCTGCAGTGGCAAGCTCTCTTCTTCCTGCGACGATTCTGCGTTTTTCTTTGTCATATTGAATTATGTTAAAATTAAATTCTTTTCCGATTAATGTTTCAAGATTTTCAACAAATCTGTTTGAAACCTGGCTCATGGGAACAAACGCACGCACACCCTTAATCATTACGATCATGCCGCCCTTGACGACTTCTTTAAAGCGTCCGGCAAGAATCGTGCCATTTTGCGCCGCATCTTCAATGTCGGCCGCACCTTTTTGGTTCTCGATTTTTGTGCGTGAAAGAAGAACATTTCCTTCTTTGTCATTTACATGGATAACAAAGACCTCGACCTCATCGCCGGGTTTGACTACTGTCGCAGGATCAATGTTCGGGTCATCGGCAAACTGACCCTTTTGGATTATACCGTCGGACTTGTAGTTGAGGTTTACGTTAACCTCGCCGTTTACGACACTGATTACAGTGCCTTTGACAATCGCTCCTTTATGTAAATGTACGAGTGAACCGCCGTTTTCAAGCATTTCTTCAAATGACTGCCCGTTGCTTTCGTTTGACGGTGCAGCCGATACGGCTTCAGGTTCCGTGTTTTGGTTCAGTTCAAATTCGCTCATTAGTTCCAATGCCTCCCTTATAATAGCCGGCGGTGTTGATGCGCCCGCTGTTATTCCAATTCTATCACTAACCGAAAAATATTTCAACATATTTTCGTTAATATTTTCAATAAAAAAAGTTTTTTCAAGATTTTTTTTGCAAATTTCATAGAGTTTAACAGAATTAGAGCTTTTTTTATCGCCTAAAACAATCATTGTGTCAACATTTTTGGAAATTTCATTTGCTTCGGTTTGGCGGCGGATTGTCGCTCGGCAAATTGTGTTACGAATCTCTATATTTTTAATTTTTTCTTCCAATTTTGAAGACAGTGTCTGGAATAACTCCGAATTAAAAGTTGTTTGTGCGACGGCAAGATAGCGTTTGCTGTCGTCAAAAATATTACCATGTAAAAAAATGTCAAGATCGGCTTTCGAATTTATAATTGACGCACTGTAATCGGAATAGCCGTTCGTGCCGGTCACCTCCGGGTGGGAGGAATCGCCGAGAATTATTATATTTGAGCCGTTTTTATGATGCTCGGCGACCATTTCATGAATTTTGGCGACATCGGGGCAGGTGCAGTCACGATAGGAAAGGTTCCTGTTATGAATCTCTTGATAAATTTTGGGAGGAACACCATGCGAACGAATGAAAACGATGCTGTCGGGGGTGATTCTCGGGTCGTCAAGACTTTCTACGACTTCAACACCTTTTTCCTCAAGCTCGTTTATAACATATTTGTTATGGGTTATAGGTCCGAGAGTGACAATTCTACCTGATTCGGAGGCTTCACGCAAAACGCTGTCAACAGCACGTTTTACGCCGAAACAAAACCCTGCTGATTTTGCTGAAATTATTTCCATGGGCTTATAATCCTCGTTTCTGTCTGAATTTCCCGGGAGTAACTCCTGTCAGTTTCTTGAAAACTCTTGTGAAATAGCTTTGGTCTTCAAAACCGACAATGTTTGAAATGTCTGAAAGCTCAATGTCGTCGGTGAGCAAAAGCTTCTTGCCGTGTTCAACTCTAACATTGTTCAAATATTCAACAAAACCGTGCTTCGTTTCTTCTTTAAAAATTTTGCTGAAATAAGAAGGGCTCAAATAAATGTGTGCCGCCACTTCCTCAAGCGTTATTTTATTCATATAATTAAGCCGAACATATTGCTTCGCCTTGTAAATTGCGTCAACGTGTTTCACGGCGACAAAGCTGAAAACATATTCCATATAGCGGTTCATGACAACGCTCAACCAGCTTGCCAAATCCTCTATGGTCGAAAGCTTGTCTACCTCGTTTAAATAATTAAAATTCATTCCCAAAACAAGCTCCATGTCGGCGCCGCCCTTAACCGCCGCGCGCGACAAAAGCGTCATGAGCTCGACAACGCGCGAACGAATGATTTCGATGTTAAAACCCGAATAGAAAAAAATGTGACCGAGAATTTGGTTGAGAAGTTTTGTCGCGGCTTGTTTGTCGCCTTTGGTCATCGCATCGAGCAACTCATCCTCTTTGTCTAAAGGATATAAACCTCTTTCGCGCGACTCTTCCGACTTTTTAATGTCCGCTATATAATTTGAAATTATAGACTGTAATTTATGGCCATGAGGAACATCTTCAATATCCAAAACATTTCGCAAAAGGTTTCCCCCGGTGATATATGAAACATTTATATAAAGTGTTTCGCAAAGAGGGTGAACTCTTTCGGGTTCGACTTCTTTCACGAATTTGTAAAGCTGTTGTATTTCGTCTTTTTGCCCGTCGGTAAAATGATATTTTGAAATGATTTCTGTTTCTAAAAAATAATCTTTTTCTTTAACGACGACAGGCTCGCTTAAAATTACAGAATTGAAATCGCCGTTTGAGAAAACGGGGATGACAAACTGCATGAAACCGATGTCGGTAAGGAATATATAGCGTCCGCCGAAATTGCAAGCGAAACCTACCGCTCGGTCATAATTATCGGTTGAAGCGGCGGTAAATTCAGAAATTTTGTTGATGCAGTCAAACGCTTCCGACGTTCCTGTTTGACACAGCACGACACCGCCGGAACCGACAATTCTCAATGAAATGCCGGTTGCCAGCGTGTAGTTTCGACAGACTTCGTTTATCTTGTCGGAAACCATTTATTTAGCGTCTACCTTAGCCATGTGCTCAATAAGGTCGACAACCTTGTTTGAATAACCCCATTCGTTGTCATACCAAGCGACTAATTTAACGAACGTGTCGTTAAGCGCGATTCCTGCTTTTGCGTCGAAAACGCTTGTGCAGCTTTCGCCGATGAAGTCGGTTGAAACAACGTCGTCCTCAGTGTAATCCAAGATGCCTTTAAGCTCGCCCTCGGCGGCTTTTTTAACGGCTGCTTTAATTTCACTGTAGGTTGCAGGCTTGTTAAGCTTGCAAGTAAGGTCAACCACAGAAACGTCAAGAGTAGGAACTCTGAATGCCATGCCTGTGAGTTTGCCCTCAAGCGCGGGGATAACTTTAGCAACAGCTTTGGCGGCACCTGTTGACGACGGGATGATGTTCATTGCAGCTGCTCTTCCGCCTCTCCAGTCTTTTGCAGACGGGCCGTCAACGGTTTTTTGCGTTGCAGTGGTTGAATGAACGGTTGACATCAAACCTTCGGCAATGCCGAAATTGTCGTCGATTACTTTAGCCAAAGGAGCAAGGCAGTTTGTTGTGCAAGAAGCGTTTGAAACGACGTTTAAATCTTTCGTATAGTCGTTGTGATTAACGCCCATAACAAACATTTTGGCGTCATTTGACGGAGCAGAAATAACAACTTTTTTAGCGCCGCCCGCGAAATGTTTGCTTGCGCCTTCGATTGTTGTGAAAACGCCTGTCGATTCTACGACATAGTCAGCGCCTGCCGAACCCCAGCCGATTTCTGCGGGATCTTTGCTTGCAAAGCAAGTGACAGTGTTGCCGTTGACGATGAGTTTGCCGTCTTTAACGCAAACATCGCCTTTGAATCTTCCGTGAACCGAATCATATTTGAGCATATAAACCATATACTCCAAGTCGATGAACGGGTCATTGATTGCCATAACCTGAACATCTTTGCGGTCAAGAGCCGCACGGAAAACGAGACGTCCTATGCGCCCGAAACCATTAATACCGATTTTTACCATGTTGTTTCCTCCTGTGTTTAAGTTTTCAAGAACACTTCTAAAAACCCGTTATTGAGCCGCTTTCGATTTTGAAAAAGACCGGGATCCGGGGTTTTTCAAAATCGAAAGTGAGCGAAACAGGGATTTTAGATGTAATCTCAATTATCTATTATAGCACATTGGGAAAATTTTTAAAGATTAATTTTAAGAAATTATTAATTAATTTTTTCTTGTTATGCCTGAGCATTTGAGATATAATGGTTTTATCGGCAATAAAGTAAACACTGACTAAGGTAACCTTACGAAAAACTTACGAAAGCAAAACGTTCGCTCCAAGCCATTTTTCTTCGAAAAATAGCACTTCCGCTCACAAGAACTTATTCCGTTTTCAATCATCTGAAAGAACATTTTAAAACGCTCTTAAATCGTGAGCGATTCAAAATATCCATTCAGATGATTGAAAACGGAATAAGTAAGAGCTTTCGCCGCTGTCGCTAAGTTTTTAGTAAGCTTTTGAATTAATCAGTGTTTACTAAAAAAATAGAAAGGCGTGATTTAAAATGAAAAATAAAAGAAAAATGATGATTACGGCAATGTTTGTGAGCATGGCGATGTTGGTTTTGGCGGGGGTGGCTAACGCCGCGAGCATATCGGGGTATTTTAGTTTTAAGGAAGGTATAAAGAACACGATTGCATTAAAGAACGCAACAATAGAAGCATTCGCATATGCGACGCTGAACGGGCAAAGACAAGACGATGACACCGAGGAAATGATTTATAAATACGACCTTGATAACGACATTAAATATAGCAAAAGCGGTTCGAGCTATAAGAGTGAGAATTATACATTCAAAGAAAAAGGAACAAATAAAATTACGAACGTGCATGTCAGCAGATACAATTACTATTCCGACGAAGAAACAGAGAACGTGAACAGTTATACTTACAACGATCACGACGATGAATTCGATTCGATGTTCGGCGTTTCTCCCGAGGTGATTCGCATTGTCGAAATTTTGGCGGATGCGCTTTCGGGGAACGCCAAGGATTATTTCTTCACCAATGAAAGCGATGGGGTCAAAACGATTACGGCGAGAATAGACAAAGAGCAGATGCCCGAAATAATTAGCGCGGTTTTCGATTTAGGGAATTCAATCATTAACAAATTTACCTATGACTATTATGATGACGTCGATTATGAATATACGCAAGACCCGGATGATACGCCGTTTGACGATTTAAACGAAAAAATAAACAATGGATTTATCACGAAAATAGAATTTGCGCAAGCCAATATTTATGCCGAATTGAGCGATGATAATGTAATTACCGAAGCTAAAATTGAAGCTACCATACAGTTTACCGATAAAAATGGAACAATCGATGAAATTACAGCGACATATGAGGTTAAAGTCACCGAAATCGGAACAACTTCAATTGCCGTTCCCGCTGAGCTTTTGGAAAAAGCGGAGCAACAACGGAAAGAACGAGAAAACCTGTATAAAGAAGTGCATGATTGGTATTATGAAGACGAAACCGATTGGGACGAAACCGATTGGTATGAAGAAGAACCAATAATATAAATTTTATGAATGGGATCGAATATATGCTTAGAATAAAAGATTTAACGAAAACATACAAAAACGGACGAGGAATTCACAACCTCAATCTGGCGGTCGAAAAAGGGCAAGTCTACGGGCTTCTCGGACCGAACGGCTCGGGCAAAACGACAACACTCAAGCTAATTGCCGGTCTTCTCAACCGAAACAGCGGGTCTATCGAATTTAATGGTCGCGAGGTTTTTGAGAACTTTGAGGAGCTCATCCCCAAAATAGGCTTTATGATGGAATCGGTCGTTCATTATGACAATCTTTCGGCTTATGAAAATATGCTGGCAGTGGCGCGGTATTTCCCCGAAATACCGCGTTCCCGCATAGACGATCTTCTTGATTTGGTTGGGCTCGGAAGCAACCGAAAGGAAAGGGTAGGGCGCTTCTCACTTGGAATGCGTCAGAGACTTTCGTTCGCACAGGCGATGTATAATGAACCCGACATGATGATTTTAGACGAACCGCTTAACGGTCTTGACATTCAGGGAATGCTGGAAATGCGCGGAATAATCACTTCTCTCACCCGAAAAGGAACGACTTTCTTGATTTCAAGCCATTTGGCAAGCGAAATGGAAAAAACCTGCACCAATGCGGCGATAATCAAAGCGGGCAGGCTCGTTTGCGAGGACACGGTCGAAGAAATATTGAAAAATTATAACTCAATTGAAAATTATTATATCGCTAAAACAGAGGAGGTTTCACATGCGACAGTTTAAGGCGGCATTCGCTAACGAATTAATGCGTGTTTTCAGAAAGAAGAAAACTGTCGTGTTCTGCATAATTGATATTGTAATAATAGGATTTTACGCCTTGTTTCAACTGCTCTACCGAATGGCAGGCGTTTCAACGGTAAACATAACAAGCGCATTAGGAAGTTTGCACGGATTGTTTTTCATGTTTGTGTTTCCTCTTTTCATATTCATGGAAACAATGGATGTGTTCACAAAAGAAATGAACAATTCAGCAATAAAAAATGCAATAATCCGTCCTGTCACACGGACAAAGGTCTATTTGGCGAAGGTGTTCGCTGTTTGTGCGTTTATTCTGTCGCAAATAGTGTTTGTGGGAATCGTCGGAACGGCTGTCACGATGTCGATGGGCGGAAGCTCAATGTCGATGGCGAAGAGTGCCGCCGCCTATGCAATAACTTTCATTCCGTTGATTGCTTTCGTGTTTTTAGCCGCTTTCATAGCGCAAATCGTGAAAAACGGCTTGCTCGGAATGCTGTTGGGAATACTTTTCTTGATAGTTTCCTATGTGACAGAAATGTTCATGCCTTATGTTTCGGCGTTCATTTTCGTTCGCCACATAAACATTTATAAAATGATTATAACAGGAAACATTCAATTTCAAGGCATTTTATCCGCACTGTTTATAATAATCGCATACATCGGTGTGACATTTACAGCAGGAACACTTATTTTCAATAGAAAAGAATTTTAATATAAAATCAAGTTTTTATTACCCAAGCTGTTTTCATTCACGTTTTCATTATAAGCCTCAGGAACGACAATGGTTTGGGGATCGCCGTCGGAAACATAGCGATATTCGGGGTGCTGTTCGAAGAAATCAAACGACCAGCCTAAATCGGTGTCCTCGTTGTTTGAAGCTCGAACTCTCGGCATGTTAAACGGGGCGAAATCAACACGGTTCGGTGCAGAAGGCGAGCCGCTTTGCCCGACACACAGCGCGAAATCGTAATGATAACTGTGCCCCTCATATTCTCCGTCACGCAAATAGTAAATCAAATCCTGCGCAGGTTGAATTCCGAACGGATATGCTATGCCGACAGGATAATATCCCGGCATGGCGTCTTTAATCATTTTGTCTGTAATTCCCAATTCCTTTTGAATTTCCTCGGCTGTCAAATCTTTCATCGACAAATGGCTGTTTGTGTGGTTTCCGACATCAAAGCCGTTACTCACAAGATAGCCGATTCGGTCTTCAAGCGTTCCGTCACCGGGGAAAGGAGGTTTATCTCCATTCACATAAAATGTGGCACTGCAACCGAAGTCGGGGTGCGCTGCGGCGAATTGCTGCATAATTCCGACGGCGCAATTTGGGTCGGGAATTAACTCACCATTGGATTCAATCAACGAAAAGGCAGTGTTATGCCCATCGTCAAAGGTTATTACAACAGGTGTAAAACCTGCTGGGGTTGTAATGTTGTTTACTATCAAATCTTTCATCGAAATCAGCCGAAAGCCTCTGTCATAAAGCGTTTGCAAATCGTTTCGGAAGTCTTCGCGCGTTCGGTCATAAGGGCTTGAAGTTGTTTCGTCTGTAAGATAATGATACATCAAAATCATTATTTGCCCGACTTCATAAGGCTTTGTGACAGAATAGTCGATTGGTTCAGCTGTAGGCGCTAATGTTGGTTCGACCGTCGGTTCAAGCGTCGGTTCGACGGTAAAAGTCTCTGCAATCGGCACTTCCGTTGGCTGTTCAACAGAGGGCGGATTGCTGCCATTACCTGAAGAACAACCGACGGCAAGAATCAGTGCTGTTGTTAATATAATTACAATCGTTTTCGTATATTTATTAATCAAATTCAAATTCCCTTTCTATTTGTAATACTCATCTATAGTTTCCGAAACTGCTTTCGCCCAGTTGAAAATGTTCTCGGGCTTGTAAGAAACCGTGCTGATGTCTTTAAGAACAAGCTCATAAGAACAACCATATTTTAAGCAAAGCTCAACGGTTTTGCGTGTTTCATTCTTAATGACTTCCGCATCAAACGCTCCTGCGACCAAAGCGGGATTTGGCTTTCTCGCGTAAACAAAATCTTTGCCGATTTTCTCGGCGGAAACTTCCTCGTTCGCCCAAGGACTTACGCCGATTTTGCGAAGATTGGGAATGTTTTCTTTAAGCATGTCAATTTTGGTGTCAAGCGGTTCGCAGCAGCCATAATAGGCAAGACCGCATTTGCTGTAAACTCTTTTAGCATAATCAATGTCAAATTCCTTGTGCATGGCAGGCGAAACAGAAGCGAAAATCTGTGCCATTCCTCTGAACCAAATTCCACTGTTTGTTGCATAAGCGGGGGTGCAGTGCATGTTAGAAAGATTGGTTTCCAAAAGACCCAACGCCAAACTTTGGTCAAAAGCGGCGACATAGGCGTTTGTAAGGCGATCCATTAAATCATGCGTAAATTCGGGGCGGTCAATCAAATCATAAAGCAAGCTGTCAACGCCGCGAAGCCGCGAAATTTCATCCCAAGGCGCGTGGTAAGTGCCGTGACCGCGAAGTCTTACGGGAAGAATGTCGCCGAACAACTCTTCCAATTCAGCAACGTTTTTTGCGTCCTGTTCTTTATCAGCGGTTATGACAGGAAGCGTTATTTTTTCCAAATCCTCTTCCGTAGCCAAAACATCGTGATATTCGTGTGAAACGATGTGGTTTGCGTCGTCTGATTTAATAATGTCCTCATCGGCTTTAATGCCAAAGCCTGTCGAGTTACAAGTTTTGTAGACAGAGAAAAAGTTTTCAACAACCATATCGACTTGAAAATATTTCCATCTGAATAATATTTTTCTGAAATAATCCTCTATCCATCTGAGCGACGGGTCTTCACAAACCAAATCAAGCTCGCCGTTGACATTCATTTCGTGCCACGGAAGCTCTTCAATCCAAACGGGAGGTCTTCCCGCGATAAGGTCATTATTATCGGTCAAGCGTTTAATTCTTTCGGCTTGAATCGGAAGGTTTGCTATTTCGGCATATTTCTTGGCTAATTCTCTGATAACTTGTCTTTCTTTTTCAATCATAAGTTTTGTCCTCCTATTGACTTTGAATTCCATAGAAATTATAATGGTAATTGTGAAAAAAATCAACAATAATCTTAGGAGGATTTTAAATTATGTCGAAAAAAATCAATGTAACTGTCTGGAATGAATATATCCATGAAATTGAAATGAAAGAAGCAGCGGCGGTCTATCCGAACGGAATGCACAACGCCATAGGCGACTCTTTGAAGAAAAACAGCTCGCTTTCGGTTAGAACAGCGACACTCAAAGAACCCGAACATGGGCTGACAGATGAGGTTCTCAATTCAACGGACGTGCTTATTTGGTGGGGTCATTGCGCTCATGACCAGGTTTGCGACGAGATTGTGCAAAAGGTTTATGACAGAGTTCAGGCGGGAATGGGACTGATAGTTCTTCATTCGGGTCATGCTTCAAAGATTTTCAAAAAACTTTTGGGAACAAACACTGAAAAACTCAAATGGCGCGAGGACGGCAAATTTGAAAGGCTGTGGCTGATAGATCCGACGCATCCGATTGCCAAAGGAATAAACGAATATATAGAGCTTCCGCAAACAGAAATGTACGGCGAATGGTTTGAAATTCCGAAACCTGACGATATTGTATTTATAAGCTGGTTTGAGGGCGGCGAGGTTTTCAGAAGCGGAATAACCTATAAACGCGGGCTGGGCAAGATTTTCTATTTCCGTCCGGGACATGAAACCTATCCGATTTTCCATAACGAAGATATTATGAAAGTTATAGAAAACGCCGTGCTGTGGGCGGTGCCTGCCGAGGGGGTTAATATCGTCACAGGGCATTATGAGGGGGTTAATAAATAAGGCGTTTGGGCGTATGCTTTGAAAATTCAAAAGATTTTGTGGCGTAAGTGTGGCTAAGCTCGTGGAAGCATCAAGGGAATGGAGTCTGATTGTATATGAGGTGATGTAATTGATTTTATGGATAAACGGAGCTTTTGGCTCCGGAAAAACCAGCGTCGCGGAAGAAATTGAAAAAAGAGTTGAAAAGGCTTTTATATATGACCCGGAACAAGTTGGATATTTTTTGTGGGATAATTTTCCGGATGAATTGAAACGAAAAGGTAATTTTCAACATATAGAAATATGGCGGGAGTTTAATTATAAAATATTAAAACACATAAACGAGAACTATATAGGCATTATTATAGTTCCGATGACTATCTATAAAAAACAGTATTATGACGAAATTATAGGCAGACTTGTAAATGACGATATTTTAGTTAAGCACTTTATTCTTTCTGTTTCAAAACAAACGATAATCAAAAGACTTGTGAAACGTGGAGAACCTAATGATGGTTGGGAGGCACAACATATTGATGTATGTTTAAATGCTTTTGAAACTGAAATATCGGAACATAAAGTTGAGGCAGAATTCTTAAATGTTATCGAAACTGCTTCGAAAATTATTTCCTTAACCAACCTTGCTTAATAACTTGCTATATACCAGTTCGTTTTATTTTATGCCATATGTATGGGGTAGGTTGTGGAAACGATAACCCAGAGCGCTGTCACGCTCAGGATGACAGAGTGCTTCCTGCTTTTAGCACGGGCTTGACATACGGGTGGCGAAGTGCGTGGAAGCGGATTTTTTCTGATGCAATGTAAATATATGTTTGTTGAGGTGTAGTATGTCCGGAGCAAAGAAAGCTGATAATTTTTCACCTGAATTTATGGAAATATTTCTATCCACTATTGATTCTTATGATGAAAAAGATATAATCCGGAAGATTGTCGAGCGTTTTATTGATTGTGGACTCCCCTTAAAGGTAAAGCAATACAGCCAAGCGTGCATGGACGGCACTTTTCGTATTTTGTGTTTTATCAAGAAAAGTGCTGAAGTTGTTATCATCAACAATAAAGGTATGGGGCGTGATGGCGTAAGTATTCAGGTGCGGATTGAGGATAGAAGCACTTTAGACAAGCTAGACGATTTTAGCGAAAATACTAAAAATCAAATCTTAAACGCCGCTAATTGTGGACATTGTTCCTCTAAGTGCAACAAGCAATATGTGTTCACATACCAAAAGACGAAATATGAAAAATGTCATTTTCTTTGCAACAACTTTACATTTCAAAATATGGATAAAAATGATGCTGATAGTCTTGTGGAGATAATAAACACCGAGATTGAGCATAAACCAACACACACCAAATAAGCACTATAAGCAGGCGACAGGCTTTTTAGCGCGGGCTTTGACAATACGGGTGGCGGAGGCGTCATCATCAATAAGGGGTAAAGTAATGATAAAAGGTGATAAAATAGAATTGATACCTGCTACATTGGATGATAGACAAAAAGCATATGAGTGGTGCTTTCACTCTGAAACTACAAAATCCCACTCAGGACCGCCCGATTATCCCGAAAATCCAATTCTCACTTATGAGGAATTTTGCGAGAAAGGTTATGAAGATTATTATTTCACCGGAGAAAATCCTAAGGGCGGCGGCGGTTTTTTCATTGTGACAGAAGGCGAGTATATCGGCTTTATCAGTTATTCCTGTTTTCACTTAAAACCGGGAAATGCCGAGCTTGACAACTGGATAAAAAACGAGGAAAATTGCGGAAAAGGGTTCGGAACGGATGCCATTATTACACTTGGGAATCATCTGCATAAAACGCTGGGGATTCATACCCTAATCATGGGACCGTCCGTTAAAAATGCAAGAGCGATTCGGGCATATGAAAAAGCCGGACTCATAAAGACCAATCAAAGAATGTGTGACTTTTTGCTTCCTGAATACTTGTCGGTTTACGGGGACGGAGATTATGGTGTAGAGCAAACTGCTGTGTGTGTTAAAAGGTTTGATTCGCAATAAGCAAATTTCAGCTGTCAACAAACTGCAAGACTTTTGTTTTAGCGCGGGATTGGCATACGGATGGTGAAGGTCATTAAAGCGGACTGAAAAATTGAATTTAGGATAGGAGACAGTGTTGTGAAAATCGACTTCAAGAGATTAGGGGATTTTGATCGAGGGATACTTTTTGAAATGTTGACCGATGCATATTCATTTAATCATAAATATGAAGAGACATACTCTTTTGGCTGGCGCGAGTGTGATGACTTTTTTTTCGATAATTTGCATATTGCAGAAAAATGCTGTTTCGTTACAACATTAAATGACAAAGCCATAGGATTTATTTGTTGGGATCCTCGGAACATACCAAATTGTGTTGATATCGGGCATAATTGTATTTGTTCAAGATATAAGGGAAATGGATATGGTAAAATACAGCTCAAGGAAGCCATTAATAGAATCATTCAAAGCGGCGCAAAAAGCATCACTGTAATGACAAATGATGACTTGATCCCTGCACAGCGAAATTATGAAAGCGCAGGTTTTACAATACGAGAGGTAAAGAGCGAAGAAAATGTTGTAAATATTTATTATGAATATTCAAATTGTGATAAGGCAGCGGATGATGTTTCAGAAATTACGGACATAGAAGTCAAATGAAACCATTGATATCGGAGAAACGGAAGTGAACAAAATGAAAAGAATCATCATCGTCGGCGGCGGCGTTATCGGGACGCTGATTGCCAAAGAACTTACAAAATATAATTGCGATGTGATTTTGCTTGAAAAGGAAAATGACGTTTCTATGGGCGCGTCCAAAGCAAACAGCGGAATAGTCCACGCGGGATTTGACGCCGCTTTCGGCTCGGAAAAAGCGCGGTTCAACATCGAAGGAAGCTCGCGAATGGAACAGCTTTGCCAAGAATTGTCTGTTCATTACAAGAAAAACGGCGCATTGGTCGTCGCGTTTGACGATGAACAGTTAAAAGCGCAAAAGGATTTATATGAACAAGGCTTGAAAAACGGCGTAAAAGAATTATATTTAATTTCGGGAGAAGAGGCGAGGGCGATGGAACCTTGTCTTTCCCCGGATATAAAGGGTGCATTGTGGGCTGAAACAAGCGCGATAGTTTGCCCGTATACGTTAACATCAAAAGCCGCGGAAAGTGCTGTTAAAAACGGAGCGGCAATATACACAAACCGTGAGGTTACAGATATTGTTAAGGAAAACGGGAAATTCACGGTAATTTGTGCAAACGAAGAGCGATTCACGGCAGAATTTGTCGTTAATGCCGCGGGGATTCATGCCGATGAAATAGCCGGAATGGTTGGCGACAATTCATTCTCGATTAGACCTCGACGCGGAGAATATATGCTTTTCGATAAAAAATTAGGCGGACTTGTTAAACACACGATTTTCCAAATGCCGAAAAAGGGAGTTGGAAAAGGTGTCTTGATTACGCCGACGGTCGACGGAAATTTGCTCGTCGGTCCGACTGCGCTTGATTTAAGCGAAAATGAACGGGGTTCAACCGAAACCACAATTGAAGGGCAGAACGCAGTTTTGAAAAGCGCAAAAATGTGCGTGCCTGAGATGTCTTTGCGTGGGTTGATTACGTCGTTTGCAGGGCTTAGAGCAGTGTCAGACAATGATGACTTTATAATAAAACAATCCGACGCGGCTGAAAATTTTATTAACGTCGCGGGAATGCAATCGCCGGGATTGAGCGCAGCACCTTATGTAGGTGAATATGTCGCGTCGTTGATAATGAAGAATAAATCGGCACGGAAAGAAATTATTCCCGTTGATGCCGCCCCACTGCGCGAGGGGAATATTGTCTGCCGTTGTGAAACTGTTTCCGAGGGTGAGATTATCGATTCAATTCATCGCTGCTGTGGATCGACCGATGTTGATGGGGTGAAACGGCGAACACGCGCAGGAATGGGACGATGTCAGGGCGGTTTTTGTATGCCCGGGGTCATGGAAATTTTGGCTCGTGAAACGAGTAAGGATTACGATGAGATAACCAAGAAAGGCAAGGACTCTGTAATATTGGAGCATACTCGTTAATTTGGACGGTGAAGTTATCTTGACAAATAAAGACTTAGTAATAATCGGCGCGGGACCGGCGGGAATGGGTGCGGCTCTTGCCGCTCGAAAACAAGGCGTTAAGGACATATTGATAATTGAGCGGGACAGTCGCGCAGGAGGGATTCTTCCGCAGTGCATTCACAGCGGCTTCGGACTTCATCGTTTCAAAAAAGAGCTTACGGGCCCCGAATATGCGTTGAAATTTTATAAACAGGCGGAAAAAGAAAGCATAGAATTTAGATTTAACACAATGGTTATTGACATTAAAAAAGATAAGACAATAATCATGATGAGTCGAAAATACGGAACAGAGCAGATAAAAGCTAAAGCCGTGATTCTGGCGATGGGCTGCCGCGAACGAACGCGAGGAGCAATTAACATTGCAGGAACAAGACCTGCGGGCGTAATTACGGCGGGAACAGCACAGAGATTCGTCAACATGGAAGGATATATGCCGGGGAAAGAAGTGGTTATATTAGGTTCGGGAGACATTGGGCTTATTATGGCGCGAAGAATGACGCTTGAGGGTGCAAAGATTTTGGCGGTTTGCGAGATAATGCCGCAATCAGGCGGTTTGCAGAGAAATATTTCACAATGCCTGAATGATTTTAATATACCGCTGATGTTAAGTCACACCGTGTGCGAAATTCACGGAAAGGAACGTGTTGAGGGCGTTACAGTGGCAGAGGTTGATAAAGATTTCAAACCGATAGATGAAACAAAACGGTTCATAAAATGTGATACATTGATGCTGTCGGTTGGGCTTATTCCCGAAAACGAGCTTTCAGAGGCGGCGGGTGTCATTCTGGCGGCGAACGGCGGCGCTGAAACAGATGAGTATATGCAAACGAATGTTGAAGGGGTTTTCGCTTGCGGCAATGTTGTCCACGTTCACGATTTGGTCGATTTTGTCACGGAAGAAAGCGAAGAAGCGGGAAAAAACGCCGCCAAATATATTTTGGGAGAAAAAATTGACGGAAGGGGTTACAAATTTCGTCAAAAGTCGGAGGAAAACGAAAAGAATGAGCCGGCAGAAAACGAACGCGAATTGACGTGTATAGTTTGCCCGATTGGCTGTCGTCTTTCGATGTTTCTTGACAAAAACAGAAAACTCTCTGAAATTAAAGGGAACAAATGCGGGAGAGGAAAGACATATGCAATTGAGGAATTCACCGCGCCGCGCCGTGTTTTGACCTCGACCGTTCGTGTTGAAATAAACGGCGTAAAAAGTTGGGTGCCGGTTAAAACATCCGGAACGATTCCGAAAGAACTTCTTATGATTGTAATGTCGGAATTGAAGAAAACTAAGATGACAAAACCGTTTTCTTCAGGTGAAACATTGATTGAAAATCTTTTGGGAACAGGTGTGGATATTGTTGTTACGAACGATATTACGGATGATATAATTTAATGCTTGTTTTTGTTTGGAATTTAATATATAATGAAAGTAAGCAAATAAAAAAACGGGAGGAGATTGCTATGATAAAGCTGATTGCGGGCGGTAAAGGGTCGGGAAAAACAAAAAGGCTTATCGATATGGCCAACGCGGCCGTAAAAACCTCGGATGGTCATGTTGTTTTTATTGATGATGACCGCCGCCATATTTATGATTTACATTATGACATTCGTTTTGTTGAAACATTAGATTATCCTTTATCAAATTACCGCGAATTTATAGGGTTTGTGTGCGGTGTACTGTCACAGGATAATGATATTATCGAAATATTTGTCGATGGAATAACCAACGTAATAAAAACAATAGATAACGACGGTCTTATAAAATTGAAAAATAAACTTGACAAGCTTTCGGAAAGTCACGGGGTAAATTTCATAATGAGCATCAATTGTGACCCCGCAGAATTGCCGCAGGAAATGAAAGAATTAGTAATTTAAAAAAATAATAAAAAGTTTTGCAAAAAAATGTTGGCAAAATATTCATTTTGTGTTATTGTATCTTTGTGCGGTTGTATTTCTCGAAAGTATGCCGCAACAACTATATTTTTTAAAACCTGTAGGAGGATTCACATGAAGAGAGGCAAAGTAAAATGGTTCAACGCAGAAAAAGGTTTTGGCTTCATCTCAATTGATGGAGAGGACGATGTATTCGTTCACTTTTCAGCTATCGTTTCTGATGGCTACAAAACCCTTGAGGAAGGCGCAGATGTAGAACTCGAAGTTGAGAATGGCGCGAAAGGACCTCAGGCGTCGAACGTAGTTCGTTTATAATTTTCCATATGAGATTTTCCGGCGGTTCTACCGTCGGTAAATATATTGTATTGATGATTATAACAAAGAAAAACCTTCCATATTTTTATATGGAAGGTTTTTTGTCATACCCGGGATGCTTTCCGGTTACGCCGTAATCTTTTCTCATTCCGATCAGACGGTGAATGTTCTCGTCTGTAATCGGCCTTGCTCCGCCCAGCAAGTGGGCGTTAAGACTGATTTTTGCAAACAGCTCAAGAGTTTCCATTCGATAATAAGCGGTCAGCAAATCAATTCCCATCGACAACGCGCCGTGATTTTGCAAAAGAAGGACATCATGCTTGTTCAAATAAGGAGCAATGCCATTTGGCACTTCCTCTGTGGACGGCGTGCCGTAGGGAACGACAGGTATTGCTCCGATTGCGATTACTGTTTCAATCATGCTGTACTCATCAAGCGGAATGTTAGCCACGGCATAACCGGTGGCAGTTGGCGGATGCGCGTGCAGCACAGCTCCGACATCGTCACGGTCTTTGTAACAGCGAAGATGCATTTTTATTTCGGAAGACGGGCGATAGATTGAGTTTTTATCTAAAATTTTTCCGACCATATCTACATGAACCAGCTTGTCGGGCGTGATAAAGGTTTTGCTGATTCCTGTCGGGGTCGCCAAAAGAGTTCCGTCTTTTAACTTTACCGTGACATTACCATCGTTTGCCGCAACCCATCCGAGCTGCCACATTCGGCGGCAAATGTCACAAATTGCTTCGCGTTCTTTTTTAAATTTCATTTATTCCTCCAAAGATATTGAATCATATTGAATAGGTTCGCAAGACGAGCGTATGCATTGTCTTGCCTGTTCTAAGTTTTCCAAACATCCGAGTGCAATAAACTGTGCCGCTGCGTTTCCCAAAGCTGTAGCTTCCGAAGGTCCCGCGAGAACCGTTTTTTGACAAGCATCCGCCGTCATTTGGCACAAGGGCGCGGCATTCGCGCCACCGCCGATTATGTGAAGCTCTTTATATTCTTTTCCTGTACAGTCTGAAACAGTTTCCGCTGCAAGTTTGTGTCTTAAAGCCAAACTTTGATAGATGCAGCGCAAAATTTGCCCGTCATTCTTAGGAATGGACTGCTCAGTATTTCGGCAATATTCCTGCACTCGGTTCGGAATGTCTCCCGGTGAAGCAAAAATCGGGTCATCAGGGTTGATATAGCTGTCAATTTTCTGTGAATTTTGTGCCAGCTTCGCCATTTTTGCAAAGTTGTAGTCACGACCCTCAAGTGCCCATTGTCTTCGGCTTTCTTGAATAAGCCACAATCCCGTGATGTTTTGAAGAAAAGCTGTTTTGCCGCCGTATGCGCTTTCGTTTGTCATGCCCTTTGACAATGTTTTGGGTGTTGCAATCGGCACTGATGTTTCTGTTCCCAACAAAGACCAAGTGCCGCAGCTAAGGAACAGAAAATCCTTTTGCTCAGTCGGAACGGCAATCATTGCGCTTTGAGTGTCGTGTCCTGCTGTCGTCATCACGACAAGATTTGAAACGCCGAGTTCATCCGCCAATGATTTATGTAATCTTCCCAACAACGTGCCGGGCGGCACGACAGGCGTAAATATGCAGGAGGGGAAATCGAACGCCTCAATAATTTCTTTCGACCAGGTTTTCTTAAACGGGTCATATAATTGACTTGTCGAAGCAATAGTTTGCTCAGAACATTTCTCTTTGCAAAGAAGATAATGAAACAAATCGGGCATCATTAACATCTTATCTGCTTTTTCAAGCAATTCGAGACGGTTTTCCTTGAGCGACAAAAGTTGAAAAGCGGTGTTGATTTCCATAAGTTGATTTCCGCTTAAACGATAATGCTCCTCATTGGAAAGATATTGCTTTGCGCGTTCTAACATTCCGACCGTGCGGTTGTCACGGTAATGAACAGGGTTTTCCAACAGATTTCCATCTGAGCCTAACAGCCCGAAATCAACGCCCCATGTGTCCACAGAAACACTCTCAATAGGGTAGAGAAGTGCCGCTTTGGCAATGCTTTGTTTAATATCATTAAAAAGACGGTCAATGTCCCAATGAAGTGTGTTTCCGATAGTGATTGGAACATTGGGAAATCTGTGTATTTCTTTCAAAATGATTTTTTCGCCGTCAAAACAACCGACCATGCCTCGCCCGCTTGAAGCTCCTAAATCTATGGCTAAAACATATCTTTTCTTCATAAAATTCCCTATCTGAACAGCGGACCATAAGCGGCACAAGCGCGGTAATCCTGTCCCTCAATGTCCATTCCGAACGCGTTCCATGAAGCAGGGCGGAAAACATCGGATTGAGGAACATTGTGCATGGAAACTGGGATTCTGAGCATTGAACAAAGCGTAATCAGGTCTGCGCCGATGTGACCATAACTAATAGCACCGTGGTTTGCACCCCAGTTGTTCATAACGTGATAGGCGCTTGCGAATGCTCCGGCACCTGTTGTGCGCGGGGCAAACCATGTGCAGGGCCATGTATAGTCTGTGCGTTTCCACAACTTGTCGGAAACCTCGTCGGGAAGTTCAACAGTCCAACCCTCGGCGATTTGAACGACAGGACCTATACCCTTAACCAAATTTAATCGCATCATTGTGCAGGGCATTTCCGCGCGCGTCAAGAAACGCGAGGAAAAACCGCCGCCTCTGAAATAGCCGTTATCTGCGGCGTTCCAAGTCGTTGCTTTTAGCAATGCATCTTGATCCTGCGACGTAATGTCATACCACGGTTTAATCGTTCCATTTCCATTTTTATCCTTGGCTTCGCCGGAAGCGTCCAAGCAAGCCGCACCCGAATTTATTAAATGGATAAAACCGCCAGATTGCGCCGCTTTTCCCTCGATCGAATATCCTGTCGCTTTTTCAACCGCCTCGGGGCTCCAATATGTTCGCACATCGGCGAAAATTTGAGCCGTGTTTGTCAATAATTTTCCGAACAACATTCCTATTCCATTCAAAACATCGTTTTCGGTCGCGAGAATATAGGGTTCTCTTGTGCCGTTCCAGTCAAATGACGAATTTAACAAGGCTTCAGGAAAATCGCAGTTGGGGTAAAAATCCGTCCATTGGCGTTGCCCCTGAAAACCTGCGGCAATGGCATTGTGTCCGACCATTTCTTCCTCACAACCCACGGGAAGATTTGGATTTCCGCTCATCAAATCTTTAATAATGCACATCATTTTTACGACAAAAGCCAAATCGGTCTCTTTTTGCTCCGAAGAAGATTGAATTTCGGGAGGGTTTTTGTCAAAGCCGATGGCGCATTTTTCTTTTGTCCACGCCAAAGCCTTTTGAAATTCAGCCTCGTCATAAATGTTTTTTTCCATACGGCGAATGATTTCCACCTCGTCAACAGATTCAACGCGCATTCCCAAATATTCTTCAATAAACGCCGAATCAATGATAGAACCACCGATTCCCATGCAAATCGAACCGATTTGAAGATAGGATTTTCCGCGCATGGAAGCAGCCGCGACAGCTGCGCGTCCGAAACGAAGAAGCTTTTCTCGAACATCGCCGGGAATTGAGGTTTCGCCCGCGTCCTGAACGTCGTGACCGTAAATTCCAAAAGCGGGAAGACCTTTTTGTGCGTGAGTCGCCAATACGGACGCCAAATATACAGCGCCCGGGCGTTCTGTGCCGTTAAATCCCCAAACGCCTTTAATTGTCTGCGAATCCATGTCCATTGTTTCCGCACCATAGCACCAGCAGGGTGTGACGGTCAAAGTAATGTCCACCCCCGCTTTGCGAAATTGGTCTGCACAAGCTGCCGTTTCGCCCACGCGACCGATTGTCGTGTTTGAAATTACAACCTGAACAGGTGTTCCGTCGGAATATTTAAGGTTTTGACGAAACAGATCCGCTGCGGATTTTGCCATGTTCATTGTTTGCTCTTCCAATGATTCTCTTACTTTCATAGGCCCTCTTCGCCCGTCAATAACGGGACGAATGCCGATAACAGGAGTGTTTCCGATTAATCTTGATTCAGACATGATCAAATCTTTCCTTTCAATATTATTCTTTGATTTTATCATAAACTTGCAAAAGATATTACGCAAGTGGTATACTCATTAATATTGGTAATAAATTCACTTTTTTGGAGTTGAAAGAAAATGCGTTATTTGGAATATAAAGAACAACGAACACACAGAACTCAGGAATTTCCCTTTGCATATTATCATGAGTCTCCGACGCATCCGCGGTATAATATGGTATATCATTGGCATCCCGAATATGAATTTATTCGCATTTTGGAAGGAAGCATGAAAATGAGACTGGACGGCGGAACAATATTTACAAAAGCCGGCGATGTGCTTTTGGTTACCGATGGTGTGCTGCACGAAGGGATTCCTACAGACTGCGTTTATGAATGTATCGTATTTGATATGCAGGAAATATTTCCTCCGAATTTATGCGATGCGGAAATGTTGAGCATTTTAAAGCACAAAAAGAGTATTAAAAGCCTTTTGACTTCAAACACGAATGCTTGTGAATTTATTCATAAAATGTTTGAAGCAATGGCAAGACAGCCCAAGGGATATCGGCATCAGGTTTTGGGTGCTCTGCACGGTTTTTTTGGGGAAGTTATATGCGACGAACTATATCAAACGCTTGATATAGTTACGCCAAAGGGACAAAAACAAATGATTTGGTTGAAAAACACGTTGGAAATGATTCGTTCGGAATATCATGAAAATCTTTCTTTGGAAGCTATGGCAAATTGCGCGCAGTTGAACCAAAAATATTTTTGCCGCCAGTTTCGCGCGATGACGGGCAGAACGCCTATAGATTATTTGAATTATTGCCGAATTGAAAGCGCGTGTGAAAGGATTACTATATCCGAAAAAAACATTACAGAAATCGCTTTGGAATGTGGGTTTAATGATGGGAGCTATTTTGTGAAAGTTTTTAAACGATATAAAGGGATGACCCCATCGCAGTATGCACGGGAAAATCGCGTATAGCTTAGCTTGAAAATACTAATATATACATATATTATATATACTCATATATGACATACACGTTTTCGCATAGTGTAAAGTGCGGCGTTTTGAAATATACTTATTCAAGCAGTACACATTAATGTATGTATAGGTGATGACTATCATGGATCAATCAGGGAGAATTGTTTTTAAGCTTGACGAATTGTTAAAAAAAAGAAATTATCCAAAATTGAGACTGGCGAAAAACGCGGGGCTTGATTATCGAACCGTTCTTCGCTATTGCAAAAACGACGTGCAAAACGTAAAGGTTTTCATTTTGGAAAGGTTTTGCCAAACTTTAGAATGCAACGTCGAGGACATTATTGAATTTAAGAAAGATTCCAGGCAGTACATATATGGAGGTTGAAATGAAAACGTGCGGTTTTACGGGGCACAGAAATATTCGGAAGAACAAATTGGAATGTTTCAGGAATGAATTGAAGCGTGAAATAGAGCAAGCCGTTGCCGACGGGTTCACTTGTTTTATAAGCGGGTTTGCAAACGGCGCAGATTTGGAATTTGCGGCTGCTGTCATTGAAATTAAAAAAAATAATTCGGAAATATTTCTCGAAGCGGCGTTGCCGTACCGAAATCGGATGAAAACGAAAAACCCGTTGTTTCATGAGCTTATTGGCGTTTGTAACGGGGTGTATTTTGGGAACGAAAAATATAAAATAGCTTGCTGTCTGTCACGAAATTATTATATTGTTAAAAATTCCGAACGGATTATTGCAGTGTTTGACGGGCGAAAATACGGAAAGACATCGGAAATAATAAGCGTCGCGAGAAAAATGGAGAAGGATATAAGATATATATTCACAAAGCCTGTCTGCAATGCAAAATCCACTTAGCCCTGTCAAGAGGATTAATCCCGCGTCTTGTCGCTGTTTTCCCCAATTCAAGAGGACAGGGTCGAAAATCGGCAAACTGCGAGGAATAACGCGCTTTTCCAAATGAAAGCGATGCCAAACGAACGGAATAATCATATGCCGCAGCCAGAGGAAGCTGTGTTTCAATTTCTGCGTTACCGTTTGTAATAACAGGACTGTCGAATTGCCCACGCATTAGCGTAATGTCACTTAAAATTCTGCCGCAAAGTTCTTCCGACGCCGAAATTTTCGCGGTGATGAAAGGCTCTAAAAGCTGACTTTGGCAATTAACCATACCGTTCATAAAAGCGACGGGTGTCGCAACGAAAAAATCCATCGGATGAGTGTGAATAAAATGATCCTCGCCGCCTGTCAATGTTATTTTTACATCGGTCGTTTCCCAGCCGTAAAGACCTTGCTTAATCGCGTCGTTTAAGCTTGTTTTAATATGTGTTTGATATTTGTAAGGAATTTGCCCGCCCTTTACCGCCGACTCAAAAATATATCCGCTTCCCTGAGGTAAGGGTTCGAAAGTAAGCTCGACGCAAGCCCAGCAAGGCTTGGGCATCGTGTAAGCTTCATAACCGACACCCTTTTTCAAAACCGTTTCTTTGTAAATAACGGTCGGCGGCGAAAACTCAGCTTTAATGTTATAACGTTCGGAAAGAAGATGCTGCAGCACTTCTATTTGAATTTCTCCCATGATTTTTATCGTCAATTCCCGCTCATCCTGCGCCCATTCATATGACAAAAGAGGGTCTTCCTCGGAAAGCTCTCTAATCGCCGTCAAAAGCGGTGTGGAATTCGGGTTTCCATCCGAAACCTTGACATTGAAAAGGGGAATGGTTTTTAAAACAGAACGGTTTCTTCCTTCGAAAATTTCACCGACAATGTCTCCGATTTTAGCCGATGAAAGCCCATAAACAGCGGCAATGTCGCCGGAGCACAGCTTGCCTGAATCCTCGTGTTTTGAAGCGGAAGTCAGCCGCCTTATCTGTGTAATTTTTTCAACCCTCGGGTCGATATTTCCATCGGAAAGAGTTATCGCGTCACGATTCGCGATTTGCCCGGAAAAGAGCCGTATGTGCGCAACTTTGCCCATTGCCTTGTCGTGTTCTATTTTGTAAACCGAGCCGCTGACGCCGCCTTCCTCGGTTTCTCTTAAAACAGGAAATTGTTTAACGGCTTCAGCCAATTTTTCTATACCTATGTTGCAAGCGGCTGAACCATATACAAGCGGGTAAACATTTCCTTTGGAGCATTGGTGGAAAAGACTGTTGTTCAAACGGATTTGATTAATTTCTACACCGTTAAAAAAGTCGTTTTCCAAAGTGTTGTCAAATGAACAAAGAGTAAAAATGTCATCGTCGTCGAAAACTCTGTTTTCAACAGCGCAATCTCTTGCCCCTTGTGATTTCACTGCATTTATCGGCAAAACATCGGCGGAAAGAGTCCTCTTAATTTCGGCAAGTATTTTGTCGGTTTCTACGCCCGCCCTGTCTATTTTATTCACGAAAATAATCGTCGGGATTTTCGCCGAACAAAGAGCGTTAAAAAAGAGCTCTGTCTGCGATTGAACACCCTCCGCCGCCGAAACGATGAGAATAGCGCAGTCAACCGCAATCAAAGCTCGTTGCACTTCCGCCGTAAAATCCATGTGGCCGGGAGTG
>JGI994J12354_10001180_pt1 | contig 26521 bp, 25 predicted proteins | sample IntmicLarv3ML3BL_FD_12354 | JGI IMG/M metagenome (IMG submission 12354)
TTTCGCAAAATAGTAAAACCCCGACGGCACAGCCGTCGGGGTTCGTATGAATATCGTTTATAGTTGAGTTTCGTGTTTTCGCGTATTTGCAGACGTATTTTCATATAATAATAGGTGGACAGAACGTTTAATTCTGTCCACCTATCTTGGCGGAGAGGGTGGGATTCGAACCCACGTGGGAGTTGCCCCCCAAACTGATTTCGAGTCCTAAACCAAATTCGACCAATAGCGAACGTTGTTACCCTTTAGCGGAAGTAGTATCCCACGAAAAATCGCCGGTTTGCATTATTTCGTTATATCCATAGTCGTTCTTAAGTATGTGGAGCATTGTATCACAACTAGTTGCAGAAAATCAAGGGAAATTACATATTTTATAACTATTGAAAGACGACGGAAAGAAATTTCCACCACCTTCTATTATCTACCACTAACAAAATTCAGATGATAGGATTGAGATAATGAAGCATTTTCAGACGGAAGAAGAACGGCGCTTGAAGTTAAGTGCCGCATATCCGGAGGCTTATGAATTGCATCCGCGCGTCATTACGCAGCGGAAAGCCGCACAAATTAGCGGTATGCATTTGCGGACAATTCGTAATTGGCAGGCTTCGGGGGAATTACCGTTCAAGCGACGGCACGCAGGTAAGCATCGCTATCACGTTATATTGCTGGACGATTTAATGGAATGCGTTTATATTAAACAAGGGCTTTTCATGGATGATGGCGAAGCGCTTGCGCAGTTACGCCAATTTTATTCGGAAAAACTCACTAAGCAGTCCGATGTGTTGCGCATCGATGATGTATCGCAGATCACGGGCTACAGCACCTCGGCGGTTGGGAAATGGATAAACGAGGGGTATTTGAAAGCTATGCAACATGGGAGACGGTTTCTTATCCCTAAACCGTATTTTATCGAATTTCTATGTAGCTCGCATTACAAGGTGAAAACAAATCAAGGATGCCGAAAAAAGGCTGATGTTCAAAGCTCTCCGGGCAAAAAGCAAATCAAAAACCTCGGCGAGCGGAGTTCGGTGTGAAGCAATTAAGAACGCGGTACTGATTTCATTCAGTACCGCGTTTTTTTGTCTTCGCCACTACTCGCCGAAGAATCGAGGATAACATTATGGCGATATTTCGCGTAGAAAAGACGACGGGTTACACCGTTATGTCGAATCACCACTTACGTAATGCGACGCTCTCACTGAAGGCAAAAGGGCTGCTTTCACAAATGCTTAGTCTGCCCGAAGATTGGGATTATACACTCCAAGGTCTGTCATACATCAACCGCGAGAAAATCGACGCGATCCGCGAGGCAGTACGCGAGCTTGAACGAGCCGGATATATAACGCGCTCGCGTCTCAGGAACGGCAAGGGGCAGCTCACGAGCACTGAATATGTGATTCGTGAGCAACCGCAACCCATCGAGCCTACATTGGAAAATCCAGCTTTGGATATGCCTGCGTCGGAAAACCCTACGTTGGAAAATCCAACATTGGGAAACCCTACGTTGGGTCAACCTATGTTGGAAAATCCAACGCAATTAAATATAGATATACAAAGTAAAGATTTATCAAGTACGGATGAACAAAATACGGATTTATCAAGTATCGAATCCTATCCTATCCCTTCCGCATACGCAGGTGCAATACATAGCGGCGCTACGAGTTTAAGCGCAGTCGATGTGTATCGAGGTATAATACTCGAAAACATCGGATACCGGGTGCTCGATCAACGGCTCGATAAGGCACGCCTAGACGATATTGTCGAGCTGATTCTTGAAACGCTCTGCTCAGCGCGAAAGACAATTCGTGTCGCCGGCGACGACTTTCCCGCCGAACTCGTTAAGGCGAAGCTGCTGAAGCTCGACATGACGCACATTGAATACGTTTTCGATTGCTTTGAAAAGAACACAAACCCAATCCGCAACATCAAAAAGTATCTGCTGACGGCTCTGTTTAATGCGCCGAGCACTATTGGCAGCTACTATACGGCGCAGGTAAATCACGATATGGAGGGGTGGCAATGAATAAGAAAAATAAGCGCGTTGACGAAAACCCGCTGTACCACGATACGTGGATGCTTTTGAAAAAGTACCGTGACGTGGTGTGGAGCCTTGAGTTGTCCGTGCAGCAGGCTCAACGGAAGTTTCAGCTTGAGTACGGCAGCAGCGTCGAGGATTTCTTAGATGCGATGTACGCGGCGGGAGCCAACTTATCCGGCGGCAAGCTCGAACAGTACGCAAAGAGTATAGAGCAGAGCAACAAAATGATTAAGCTGATGGAGTCGGCGGTCGGCTTGTTGCGCGAAAAGCACAAGAACGGCGAAGCATACTACCGAGTGCTGTATCACACGTACCTGTCGCCGCAACAACCGCGCAATGTTGATGAGATTGTTGAAGACCTCTGTGCGTATATCCCGGACATCAGCTACGCCACATATTATCGACGACGAAAGGATGCCATTGACGCGCTCAGCTCTGTGCTTTGGGGATACAGCGCAAAGGATTGCGTGAAGATATTGGATTCATTTTTTTCGAAGTAGCGCAATGATTGAAGACGGGGACAATTGTTTCTACACAATTGTCCCCTACTAATAATTAACGCAGATTAGAAGTACACGCAAAACTCTCGCAAGGGTGCCTGTAGTGGCATTTAGGATGTACAGAGCTTTGTATGTGTTGAGAGCTCAGTTTCGAGAGTATAGCGAGAAGGTGCTCTGGTTAAGTGAGCGTCTAGTTAAGACTGCTGTGTCTAATTTGCGCCCCATTCCAATTCTTCTGCGTATGTAGCTATTTCTGGATACAGCTCCGAACGAGTTTGTCCTACACGAAGCATCTCGTCAGAGAGATTGCTCAAGTTTACGAGATTAATCTTCACCATACAATCATGTAAAAAATTGTATTGCTCCATAGGTGCGGGGGCTATTGGCCGGTCTGCTTTTTTGATATCGGGAGGTAGCGCAAAAACGGTAAACGCTCCCCGTTGTTTTTCAATACGACTACTGTGATAAGGATGGAGTATGGCTAATGGTGGGATGTGTTCACTGCAATTCACTCGATCGTTGAAAATCCGGAGTAGCATGTAGAAATAGGGATTGAACTCGCCCAAGCGGAGCAAATTGGGGAGCCTTGAACCAGTTGCTATTCTGAGATTTTCGAGAGCAGAAAGACTAATGATACCACTGTTAGCGTAACTGGGATCAAGAATATAGCGCTCAATATTGCCGAGCTTTTTACGGAATCCTCGCACCCCTCCGTACATGAAGGGGGTGCGGAATTCGGCAAGAGCATTTTTAACAAGCGCGTCGTTATTCAAAATGAAACTATAGAGTTTTAGGTTGAGTAATGTGGGGCTTAGTACCCAAATGTGCGGTGCAGTTCCGTCGAGTGCTCGCTGCGTAAAGCGCGCATCAGAAGGATTTGCAAGATGTGGTTCGAGTGCAATTGTCAAGGCAACATAAAGGCTCTCTGTCCAATCTAGTAATCTTGTTTTTGAACCGTAGTGTTGCGTTATTTCTTGCCACTCGATACCGTTTAGTCGGTCGCTTTTTACGAGATGGGCAACTCTTGCGGGAAACTGCACACTGCGAGTTTCCTCGCGAAGGTAGTGTCTGTCATTTGTGACTTCATTTCCTGTTCTTAAAATATTTGGTATTAGCTTGAACTTGCTCTGCTCGTGCCCGCGAAACCAAAAAGGAGGCGCTTTGTCCCCCGAAGGGAGTTCGATTTTCGTCCCTGTTCTCTGTGAGTATTCTATACCATTTTGGGTAAGATTCATAATGGCTTCACGCACGCATTCGTGAACTTGCGCTAAAGAGCCGGCGGGTGTAGCTAATTCCATCTTAATCTCCGTCCTTCTGCATAAAACTAAACGGTTCCTGCTGTTTCTTCTCCCACATAGAAGCGATTCTACCGCGACTCTTCCAATAAAATTCGTTAATGAACTTCACTCCGTCGATGGTCATAAGCCTTGTCGAATATACATCTTCATTATTACATAAACCAGTGCCGTTGTAGTAATTACCGATGCGTTGTATGATATGGTTGATTTCACTGTTCCCGTGCTGTTTGTGCATGTCGTCTACTTCCTTGTGCTTTTTCTCGTACACGTTGCCGATGGCGGTTACATGCGAGACTTCACACTTTCGACAATTTGGTAAATTCCGTATTTCGTATAGCAATCTTTCAACTTCCAAAATATCTGATAACTGGTCGGCGCATAATGCTATAATAGAATCAAAACGTGTAGCCAGGCGTTTCGATCGCCGATATTCTTCGTCGCTGATGTTGCCCGTGTCGGCACTACTATCAATAGATCGAATATATTGTAATGCATCAGAAATTTGCGATAGTAGTGGAAACCCTTCATATAGTAACTTTATCGGTATGCGTTGTGTTGTGGAGGTTGTAGCCATACGGGCTCGCGTTTGAATAGATATATTTGGCTGACACAGTTCAGTGAATAGTTCCACTCTAGCAGTGTACACTGCTTGTGTTAAGTCTGTTTTTAGAGAGTTGCGTATTACGCCAAGCAACATGCTTTGGCGAGATTTGTTGCCATCCTTTTCCTCGATGGGATTGCAAGCAGTTTCCCTGTTGGCGAAGCCGTCATCACAAGCCTTGCTGAATAGGTCTAGGTCTTCTAGTAGTCCTATTGGTGCCTCGCTTAAAATATTGGTGCATAAAAAATCAATTTTACTTAGCAAATATGAGAGACGCGCATTGAGCAGTGTTTTGTATTCCTCTAAAAAAGTTGAATATAGATTTGAAGTAGACACCTCTGCATCTATATCTAACTCAGTCGCTTTCGGTTCGTTTTCGGTAGCAGCTGCTGATAGAGAGTGCATAGTTAATAAAGCTCGGTGATAAAACAAAGAATCAAGGGGCGCGTTGTCTGTTCGTGATAATGAACGCACTAAAAAGTAAATATATCCGGGTATGTTGAAACACAGCGTTTTGCACATGAATATATCCGAACGAGCCTCGTTGTATATTGTGAAACAGTCAAAAACTGCATCTTTAATATATGATTCAGGTAATTTCCAAAAGTAGGGTGCCTGCAATCCTTTGCGCTTAACCCAAACTCGCACCGCCTCATATTCTTGGCGTACACGCAGCGGCTCGATTGAGTCCGCTTCATTAATCTCGTTTATACTTTCGTCCAACGCAGTTTCGATTGCGACTTTAATATCATTGGCAATACCATCTATGTTGATGGATTTTTCACCGATTCTAATGATTTCCTGCTTTTGAAAGAGCACAGGGTTTTTCAAAGCATCAATAAAGCGAGCTACAGCATACTTCCACTCGGCTTCAAAAAACCCCTTTCTTGTTTTCGCTTGCTCTATAAGGTTATCGAGCCGTATAAGTGTTGCTTGATTATGTTCAGCCTCGTGTTTTTTGGCCTTTAAATCGCTTATTGTTTTAGTGAGTTGCTCATCGATTTTATTATGTATTCTGTTCTGTGCGAATGGCATGAAAATTTCGGCTCTGATTTCAGTTTTACCATTCGAAGTGACCGTATTGAAATCAGACAGTTCGACGCCATATGCGAGTACTTTGCTTGCCTCTATGTAATCGCGGTCTATGTTTTCATCATTTGGATCGATATACCTATCGATTACCTCGTACAGCATATCAATACCGTTTTTGCGAGATAGTACTTCCGAAGAGATATGTGTATTTTTAAGGAGTAGCTGCTCAAAGTAATTGTGCAATACTGCGCGTAACTCCCCGAAGAGCATGTTTGGCAGCAGCTTAGAAAGCTCTGCATTTTCTTTTAATGGCTTAATTATTGCTTGAACTACACGGGTCTCGAGAAAGTTGAGAATCTGCACATTGTTAGTTATAATAGCATATTCCGCAGACGAAGCGTTAACTAGCTCGAATACTATTTTTCGAGCTATCTCCATCGCCGTTATATTTATTAGGTGGGAATTACGCTTTTCGTTAGTGCCCTCTTCGTCTTCGCGCAAATGGAGAAAGTGATTGTACTCATGTCTCAAATAGGGTACAATTTCGTACACTCGTAGGAAAGTGTCAATGTTTGGTAGAAGCACGATCGCGGGATGGATAGGTCTTTGTGCATCATTGATCAATTTTGCTGGATTCAAATCCACAAATCCGTGTGGGTAGAGTAACTGTGCTTCAGGTTGAAGGCTGTTAAAATGAGGTATTGGTAATACTCTAATAAGCCGATTTGCTAAACCGTTATCGCCTGGGGATTCGTTTGAATATTCCCATGCCAACTCGTTTGAAAACTCGTAGTAGGCACTAAGAATCTTATTTGCGCTTGTTTGCGTGAATAATTCATAATTCGCAGCATTTATAAACTGAAGATTAACACCCATAGTTAAACGGGAAAATACATTCAAAGCGTCCACGCCACTGCGTAGAATACGTATGACTCTATCAGTGAGTTCCCGCGCGCGAACGGTACTCTCTTCTGATGAGATTTCAAATATAACTTCGGCTTGCTTTAAATCTTGCGCTGCGTCACAAACCCAATTGGGTGTTAATTTGATAGCAGTGCCGGCTGATATATGTAATGATATTTGCTCGACTGCTTTTTCTATTCCCAGAATGAAGCTCTCGATGTACTCACGGACGAGTTGTCCTGTTAGAAACAAATCGTCTTGTTCTGCCATCGGCATATAAACGCGTACGAAGTCCAGAAGTAAATTTATACTTGAAATATATAATGAACGCTTGTAGGGCATAACCAGTTGTTTGTCGCGCAAAGAAATGACTCTCTGTACGAGCGCAAGGATATCGTCTCTTACATTTTTAACCCTATTTGAGTGTTCTATAGTTGCACTTGTGAGTGCGGGGTTGATTTGGAAATCTTCTTCTTTTTCGAAAGAAGAGATAACGAATTTTAAATCATGTAGTATATTTATGCTCAATGAGGATATTCTTTTATTGTTTTTCATCAATATTTCGGAACCAACAAAGTTGACAACGCATTTAGAACAGTTTTGTTCGCATTCGGTACCGTCAGGCGAGCACTTGAATTGTTGCACACAATCGGTCCAATCAATATTTGATTTGTCCTTAAACAACCGGTCTTCGCACAGAGCAGGATAAAGGCAGGCGAATTGGATTGGAGAAAGATTTATACATATGTCGTTAAAGCCAAGCGTCGCGCCCTCCCCTAAGGATGTGGAAAAAACATCGTTTGCTACGTAACAGCTTTCGACGATATGCTTGTGGAAATCAACAGTCGCAGAAAACGTTAAGAGATACCTTGTGTTTTCAATGTCAACTCGCGGACGACGATATCGCGGAGCGGTGACCGTTGGAGTTAAGCCCATCTCTAATGATTGAATGGTATGCGTGATATAAAAGTTATCTTCGTCGGATAGTTGCATGGATAGCTTGTATGTATAAGTGGGGTCGACCGCGCGCAAGACAATTATAAAGTCTGCTGTATGTAATGAGTAAAACAATTCGAAAGACACTTGCTCGGCATAAATTTCGGTTTCAACGAGTTTGTTTATCTTAGCGTTTAGTTCATTGTATATTTTTTTGTGATCTATGTTTCGATGACTGTCATATTTCCCGTCGAAATATTCTGGACGCACGACAACAGCTATATGCGAAAGATATGGCTTGTCCGAGAGGTGTTCGTCATCAATAAAAGCAGGGGGACTTGATAGTTTGTTGTACGGCGGTGATTCTCGGTCTAATGAGCGAAACATTGCAAAGCCATGAGAGGACACCGAAATATCCCCAGCGACTTCAACTGTGCTGCCCATACGTGGTACGAGGTTGATATCTCGCGTGTCCCAAGTAGGTGTGTCCGGAAAAGTTAATGTCACATTGTACTGCCCAAAGCAAAAGTGCGGTATCACGTTAAGTCTTTCATGGTCGTCTACAAACAAAAATTGCCGCGCAGCGTTTGAAATGTTGGATGTGTATGCATCTTCTGTGCTTTGAACAAGAACACTACCGTTGAAATTCTGCTGAATATAGTCGAGAACTGGCGAATGATAGTCGTTCGTCAAGTGCTTGACGATGCGGAATTCGAAATCGTCCGCTCTTTCTGTGGAATTACTCACGCTTTCATGTTCATTGCTTCTGTCGCTCATATCAATTTACCTCGGTGATATTTTTTATTATATGATTTCCCTAGAAAAAAGCAGTAATCCTCCGTTTGTAAGATTACTGCTCTAAGTCTATTTTTTCTCGTATGCGTCAAGGGGAATCTTTGACCATCCGAGTTTGTCATGCACCTCGCGAACTTTGTTGTACGCGTTTTCCTCTTCCTTTGAAAGTTCGAATTTCGCGTTATATGTTTTGTAAGATCGTCCCGTGTTATGCGTAGCGGGTCTTCCTCGTAAGGTTTGTGAACTCTCGCTTGTGGCACCCGGAAGATGCATGAAATTTCCTATAGCCATAATTATCGTAAAGCCCCCTAAAATTGCCTGTAAACGCCGCCGTGCGTATCATGCCGTGCGACCAACAGAGCAGAAAATGAAAATCAATATCAGTGTAGCATGATATTACGCAAATGTCAACCCCGTTAATCAAAAATTTTGACAATTTATTTCCAATGGGTCAAATGGGTTCGGTAAACACTTGCAATAATTGTGTTATGCGTACTTTTTTCTAGTGAAGTCATTTGTCTGAGGTAATTCATTATTGCCAAATACGGTTGACTTATCACTTCCTAAGAATACTCCGCTTCGTGTACACGCAATCCTTTTCACTCGTCGCGAGTGCGTATCGCGAAAACTATAGGAGGCGTCGTTGCGTCAGAGTCAATATTTGCCGTAGGATAGTTCATATCTACATCGACACACCTGAAAAAAAGAGGTGTGCGCCAAACTTAGGACGGCGGCGATTAGTTTATTACTACTATCCTATGCTGTCCGAAATCCGACTATATCGAACGGTGCATGTAAAATAGGTGAAATACTATGAGCAGATTGAACGCTTGATTATGTTGCGCTCGCCGCTTCTTTTGTAGTATTTTCTAACATTGTGAACAGTTACATTGCCATTTGGTTGCGAAAAAGAGACGTGATACGAAATTGATACGGTTTTGAGAGAACATTGATACGGTTTTGCTATTGCGCCGCAATTGCTTGTGTGTTAAGATGGTATTGCTCAGAAATGGATGCACAACTTAATATGCGCACAATGAACGCCGTCATTTGACGGCGTTCATTGTATAACGGGATACCTCCGATTGAAGTGATTTACTTTGTCCGAGGTATCTCGTTTTTCTGTTTTTGAAGTATTACTATAACGGAGGCATTTCTTTGGAAAGGCAAAAACTCAATTGGCAATTTCCCGCAAAAAAAAACGCACCGAAAGTCACGTTTGCATATCAATTTCGGCAAAATACTATATAGTACATTCTTATTTGTGAGCCTCAGTTCGGCGCTCACGCACATGGCATCTGCGGTGACGGTTTGGGAAAAAGCATCTGAAATAATGAAGGATGTTTATTCGCAAATTCTGCTAATTTCTACGATTGCCGCAATCGTTACAGCGTCTATTGCGCTCCTAATGATGAATTTCTCACGCAGTGGCAAAACGGTCGATGAATCTCGCGCGTGGCTCAAACGCATTGTTATTACGTGGGCCGTCTTAAATGGGCTGGGATTCATCATGAGCTACATCACACCCTTCTTTTCGGGTGGCCAGTGGACGGCGTAAGATGGGAATATTAGACGGCATCGTTGCTTGGCTTGCAGAGCAAGTAATGCACGGGCTTGACCTCATCTCAAACTCGGTCCTCGGCGCACTCGGCTGCGATATGGCGGTGTTTCTGCGCTACTTTCCCGCCGCCGATACGATGTACCAAGTGTTCACGGCGCTTGCGCTCGGAATAATACTGCTAAACATTGCGTGGCAGTTGTTTAGGAACTTCGGGCTCGGTATAGGGCTTGAGGCGGAGGAGCCAATCAAGCTGGTGCTTCGGTCGATACTGTTCATCGCAATGGTTTGGTTCGCGCGTGACATCGTTGACATTATACTGGAAATCGGCGGCACGCCCTACCAGTGGATTTTATCGTCGTCGTTGCCACCGTTGAATTTTGCGAGTTTCAACTCAGTGATACTCGTGATTGTAGGGATAATATCGAACGGTGCGGTTGCGTTGATTGCGCTCGTAATCGTACTGATTCTTGCGTGGAACTATCTAAAGCTGCTGTTTGAGGCGGCAGAGCGTTATATTCTGCTCGGCGTGCTCGTTTTCACGGCTCCGGTTGCATTCGCGTTCGGCGCGTCGCAAAGCACGTCAAGCATTTTCAAGAGCTGGTGTAGAATGCTAGGCGGACAGATATTCTTGCTTCTGATGAATGCGTGGTGCTTGCGGCTGTTCACTTCGATGGTGGGAAACTTCCTGTCGAATCCGCTATCTATATGATGTAGAGGAGAAAAATGCGAAAACAAAAAAGAATCCTCGCGGCGGCGTTGACCGTCGTATTTTTATGCTCATTTCTTACCGCAACGGCACTCGCCGTGACGGACGCAGAGGTCGAGGCGCAGGTAGCTGCGCAGGGCAAGGAAGCTGTCACGGGCAACATATTCATATGGTTTCTATGCGCGATCTCGTTCTTGAAAATCTCGCAAAAAATCGACAGCTTTATGGCATCGCTCGGCGTTAATGTCGGCCGCACGGGAGGCTCAATGCTGAGTGAAATTCTTGTTGCGACACGCGGCATTTCTATTGGCAAGAATATGTTCGGCGGTGGTAACGGTGGTGCACCGTCAAGCGGAGGCGCGTCCGGCAGCTCCGGTAGTGGTAGCGGCGGTGGACGCAACGGAGGATCGCCCGGGTTTTTGTCGGGCGGCTTGATGGGTGTCGCAAGCCGTGGCATACAGAACGGCGCCGTTGCCAATGCAACAGATTCATCGGGCGGCGGTTTGGGCGGAATGATGTTCCAAAGCTCACTGAACAAGGGTGGCGACTACGCAAACAGCATTGTATCGAGCGTTGCGCACGGCAGTCGCGCACAACAAGGCACCATCAGCGGCGCAAAAGCCGCAACAGCGCTCAGTTCGTACATGCACGTCGGCGGTGCGGCGAACACCGTAAATGCCGCCGCACATTCGGACGGCGATTCTGTATCGCTGAATCAAAATGAGGGTGGTTCGACGGTGAACGTCTCCGAAAACGCGCCAATTCCCTCGGCGCAGGACGCTTCTGCCGCATCGGGTGGCGCGGCGGAGGGCACGGATATTCCGTTTTCGCCGAGTGCTGCGCCGGAAGGTGCGAGCATTCCTTCGTCGCCGAGCGCGGCAGGCGCAATCCAATACTCGGATGTTGAAATAGGCGGCGGGCGTATCACAGGTATCGAAAGCTCCGAGGGTCCAGAACCGCGTGAGTTTGCAATGTACTCGACAGCGCAATACACGCAACCGCAAGGTCATTATGACACGGTTACAGCCGTGGATAACTCAAAGTGGTACAGGCAGTACGCACAAGCTGCGGTCGATCGCACACCGTATGAAGCACCGGACGGCGGCGTTTCGTATGGTGAGCAGATTGTGCAAAGACTGCCGCCCACTCCGCGGAGAAAGGACAATTTGTAATGTCCGAAGATAACAAAAGCGGTCTTTCCGAGGCGGCGAGCGCGGCTAAAGCCGTTGTGGGCGCTGTCAAAGCAGGTAAAGCCGTCGCAGGTGCGGCGAAGGGCGCAGCAGTCGGAGGCCCGTATGGTGCGGCGGCAGGGTTCTTGTGGGAGAACCGCAAAACGGTCGACAAGATTATCGCCGCATTTGCGGCGTTGCTAATTCTGCCTTTACTGTTCATTATGATGCTTCCCTCGATAATCTTCGGAGATATGTCGGCGGCGAGCGCGACAGGCGATGCGTCGCCGATCATACTCAACGATGACATAGCAATCCACGAAAATATTGAAGCCGTCGCTACGGCTATCGGCGAGATGCTGAACGAGGGGGCTTACGATGTTGCGACGCGCATCGAAGCGGATTTCGCTTCTTCCGGCAAGGACAGATACGAGATTGTGAATCCTCACGAAAGTCCATCGTACAGCGTAAATCTTTTTATGTCGCAGTATTGCGCCGCGAAGAATGAGGATTACACGAGCATATCAGTCGCAGATTTGAAAAGCATTTTGCGTTCCGCGAAAAGTGATCTGTACTCGTTCAGCTTCGCAGACGAACAGCGTGAGGTCGTTGCCGAAGCAACGCCTACCCCCGGTACGGACGAATCATCTGAACCTGCGCCGGCAGAGCCAGTGTACGAACAGTGGCGTATTTACACGGTGATTTACAACGGCGAAACCTACTTTGCGGACGCGGTGTTTAAGCTCTCGGACGATCAGAAACGCCTTGCGCGCGATTACGCACAAAACCTCGCATTGTATCTGAATGACGGTTCGGTGCAATACCTTGACCTTTCGGGTTATGGCAGCGTGTCATATGAGGGTGTAGTCTTCGGCGAAGGCGAAACGGCGGTCGTCTACTACAACCAAGGCGACGTGCGCTACAAGGATGCGCCCTACGGCTTGGATAATATCGGCGGCTACGGCTGCGGCCCTACCTCAATGGCGATTGTCATTTCCACTCTCACGAGTGAAACGGTTGACCCGGTGCAGATGGCGAAATGGTCGTATGATAACAAGTATTGGTACAGCGGCGGCGGTTCATATCACGCGCTCATCCCCGCAGCAGCAGAGGCTTGGGGCTTGCCTGTCGAGGGTTGCACCGATTCCGAACCGCAACGTATCGTCGACGCGCTCTCGTCGGGCAAGCTAATTGTGGCTATTATGGCTAAAGGGCATTTCACCAAAAAAGGACATTTCATTGTGTTGCGAGGAGTAACAAGCGACGGAATGATACTGGTTGCGGATCCCGGCAGTCACAAGCGGAGCGAGCAGGAATGGGATTTGTCAATCATTTTAGACGAAGCGCGGAAAGACGCGGGAGCGAACGGGCCATTTTGGATTATTGGCTAATTACGGAATTGAAATGAGGAAAGCATGAGTAAGCAGATTGAGAATCTCGACACCTACATTATCCCGCCGAACTTCATAGAATCCGGCACGTTTTTCGGTGGTGCTTTCAAAATTCGCAACGCGATTGAGGCAGGTGCGCTCGTACTGCTGACGGGATTGCCGATCTTCGGTTTCAACATCGGCGTTACTGCGAAGATTATTACTCTGTGCTTTACAGCCCTCCCACTCGGCGTGTTTGGACTCATAGGCGTTGACGGCATGAGCCTTTCGACGTTCGTGCTCGGCTTTGTAAAGTTCCTCCGAAATCGCAGAGTTTTACGAAACAGAGCCGTCCTCGGACAGCTTGATGCGGTATTGACGGAGAAGAAACGCCGACAATCGAAAAGGTTCGGCGACGGCAGCATTGAGAGCTTTTTGCCGATTGAGCGCATCGAAAATGGCATAATCTACACCTCGGATGGACGTTTTCTCAAAATCCTTGAACTGGAGCCGATAAACTTTTTACTCCGCAGTGCGCGCGAACAACGTGGCATTATATACAGCTTCGTGAGCTATCTCAAGGTAAGCCCTGTCAAGCTGCAATTCAAGGCATTGACGCGCAAGGCGGATATAAACCGTCATTTGGAAAGCATTCGGCGCGAGATTGAGAGTGAAACCGATGAGAATTGTCGCCGATTGCAAGAGGATTACCTGCGGCTCATTCACAAGCTCGGCTCACGTGAGGCGGTGACGCGGCGTTTCTTTCTTATATTCGAGTTTGAAACGTCCTCGTCACGCAAGCCAGAGGAGAGGGATATTATATCCACGCTCCAAACGGCGGCGGGTACGGCGCGGCAATACTTTCAACAGTGCGGGAACGCTATTCTCACGCACGATAACGAGGATGAATTTCTCGCCGACATGCTCTATAACATTCTAAATCGCGATTCCTGCGCCGACGTACCCCTTGGCACACGCGTTGAACAGCTTGTGAGCGAATACCTCACGAAAGGTAAAGGCGACAAGCTGAATGAAATACCAATCGCGGAAATGGTCGCGCCGAAAAGCGTGGATTTTTCGCACGGTCGCTACCTCATGATTAACGGCTTGTACCACGCCTATATGCTCGTTCCCTCGAACGGGTATAAGGCGCAGGTCGCGGCGGGTTGGGCGAGTGTTCTCGTGAATGCGGGCGAAGGCATCGACATGGACTTGTTTGTGCATCGGCAACCGAAAGAGAAGATTCAGCGTCGGCTCGGCCAGCAGCTCCGGATAAATCGTTCTAAAATTAAGGAAACCTCAGACACCAACACCGACTTCGACGACATTGAAGGCGCGATCCGGTCGGGCTACTTCTTGAAGGACGGGTTATCCAACAACGAGGACTTCTACTACATCAGCTTGCTGTTAACCATAACCGCTGAGAATCGCGACGACTTGGAGTGGCGTGTCACCGAAATGAAGAAACTCCTTTCCTCGCAGGATATGGACGCTAAGGTCTGTTCTTTTAACCAAGAGCAGGCTTTTTTGTCTGCTCTGCCGCTGAACAGTCTCGACAAGGGTTTGTTCGAGCGTTCGCGCCGCAACGCCTTGACGACTGGTACGGCAAGCTGTTACCCACTTGTGAGCTTTGAAATGTGCGACGACAACGGCATTTTGCTCGGCGTTAACAAACATAATAACTCGCTCGTTATCGTGGACTTGCTCAACAGTGCCGTCTACCATAACGCAAATTTGGCGATTCTCGGTTCCTCCGGTGCAGGCAAGACGTTTCTAATGCAACTCATGGCTCTGCGAATGCGTCGCAAACAGATTCAAGTTTATATCATCGCGCCGCTGAAGGGGCATGAGTTTTATCGCGCCAGTGCGGGTATCGGCGGCGAGTTTATACAGGTATCGCCGGCATCGAAGAATTGCATCAATGTGATGGAAATTCGCAAGATCGACAGCAGTGTCGCCGAGGCAATCGACGGCGCCGCGCGGGATAAATCCGAGCTCGCCGCAAAAATCCAGAAGTTGCACATCTTCTTCTCGCTACTCGTGCCCGATATGACGCACGAGGAACGGCAGTTGCTCGACGATGCGCTCGTTCGCACATATGCGGGTAAAGGTATCACGCACAACAACGACACGCTTGCAGACCCGAACGCCCCTTCTCAATATAAGGAGATGCCGATACTCGGCGACTTGTACGATGTTCTGTTGCAAAGCGCCGAAACGAAGCGCCTTGCGAATATCCTCAATCGTCTCGTCAACGGCTCAGCACGGAGTTTTAACCAGCCGACGAACGTGGATTTACACAATAAATACACCGTTTTAGACATTTCGGAACTGACGGGCGACCTGCTGACAGTAGGTATGTTCGTCGCTCTCGACTTCGTTTGGGATAAGGTGAAGGAGGACCGCACGAAAGAAAAGGCGGTTTTCATCGACGAAACGTGGCAACTCATGGGTGCGTCGAGCAATCGCCTCGCCGCGGAATATGTACTCGAAATTTTCAAGACAATACGCGGGTTCGGCGGCTCCGCAATCGCTGCAACGCAGGACATCAACGATTTTTTCGCGTTGGATGATGGTAAATACGGCAAGGGCATTATCAACAATGCCAAGACAAAAATCGTTCTCAATCTTGAGGAGGAGGAAGCGCAGCGTGTCGAGAGCGTGCTGAGGCTGACCGAAACTGAGATTATGAGTATAACGCACTTTTCACGCGGCAACGGGTTAATCAGCACTAACAATAACAATATCGCGGTGGAGTTTCGCGCTTCGGATTTGGAAAAGGAGCTTATAACAACCGACCGCTATGAATTGAACCGCATACTCCAATCACGTACGGAGAGCAAAACAGAGCAGGAGGATTAAATGGACGTAAATGAATTGCATAGCAAGGTGGACTTCGAGCATAGCCGCAAGGTTGCCGCGATAAGCGGAATACTCGCCGAGAAGTTAGGTTATTCGGAGGAGGAGCGCTCAATCATCGAGCAGGCGGCGCTTTATCATGACCTTGGCAAAGACGAGGTGCCTAAAGCCATTCTCAACAAGCCCGGCGCACTGACCGCTGCGGAGTTTGAGATTATCAAGTTGCACACAAGCGCAGGCCACAAACAACTCGCGGACGCGGCGCACATTTTAAGCATCGCCGCTATCGCCGCGCATGAGCATCACGAGAAAATCGACGGCAGCGGGTACATCGGTCTGTCGGGGCACAACATTCACCCGATTGCGCGGCTAATCTCCGTCGCCGACGTTTTCGACGCCCTGCTTGCCACGCGGGTCTATAAGCCGTCGTGGTCGGTTGCTACAATAACGGAGTATATGCAAGAACAATCGGGTAAGCAATTTGACCGTGAGATTGTTCACGCTTTGCTAAATAGCTTGGACTTAATATCGGAAATCTACGGCTTATAAGCATATAACGCGCACGTAATACGCATTGGGGTTAATGTCCTGTGCGTATGCGCGTCTAATACGCATTCATTACGCATTATTAGGAGGTAAACGAAAATTGAAAACACGCGATGAACTCTATTCTAAGGAAGCGACAGAGCTTCTTCGGATTATAACGACGTATAAAATTCTTACCTACGGACAGCTTATTAGGTTGTTTCCGGGGCGGGTACGTAAGGTGCAGGCTATACTGAAAGGCTTTGAGCATCAAGGGCGGTTGCTGTACAACCATGACACGGGAATTGTTCGTTCCTTTGATGTGCGTGATGAGGAGCCGGACTTGGGAATGCTTGATGCTTTTTGGGTGCTTCTCGACTTTATTGAGCGCGCCGAATACCATACAACGGGCGAGTTCCCGGTGAAAATTTCATTGTTCGCGGACTCTGAAATGTTCGAGATTGTCCGTGTAAATAGCGGACAAGAAGCGCTTGTGGCACACGTTCTGAATGCAGTTGAGGATCCGGCGCGGCGAATTATCATAGTGGATTTGCCGGCGCAGGTGCCGGCAATCGACATCACAAACACGGCGGGGTTCTGCACTGTTTCAAGCGACGGCGAGATTGACTACTACGCCAAAAGCTGAAGATGGAACGGCAGATTATTTCCAAGCGGATTAACGGAATCCTCGTTGAAATTTCGCGACTTTCCGGCGCATTGCGTGTGCTGGAGTCCGCAAATCCGTGTGAGCAAAGCACGGATTATGCGCAGTTATCCATTGATGCGGCTACTCTCGGTGAGCGTGTTACGTGTCGTTTGCGGCATATTATTTACGCGAACGCACTGGCTCCGAAGGCGGAGTATCTTCAACAAGCGGCTGATGCTCAAGGTATAAAAATCGAACAGCGCGACGGAATAATTGAGGTCACGCTGCCCGGATTACTGCCTAAGCGCAAGCGTCGAGCAAGCTCAGAATTTCTGCTTGACCCGCTGCTCTTCGCGATGATTGAATACGCAGAAACGCACGACATTCCGCGCTACCGCGACTGCGTGGTTTGCTTCTCGAACGTCTACTCACGGGAGCTGCCAACACGCCGAATCCGCGACTACGACAACCTTGAACAAAAACAGATTCTTGACGTTATTGCGGGGTTTGTAATGACAGACGACAGCGGCCGATTGTGCGACGTTTTCAACACTACTGAGCTTGGCGATGTGGACTGCACACGCATAACACTGATGCACAAGAACCGGTTCGTAGAATGGGTTCGGGAGCGCGCTGAAGCGCTCGAAGCGGCATCGAATTTGGATTAAAAGTCATGTGACTTTTTCGCCGATTTTTGGGGTCGGAGAAGGTCATATTTTTGTTTTGCGCGAAACCGTTGCAATCACACGGTTTTGCACAACGCTAAAAACGCGAAAATTACCGAGGTCACTTGCACCCTCGGTAAGATAACGAGGGGGAAAGCGACATAAGCGAGAAAAACTCATTACCGAAAAAGCAATCACAAGCATACGCAATTCTCGAACTTATAGCTGTTTTGGGCGAGGTTCCGTCAATCCAAATTAAGCGGTTGGCAGGTGGTGAGCGCTATAAAGAGTTGGTAATTATTGAGCTTCGAAAACGCAAATTCATATACACATTTTATCAAGAAAAGTTACGCGGATTAAGGCTCACGGGAAAGGCAAAGGACTTGCTCATTGAGGACGCCCCCGACCGCTTTTCATTCTTCTTAATCGGCAGCACCGACACCAATATTATTAAGAGCGAGTTCAAACGCCGCTTGCGGCTTCATCGGGTGGCGCAAGCCTTCATCACAATGTTGAACGCTGACATCGAGGTGTTTCGCGATGAAAAGCCGAACGTGTTCGCGCCGGTGGCGAATGCCGCCGAGATTGACTATCCCTCGTTTTATCTCTCTCGTGAAGTGAAGGAACTTGGCGAGCGAGCGACAGCGATTCGCGGATCACGCTCGGTAGGTATCCTACTGACGGCGAGCGCAGCGTTCGCCGTTTATAATATGGGCGAAGCCCTTATGAAATGGGATTACCGCGCGGAGATGCGCGTTAAGACGTTGATGACAACCTTGCTTTGCGCACGTTCGTTCTCCGGGTGATTCGCGAACTCGAAATGAGTGAGGCCCTCCGGAGGTTCCGTGCTCATCGTCGAACATCCGTTCTATGGCTTTATTATCCCACGTGTAATGCAAATCGTCAAGCGGACTATCGCTCGGAGGCCCAAACAGATAATGCAGAAACTCGTCGTCGAGTAGCAGGTGGTGGTATGGCGTAAATGTATCTCTGTTAAATAACCGCATGAATTCTGCAAAATAATGTGCGCGCACTTCTTCGCTGCTTTCACGCGAGCCAACATACGCGCGATATAACCCGCGCAGATCTTCTATAGTATCCAAAAGCATTCTCCTTCCTGATTTGAGTTGGAGAATACTTCGATGCGCTCAAAAAGCAAGTAAAAGGAACAAAATTTGAGAAATAATACCTCAAAACACTACTGTTTACAAAATGTTCACGGAAAACACCACAAAAAGCGTACAAAAAAGCCCCGCAAGGAATTATTGACAGGAGGATACATAAATGAGTGCAAAAGCATGTCCTATTGCCGCGTTCTTAAAAGCGACGCACGGTAATTGGCGCAATTCCATATACATTGAGTGCGGCGGTTGCCAATATGGGCGACAGGAGCTATGCGCGGGATTTCTTCTCGCGTTCGACGCAGAAGCGAAGCCTATAATCATCCGCGCCGAGCAAGCATTTAACACATTGGGTGAGATGCCGCAAATAGACGAATGCGCCGCGCTGCTCAGCAGAATCGGCTTCGAGCATTTATTCGTATCGTGGCTTGTGTGGATTGAGAGCTCGCCGCATGAATGTGTGTTGTGTAAGCTAAGCGAACCGATCTGTAAATTTCAATAGGTATGCTGATGTACTCCAATATATCGGAGGTGAACAATTTTGAAAAGAAAAATCGTAAAATGCCCTTATTGCGGCGCTCACGCGGCGTTTCGTCCTGCGTCGGTCGTCCACGGAAAACGGGCGCAGCCCGACGAAAAGCTGTGGGTCTGCTCGCGCTTTCCAAAGTGCGACGCTTACGTTGGCGTGCATCAGCATTCAAACGAGCCACTTGGAACTCTAGCTGATAAAGCTCTGCGCCGAAAGCGCATGGCGGCACATCGCGTTTTCAATCAGCTCACGCGCATCGGAATGAGCCGGAAGCAGTCATATAAATGGCTACAGGCAAAATTTGCACTTAATGAAGACCAGGCGCACATCGGGAAGTTCTCAATATATATGTGCGATGAGGTTATCGCGGTTTGCACCGAAGCGTTGCAAAACAACCGTAGAGCGGCGTGAGGTGTGTTATGAAAAACAACTTGACAAATTTTGCAATTGATGCGCTTGTTGAGCAGAATTTGGATTTGGTGCAGCGCGTGATTAGATTTGAGATTGCCGTCAACAGAAATATTGTCGGGCTCGAATATGATGACCTTTTTCAAGAGGGGTGTATTTGGCTACTGCACGCGGCACGGACTTTTGATAGTGCGCGTTCTCAGTTCGCTACATACGCACCCAAGGTTATTAAAAATGGGCTCATTTCGTATTGCCGCAGGAATGTAAATTATCAAACGGCGTTTATGCCGAGCATTGACGATGATACGAACGGTATTCAGCGACGGAGCGCGATCATTGATGACTTCGACAGTTGGATGTCACTGAGCGACACGCTCGACCTGCTTGAGTCTGCTAAGTGTAATTGCACTGACGGCGTTATTCGTGGCATTGAGGCTCTGGAGTTTCGTGTGCGAGGCATGACGAATAAAGAGATTGCACAGATGCTTAATGTGCCGCCTAATCATTTAAGTGTGTGGATCGACCGCGCAAAAAAGCAACTGCTTCGAGACAGGCGTTTTATGTCGGCGCTCGAGAGGAGAGTGGAGGATGATGCGGCATGAGCGGTCACAAAAAATTGATTCGCTCTATATCAAAACAACAACGGATATATTACCGCTATATAAGTGACAAACGAGGTCATCAAAATGAGTTTGAGTAACCTGCTGGAATGGACGTTTATGCGTAACTCTTCTCCGTAGAACGAGAAGAAAACAAAGCCACCTTTACGAAAAAGGTGGCTTTGTTATTTAATAGCGTGCGTGCCGGATACGGGTGTCCCACAATACAAGCCCGTAGTCGTACTCGACAATGCGCTCGATTGTTCCTTGCCGTTCAAGGTATCTCCGTACACGACCCACGCTCTTGTCGTCGTAACGTCCGCACGCGGCAGCGGCGTTTATCGCGAGCTCATTCGTCGGTTCCGGCGCATCAGTTTTATTCTCGTAATAGTATGAAAGCTCAGGGTAGTAACCTTCGACCCACAGGAGATTTGTCAGTGCGTAGAATCCGTCCCCCTCAAACCGAGACTGATGCTTTTCGTAAAACACGTCATAGGCAACGCGCTCGTAAAGCGAGTTACGCTTGCTGACGATGCTCGTGCTGTGACAATATGCCCTCGACATCCGCATCAGCTTTTCGAGGCAACCCTCGCCCGAGGACGCCGGTGTAACAGACGCGAAAACGAGGTCGAACGCACCTGCCAAGCCGGTAGCGTCAACGTCGAGTTTGTAAAAATCCTCGACCATAAATTCTGAGTTCGTCAACCCGCGAGCGTTAGCCTGTTCCGTTGCGAAATCCATGAACCGTTTTGAGTAATCAAGCCCGACTGCTCGTTTTACGTGCTTTGCAAATTCTAAAGTGAAAAGGCCGGCACCACAACCGACATCAATCACGGAATCCGTATCGCGCAACAACCCGCGTGAACGAAGGCTGTCGGTCGTGAACTTCACGCGTCTATCTGCACTTGCGTCCACGTCCTTGGATTGCTCGCCGATCCAGTCGTTCGCACGAATGTCCCATATACTTGATGAGTGCAAAACGGGCGATTTCGCGCGTTTGCGCCACAGTGCTCTGTAGTAGTCTAATAATGATTCCATTGAGATCTCCGAGGCCCAGTATTTTTACAGAAAGTAAGCGCAGGCTATTCAACACCGCGCTCATATAGTATAAGCTGTCGAACGCGTGCTGTCAAGGTTTGGCAGCGCTTACATTCATCTATTTCTATTTGTTGAGGGACGCGATTAGTTCTGATGACCGGCAACTGTTTCGACCGCCCATAATGGCAAATTCAAGAGCCAATCCTCGCGCTTGTAGTCTGTCATAGCCGTTCGGATTGCCGACGACGGATTATGCTTCTCGCAAAACATTTTTAGGCTCTTAGCCTTTAGATTCGTTTCGGCTTTGACCTCTACAGGAATCGTCTCGCGCCCGGTATCAATCAAGAAATCTACCTCTGCATTACCACGTTCGTTAGTCCAGTAATATGTGTCTATATCATCAAGCGTCTTGAATTGTTGCAACACATATTGCTCCGTCAAAGCACCCTTAAACTCCTTGAATAGCGCGTTGCCGTCGAGAAGAACAGACTGATTCAATCGCGTCATGCAACCGAGCAGACCAACATCTACTAGAAAGAGCTTAAAGGCTTTTGGATCCGCATAGGCTTTTAGCGGCAAATTCGGCGCGGTAGCCCGATGCACTTTATGTACAAGTCCGCAGTCCGAAAGCCACATTAACGCCATCTCGTAATCTTTCGCTCGTGCGCCCTCTTTTATAATACCGTAGATGAATTTCCTGTTTTCCTTTGTCAACTGCGCAGGTATGCTGTTCCATAACATACGAATGCGTGGCACAATCTCGTTCGGCGCGTGTTTTGAGAAATCCTGCTCATAGGCGGCGAGTATACGATTCTGTATCTCACGCACTTCATTAAAATCCCGATTCTCGGCAAAGCTCTGCACCACCTTCGGCATACCACCGACGAAGAAGTACTGCTTTAATAAATCAATATACTCCTGCTTGAACGTGGTCGCCATCTCAAAATCGCCATTTTCAAGAAGCTCTACAAACTGTTCCTTGCCCATTGCTCGAATGAACTCTGAAAACGACAACGGGTATAAGTCCATAAAGTCAACCTTGCCGACAGGAAACGAGGTGCCTTGATGCAGAGCAACGCCCAAGAGCGAACCCGCGCAAACTATCTGGTACTGCGGCGCAGTTTCGTTGAAGTATTTCAGCGATGCGAGCGCTTTAGGAGCTTCTTGAATTTCATCGAAAATAATCAACGTGGTTTCTGCATCAATTTTATGTCCGACGTATAATTCAAGTCCTGTCACGATACGCTCAATTCGCATATCTGATGAAAACAGCGCCCTCATCTGCTGATTGTTGTCAAAGTTTACATAGACCGTGTTTTGAAATGCCGCTTTGCCAAACTCACGCATAAGCCACGTTTTACCAACTTGACGCGCCCCGCGAATTATCATAGGTTTCTTGTTTTGTTTACGCTGCCATTTGTATAGCTGCTCAATAGCGTTACGATACATTTTGCATCACCTCACGAGGATTATAACACAACCAAACACTTTTTACAACGATAATTGTGCGAATGCGAACACTTTTTGCGACGATAATCGTGTAAGCTAGGAGAATTGCCTATAGCCGTTATCGGCAATAATTTAAGAAAACGCTTCGTGCAGGAATTGATTTATTGCCGATAATGCGTTATAATTAAAGATATCAAAGATTCGGAGGACACATAATGCATTATCTCACACAAGGCGAAAGGGTATTTGATAACCTTCTCGATGGAATTGGCGTGGTTGTTGAAGATGATGAAACAGCATTATATATACGATACGATAAGTCGGAAATACTCCCCGCAAACATAGGAGAGCTATGGGAGGCTGATTCAATGCACGTTATTTCAACCAATGCAATCGGAGAAGTCATGGCTCTTCCGAGAGAGGTGTTGATGCAGTTAGCGACTGAGTACGAATGTGGCGCGTTGTATAAGTTTGCTGCGAACAGGGACGCGCAATAAAGCGGGGAGCGATGAAATGTCGCTCCCCGTTTTTCGATAGCTGATTATACTGTTTTACGCAGCAGTCCATGTTTGCATTTGGTAATAGCAGGTTCGGGACCTTAGGATCTACGTGCTTGCCACATACATGGTTTATCTTAGTCCCTTGGCACTATGCCACTCCCGACCGCCAGGCGTCCGAACACGTCGATGCAGCTACGGCAACACAACAGGTCGATTATCAACTCGCACTGCTCCGCGTCATATGTATCCATCAGCCCGTTGCTGTCGAGCGTGATGCCGTATGTGCTCAGAAACTCCGAGCGATGCTCAATCGACAGCTTGGCAATGTGGTCGAGAATGTCCTTGTCGAAGTCAGCGAATTTGCGGGCATTCTTGAACACCATCGCGGACTTTTCAAGCTGTTCCCAGTCGCTCACGATTTCCGCCTTAGCTATTGTATCCATGCGTCGCGCCGCAAGCGCAATATTGCGATTCTCAAGCTCGAAATCCTTTTCGATGTTCGAGGAGATGAAGTAGCACCCGCCGCCGATCAGTAGAAAATCCGTTGTCGGCATGAACTTCAGCACCGGCTTGTCAGCCGCGACAATCTCCGCGCCTTCGGTGGTGCAGATGCGCGCTTTCGCGGCGGCGACGAACGGGTTTTGGCGGCGCATGAACAACACCTCGTCCGTAATGTCGCCCTCGTCATCGTGGCGGCAACCGTAGCATGCGTAGCCTGCGCTTTTCGGTACGACACCGCTTACAAAATCCTCCGGCGCGTGCTCGTCCGCACTGCGAATGTCTGCGAGAATGCAGGCAAGCTGTTCGCGAATGAGGTTGTCTGTCTTAGGCAACGCGCCGATGAACTCCTTCTCCAAAAACGGAGAATAGTCCGTGACAGTGTGGTCGGAGAGCGTCTTTTCGAGTATGTTGGTTGTGAGTGTATCGACCCACGAAGCCGCACCGCGCAGCTTGCAGGCATTCCAAACAAGCTCCACGCCATCGCGGGATTTGCGCGACGCATAGAGCGCGAATTTCCATTCCATAGCCGAGGTGTCGAGCGCACGAAGCGCAGTAACGAGAGTTGGTGTATCCAAGGTGTTGTCCTCCGTAATTTATGTTATCGGGTGTCTCCAAAGCCCGCGTATGCCGTGAAATATACGATATCCGGGGGGAACGAATACCCTCGCCCTGCGGATTCGCAGAGTTTGCGAAGTTGATGCCTTACGCTGACAATGAGCACATACGGCGGATTGCGAGAGTATATTCGTAGTAACGCTTGTATTCTCACTTTCGAGATATTCAGATATTATACCATGCATTAACGATGCGTCAAGGTGTAGTGCGCGTATAGAGAGTATCTATGTGCGTTTATAGTATTTTACAAATACTGTAAATATTTCTTTGAAAAGTGAGGATTTTGTGCTATACTTACGAAAAACGAACAAACAACGGATAATAAGTAATTATCTGCTGTTGGGGAGGTGCGAAGGATGGACTTTTATGAAAACGAACTTGTCAGCCTCTATTTATCGGAATTGAACGAGATTGATGATGCAAGCTCAGAGTTACAAAATGTAAAGCTTTTTGTGCATCCATTGCTCGGAAAGGTATTAGTTATTAATGGCGAAATTCAGCATATTGAAAACTATCAGTGCCCGTATCACGAGCTTCTTGTGCATCTTCCGGCAGCTTTTATCAGAGAACCGCGGAAAGTGTTAATAATCGGCGGTGGTTCATTGTTCGCGGCATACGAAGCTCTAAAGTACCCGTGTATAGAACATGTCGATTTATGCGATTATGATTCTAATGTGCTTTCGCTAATGACGAAACACTATGATCACGCTCAAAAGGTAATGGGTGATTTAAGGTTTCATTTCATCAACGAAGATGCACGGCATTATATTGCAAATTCTGATAATCGTTATGACATTGTTATTAACGATTGTTTCAACATTCTTGCAGAAAGCGAGAAATCAGCGACTTCAATGTTTACCACGCTTTCGGATTTGTTGTTTGACGATGGTATCTGCTGCGATGTAATTTACAGGCACATTTTCGACAAATATACAGTTAAAAACTCTATCGTTGAAATACGAAAATCAAGCAATTTGCGTCTCGCCCCAGTGACTATCCCGGAATATCCTGGGATACTCCATATTCAAGTTTTATGGGGTAAAAATACGGATTTAGGCTCAGACATAATAGAACTCAAAAACCTTTATCAACTTAGTGTGGCTAATGATGTTATGCCATTTGAGTTTTATAATCCTACATACCTGAGCTACTATTTTTACCTTCCGCCATATATAAAAAATAAAATTATGTAATGAACTGTTTAGTAAATGACAAGTCAACGCTGGGCGAAGTAACAGAATCATAGAACACCCTAACACTATCCCAATGTGGAGAGCTAGTTATATTCTTGAGGCAACTATGTATCTCTTTAGGATTGCTAAAGTATCCATATTGCACTAGATACGGGGCTGTTGAATCGTTTGTCGCCGCCCAAGGCGAACCTAGTAAAGAGCATATGCGGTCCGCTTCGGAATTATATAGTTGAATAGAGCTGATTTTCACGTAGGGTATTTCCTTATAAGAGTCCATATCAAGTGGTATACCCGCTTTCAAGAACATACCTTGGGCAATAAATCCATGCTGGGCCGGACAATTTGATAGTGTTCCCTTCACCCTAACTCGTGCGCCAAAAAATTTCCCATTAAAAAAATCCGGTAGCTTTTTTAACAATAATGATGTCGGTACAACTCCGAGGAAACCTTCGCCGATGTACCCATACCTATTGTACAATCCGACCAATGTTTCTCCATTTATCGCTCCAGTGCGAAGTGCGTCATCGGAACCCGCATAGAATTCCAGATTACTGAATTCTTGAGCTGAGATTTCTCCTTCAAATGAATACAGTTTGTTCCATCGCTCTGCGTTCGTATACGGATCTCTTGGAAATAGTTGAACATAAGGGGAAATCAAACCATCAAAACATATAGAATCTCCAACGTTCACATTTTTACAGTGAATACCTCTCTGCCAAAGATCGAAGGCACCGTCATAACTGTTCTCTTTATAAAACCGACCTTTAATTTTGTCAAATGTGTATCCTGCAATTGCACCAATGAATGTCTGCGCAGCTGCTTCTAGGAGCGGCCGGGCAATAATACTTTCTATCATATCCTTCGCACCTCCCCAACAGCAGATAATTACTTATTATCCGTTGTTTGTTCGTTTTTCGTAAGTATAGCACAAAATCCTCACTTTTCAAAGAAATATTTACAG
>JGI994J12354_10001181_pt1 | contig 26513 bp, 24 predicted proteins | sample IntmicLarv3ML3BL_FD_12354 | JGI IMG/M metagenome (IMG submission 12354)
CTGGTGGGCGTGGTGCGCACCATTCCGCTGCTACGAGGCGGCGAGACCGGCTGGGGCCCCCGCCGGACTTTGCTCACCATAGCAAATAAACTGCTGTCTGTTTACATCACTGTTTTCCGCGGCACGCCCATGATGGTGCAGGCCATGCTGATTTATTACGCTCTGCCTGAGCTTAACCGTGCCTTCACCATGGATCCGCTGCCCGCCTCGGTCTTCATCATCACCCTCAATACTGGTGCCTACATGGCAGAAATCGTCCGGGGTGGCATTCAATCCATCGATAAAGGGCAGTGGGAAGCGGCGCAGGCCATCGGCATGACCCATTGGAAAACCATGACTAACATCATCCTCCCCCAGACCATTCGCAACATCATCCCCGCCACTGGCAACGAGTTTATCGTCAACCTCAAGGACAGCTCTGTCCTCAACGTTATCCAGATGAATGAGCTGTTCTTTTCCGCCCGCATTGCCTATGCAAACTACTATCGGTATTTGCAGCCCTTCCTTATCTGCGCTGCCATCTACCTGATTTTAACCACCGTATTTACCTTCCTGCTTCAGCGGGTAGAGAAAAAACTTAACGGTAGCGAGGGTTACACTCTGGTTGGCAGCCCGGAAACCGCCCTGCCCAAGACCAATGCTTAGGAGGTTTTTACTATGACAGTGATTGAAACAAAAAATCTCCATAAGGCCTTTGGAGAAAATCCGGTGCTCAAGGGTGTGGATTTGAGCGTGGAGCAGGGCGAGGTTGTGAGTATCATTGGCTCCTCCGGCTCAGGCAAATCCACCTTCCTGCGCTGCATCAACCTGCTGGAATGGCCAAGCTCTGGGCAAGTGCTCTACAAGGGTGAGGACGTGCTGCAAAAGGGTTATAACATCAATGATTATCGCAAAAAGGTGGGCATGGTATTTCAGCAATTCCACCTGTTTGCCAACATGACTGTGCTGCAAAACTGCATGGTGGGACAAACTAAAGTGCTGGGCAAGGATGAAACCCCCGCCAAAGAGAGCGCCCTGCGCCATTTGGAAACCGTCGGCCTGTCCCAGCACATAAACGCCATGCCTCGCCACCTCTCCGGCGGCATGCAGCAGCGGGTCGCCATCGCCCGTGCGCTCTGCATGGAGCCCGACGCATTGCTCTTTGACGAGCCCACCAGCGCCCTCGATCCAGAAATGGTGGGCGACGTGCTGCAAGTCATCTCCTCCCTCGCCCACACGGGTCTAACCATGATTGTGGTCACCCATGAAATGGCCTTCGCACGAGATGTGTCTGACCGGGTGGTGTTCATGCACAACGGCGTGATTGCCGAGCAAGGCAAGCCGGAAGAAGTTTTGAAAAATCCTCAATCCGAGCGTCTGCAAGAGTTTTTAGCTCGCTTCCTCAATGTGTAAAATAAAAATAAAGACGAGTCTGGAAATCAGGTGATTTCTAGGCTCGTCTTTATTTTACTCAATGACCATCAGCAGTTCGCCGGCTTTGATTTGTGCACCCTCGCTGGTGAGGATTTCCTCTACCACACCGGCTTCATTGGCCACAATGCTGGTTTCCATCTTCATGGCCTCTACCACCATGAGCACCTGATTTTTCTCCACTTTGTCGCCTTTTTTTACCTCTACCTTGCTCACCATGCCGGGGATAGGGCTTGCCACCTGTCTGGCATCCTCTGTATCGGCCATGACGGTTTTCACCGCCACATCCTGCACGCTTCGGTCAGGTACAGCGACCTCACGACGGATGCCGTTGAGCTGGAACATCACTGTGCGGGTACCGTCTGGATTCAGGTCGCCCTTGCCCAGATACTTGATTACCAGCTTTTTGCCGTCCTCAATATCCACCCGGTTTGTCTCGCTCTCCATGAGCCCGTGGAAGAACGCATGGCTGCTAAGCTGGGTGATGTAGCCGAACTCTTTGCGGGTGCGCAGGAAGTCCTCCACCACCTTGGGATAGAAACACCAGCTAAGCACCGTGCGCCAGTCCGGGTCTTTGACAAACTGCTCCAGATGAGCTTCGGCGGCCTTGAAATCCACCTCAGGCAGCAACTCACCGGGGCGACAAGTAATGGGCTCTTCACCCTTAAGCACAATTTTTTGCAGCTCTTGTGGGAAGCCCCAGTGAGGCTGCCCCATCATGCCCTTGAAGTAAGACACAACCGAATCAGGAAAAGTGAGCCGCTCGCCTTTCTCCACGATATTCTCTGGCGTCAAATCGTTTTGCACCATGAAAATAGCCAAATCGCCTACCATTTTTGAGCTGGGCGTTACCTTAACAATGCCGCCCAGCATATCGTTGACCTCCTTGTACATATCCTTCACGTCAGTGAAGCGATGGCCAAGACCCAAGCTCTCTACCTGCGGGCCCAGGTTTGTGTACTGACCACCGGGAATCTCGTACTTGTAAATGTCCGTGGCCGGATATTGGAGTCCTCCCTCGAAGGAGTCATACCGCTTGCGGATATCGCTCCAGTAATCCGTGAGTTCCTGCAAACGGTCCATATCGAGTCCTGTATCCCGCTCGGTGCCCTGCATCGCTGCAACTAAGCTGTTCATACTGGGCTGACTGGTAAAGCCGGACATACTGGAAACCGCTACGTCAACAATATCCACCCCCGCTTCAGCCGCCATCAGGTAGGTGGCAATCTGGTTGCCGGTGGTGTCATGGGTGTGCAGGTGAATGGGTAGGGACACCTCGTCCTTGAGCGCCTTCACCAGCTTCACCGCCGCATAGGGCTTGAGCAAACCGCTCATGTCCTTAATGCAAAGAATATGAGCCCCCATCCGCTCCAGCTCTTTCGCCATGTTCACGTAGTATTTTAGCGTCCATTTGTCCTCCCTCGGGTCAGACACATCGCCGGTGTAACAGATGGAGGCCTCAGCCAATTTGCCGCAGCGTACTACCTCCTCTAGCGCAGGCTGGATGCTGGGCAGCCAGTTCAAGGCATCGAAGATGCGGAATACGTCAACACCGCCCTTTGCTGCCTCCCGGATGAATTCTTTAATAAGATTGTCGGCGTAGTTGGTGTAGCCCACTGCGTTGGCGCCTCGCAAAAGCATCTGGAAGGGCACGTTGGGGATGCGCTGGCGCAGGGTGTCCAGCCGCTCCCACGGGCACTCTTTCAGAAAGCGGTAAGCCACGTCAAAGGTTGCACCGCCCCAGCATTCCAGCGAGAAGGCATCCGCCAAAATTTCCGCCGTTCCCTCGGCGGCCAGAGCCATGTCCTGGGTGCGCATGCGGGTGGCAAGCAAGCTCTGGTGGGCATCTCGGAACGTGGTGTCGGTAATCAGCAGTTTCTTCTCTGCCTTCACCCAGTCCCGCACTGCCTCCGGCCCTTTTTCATCTAGCAGCTGTTTAAGTCCTGCAGGTGGCGTTTCCAGCTGCGGCTGCGGATAGCGGGGAGAGACGTACTTTCGGTCGCCGGCTTTCGGGTCGTTGACCATAATATCGGCGATGTAATTGAGCATTTTTGTAGCCCGATCCTGGCTATCCGGAATTTCAAAGAGCTCAGGGGTCTCGTCGATAAACTTGGTGTGGCAGCCTCCCGCCAGAAAACGGGGATGCTGCAAAATATTACCAATGAAGCCCATGTTGGTCTTCACACCTCGAATGCGGGTCTCCGCCAGCGTGCGCAGCGCCTTGCTCGAGGCACCCTCAAAGGTATTGTCATGAGTGGTTATCTTCACCAGCAAGCTATCATAATAGGGAGAAATTTTCGCTCCTGCGTAAGTATTTCCGCCATCAAGGCGCACGCCAAAACCGCCGCCATTGCGGTAAGCCGCAATGGTTCCCGTGTCCGGCGCAAAGTTATTTTGCGGATCCTCGGTGGTGATGCGGCACTGAATGGAGTAGCCCCGGGGCACCACGTCGGCCTGACTTCTGATGCCGATATCGGGCATGCTAAGCGGCAGACCCTGCGCAATCAAAATCTGGCTGCGCACAATATCCACGCCGGTGACCATTTCCGTTACTGTGTGCTCCACCTGAATGCGAGGGTTCATTTCAATAAAGAAATGCTCGCCCTTCTTGTCCACCAAAAATTCCACAGTTCCGGCGTTGACATAGCCTACTTGCTCTGCGATTTTCACCGCATCGGCACAGATGGCCTCTCGCTTCTCTTCAGACAGGCTGAAAGCGGGAGTAAACTCCACCACCTTTTGATAGCGCCGCTGCAAAGAGCAGTCTCGCTCGTAAAGATGAACGATATTGCCCATTTCATCCGCCAAAATTTGAACCTCAATGTGCTTGGGCTCTTCTAGATAACGCTCGATGAAAATATCGCCATTTTTGAACGCTTTGAGTGCCTCACTATGTACCAGCGGGTAAGCTGCCGCAACCTCCTCTGCGTTGTCGCAACGGCGCATGCCCCGCCCGCCGCCGCCGGCGGCGGCCTTCAAAATCACCGGATAGCCATAACTGTTCGCCCGAAGCACCGCATCTTCTGCGTCCTTGAGGGGCTCGTCGCTGCCTGGAATCGTGGGCACACCCACTGCAATTGCAATCTCCTTGGCACTAAGTTTGTCGCCCATAGCCGCTATCACATGGCTGGGCGGCCCGATAAACTTGATGCCGTTTTCCTCACAGGCACGGGCAAACTCTGCGTTTTCAGACAGGAAGCCGTAGCCCGGGTGAATGGCGTCTGCGCCGCACTTTTTGGCTGTTTCAATTATCACGTTGATGTCCAGGTAAGCCCCCAGAGGCGAAAGATTTTCACCAATCAAGTAGCTCTCGTCAGCCTTGATTCGAAAGAGGCTGTTCTCGTCCTCCTTGGAATAAACCGCCACAGTAGACAGTCTCAAATCCGAGCAGGCCCGAAAAATACGCACGGCAATCTCACTGCGGTTGGCCACCAGCACCTTAGCAAATGGTTTCCTCTTTTGTGTTTCTTGCATGAATGTTTCTCCCTTCCATCGCCTGCATTCCAGCTGCAAGCAGTAAAAGCAGTCTTTGCATATATTTATTGATTGTATAGTACTTTTCTTAATTTTGCAATACTTAAATTTAAATCTTGCATTTTTCTTTTCTGTCAGATACAAAAACCTCTGTCACAGGCTTCTGCAACAGAGGTTTACCTTCTCATTTTAGGTTCTGGCTTTGGGCTTAAAGAGCACCGCTGCCAGAAAGGAAAAGCAAATCGCAGCAGCAAGCCCTCCCGCAGCCGCAGCCGTCCCGCCGGTGAAGGCTCCCAGCAGACCGTCCTTGTCCACCGCCTCCTTCACGCCATGCGCAAGCAGGTTTCCAAACCCCAAAAGAGGCACTGTTGCCCCTGCGCCGGCAAAATCTACCAGCTTGGGATAGAGTCCCACAGCCCCTAAAATCACACCGCTCACCACATACAACACCAAGATTCGCGCCGGAGTCAGCGCCGTCTTGTCCACCAAAATCTGTCCAACCAAGCACAGCAGTCCGCCAACCAAAAACGCACGTAAAATCATGATTCCTCCACTCCTTCCAAACAAATCACATGGCACACACCGGGAATGCTCTCCTTTTGCTGAGCAGATACCGGTGAAAGCAGAGCTCCGGTGGCGCAAAACAGCAGCTTTTTGTACTCACCTGTCGCAAGCTTAGGCAAAAGTTCTGCAGTCAACACCGCCGCACTGCACCCCGCACCCGAACCGCCTGCATGCACGTCCTGCTCCTCCTTGTCGAACAGCAGCATGCCGCAGTCGGTGCAATTGGTCGTATCGAAACCGTCTTTTTCCAGGAACTCTCGCAAGATTTTTCCTCCCAGATGCCCCAAATCCCCGGTGACAATCAGGTCAAAATCTGACGGTTTGGTCTCCGTGTCCCGAAAATAGGCACTCAGACTATCATAGGCAGCGGGAGCCATCGCCGCACCCATATTGGTCTGGTCGGTAATGCCCCAGTCTACGATTTTCCCAAAGGTAACTTGCTTGATTTTCGGTCCTTGGCCTTCTGCAGCCAAAACCACCGCACCCGCTGCTGTGGCGGTCCACTGAGCCGTGGGCGAGCGCTGTCCGCCGTAGGGCAGAGGCATACGGTACTGCCGCTCCGCCGAGCAGAAGTGAGAGCTGGTCACCGTCGCTACGCAATCCGCATACCCTCCGTCCAGCAGCACCGCCGCAAGGCCCAGCCCCTGGCTCATCGTAGCGCAGGCTGTATAAATGCCTAAAAAGGGCACATTACTGTCTCTTGCGGCGAAGGAGGAGCTGATGCACTGGTTGAGCAGGTCACCGGCCAGCAGGCAGTCAAGCTCATCCACTTGCTTGCCCGACCGATGCAGTGCATGGTGCAGCGCCCTGCGCTGCATGTAAATCTCCGCCTGCTCCCAGGTTTCCTTGCTAAAATACGGGTCTGCATCTGTTTCGTCAAAGCACTCCCCCAGTGGCCCCTGCTGTTCTTTCAATCCAGCCAGATTCCCCCAGCCGATGATGGCCGGTGGAGTTGCGCAGCCAACGGTTTGACTTCCGATTCTGTTTTTTGCCATATAATCCTCCCTGAAAAGAGAGTCACGGTTCCGCATCTCTCCGCCACAATTCTTTGGTCATAGTGTGCGCAACAAGGCGGAAATCATGCATGTATGTAGAGAGAAAATCCCTCCTCCACTCGAAAGTAGAAGAGGGATTTTTTATTCTTCTTATGAACTCAACTCAATCTCTGCCAGTTCCACAGCCTTGCGCACCAAGCCATCGCAGAGGGATTTTTTGTCCATGCCTTTTGCTTCGCAACTGCCCACCAGTGTGGCGCAAACAAAGGTTTCACCAAAAGGCTCATTCATCTTCTCCAGAAATGCAACGATTTCCTCTTGACTTTTCCCCTGCTTGCCCAGCACCATCAATGCGCCCACCACAGCACCGCAGGTGCCTCCGTGACGCAAACCGCCTCCGCAGTGAGCGGTGAGGGCAAACAGCTGCTCCTCGTCCATATCCACCATATCCGCAAAAGCCAGCAGCACCGCTTGTGCGCAGTTATAGTGGCGCTCGGGATTGTCTCGCATTTGTTGCGCCCGTTCAATTCGTGTCATTTCATCACTTCCATTTTATAATTCCAGAGCTACTGCTCCTTTACGTAAGCCTCAATGGTATCATCTCCGCCGTTTCCATCCAGTCAGCGCCGACCCGGCAGCCAATGACCAAAATCTCTACCCCCGCTGCCTGAGCCGCCCGCAGAGCCGCACCGAAGGCCGGGTGAGTCTCCTCATTGGGGGAAAACCAGTCAATTCCCTCCATTTTCACCACAAATGCCACCGCCGCACGGTACCCCTGTTCCCTACAGGAAATCAGCTCGTAGAGATGCTTCACGCCCCGCTCGGTGGGCGCATCAGGGAAAAAGCCGTGGCCGTCCTGCTCCAGCGTCACGCCTTTGACTTCTACGAAAATTCGCTCGCTCTCGCTCTCCAAATAATAATCAAAGCGGGAGGCTCCAAAGGTTTTCTCCGGCTGTATTAGGGTGAGCTTGCCGAAATAGTCCTTTTTCCTCAGCCACTCGCCGAAGAGCACATTGGGCGCAGAGGAGTCGATGTTAATGATGCGCTCCCCCTTCTCTGCCGCAATGAGCGTGTAAGGCGTGCGCCGATTGGGATTGGTGCTCTTCTGCACATAAACTGCTGTGCCGGGCAACAGCAACTCATGCATCCGCCCGGTATTCTTCACATGGCAAACCACCGTCTCCCCGCCCAACAGCACTTCGGCCACAAAGCGATTGGGGCGACAGAGGAATACCGCCTGCTCAATATCCGCATATCTCATCCGCAGGGATCCGGGTCATTTTTGATGGGAGCCAGATATTCATAGTAGGGCATGAGCCAGCAGAAGGCCTCTGCAAGCTCTGCCACAAATTCAGGGCGGAAAATCCGCTTGTCATTGGGATGCTTTTGCACAATAGAAAAGCCCCGGCTGTTGTACCAGTCAAAAAGCAACGGCTCAACCTCTGCCTTTTTCGGCTTTTTAAATGCATTACTCTCCAGCTTGAAGTCACTCTGTCCGGCAAGCTTTTTTGCCAACGGCAAAAACTTTTTCGGCTGTGTGTCCAGCCGCTTGCGGAATTTCTCCATGGTCACTGCCTTAGGCGCATAGTAGCCCAGCCCGTAAGAATACTCCGACGGCCCAATCTCAAACCAGAATACCGGATCACCCTGCCAATTCTCGCTGGGCCTTTCCAGCGAAAGCCACAGGTGATCCTTATAAGGGTCTCTCCCATGCAGCCGTCGGGCATCCCGGTAGATACGGGTGATTTTCAGCCGCAAGCCGTAGTCGGGATACTGAGCCGTAACGAGGGAAAACACGTCTGCGCCAAGCGCCTTCAAAGGCTTTTGAACATGGTCGATGTATTCCTGTTTGTGAGCCTCAAACCACTCCCGGTTGTTGTTGAGGCGAATGCCCCACATAAAATCAATGCTCTGCTCGGAAAATCCGCTAAACATGCTCGCTCTCTCCCCCTTGTTCTGCTTCGCTCTTGGCAGCACGGTCACTCTTTTCCCAATTATACTCTTTCTCGCTTTTTTCGTCAATGGTCTTGACAAGCGGCATTTTTTTTGGTTTAATAATTGGAAGATAAGGGGTGATACTATGCGAGCTTTGTTCAAAGGCGCACAGGTTTATCGAGACAATCAATTTCATTTGACCGACGTCATAGTGCACGACGGTATTATTATTTCTATTTCTCCGGATTTGCCGACTGACTCGGTGGATTCGGTATTTTTTTTGGATGGGTGCTATTTAGCACCCTCTTTTTGTGACCTGCACGTCCACCTGCGAGAGCCAGGCTTTGGTTACAAAGAGACAATCGCTGACGGCACAAAAGCGGCGGCGGCAGGCGGCTTCACCACCGTCTGCGCTATGCCGAACCTTAACCCTGTCCCCGATTGTCTCGAGCACTTAGAGCAGGAGCTGAAGATTATCCGGCAGGACGCCTGCATTGAGGTGCTGCCCTATGCCGCTATCACGCTAGGCCGCAGAGGCGGCGGCGCACCGGTGGACTTCGCTGCGCTTGCCCCCCGTGTCTGCGCTTTTTCTGATGACGGCACCGGCGTGCAGCAGCGTGCAGACATGCTCGCCGCCATGCGACTTGCCAGGGCGCACAGCGCCATCATCACTGCTCACTGCGAAGACGAGAGCCTCATCCCAGCAGGCGGCTGTGCTCACGACGGACTGCTTGTGGAAAAATATGGTCTCATCGGCATCCCCGCCGAGAGCGAATGGAAACAGATTGCCAGGGACATTGAACTCGTCCGTCAAACCGGCGTGCAATACCACGTGTGCCATCTTTCCGCCAGAGAGAGCGTAGAGCTCATCCGCAAGGCAAAGGCAGAGGGATTGCCTGTCAGCTGTGAGGTCACACCTCACAATCTAACCCTCACTGATGCCGACCTGCTGGACGAAGGTCGCTTTAAAATGAACCCGCCCATCCGCAGCGCAGAGCATCGTCAGGCGCTTTTGGAAGGTTTTCTTGACGGCACCATCGATGTGATGGCAACCGACCATGCGCCTCACGCACCAGAGGAAAAGGCCAAGGGACTCGTCGGCTCAACTATGGGCGTGGTGGGACTGGAAACTGCGTTTTCAGTGTTGTACACTCACCTTGTCAAAACCGGACTCATGCGCTTTGAAGCGCTCGTGGACAAACTCAGCGCCGCCCCCCGCAAGCTCTTCGGCCTTGCGCCGGTGAGCATCGAAGTCGGCCAGGCCTTTAACGCCGTCGCACTGAATTTAGATAAGACGTACACGGTTGACCCGGAAACTTTTCTCACCAAGGGGCGAGCCACCCCCTTCGATGGCATCACTCTACAGGGGCAGGTGCAAGCCACATGGCACAAAGGCAGTCTAGTCTATAAAAGGGAGGATTGAATCACATGAGGGCACAAATAACCGACAATCGTCCGGTGGCCGAGGGTGTGTGGCGCATGGATTTTTCCGGCAACACCGCAAGCTTCACCCCCGGTAGTTTTTTGAATCTCACCGTTCCCGGCTTCTATCTGCGCCGCCCCTTTGCCATCGCAGACTACAGCAGCGATAGCTTCTCTATCTATTATAAGGTGGTCGGCGGCGGCACTGATGCCATGACCGGCTTCGCCGTCGGCTCCGAGGCAGACGTTCTTGCCCCGTTGGGCAAAGGCTTTACGGAAAACACCTGCGCTGCTCCCCTGCTCATCGGCGGCGGTGCAGGGGTTGCGCCCCTTTACCCGCTGGCCAGGGCTCTGCGCAAATCCGGCAAGCCTGTCACCGTAGCACTGGGCTTCGCCGCTGCGGGGGACGCCTACCTCACTGATGAATTCGCCGACCTCGGCTGTGCGGTTCTGCTGACCAGCGTAGATGGCAGCCTCGGTGCCAAAGGCTTCGTCACCCAACTGTTGGGCAGTGTAGCCGCCGACTACTTCTATGCCTGTGGCCCCACGCCCATGCTTCAGGCGGTCTGCGATGCCCTCACCATCCCCGGCGAAGTGAGCCTCGAGGAACGGATGGCCTGCGGCTTCGGAGCTTGCGTGGGCTGCGCTGTGAAAACCACTGCCGGCATGAAGCGTGTCTGCAAAGACGGTCCCGTATTTTCTAAAGAGGAGGTGCTGTGGGTATGAATCGTCTTGCTGTAAATCTCGCCGGTCTGGAGCTGAAAAACCCCATCATCCCCGCCTCGGGCACCTTCGGTTTTGGCGAGCCCTTCCTCGATTACTATGACCTGAATATCCTTGGTTCCTTCTCCACCAAGGGCACTACTTCGGAGCTGCGTGACGGCAATCCCACCCCACGCATCGCTGAATGTCGAGAGGGTCTGCTCAATTCTGTCGGTCTGCAAAATCCGGGCATCGACGAGGTGGTTAACATAACACTACCAAAAGTGGCCTCCTATTTTCACGCCCCTGTGGTGCAAAATGTCAGTGGCTTTTCTGTGGATGAGTTCGTCACCTGCTGTCAAAAGCTTGACAGCGTGCCCAATGTAGGCATCATCGAGGTGAACATCAGCTGTCCCAATGTCCACGGCGGCGGCATGGCCTTCGGCACCTCGGCCGAGGCAGCGGCAGAGGTCACCCGAGCCTGCAAGGCCGTGACCAGCAAGCCGATTTTCGTCAAGCTTTCCCCCAACGTTACCGACATCGCCAGCATCGCTGCGGCCTGCGAGGCAGCGGGGGCTGACGGCCTGTCGCTAATTAACACTCTGCTGGGCATGCGCATCAACATCACCCGCCGCAAGCCTGTATTAGCTAACACCATGGGCGGCTTCTCCGGCCCCGCCGTCTTCCCTGTGGCACTGCGGATGGTCTATCAGGTGGCGCAGGCGGTGAACATCCCCATTATGGGTCTGGGCGGCGTAGAAACGGCAGAGGATGTCATTGAAATGATGATGGCCGGTGCCACTGCTGTTCAGGTGGGCAGTGCAAATCTGCGCAATCCCTTAGTCTGCAAAGAAATCATCGAAGCACTACCGCCATGCATGGATTCTCTCGGCATCAAAACCCTATCCGAAATCATCGGTTGTATATAAAACAGAAAGGACTGGTTCACATATGGCAAAGGACGTAATTATCGCATTGGATTTCCCCGCAAAAGAGGAGGTCACCCGCTTTTTATCCAACTTTAAGGAAGAAAAGCCCTACGTCAAGGTCGGCATGGAGCTCTTCTACGCAGAGGGACCGTCCATCCTGCGGGAGCTCAAGGAACAGGGCTTCAAAATTTTTCTTGACCTGAAGCTTCATGACATCCCGAACACCGTGAAATCCGCCATGCGGGTACTTTCGAACTACGGCGTTGACATTGCAAACCTCCATGCAGCCGGCACCATCCCCATGATGGAAGCCGCCATCGAAGGGCTCACCCGCCCTGACGGCAGCCGCCCGTTGCTCTTTGCTGTGACCCAGCTCACCAGCACCAATCCATCTCTGCTCAAGCCCGAGCTGCTCATTGATGGCGAAATGGCTGAGGTTGCTGCCCACTACGCACAAAACGCCAAGAAAGCTGGACTAGACGGCGCTATCTGCTCTCCCCACGAGTCTCCTGCCATCCATGCCGCCTGTGGCTCAGATTTCCTCACGCTGACCCCCGGCATCCGCTTTTCCGATGCCAAGACCGACGACCAGAGCCGCATCACTACCCCCGCCTTCGCTCGTGAACTAGGTAGCGACTACATTGTGGTGGGTCGCCCCATCACGCAGGCCAGCGATCCGCTGGCCGCATATCGCCGCTGCATGAGTGAATTTGTGGGAGGTTAGGTCATGGAAAAGAAAATTGCATCCCATCTGCTGGCCATTCAGGCCGTCTTTCTCCGCCCGGAGCAGCCGTTTACATGGGCTTCCGGCATTAAGAGTCCCATTTACTGCGACAATCGCCTCACTCTTTCTGACTGCACTGTACGCACCGACATTGAAAACGGCCTTGCCGACCTCATCAAAGCCAACTTCCCTGACTGTGAAGCCATCTTTGGCACCAGCACGGCAGGCATCGCCCACGCTGCCATCGTGGCGCAGTTTTTGAGCCTGCCCATGGGCTATGTCCGTAGCGGCAGCAAGGACCATGGTCGTGGCGGTAAAATTGAAGGTAGAGCTCTCCCTGGCCAAAAAGTAGTGGTTATAGAGGACCTCATCTCCACTGGCGGCAGCGTTATCGACGTGGTGGATACCCTGCGGGAAGCAGGCTGCGAGGTGTTGGGCATCGTGTCCATCTTTACCTACGGCATGAAAAAAGGCCTTGACCGTCTGGCGGAGGCCAAGGTGAAGAACATCTCCCTGTGCAATCTGGACGTATTGGTGGCGGTCGCCGCTGAAACCGGCTACATTCAAACCGGCGACGTGACCAAGCTCATCTCCTTCCGAAACAATCCTTCCGATGAGGGGTGGATGACCGTATGACCAGCTTTATCGACATCAAAAACCACAGCATGCAGGAGCTTGCCGATTTCGTGGCACTGGGCGAGGATATTATCACCGACCACCAGAAGTATGCTGCTCTCTGTCAGGGCAAAATTCTGGCCACCCTCTTTTTCGAGCCCTCCACCCGCACCCGCCTGAGTTTTGAGTCTGCCATGCTCTCCCTCGGCGGGCAGGTGCTTGGTTTTTCCGAAGCGGCTAGCAGTTCCGCCGCCAAGGGCGAAAGCCTAAGCGACACCATTCGCACTGTGGCGTGCTACAGCGACATCATTGCCATGCGCCATCCAAAAGAGGGCTCCGCACTGCTGGCCAGCCAAGTCTGCGATGTGCCGGTCATCAACGCCGGTGATGGCGGCCATGCACATCCCACCCAGACCCTCACTGACCTGTTAACCATTCAGCGGGAGTTTGGCCGCATGGATAATCTGACCATCGGCATCTGCGGCGATTTGAAGTTCGGGCGCACTGTCCACTCGCTGGTGGAGGCACTGGCTCCCAATACGGGCATCCGCTTCATTGCTGTCTCGCCGGAGGAGCTGCGCCTGCCTGAGTATATCCGCACTAGTCTGGCCCATGAGGGTATCTCCCTCACGGAAACCGACGATTTGGAGTCGGTTATGCCGAAGCTGGACATGCTCTACATGACCCGTGTCCAGCGGGAGCGCTTTTTCAACGAGGAAGACTACCTCCGCCTCCGTGACCGCTTCATTCTCGACCTGCCTAAAATGAAGTTACTGCGCAGTGATGCCATTGTTATGCACCCCCTACCCCGAGTCAACGAGATTGACAGTCGGGTGGACGCTGACCCTCGAGCCGCCTATTTCCGTCAGGTGGCCAATGGTCGCTATGTGCGCATGGCCCTCATTTGCAAACTTTTGGAGGTGCTATCATGAATATCGACGGCGTAAAAAACGGCATCGTCCTCGACCACATTCAGGCGGGACAGGCCATGGCAGTCTACCATGCCCTCAATCTGGATGGCTTGGATGCCTGCGTGGCCATCATCATGAACGTTAAAAGCGCAAAGTACGGCAAAAAGGATATTTTAAAAATCGACGCCGAAATTGACATGGATCTGGAGACACTGGGTTATCTTGATCCTAACATCACTGTCAACATCGTAAAAAGCGAAAAAATGGTGGAAAAAAAACATCTGTCCCTGCCTAAAACTCTGCGGGATGTAATCGCCTGCAAAAATCCCCGCTGCATCACCACCGTGGAGCCGAACTTGACCCATGTATTCCACCTCTCCGGCCAAGTCTATCGCTGTGCCTACTGCGAAACGGCGCACGAAAAGAATTAAGGAAAACGCTACAGCTTAGTTACCCTCCTACATTTTAATATAGAAAATCGCCCTCCGCTTCGGCGGAGGGCGATTGTTTTATTTCACCAAATGGCAGGCCACAAAATGGTTGGGTGCCACTTCTTTTAGCTCCGGCACGCTCTCCCGACACTGCTGGCAAACCTGTGCGCAACGGCTGGAGAATGCACAGCCTGCTGGCTTGTTGATAGGACTGGGCACATCGCCGGAGATAATCTCTCGGTTCTTGGCTGCATCCTTGTCCGGGTCAGGAATAGGCACCGCCGAAAGCAACGCTCTGGAATAGGGGTGCAGCGTATGGGTGTATAACTCATGGCTGTCGGCCAGCTCCACAACGCTGCCCAAATACATCACTGCAATCCGGTCGGAGAGGTACTTGACAATATTAAGGTCGTGGGCGATGAACAAATAGGTCAGACCCATGTCACCCTGCAACTTGCGAAACAAGTTAATCACCTGCGCTTGAATAGACACATCCAGCGCTGAAATGGGCTCGTCACAGACCAGAAATTCCGGCTCCACCGCCAGCGCCCGGGCAATGCCGATGCGTTGCCGCTGACCGCCGGAGAATTCGTGGGGGAAGCGGCTGGCGTGCTCTCGATTGAGCCCCACCGTATCCAGCAGCTCCGCCACCCGCTCTTTGCGGCGAACCGAGTCGTACATGTCGTGGGTAAACATACCTTCCTCAATGATGGAGCCCACCGTCATGCGGGGATCCAGCGAGGCATAGGGATCTTGAAATACAATCTGTGCCTTTTTGGCATACTTGAACCGCTCTTGCTTTTTTGTCAGGTGCATCTCCTCGCCCCGATAGAGCAGTTTGCCCTTGGTCGGCGGATAAATACCCATCATGGTGCGGCCAAGAGTCGACTTGCCGCAGCCCGACTCACCCACCAGACCTAAGGTTTCACCCTGATGGATGGATAAATTTACGTTCTCCACAGCTCGCAGAGTTTTACCACCGCTAACCCGAAAATACTTGCACAGGTTTTCCGCCTGAATCAATACTTCCTTCGTCATTGAACCGCACCTCTTTCTTTAGCAGTCGTGCAGTCCGGATGAAGCAGCCAACAACAGGCTGTATGCCCCTCGCCCACCGGGAATTCAGGCGGCAGTTCCTCTCCGCAGATTTCCATGCAATGCTCGCAGCGGGCGGCAAAGCCGCAGCCCACAGGCGGACTGAGCAGGTCCGGCGGCGTGCCAGGAATCGCCGTTAAAGCTTCGTCTTTGGTGGTTTCTGGCGAGGGCAAGCTCTTCAGCAGCGCCTTGGTATAGGGATGGGTATTGCGATAAAAAATATCCCGCACGGTGCCGGTTTCCACCACCTTGCCTGCATACATAACTGCCACACGATCGGCAACGCCTGCCACCACGCCAAGGTCATGGGTGATGAGGATAATCGCTGTATCGATTTTCTCCTTAAGCTCCACCAGCAAGTCCATAATCTGAGCCTGAATCGTCACATCCAGCGCCGTGGTGGGCTCGTCGGCAATGAGCAAATGAGGGTTGCAGCTCAGGGCCATGGCAATCATAGCCCGCTGGCGCATGCCGCCGGAATACTCGTGAGGATACTGCTTGGCCCGCTCCTCCGGATTCGGGATGTTCACCTGTTTGAGGCAGCGAATGGCCTCCTCAGCAGCCTGCTTATTGTCAAGCTTTTTGTGCAGCTTAATGGCCTCCACAATTTGCTTGCCCACCGGCGTTGTGGGGTTGAGACAGGTCATAGGATCCTGAAAGATCATAGAGACATCCTTGCCCCGAATCTTTTGCATCTGCCGCTCGCTGGCGGCCACAATATCGTGGTCAATGAGCTGAATCGAACCGCTGACAATACGAGCCGGCGGCATGGGATTGAGCTTCATAATGGTCTGCGCTGTAACGCTCTTGCCGCAGCCGGACTCACCCACGATGGCCAGAACTTCACCCTGTTCTACGTGGAAGGTCACACCCCGAACTGCCTTCACTTCACCCGCATAGGTGTCAAAAGACACATGCAGGTCGTTAATTTCTAAAATCTTTGTTCCCATATCAATCACCTCCGCAGTTTCGGGTCAAAGGCATCCCGCAGACCGTCGCCAAACATATTAAACGCTAGCATAGTCAAACTGATGCAAACCGCAGGAATAATCAATTGAGACGGATAGGTTCGAAGACTCATAATGCCCAGCTGAGCCAAAGAACCCCATGAGCAATGCGGCAGCGGCACGCCCAGACCCAAATAGCTCAAATATGCCTCGGTAAAAATAGCGCCGGGGATGGACAGCGTCACCCGAACGATAACCACAGACAGAGCATTTGGCAGCAAATGGCGGGCAATGATGCGGCTGGATTTTACACCCAGCGCTTCCGCCGCCGTGACAAACTCCTGCCGTTTGAGGGCGACAACCTGACCCCGGACAAGCCGGGCCATGGGAATCCAGCCCACCATAGAGTAGGCAATGATGATGGTTACGATTCCCGGCTGCATAATAATCGTGAGCAGGATGACAATGAGCAGATAGGGAATTCCGTTAATAATCTCCAGCACCCGCATCATAATAATATCCACTGTGCCGCCGAAATATCCGGACACACCACCGTAGATAACGCCGATGAAAAAGTCAATGACTGCACTGACAATGGCAATCAGCAGCGACACTCGCCCGCCCATCCAGGCGCGGGTGAAAATATCCCGTCCCAGCGTATCCGTGCCAAAATAGTGCGCATGGCCAAAGCCCTCGCTGGCCTCATCGTTACAAACTGACCCCATCGGTGCGTTTATATGGCCATAGTGCTGCTCGCGAAAGCTAAAAGAGGAAACCACCGGCGCAATCACTGACATAAGAACGAGCGCCACAATCAGTATAGCACAAAAAGTCGCCACTTTATTTTTCAGTAACCGGCGCATAGCGTCCTGCATAAACGTTACGCTGGGGCGGCTAACTGCCTCCCGGTCATAGGCGTTTGGCTCTACATGAGCAAAGCGCTCTTTTGAAATTTCACTCATGCTCATCCCTCCAGTTTTACGCGCGGGTCGATTAAGCCATACAGCAAATCAACAATCAGCGAGCAGAATATCAGCAGCGCACCATAAAATACCGTGGTGCCAGACACCATGGTGTAATCCAAATCCCGAATACTCATCACGAAGTATTTGCCGAGACCGGGCACATTAAAGATGCTCTCCACCACAAAGCTACCAGTGAGCACGGATGCGATAATCGGACCCATTACAGTCACAACCGGCATAATAGCATTGCGCAGTGCATGGCGGAACAGGATTTTTCCTTGGGACAGACCCTTGGCCCGCGCCGTCTTAATATAGTCCTGACTCAGCACATCCAGCATGCTGGTGCGCATCAGGCGCGACACGGTAGCCAGCGAGCCCAGCCCCAGTGCAAAAGCGGGCAATACTGCCTGCTGGAAGCTACCCCAGCCCTGAATCGCAAAAAGAGTATAGCCCAAAAGCTGATTGAGCCGAAGCGCCAGAAAATATTGGAACAATGCACCCAAAATGAAGCTTGGTACCGATACGCCTAACATCGCAATAAACATGGTCCCCGTGTCCAGAGCACTCCCTCGCTTCACTGCGGCCACCGCACCGAGCAAAACACCAAGCACCAGAGCAAAAACAATTGCACTGGCACCGAGCTTGGCCGAGGTGGCAAAAGCGCCTCCAATCATGTCAGTGACAGGGCGATTATGTACAATGGATATACCCAAATCGCCCTTTAAACAGTTGCCCATAAAAATCAGATATTGCTCGCCCACCGGTTTGTCCAACCCGTACTTTGCCATCATATTAGCCATAGTGGCAGGCTTAATCGCCTTGTCGCCGGTAAAGGGTTCACCGGGCACCAGACGCATCATGAAAAACGTCAGGGTAATCAGGACAAAAAGGGTTAGAATGGCATAGGCAATCCGTTTGACAATGTAACGCAGCAAATGAGTTCCCTCCTCATGTTAACTCTAAATGCGGCAGGGAAAGGTTATTCCCCTGCCGCACCGATTTATTGATCCAAGTCTATCGCTTATGCAAGTGTTGTGTAAATCAGGTTGTAGTACTGGAAAGGCATGCGAGCAAATCCACCGGTGATTTTCTCACTGACAAGATAGTCTTCATGGCGCCAGTAAACCGGAATAATGGGCAAATCCTGTGCAATGAGCATTTCGCACTTGATGAACAGTTCTTCCCGCTTTTCCATATCCAGCTCAACTCTGGTGGCGGCCAGCAGGCCGTCATACTCTGCGCTGGAGTAGCCCGAATGGTTGTTGCCGTTGCCGGTTTCTATGATTTCCAAATCGGTCATGGGATCGTCGTAGTCCGGCCCCCAGCCGGTCATGAACAGGTCGTAGTCCTTGGCATTGCGACGGGCACGGGCATCGGTGATGGTCGCAATGTCAATTTTAACATCAATGCCGAGGGCTTTGTTCAGCTGCTCCTGAACCACCTGAGACAGTAGTTCGTTCACCGTACTCTCGCTGGTGAGCAGGCTTACATTGATTTGGCTCACATCAGTGTAACCCAGCTCTTCCAGAGCGGCGGGCAGGAAGCTCTTTGCCTTTTCAACGTCAGCCTTGGGCGCATACAAAGGTGCGCCGCCATTGGCCGCCAGAACAGCCTCACCAAAGGTGGCGGTGTTCACGCCCTTGATACCCAGCGCAAAGCTGGGGGAAGGCTCGTTGTCATTTTTAAATACGGTGGCAATAATCTGCTCACGGTCCAGCGCAGCGCTGATAGCCTGACGCAGGGCGGGAGAGCGCAAATCGGAAACATCGGTGTTGTTGGCCAGATAATAGAAGCTATAACCGGCAATGTAGTTGGTGACCGGATAGCCTTCGTCAGCCATAATGATGCGGTCATCACCGCGAATGTCAGTGATGTCAAGTTCGTTGCCCTGGAAGGCATTGAAGCGGGCGTTCTGGTCAGAATACTTATCCCAGTGGATGCCGTCAAGGCTCACGTTGGAAGCATCATGCCAGGAGTCGTTCTTTAAAGTAGTGATACGGCTCTCAGGAATCCAGTCCGTGATACGGAATGCACCGTTGAAAGCCAGGTACTCAGGTGCTGTGCCGTATTTGTCGGCGCCAACCTGTGTGTAGAACGGCTCGTAAATGGGAGCCATAACCTCAAACTTCACATACTGGAGGAAGTAGGGGATGTAGTTTTCCAACTCGACTTCCAGCGTGTAATCGTTCATCGCACGCACGCCCACATCTTCAATGTTCACTTCAGGAGCACCCTCCACACCGGAGGCGTAGTCATAGTAGGCGTTTGCATTTTTCAGCGACATGCCGAAGCTTGCGTACTCAGCTGCGTTTTCTGGATTAATCAGTTCTCTCCAGCCAAAGACAAAATCATGGGCAGTCACATCACCGATTTCAGTGCCGGTGCTGTCAACCCACTTTGCGCCCTCTCGAAGCTTGAAGGTCCAGACCATACCGTCCTCAGAAGATTCCCAGGACTCTGCTGCTGCACCAATAATATTGTTTTCCAAATCAAATTTGACCAAACAGTCCCATACGTGACGGTTAATTGCAAGTTCCGTCGCATAAGTCATAAGAAGGGGGTTCATAACAGACATGGTCGTAACCTCAACCGTGATCATACCAGCCTCGCTGGTACCGGGGTATGAGGCGGCGGGCTTCTTGCCGCAAGCGGCGAGGCCGACCAGCAAAAGCGCTGCAAGGAATAGAGCTAATATACGTTTCTTCATTCTTTGTTCTCTCCTTTTCATTCATAAGAGCAGGTTATTTTCCAAGAGTTCGTTTTGGCGTTTTATCTTGCCAATCTTGCAAAAATATAGTACAATCGATATAATACATGATTTCCTCTCGAATTGCAAGAGGCTGTTTGAAAAGGAACGAAAACTTGCATATTTGCCTTTTTCTTTTGTGTTTTCTCATTTTTCATTGAGTGTGCACCCATATTTTGCTATTTTTCTTGCATTTCTTTCCAATTACGAGCAATTAGAAAACCTTCGTTTGCTAATATTTTATTTCGCTAAATGAAATATTTCTATCGTAATATTTCATTTTCGTATATTTCCACTCTGTTGCAACTCATTTTTTAACACAAAACAAGGATGTGACGTTTGTGCCCCATATTAACCCCGCCCTTGCCCCTGCGCTCTGCACCTGGTATCGGCAGGTTTACACCTGCTGTTTCCTTTTGACCCGTCATGAGGGCTCCGCCAAGCAAACTGCCATGCAGACCTTTCTCCATCTGGGCGCCGAAAAGGAGTGTTTTCCTTCTCTCCGCAAAGCTGAGCTAGCGCTGTTCGGCTGGTTGCTTCATAACTGCGAGGATTTTTATTATCGCAAGCTGCGCCGCATCCCCAGACAGCAGACGCTGGCAAGCCAGCTCACCTTCCCTTTGCACGCTGACCTCTATGCTTTGCTCCGGCAGTCCCTCCCTCAGCGCATCGCCTTCGCCCTGCACCATGTTCTGGGCTGCACCACCGAAGAGGCGGCGATGCTAATGAAAAAACCCCTCGCAGTGGTGAATGCGCTGCTCGCTGGGCAGGAGAGCTCCGCCGCAAGCATGCTGACGGCACTCAATCAACTCCCGCTCACCATTGAGGACAGGGAGCAAATGCACGACGACCTTCACCTGCGCTTCACCGAGCGGAGCGTAGGCGTGGAAAACAAGCTGCGGGATATACGCTCCCGCTTCCAACGGTTTGTCGTTATATTGGCGGTGGCGGTGCTGATTTTGTTTGCTTTCTCCATTTACTACGCAACTAAGCACGCAAACGGCAGTTAAGTTTTTTGCATCACAAGTAAAACAGCCGCAGACGTGACTTCGTCTGCGGCTGTTGTTTCTCATTTGCTATTCACACCGGCTGGATCAAAAATGTTCATGTCCTCTAAAGTCAGGGGATGGTCATAGGGATTCACCAGCTGGTTAACCAGCACCAAACTCTCCTCCGCATAAGGCGTGTAGAGCCACGAAGCACCATCGTAGCGCACTTCGCCGTTGCCGGGCAAGGTTCCACTGTTCACGCCCGTCGCCATGTCGATGCCCAGCATCTGGGTGCCGAGGTAGATAATCTCGCTAGCGGTCAGGCTGGTGTCTACGTGCTGTTCAAAGGTTTCCGTCAGAGTTTTAATTTTTGTCACGCTGTTCCACGAGATAATCTTCTTCAGCACCGCCTTGAGAAATTCCTGCTGGGTTCTGGTGCGGCCTATGTCGCTGTCTGAATAGCCGGTGCCGTCGTCGTTTTTGCGAAAGCGCAGTATCTTAATGGCATCCGTGCTGTTGAGGGTTTTCCAGCCCTTTTCAAATTCGATGCTCAAATTTTGCACCGGATCATGGTACCACATATTCACCGGAATGTAAAAATCCACACCGCCCAGCTGGTCAACAATCTTCATCAGGCCGCGAATGTCAACCATACAGGTATGATCTACCGGAACACCCAGCATATCCTCTACCTCGCTGACAAGCAACTCCATGCCACCGGTGGCGTAAGCTGCATTGATGCGCTGGCTACCGCCTCTGCGGCTGTTTTCGGTCAGGGTATCCCGCGGGATGCTTAGCATGCCGACTGTTTTGCTTTTCTCGTCAAAACTACACAGAATGATGGTGTCCGTGTTGCCGTTACCGTCGTCAGAGCCGACGAGGAGAATGTTGTAAACCCCTTCTCGCCGCTGTACTTGCATGGTGGTGACTGTAGGCGTGCTCTCCGGGTTGACCGGATCGGGTATGATGACCTCAATTTCCTTCTCCGGCACCTTCACCACCGGCGGCGGCTTGATGAGCAGCCTGCTCGCCCCGTAAGCAACGATGATGATAACGGATATAGCCACAAGAAAACGGTGAAAGAATTTTAGTACGCCCTTCCCCGTATTCTTCTTGAGTGCTCGTTTTCCCGCCATGAGAAAGCCTCCCGCCAGATTTTTTCGTTGAAAAATTTGCTACCCCTTAGTATACATAATTCTGCAAGAATCGGCAAGGATTTTTTCTATTTTAAGAAAGAGTTTATGGTTTCTTCATAGTTTCTACATATTATGCCGCAAAAAGTGACTTTTATCTTCTCCTCATACTTCTTTCAGCTTTGTTTGAGGTGAGCAGCTCTTCGTGGATGCACATACAGAGCAGCATGCAGAAAAACCGCCCATCGGGCGGCTTTTCTATCAAAAACAAACTATTTGCCCATGGTATTTGCCAGCTGGGCGAATTGTTGTAGACTCAGTCGTTCGCCTCGCACATCCGCAGGAAGATCGAGATTCTGCAAAATAGCGACCAACTCCTCTTTGCTAAAGCGATCACCGAACACTGCGAACAGAGCATTAACAAGGGTTTTACGCCGTTGGGCGAAGGCCGCCTTGATGAGGGAGAAGAGCAGCCGCTCGTCCCTCACATCTACGGGAGGCTTGTCTAGCAGAGTCATGGTAATCACTGCTGACGTAACTTTCGGGGCAGGCAGGAAACAGTCCGGTTGCACCTCAAATTGAAGCTTGGGGCGGGTGTAATAGTTGCAATATAAAGTAAATGCGCCGTAGTCAGATGTGCCCGGTGCAGCGCAGATGCGCAGGGCAACCTCTCGCTGAATCATGACAGTGAGCTTGGAAAACAGACCTGATTCGATGGTTTTGGTTAAAATCGGCGTGGTTATATTATAAGGTAAGTTGGCGCAAAGCACCGGCCTTCTTTCGCCGATAGGCTCAAGCGCTTCCTGTAGGTTCAGCTTAAGGATATCGCCAGTGATGACACTGACATTTTGAAAGTCCGCCAAAGTTTCGTCTAAAATGGGCGGCAGGTTTTTATCCAGCTCTACCGCCACCACTCGCCCTGCCCGTTGGCAGAGCTCCCGAGTTAAGGTGCCGATGCCCGGGCCAATTTCCAGCACGAGGTCACTCTCGCCCAGCTGAGCCGTTTCGGCGATTTGAGCAGGCACCCAGTCCGCCACCAAAAAATTTTGCCCCTTGTGCTTGTCAAATCGAAAGCCGTGGCGTTTGAGCAGCGTCCGCAGCTGGGTTTCGTCGGTGAGTTTCATTCGGTTCACTTCCTTTGCTTCTTACCTTCTATAGTATAGCAGGGCTGTCAAGAGGAAAAAACTTGAAGCAGCCCTTCTTTCGTCTGTTTATGCAAATACTTGCGTAATAAAATACTTCCTCTGGAAGGGCTATGCAAGATAGAAAGAAGCCGCCCGACCGGCGGCTTCTTCGTTATAAGAAATACACTTAACCTAAAACATAGATGTCCACATCTCGGCGACCGAAGCTGAAACATTCCTTGGCTGTGTCAAAATACAGGTCTACCCGATTCCCCTTGATGCTGCCGCCGCAGTCCTCAGCGGTGGCGAAACCATAGACGATGGTGCCATCCGGTGTGACAATATACATTTGTGTGCCATATGGAATATGTTTGGGATCAACAGCAATGGCGCCAACTCGGGCGGTGGTACCTGTTGCAGTGATGCCGTAAGCAGGATGACTGCGTGCTTTGCCACAGGATCCGGCGTAATAAGCTGTTGCTCTTGCGGGAATCATCTGGGTAAAGGGCACCGTGGTGCCATCTGCGAGAGTGAGTATGCCTCCCTCATCTTTGTCCTCAATGGCCACGATAGCGTTGGTGGTGACGCTGAGAGGATTGAGCTCTACTTCGGGCATCTTGGTGCCTATGGTGATGATTTCCGGCACCGGTGCGACGACAACCTGCTCCGGCAGTTCCCAGTGCTCCACAGTTCCGTTGGCATAGGTGATGGTTTGCAGAGCAATCATGCCTGTGCCCTCTATACCTGCTTGGGTAACCGCCTCTGTGCCGTAGGGCAACTCTGTGCTGGCCACACGGTGAACTTCGAAGGGAATGATATAATGGGTTTCCTTTGTCTCCACCGTACGGCGGGTGACAGTGATATTCATGCCCGCCTCAGCCATGGTTTGCAGCGACGGCGTAACAAGATCGTGCTGGCCAACGGTGATTTTTTGCTGGGTCAGCAGCTCTTCCACAGTCTGGTTGTAGGCCAGCGTGCTCTGGCGCATGCCGTCTACGCTAATCGTCACCGGGCGAGCCCGGTCGATAAGCACTTGAACAATGCCGCCAATCCGCTCCATGGTCACTCGGTCCATCGACTGAATGCTGACACCAGCTCGAGTGTAAGCTTCTTCTACGTGACTGGAGTAGGTGACAACTCTGTGCACCTGCCCGCCGTCGTGAATTTCATATGTGTTCTGTGTTGTCATAAAACCGGTCAGCAGCAGCAACAATGCTGTGACGCTTACAACAACTTTTGTCAGATGTGCGACCTTTTTCCGCTTCTGCCCAGCTTGTTCCTGAGCCATGGCAGCATCCGGCCGCCAATGTATTCGATCGTTCATAATTACCCCCATTTTTATGGTTGATCCCGACGATTACAACTTTGTAACTTTTTGATACTTTTTTGTAATCATCGTTCAACAGTGGTCATTATAGCCGAAAAACCCGTATTCGTCAACTTTTGGACTAAAATCCTCCTTTTAGAAACCTTTGCTTTTTGTATATTTTGTACACTTTTCAGCCAAAAAGCCCTTTGCATCTACTATAAAAACCGCAATAGTTACAAATTGTTACCATTTTATTTGGACAATTTGTCAGAAGATGCCCCCGTTTTTCTATGGTAGTAGGCTCTATCCATTGCCTCCTTGATTGTATGAGCCTCTTTTCCGCTTGGAAAAAGACTGAATTTTCCTATAAATTCAGAGCGAAATTCTTTTTATTATTGTTACCATTCTACAATTGACAAAAAGTGTAGCGCTGTGTTATTATACAATCATGGCAGTAATGAATGAACAATTTTATATGAGAGACACCCTCACTGTTGCCCAAGATTTATTGGGCAAATATTTTGTCCGGAATTGTGAGGGCGGACCTATTGTTTGCAAAATTACGGAGACGGAGGCCTACATCGGAAAGGTTGACCGCGCCTGCCATGCTTTTGGCTATCGGCAGACGCTGCGGACAGCGCCGCTGTTTCTTCCCGCTGGCCATGCTTACATTTATCTCATCTATGGCATGTACCATTGTTTTAATTTCGTTACAGAGCCCGAAGGGGAGCCGGCAGCGGTTCTCCTGCGCGGGCTTTCTTCTTACCACGGAGCAGACCTTATGAGTCGCAATCGCTTTGGCGTCAGCGCTTGCGACATGAAACCCAGCCAGGTCAAAAAATTCCTTAACGGCCCGGGCAAGGTTTGTCAGGCACTGGCACTCACCCGCAGCCTCAACGGCGCATCCTGTGTTTGCGAGAGCGATTCATTTTTCGTCTGCGATAATCTTGCTGATTTGGGCCTGCCCGCCGAAATTCCGGCTCAGTTTTCCGTTCACAGCGGCCCTCGCATTGGCATTGACTATGCCGGTGAAGACGCTTCGCTCCCGTGGCGCTTTTGGATCGATTCCCCCAACGTTTTCTGCTAGGAATGCTATAATTAGTATTCCTATTTTTTCAAAGCACGATTGAATTTTTATTCTATATTCATGAATAATCATGTATATTTTTTAGCTGCCCAAAAAAATTTTGTCAGGCAAAACAAATGAAACAATCAGCGCATCGCTGTCAACGGGAAAGGAATGGAAAATGATATGGAGAAGGGTTACTTACATCTAAAAAGCGGGCAGGTGTTTGAAGGATTGCGATTTGGGTGCACTGAGGGAGATTCCGTCGGCGAGTTGGTATTCACCACCTCCATGGCAGGCTACATTGAAACCCTCACCGATCCGAGCTATTATGGTCAAATGGTGGTGCAAACCTTTCCACTGATGGGCAATGTGGGCATCATCAGCGATGATTTTGAGCATCCCAAGCCCTGGATTACTGCCTATATTGTGCGAGAGCTGTGCGACACACCCAGCAACTTCCGCTGCGAAGGGTTGCTCAACGACTTTTTAGTTGACTTCGGCATTCCCGGCTTTCAATGTGAAGACACCCGCACCCTGACTCGCATCATTCGGGAGCAGGGCGTGGTGAACGCCATTCTCACCGACAGCGAAAGCCTTTCCCCCGCCCAGCAGGCGGCTCTGGATGGCTATCAGATTACCAATGCGGTGGAAGCTGTCACCTGTTCTCATAGCAGTCAGTACTGTGACGGCCGCCGCAAAGTCGTGCTGATGGATTTTGGCAGCAAGGGCAATATCGCAAGCTGTCTGGAAAAACGGGGCTGCGCTGTAACCATCATGCCAGCTCACACGCCCGCTGCCGACATTCTGGCCCTCAAGCCTGACGGTGTTATGCTCTCCAACGGCCCGGGAGACCCGGCGGACAATCCATCAATTATCCGCACTATCACCATGCTTATGAACAGTGGTGTGCCTGTGTTTGGCATCTGTCTCGGGCACCAACTCATGGCACTGGCCACTGGCGGGCGCACCCGCAAAATGAAATTCGGCCATCGGGGCGCAAACCAGCCGGTGCAGAACGTAGAGA
>JGI994J12354_10001182_pt1 | contig 26509 bp, 25 predicted proteins | sample IntmicLarv3ML3BL_FD_12354 | JGI IMG/M metagenome (IMG submission 12354)
GAGCCCATTGTCAACACCGCCAATGGCAAGGCGACCCACAGCGCAGACCCCGCCAACGCCCGCTACGGCATCGGCTCGCTCTACCTCACCTATGACATGCGTCACAGCTATGAGAGCGTGCGCTTCCAATCGCCCCAGAGCTATCCCCTCACCGGCGGGGCCAGCATCGTCAGCCTGCTCATCCGGGGCAAGGGTGACTTCGGCATCGACTTCATGACTCCCGACGGCATCCGGCGTGTGCCTGTAACGGCCACCGAACAGTGGCAATATGTCACCGTCCCGGTGCCGGCAGGGGCCACCGCTGTGGCCGGGTTCTCGGCCAGTGGCGAGCTCAGCCTGACAGGCGCGGTGCACATCGACCAGCTCATGGCCCACTACGGCACAGCCAGCAACGACACTGTGCCGCCGGTTATCACCGATATGGTCTTCGATCCCGAGACCGGGCTGTTGACGGCCACCATCGACGACAACTATCCCATGCCCATCACAGCTGAGATGGTCAAGCTCACCTTGGATGCCAAACCGCTGCCTATCACCTACAGCAGCGAGACCGGTCAACTGAGCGCTTTGGTGGAGGGGCTCATCCCCGGCCTCCATCGCCTGACTCTGACAGTGCAGGATCACTTCCTCAACACAGCGCGGCAGAGCATCGACCTGGGCCAGCCCACCGGCACTTATTTTGAGGACATGGCCGGCCACTGGGCGCGGGACTCGGTGGAGTATCTGCGGGTGCAGGGGGTGCTGGCCAGCAGCGCCGAGTTCGGGCCTCAGGAGAAGGTCTACAACGAGATGGCCGCCGCCATGCTCTCTCGCTTTGTCGGCTCGGATGTGAGCAAATACGCCGACCTGGAGATGCCCTTCGCTGATTCCGACCGCATCTCCGACTGGGCGTGGGATCATGTTAAGGCCATGTACTACGAGGGCATCATGGTGGGCAGCATCGATTCCCAGGGGGTGCGCACCTTCAATCCCCGGGTGGCCACATCCAGAGCCCAGGTGATGACCATTCTGGGCCGCACCATCCCGCGCGGCTACGCCTATCCCCAGGCCACCTTTGAGGACTACGGCGACATCCCCCTGTGGGCACGGGATCACATCGACCTGCTGGCCAGCATGGGCATCGTCAACGGCTACGGCACCACCCACAAGGTGATGCCCAACGAGACCATCACACGGGCCGAGATGGCGTCGCTCTTCTTCAAGATTTATTGATTTTTCGTACGGCAGATTACCGCAGCAGCACCCCCGAGCGTATCGTTCGGGGGTGTTTTTTTCGGCGGGGAACAGCGATCGTGTGCGGCGGCGCGCCTGGGAAGCCGCGCCCTGCGCGGATATCGAACAGGCCCAAAAGAACCCATGCGTCGGGGCAGGCCCTGTGCCCGCCCGCCGCCCCACAGCGCCACCTTTATAGATTTTACTTGAAAACAGGCCGGCTTTAGGGTACAATATAGTGGCAAATGTGCATGCCGTGAACCTATGGCGGAGCGCGCGGGCCCGGTGCCCGACAAGGGAGCGGAAAGCCTATGAAAAAGAAAAAAAGACAGCACTCCCTGAGATTTACCGTGATGGCTATGGTAGGCCCACTGCTGTTCGCTTTTTTGGCGGGCTTTTTAGTTGTGGTGCAATTTTCCACCCGGGATATTTTGCTCTCCACCGAGGATAAATATTTGGAGCAGCAGCGCACGCTGGTGGAGGGCTTTTGGGCCGACACAGTGCAGAGCGATTTTATTTTGGCCTGTGACATTACGGCCTGGCGTGAGACGGTGAGCTTCGTCTTGGGCAAAAATGACGACTATGTTGAGGATAATTGGTCCCAGACGACCATTTCCGAGGCCTACGCCTTCCATTTCATCCTCTTTATCAATTTGGAGGGCGAGACCGTCTATTCCGAGTTCATGAACCCCGATACCATGACCCTCATGAGCGAACCCCGGGGCTTTGCCGAGGCCGTCATGCCCATGGCCCATGAGCTCGCCGAACGCTACAACGGCCCCCCCATGGGCAATACCGATGTCAAGGCCCTGGGCACCGGCGGCATCATCTTCCACGAGGGGGTGGCTTATCACGCCGTCGCCATGCCGGTGGTCTACACCCAGGGCGTCGGGCCCTCCAACGGCACCGTCGTGCTGGGCCATCGGCTCGATGAGCAGTTTTTGCGACAAATGACACATTTGGACGATATCGAGTTCACCATCTCGGCCAGCAACACGGACACCGCCACGGTGGCGAGAGCGGATGGCGGCCGTGTGGTCACCACCATCCCCCTCACCGATTGGCAGGGGCAGCCGGTCTCCCTCACCTTGAGCCATGGCCGCGATATCTATCAAAGCGGCATCGGTCAGGCTTACCGGGCGGCCATTTTGCTGGTGCTGGCCATGTTCATCTTTATATGGGCCCTTTATAAAATCATCAGCGTCTGGCTGCTGCGGCCTGTAGAGGCCCTGAGCCGCGACATTTCCACCAAAGTTTTGGAGGCCGGCATCGACGCCGAGCGCTACTCGAGCAGCCTGGAGTTTGCCACCCTGTGCACCGCCATTGAGAGCCTGATGCAGGCTATGCGGCAATCGAGCATCTCCATCGGCGCCTTCGAGAGCATTCTCAACGGCATTGACGCCTTCATCTATGTCAGCGATCCCGACACCCACGAGATTCTCTTCGTCAACAGCAAAATGCAGGAGGGCTTTGGCACCGGCTCCGAGCTGGTGGGCCGCCCCTGCTGGCAGGCGCTGCAAAGCGGCTTCGACGGCCCCTGTGCCGGCTGCCCCGTCCCCCATTTGATGGCCCATCAGGACAACCCCGAGGAGATCGTCCGCTGGGAAGGGCACAACACCCTCACCGGGCGCTGGTATGAGAACGCCGACCGGCTTATCCCCTGGGCCGACGGCCGGCCGGTGCACATGCAAATGGGCCTTGATGTCACCGAGATGCGCCAGGCCCGGGATGACCTCCAGCGGCGGCTCGAGCAGCAGGGCCTCATGAGCAATATGGCCCAGAGCTTCATCACCCTGGAGGAGATCGATCTGCTTATTCACCGCGCCCTGGAGATGACCGGCCGGTTTTTGGATGCCGGCAAGCTAGTCATCGCCGCCATCGACGAGGACAGGCAGAGCATCTCCTTCCGCTACGGCTGGAACAACGAGGCCCAGGGCGTCGAAGCGCCTCAGCGGGCCGTTCTGCCCTGGGGGCCAGGCAACGCCATGCACGATTTCTTCGTCACCGAGGGCCGCGATGTGATCATCTGCAGCGATATCAATAAGGACGAGCGCTTTGCCTATCTCATCCCCTTCAAGGTGCGCGCCATCCTCATGCTGCCCATCTTCGTGGATAACACCCTTTGGGGCTGCATCAACATTGACACCATGGACCGCCCCTATCAGTGGACCGACAGCGACATCAGCCTCATGCGGCTCATCGTCAGCGTCATTTCGGGGGCCCTCTCCCGCAATAAGGTCGAGCAGGAGCTCATCGCCGCCAAGGAGCAGGCCGAGGAGATGTCCCGTGCCAAGAGCGACTTCCTCTCCCGCATGAGCCACGAGATGCGCACCCCCATGAACGCCATCATCGGCATGACAGGCATCGCCCAAGGGGCGAGCGACATCGAGCGCAAGGACTATTGCCTCGACAAGGTGGCCGGGGCGTCCCGGCATCTGCTGGGCGTCATCAATGATATTTTGGATATGTCCAAAATCGAATCGGGCAAGTTCGAGCTGAGCGAGAGCGAGTTCAGCTTCGAGCGTATGCTGATGAAGGTGGCCGGCGTCATCGGCTTCCGGGCGGATGAAAAGCACCAAAATCTCACCTTCAATGTTGACCCCGCTGTGCCGCGGTTTTTGGTGGCCGACGAGCAGCGCCTGAGCCAGGTGATCACCAATCTGCTCTCTAATGCCTGCAAGTTTACGCCCGAACAGGGCTCCATCACGGTGGATGCCACGGTGGAGGAGGAGGGCGAAAACGGCGAGATTCGCCTGCGGATGTCGGTGAAAGATACCGGCATCGGCATCTCTGCGGAGCAGCAGAGCAAGCTGTTCCGCTCCTTCGAGCAGGCAGACGGCGGCATCTCCCGCCGCTTTGGCGGCACGGGCCTTGGGCTGGCCATCAGCAAGAGCATCGTCGAGATGATGGATGGCCGCATCTGGATTGAATCCGAGCTTGGGCACGGCGCGGCCTTCATCTTCAGTGTTGCCCTGCGGCGCAGTCGCCGCTCGCCCAAGGGCATTCTGCCCGAGGGCGTCAGCTGGGATAATCTGCGGGTGCTGGTGGTGGACGATGCCGACGATGTGCTGGAATATTTCACCTCCATCGCCCAGTCCCTCCACCTCAAGTGTGACACCGCCAAGGACGGCTTTGAGGCCATGCGCCTGCTGGCCGCCACCTATGACAACCCCTATGGCATCATCTTTGTCGATTGGCGCATGCCCGGCATGGATGGCATTGAGCTGGCCCGCAAAATCAAGACTCTGTGCGGCAACCAGACGGTCATCATCATGATCTCAAGCGCCGATTGGAGCGTCATTGAAGGGGACGCCAAGGCCGCCGGTGTGGACAAATACTTGGCCAAGCCCCTTTTCCCCTCCATCATTGCCGACTGCATCAACGAATGCATGGGCATCACCGTGCGGGACGAGGACGATGGCGCACCGGTGGAGGACATGACCGGCCAGTATGAGGGCCGGCGCATTCTGCTGGCTGAGGACATTGAGATCAACCGCGAAATCGTCCAGTCGATCCTCGAGCCCACCGGCCTCATGATCGACTGTGCCGAGAATGGCATCGAGGCCGTGCAGAAGTTCAGCGAGAATCCATCGGCCTATGACCTCATCTTTATGGACATCCACATGCCCGAGATGGATGGCTACGAGGCCACAAGACGCATCCGCGCCCTGGACGTGCCCGAGGCCGGGCGGGTGCCCATCATCGCCATGACGGCCAACGTTTTCCGGGAGGATATCGACCGCTGCCTTGAGGCCGGCATGAACAGCCATGTAGGCAAGCCGCTCGAGCTTTCGGAGGTTTTTGAGCAGCTGAATAAGTATTTGAAGTGATCTGGTAAAAAATCTACGGATTTTTTACCACGGGTTGGCCCAGAAGAACCTACTGCCCACGGCGGCGAAGGTTAAGGACTGTGCGCCCGTCCTCGCCCCTCACCCATAAACCCTCCACGCGGTGGAGGGTTTATTTTTTTCGAAAATCTGCGAAACCCCTTGACCTTCCCCTAGGTATAAGGTGTAAGATGAGGATAGAAAGAGGCTGGATAAAAAGGAGGCAACGCCATGCCGCCGTCGCGTTTCACCATCAGCCGCAAGGCCCTCCGCCGGGGAAACTGGCTGGCCGGCCTGGGCGCGGCGCTGGCCCTGCTGCCTGTCTGGACAGTGGGCCTGCTGCTGGGAGAGGAGCCCGGCGACGGGCTGCTGCTGGTCACCCTGATTCCCGGCTTCGCCCTCATCTTCGCCGCTGTCTTTGTCGTCAGAAAGGCTCTGCGCTGCCCCCGCTGCGAGGGCCGCTGGGGCCGGGATGTCATTCCCCACCGCGTTATGTCCCAGGGCGGCAGCTTCTACTGCCCCCGCTGCGGGGCGGAAATCATGATAGAATAACCCCAAAGGCGGTGGTTCCCATGAAGCCCACCCTTGCTAAAATCCTTGGCAGGCTGCCCGTGGTGGCCGCAGGGGTGATGTTCGCGGCCTATGCGCTGCCCATGGAATCCCCCTGGCGCACCCCCCTTTTCATTGCCGGAGGCGTGGTTTTCCTGGCCGCCCTCACCTATGATGTCCTCAAAAGCCGCTGTCCCTATTGCGGGGCCACCACCTTCCGCTTTCTGCAAAAGCAGCCCGAGGGGGAGCCCATTTACTGCAAGCGTTGCAAGCGTACCATCCGTTAACATCTGCCAATCCGCCCAAAAGGAGAGTGCCTTATGCACGCCGTTTTCCTCACCTGCCTCATCATCGGCGGCCTTTACAGCGTGGTCTCGCTGGTTCTCAGCGGGCTCGGCGGGCTGGACTTTGATTTGGATTTTGACTTTGACATCGATTTGGACTTTGATCTGGGCGATTTGACGCTGCCCATCAAGCCCTTCACCGTCATGGTCTTCCTCACCGTCTTTGGCGGCGTCGGGCTCATCTTGGAACCATTATTGCCGGGCTTCTGGGCCATTTTGCCGGCGGTCATCCTGGGTCTGGCGGCCTCCTGGGCCCTCTACACCTTGGTTTACGTCAAGCTCATGGGCTATGAGGCCATCGCACCCAGCGAGGAGGACGCCATCATGACCCGCGCCGAGGTCGTCGAGCGCATTATGCCGGGCGGCTACGGCAAAATCTCCTTTTTGCTGGGCGACACCACCCTCTCGGGGGCCGCCAAGGAGATCAAGCCGGGAGACGGCGTCGCCAAAGGGGCCAAGGTCTACATCCTGGAGGTCAAGGACAATGTCTACTACGTGGTAGAGGATTTGGAAATCTACCTCGAGCGCATCCGGAATCAGCAGCCTCCGGGGGACTGATTGCTTGCATCAAAATCCAAAAAATCATATAAAGAGGAGTGTATCAAATGCTAGAATTCCTTACCGGTCCGTTCGGCCTTGCCGCCATCATTGTGGGAATCCTCATTTTTCTGCTGCTGGGGCTCAGCCTCATCTGGCGCAAGGTTCCGCAGGACAAGGCTCTGGTCGTCACCGGCACGCGCAAGCGGGTCATCTCGGGCGGCGGCGGCTTTGTCATCCCGCTCTTCGAGCGCACCGACGCCATCAGCCTCGAGAACATGCAAATCTCGGTCAACGTCCGGGGCCTCACCTCCCACGGCGTCGAGATTGAGGTGGGCGCGCTCACCGTCATCAAAATCAAAAACGTCACCGAAAAAATCTTGGCCGCCATGGAGCAGTTCAACACCGGCAATTTGAACGGCACCATCAAGAACATCCAGGAGACTTCTCGCGAGGTGCTCGAGGGCAAGCTGCGCGAAATTCTGTCCATCATGACAGTGGAGGAAATCTACCGCAATCGCGAAAAGTTCGCCTCGTCTGTCCAGGAAGTGGCCGCCAAGGAGCTTGAGGACATGGGCCTCGAGATCAAGGCCTTCACCATCAAGGAAATCAAGGACGATCAGGGCTACTTAGACTCCCTGGGCAAAAAGCAGGTGGCCGAGGTCAAAAAGGACGCCGCCATCGCCGAGAGCAACGCCCGCAAGGAACAGGAGATCACCATCGCCGAAAACGACCGCGAGACGGCCATCCAGACGGCCGAGGCCCGCAAGCTGTCCTCCATCCGCCTGGCCATCACCATGCAGGAGCAACAGGAGGCCCAGGCCGAGGCCGATGTGAAAATCGCCAACGCCAACAAGTCCAAGGAGCTCATCGTGCTGCAAAACCTCGAGGAGACCCAGCGCAAAAAGGCTCTGGCCGACGCGGCCTATCAGATCGAGGCCAACAAGGTGCAAAAGGAGGTCATCGCCACCCAGATGGACGCCGAGCTGGTCAAGGAAGCTAAGAATGTCGATCTGACCCGCGCCCAGATGGAGGTTCAGCGCACCCGTGAGGAGCAGGAGACCACCGTCGCCAAGCAGAAGGCCCTGCGCCGTCAAGAGGAGCTGCAGTCCGAGGTGCAGAAGGAGGCCGAGGCTCAGGCCGAAAAGACCCGCACAATTGCCGATGCCGAGCTCTACCGCCGCACCAAGGAGGCCGAGGCCGGCAAGACCGAGGAGATCGCCCGCGCCCAGGCCGATGCCGAGAAGCAGAAACTGAGCGCCGACGCCGCGGCTACCGCTGTCCGCCTCAGCGGCCTGGCCCAGGCCGAATCCACCCAGGCCGTCGGTGCCGCCAAGGCGTCGGCCATCGAGGCCGAAGGCCTTGCCGAGGCCAACGTCATCCGTGAGAAGGCCTTCGCCGAGGCCGAGGCCAAGCGCAAGCTGGCCGAAGCCTACAAGGAGTACGGCGAAGCCGCCATGATGGAGATGGTCGTCAAGGTTCTGCCCGAAATCACCGGCTCCATCACGGCCGCCATGGCCGAGCCCATGAGTAAAATCGGCAGCATCACCATCGTTGACAGCGGCGACGGTGCGGGCACCGGTACCGGCAAGGTGGCCAAGATGTCCACCGACCTGCTCACCCAGGTTCCCCCGCTGGTCAAGGCGGTCTCGGGCATCGACCTCAATACCCTGCTGCAAAACGTGCTGGGGAATGTCGAGCTCTTTAAAGCCCCCGCCACCGGCATTGCTTTGGATTTAGACGAGCAGTAACCCGCAAAAAAATGGCCTCCGGATTTACACCCGGAGGCCATTTTTTCTCTTGCCGTGGAGCGCGTAATTTGATATACTAATCAGCACAGAACTGCCCCAATTTTGAATTATAAGGAGCGTATCACCATGGAATTTGAAAACGTAAAGCTCATCGGCAAGGCCAACGTCTACGACGGTGGCAAGGTCTCGTCCCGCACCTTCTACCTGCCCACCGGCGAGCGCAAGACCCTCGGCTTCATGCTGCCGGGCGAGTACGAGTTCTCCACCGGCGCCGCCGAGATCATGGAGATGCTCTCAGGTGAGATGGCCGCCCTGCTGCCCGGAGAGACCGAGTTCAAAACCTTCGCCGCCGGCCAGAGCTTCAATGTCCCCGCCAACTCGGCCTTCAAGGTGAAGGTGAAAGCGTTCGCGGACTATTGCTGCTCGTACCTAGCATAAAACTGAAGTATAGCCCCTCAAAACAGGAGGGGATTTGGGGGAGGGGATGCGCCGTAGGCGCATCCCCTCCCCCATAAATTATAAATCTCGTTCAATGAACCCCTTACAGATACCCTTTGTCCCTACGCCTCTTCAGTCTCCCCAAGCCGCTCCACAGTCGCCCACTCGACCCGGCGGTCAAGCAGCTCCTCCACCACGATGCGCAGGCCGAACACCGTCATTTCAGGGTGATTCCCATCGTCGGGGATGACGGTCAGGCCGCTGAAAATCAGGCCGCCCAGGGTGTCATAGTCCTCGCTCTCGGGAATCTCAAGCTCCAAGGCCTCGGCCAGCTGCCAAAGGGGCGTACTGCCCCGCACCCGCCAGCGCGATTCACCCACCTGCACCAGGTCGGGGGCCTCCTCGCCGTCGAACTCGTCGTAAATCTCGCCCACCAACTCCTCCAAGAGGTCTTCCATGGTTAAGAGGCCCGAGGTGCCGCCGTACTCATCGACAACGACGGCCATATGCACCTTTTGCCGTTGCATCTCCCGGAAGAGGGCGTCGGCCTTGACCGACTCGGGCACAAAATAGGCGGCCCGCAGCAGCTCGCGCAGGGGGCGTGGCGCGTCCAGGCGATAGTTGAGCAGATAATCCCGGGTGCTCAGGATGCCGATGACATCGTCCACATCCTCGCCGCAGACAGGGAAGCGGCTTAGGCCGCTGGAGCGGATGGTCTCCAAAATCTCGGCCTCGGTGTCCTCCTCCCAGATGATGACCATATCAGTGCGGTGTACCATGACGTCCTCGGCGTCCTGATTGCCCATTTCAAAGATGTTTTCAATCATCTCGCGCTCCCCGGCCTCGATATCGCCGCTTTCGCTGCCCTGGTCGATGAGGTCGAGGATTTCCTCCTCGCTGGTTTCCACCGTCTCGGCCCCCGGTGCAAGGCCCGGCAGAGCCAGCTTATCCAGCAGCCAGCATAGGGGCCACAGGGCCATGCACAGCAGCCAGATGGGCCAAAAGAGGCGGCGCAGTACGGCAAAGGGGCGTTTTTCGCCGATTTGCCGGGCCAGAAGAAGGACAACCACGCCAATGAGCACAGCGGGCACAACAACGCGCAGAAAGGGTGGAATAGGCCCGTCAAGCCGTGTCCCCAAAGTGGGGAATACATATAAATAAAACGCATTGAGATAGATGTCCCTATAAAAGCCTATGGTGGGCACGATCCCAATCAACAGCGCCCACACATCGGCCCCAATGGTGAAGAGTCGAGGCTTTTCCACCGTCTCCAAAACCCGCTGTGCCCAGCCGCCGCCCACTTGCTGGGCCATTTTTTCAAAGCTGCCGGTGTCGGCGGCCACAATGGCGCTGCGCACCATGACAAAAAGGGCAGCAATAATAAGGCAGGCTGCCCAAAAGGCTAATTGGTCTATTCCTATGTCTGCTGGCAAGAAGGTGTCCTCCGTGACTGTCATGTGATAAGGGAATTATAACATAAAAAGAGCAAAAAGGGCATTAAAAAGGGGTATATTGAACGAAATATTTTTGGGGGGCGTAAACGCACCCCTTTATGCTTCCATCATGGCGTCCAAAATGGCCTCGATGTGGATGGCCGTGGTATCGAGCAGCGTGGTGTCCAAATCCCCATCCTTGATGATGAGGGGCAGTTCGGTGCAACCCAAGATGAGGCCATCTGCCTGATACTCATTTAGGCATCGGCGGGCGATTTCCAGCATGCGGGCCTTGTCGTTTGGGAGCACAATCCCGGCCTCCAGATTGGGGAAGATGATGCCGTGGATAGCCCGCCGGTCGGCTTCTCCCGGCACCGCGGCCTCGATATTATAGCGGGCGCACTGGGTCTCGTACATGCCGCTCTCCATGGTAAAGCCGGTACCAAAGACCATGAGGCGGCGGCAGCCCAGGGCCTTGGCCCGCTTACAGGTCTCGTCCACAATGCCGATGAGGGGCAGAGCCGCCCCCGCCACAATCTCATCATAGACGATGTGAGCCGTGTTGGCCGAGATGGCGGCCACCTCAGCCCCCGCCGCCTTGAGACGAGCGATGGACGCGATGAACAGGGCCGAAAAGGCCGGCCAATCCTGCCGCGACACCAAATCGTAGGCCACGGCCAGGTTGAGGCTGTCGATGACCATGGGCGGGTTCTGGCCGCTCTCCGAGCGGTCGTCGATGCGGGCTTGGTAGCCCTCGTTGATGGATTTGTAATACGCCAGGGTGGAGGCAGGCCCAACGCCGCCCACCAAGCCGAGCTTTTTCATGACAATCTCCCCTTTTGTGAGGATGATCTGAATGTTGTATCAAAGTGTGTAGGTGTATCGCAATTGGCGCACCGGGCCGCCATAATCGGCCTCTCGCACGGTGCCATCGAAGAGGAAGCCATTTTTCTCGTAAAACCGCCTGGCGCGGTGGTTTTCCTCGAAAACCCACAGAAAGATGGTCTGGGTCGCCAAGGGCCGCAGCTGCGCGACGGCAAAGTCGAGCAGCAATCTTCCGTGGCCTTGGCCCCAGAAGGCCTCTCGCAGATAGATGGCCCAAATCTCCCGCGCGCCAGGGCTTTCCGCCACCTCACCCCGGTTGATGATGACGAAGCCGGACACCTGCGTGCCACTGAGCACGAGGTAATAATCGCAGTCGCCGGGATGGGACAAGCGCTCGGCGTAGTGGGCGGTGTAGGTCTCCTGTGCCGCCGCCATCTTTTCCAAAAAGGCGGTGGGAACCATGCCTGTGTAGACCTCTTGCCAGCAGGCATTGTGGCAGGCCGCATAGCCGCGGGCGTCTTCGGGGGTTGCTTTGCGGACGGTCAGGGCATCGGCCAAGCCAAGCTTTTTCATGGCAATCGCTCCTTTTGTGAGGATGATGCCTCCATTATAGAGGAAACTGGCGAGTGAAGCAATGGGGTTTTGCGGGAGCGCTCTTTTATGCTATACTAATGGAAATCCCACTCAAGAGAGGTGTCCCTATGACAACACCCAACCCCATCGCCACCCTCCACATGCAAAATGGCGCGCAAATTACCGTTGAACTCATGCCCCATCTGGCCCCCAACACCGTGCGCAGCTTCATCCATTTGGCCAGCCAGAGAGCCTTTGACAATCACCCCATCGCCCGTGTCGAGCCGGACTTTGTGGTGGACGCCAGCACCCACGCTTTTCACCGTGCGGCCTGCCGCTATCTCATCCACAACGAGGCCGCTTTGTGGCCCGAAAGCGTACGCATGCTACCCGATCTGGGCACGATGTGCATGGGCGGCTTATGAAAACGGCATTGCTGGCGGCGAGTTTTTCTTCCCTCTGACGCCCCAAAAGCGCCTGGACGGCCGCTATCCCTGCTTTGGAAAGGTGCTGGAGGGCATCGAGGAAATCGTGCGGCTGGGCCGGGTGACCGTGGAGCAGGGCGCCATCCCGGGCATCATGGATTTCCGGCGGCCCGTGGAGCCCCAGGTCATTGAGCGCGTCACCGTTGAGACCTTCGGGGTCGATTACGGCGCGCCCGAAAAGCTGGACGCCGAGCTGCCGGCCCACTGGCTGGAAGGGTAGGCGCTTTTGTTCTTTTTGGTTGCCGCTGTAAACTTGTCGCGCAGAAAGAAGACACCCAGACCAACCACCAGGAATATCCCCACCGGCACCGCCAGAGTGGCGGCAAGACCGCCCAGCAAAAATAGAAACCCAACTTGAACAACGGCGATAACCAAAATAATGATGATGATTTTGAGCAAGCCCCCTGTGTCCATGCCTAAAACCCTCCCACTTCATGGTGTCGATGAGTGTATACAATTATATCTATGATGGCATCAACAAGCGCCTTTACGATGCCGGATTTTTCAGTGAGGACGGTATGATTCGCCCCCGGGGCCATCATTTTCAAAATGCGCTACCCAAGGATGACTGGTGCATCCTCAACATGTTCAGGATACTGCCCGAGGACACCCTTCGAAAGTACATCTTCGACACCGATACTTATGGTTGGCGACTTGAACATCACAGGCAGTGGCTTATCGAGCTTCAAGACCAAGGGCTTGTGCGCAGGGACATCGATATCGACATTGCGGTATATATGTACCGCACCACATCCTATAACCTCATGCTGTATATCCGCAGCCATAACATCCAGGATATCGAAGAAATCCGGAAGATTAACCGGAGCTACTGTTATAATATCTTCACCAAAGGCATTTTGGTGGACAACACCCTTGAGGTGGATTTAGAGCCCACAGAACATTCCGATACCGAAATGGCCTAACACAGCAGGGGCCCGGGGGATTTCCCCCGGGCCCCTGCTGTGCCTTATAAAAATAGCGCGATCATCAAGCCTGCGGCTATAAGCGACAGGGCTGTAAGGGCCAGCGCTGGAAACACCGCCCTATAGGCCGACAGCGTCAGCAGTACGATATCCCTGAACCCGACCCTATTCCTGTCATCCCCCCGGGGGCGGCCACCCGGCCCGGTCACGGATGCACCAGATGGCAGGCGACAAAATGGCCGGGCTCGGCCTCTATCAGCTGTGGGCGCTCCTCCCTGCACCGCTGCACCGCCTGTGGGCAGCGGGTGTGGAACTTGCAGCCGGGCGGCGGATCGGCCGGGCTTGGTATCTCCCCGTGCAACAGAATGCGCTCCCGCTTTTCAGTGGGGTCCTCCACCGGAATGGCGGAAAACAGCGCCTTGGTATAGGGGTGCAGGGTGTTGGAAAAGAGGGCCTCGCTGCTGCCCATTTCGGCCATCGATCCCAGATACATAACCCCGACGCGGTCGCAAAAATACCGGATAACCCCCAAATCGTGGGAGATAAACAGGTACGTCAGGCCAAATTGCTCCTTAAGCTCCTGCAGCAGCATAAGCACCTGGGCCTGGACAGAAACATCCAAGGCCGCGATGGGCTCGTCGGCCACAATAAAGCTGGGGTTGAGGGCCAGGGCCCGGGCAATGCCGATGCGCTGCCTTTGCCCACCTGAAAACTCGTGGGGATATTTATACAGGCCGGAGGCATCCATGCCGCACAGCTCTAAAAGCTGCCCGGCCCTGTCTATGGCATCCCGACGGGGCATCAGCCTGTGCTTGAGGATTCCCTCGGAAATAATGGCCCCCACATTCATCCGGGGGTCGAGGGAGGCGAAGGGGTCTTGAAAGATAATTTGCAAATCCCGCCGGAGGGCCGCCATGGTCTTTTTGTCCATGGCGGTCTTGTTTTCCACATCAAACAGCGCGGTACCGTTGTAGGCAACCCTCCCGGCTGTGGGTGCAATCAGGTTGATGATGCTGCGCCCGATGGTCGACTTGCCACAGCCCGATTCGCCCACAAGGCCGAAGATTTCGCCCCGGTCGATGGTCAGGCTGATGCCATCCACAGCCTTGACATATCCGGTGACGCCCCGCAAACTTTTGCGGATGGGGAAATATTTCTTCAGGCCCTCTACCTGAATCAAAGGGGTCTGTGCCTTCATGTCGGTTCACCTCCGGGGTAAAAGCAGGCCACCTTGCGGCCGGGTTCGACCTCCACCAGCTGGGGTTCGGCCTGGGCACAGCGCGCCTCGGCCCTGTGGCACCGTGGCGCAAAAGTGCAGCCTCTTGGGTGCCTGTCCGGCGTGGGGATCATGCCGGGGATGCACACCAGCTTTTCGCCCCGCTGCCGCCGCGACACGCGGGACCGCATCAGGCCGATGGTATAAGGGTGCAGGGGTTCTTTGAAAAGCCGCTCCACCGGGGCCTCCTCCACACAGCGCCCGGCATACATCACCAAAACGGCCTGGGCCATTTCGGCAATTACGCCCAGATCGTGGGTGATGAGGATGATGGTGCTGTGCATGTCGTCCGAAATCTTCCGAATCAGTTCAAGCACCTGGGCCTGGATGGTCACATCCAGGGCGGTCGTCGGCTCGTCGGCGATCAACAGCTGGGGGGAGCAAGCCAGCGCCATGGCGATCATCACCCGCTGGCGCATGCCGCCCGAAAGCTGATGGGGGTAGGCCTCCATGATTTTGCGCGGATTATAAATGCCCACCTGATCCAGCAGCTGGGCGATGCGCTCGCCCGCCTCCTGCTTGCGCAGGCCCAGATGCAATGCCAGCACCTCTTCGATTTGGTAGCCGATGGTATACACTGGGTTAAGGGCCGTCATGGGCTCTTGAAATACCATGGCCATGCGGTTCCCGCGGATTTTCTGCATCTCGCTCTCGGCCAGCCGGGTGAGGTCCGTGCCGTCAAAGAGCACGCTGCCCCCCGCAATGCGCCCGGCCCCCTTGGGGAGTAGGCGCATCATCGACAGGGCCGTCACCGATTTTCCGCAGCCCGATTCGCCCACAATCCCCAGTATCTGCCCTTTTTTTGCGCGAAAACTGACGCCGTCCACAGCGCGTATGGCGGATTTGCCCGAGACAAACTCGGTAACAAGATTCTTGACCTCAAGCATGGCTTCCTCCTATCGCTTTATGGATTTTGGGTCGAGGGCATCGCGCAGCCCATCCCCCAAGAAGTTGATGGACAGCACCGTGAGAAAAATCAGCAGGCCAGGCGGCACCCAAAGCCACCAATAATGCTGGAGGCTTTTGAGGTTTTGGGCGGCCGACAGCATATTCCCCCAGCTTGGGGTGGGCAGCTTGATGCCAATCCCCATAAAGCTCAGGCCGGCCTCCGACAAAATCCCCCCGGCAATGCCCAGGGTGGTATAGACAATGATGATGGCCGACACATTGGGGATGATGTGCTTGAGGATGATCTCCAGCGAGTTGAGGCCAAGGGCCCGGGCCGCCTCGATAAACTCGCGCTCCCGCAGGCTGAGGGTCTGGGCCCGCACCATTCTGGCCACCGATGTCCAGCTTAAAACCCCGGATATAATCATGATATTCCAGATGCCCGGCCCCATAATGGCCGCAAGGGCAATGGCAATCACAAAAAAAGGGAAGCACATGACGATGTCGATCATCCGGCTGATGACAAAGTCCACCGTGCCGCCATAGTACCCCGCAATGGCACCCAGCAGCACCCCGATCACCGCGGCGATGGAGGTTGAAACCAGCCCGACGCTCAGCGATACCCGTCCCGAATATAAAAGCCGGGTCAAAACATCGCGGCCAACCTCGTCGGTTCCCAGCAGATGCAGGCGGGAGGGCTTTTGATACACCGCCGTTAAATCGACGGCGTCTCTGTCGTGGGGGGTGAGCAGTGGGGCCAAGGCCGAGGCCAGGATTAAAAGGACGATCACGGCAAACCCAAACACGGCCAGCTTGTTTCGCAATACGGTTCGAAAGCCGATTTTTAAAAGCGACATGCTGCCGGCCTCTCTATTCTTATCCATGCGGCCCTCCTAATCAAACCGAATGCGCGGATCCACCAGCGCGTAAAGAATGTCGGCAATCATGTTGGCCATCAGCACGCAGATAGCCAGCAAAAGTGTCCCGCCCATAATCAGGGGGTAGTCCCGATTGTCGATGGCCTGATAGACCAACGTGCCCATCCCCGGCCAGGAAAAAATCGTCTCGATGAGGATCGAGCCGGAAAGCAGCCCGCCCAGAGATCCGCTGATGATGGTAATCACTGGGATCAAGGCATTTTTTAGGGCGTGGCTATAGATAACCACCCGTTCGCTCAGCCCCTTGGCCCGCGCCGTGCGGATATAATCTTGCCCGATCACATCGAGCATGGCCGACCGGGTATAGCGCATTTTGGATGCCGTTGCAATAAGGGTAAGCACCAAAATGGGCAGCACCATGTGGTGGGCAATATCCAAAACGCGCTCAAAGCCTGTCAGCCCCTTGGCGATGTACTCCATACCCGAGATGGGGAACCATTTAAAATCAATGGCGAAAATCTTGACAACACCTAGGGCGAAGAAGAAAGACGGGACAGAGACGCCAACAAGGGCCAGGACGGTGGCCGAATAATCAAAAACCGAGTATTGCCGGGTGGCCGACACAATCCCCAGGGGCACCGCAAGCAACACACTAAGCACCAGCGAGGTGATGGAGAGCAACAGGGTGTTCCCTATTTTCAGGCCGATGACCTCGCTCACCGGGAGGCTGTATTTTACCGAGAAGCCCAAATCTCCCCTCAGGGCTCGACCAACCCACTTGAGGTACTTGACCGGCAGCGGGTCGTAAAATCCGATGCTGGCCAGCATATTCTCCCGGTCTTCAACCGGGGTCAGAGGGTCGAGCATGCTGGCGTAGGGGTCTCCGGGCGCCAGGTTGACCAGTGTGAAGATAATGGCAGAAAGGCCGACGAGCACAGGCACCATGATGAGCACCCGCTTGATAAGATATGAAATCATACATGCACCTCCCTCTGGCAACAGGCACATGTCAGGGCGGCTCGCGCCGCCCTGACATGTGATGAGCCGGGCTTGCTATTTGGCAAGATACCAATTGAGAAGATTGGGATAACCATAGTTGGGCGAGCAGGAATAGTTCATCAGCTTGGGGGTGGTCACCATTCCGCTCTCCCAGTTGCAGATGAACAATGAGGGGAGCTCATCGTTGATGATTTTGGCGATCTCGGCATAGACCTCTTTGCGCTTTTCAATTTCCACATAGGTCAGCCCCTCGGCCAAAAGCTCCTCAACGCGAGGGTTATAATATCCCTGGAAGTTGTTGCCCTTGCCGATGGCCTCCTTGCCGAAAACGCCCAGGGCGTTGGCATCCTTGCCGGTTCCCATGGCAAACTGATAAAAATCCCAGCCCTCTCCGGCGCGCACCATGTCCAGCAGTTGCGCAAACTCGATGGTGTTGAGGTTGAGCTCGATACCAATATCCTTAAAGTTTTGCTGGAAGACGACCAGTGCCTTGCCAATGGGGCCCGCAGCGCTGTTGGCATGATAGAGGTCGAAGGACACCGGCGTGCCGTTGGCGTACATGACACCGTCGGTAAACTCCCACCCCACGGTCTCGGTGAGGATTTTGATGGCCTTGTCCCGGTCATAGACATAGGGCTCGAGCACATCGTTGCCGGGGAACGCCCAGAAGAAAGGAGAATAGAGGGTGTTGGCCGGCACGGCATAGCCGTTATAAATCGTGTTGCACACACCCTGCCTGTCCAGCGCATGCATCAGCGCTTTGCGGACATTGACATCCTGAAGCAGCTCATTCTCTCTCAAATTGCAGCCAACATCCTGATATGTGGCCCAAAAAGCCGTATAGATGGGATATCCGCCATCTTTGTAGGGCGCCAGGTTTTCATCGCTGAAATCGCTGTTGTCAATGATATCCAACTCGCCGCTAAGCAGCTGGCCCTGGGCCGTTTCCGCGTTGATTAAGACGAGCTGGATTTTATCCAGCAGAGGAGCGCCCATAAAGTAGTCCTCATTTTTGGTCAGCATCGCATACTGGTCAACCTCAAAGCGCTCCAACTTAAAGGGCCCGGTGCCTATCGGATTGCGCAGCAGCTCGCTCTGGTTGGCCACGGTGGCCATGTCCACATCGCCCCAAATGTGCTCGGCGATGATATAGAGGTCGCACCAGGTGATGAAAAACGGCGCGTATACGTCCTTGGTGGTAACTTCGATGGTATAGTCGTCCAGCATCTTGAGGCCTTCGATGGATTGAGCAGTGCCCGCTTTATAGTCATCTATGCCCAGAATAAAGCTGACCGTGGAAAACTGAGAGCCCGGATAGGCGGGGTCGGCCATAAACTCGATGGTAAACTGCACATCCTTTGCGGTGAAAGGCTGGCCATCGTGCCACTTGACATTTTCAGCCAGATGCAGGGTGAAGGTGCGGCTGTCGTCGGAAATCTCGTAGGATGTGCACAGCTTGGGCTCAAAGTTATAATCGGGCGTGATGAGAAAGAGGGAGTCATACACCAGATGATCCACCTTGGCCTCGGTGCCGTTGATGGTATAGGCCGGATTAAACAGCCCGGCCGCCAGCGTTGTCTGGGCAATGCGGAGAATCTGCTCATCGGCCATATCGTCCGGCCGATTATCGTCGGGCGTCGTGCCATCGCTCGTCGCTTGCGATGTGGCGGGCTGCGTCGTCGCGGGCTGGGTTGTCCCGGCCGGCTGGGTCGGGTTTTCGGTGGACGCTTCCGTTGTGCATCCCGCCACCATGGAGAGCAGCATAAGCGCCGCCACAAGCAAGGACCATGTTTTTTTCATTTTTCTTCCTCCTAATTCTAATTGGGCAAAATTATACACCATGCTGCAGGCGGTCTTGCATAAAACCACCCTGCGCATGAGAAGCCTCACCCGGATACGGAGCAAAGAACATGGATCATTTATGTCAATGACAATTTGGCTCTATGTTCCGACAAGGCGTCCTCTTCATTAAAGCACACTTGAATAAGAGCTGTCAATCTGTGTGGGGACAACTGCTTTATTTGCCAAATTTTATTTCCATTTTCTATTGAATCATCACAAATATTATTTTGAGCATGTTCATTCGTGTGTATTGCTCTCCACATGCAAAAAGAACCGCCTCTAAATTTGGCGGTTCTTTTTTCGCTTGCGCCTACCTCAATTTATCCAGATCCCAGCCGTTGCCTTCCAAATATATGGCATCATCATTGACAACAATAGTCGGTATCCCAATCACCCCGGGGCCAAACACCTCCCCATAAAGCTCGGGGTGGCTGTCGCGGATGGACAGAAACTTTTTCAGGTGGGCCAGCCCGGCCAAGACATCGACATACCCATACCGGATACCCGCCTCATCCAACAGACTTTTGGTCTTTACACAGCTGGCGCAGTCCGCCGCGCCATACAAAATAACTTTTTTTCTCATAACCGGCTCCTCTATGCATGATTGCGTACATCCTACGATGTCCTTTTTATTCTCGCAGAGAAGGGTGAGGCATGTAAACAAAAATACTGAACAAATAATCTTTCCATTTTTTGTTCAGTATTTTTGTTGTTTGTTCAGGCCCACGCTAGCGCCGCGAAGTGGCGTCCTCGGCCATCACTGCGGAGAGCAATTCATTTGCCCGTGAGTAGTGCTCCTAAATAAAAATCGTGGAAAACCCAAAGGTTTTCCACGAAGGTGCAGCCTGGCACGCCGTGAGGGATTCGAACCCCCGGCCTTCTGGTCCGTAGCCAGACGCTCTATCCAGCTGAGCTAACGGCGCGTGCTACAGAATGCGCCCGAGGGCGCTTCCGCTTTTGCTGCCTATATAGAATACCATACCGTATATCAAAATGCAAGGTCTATTTTCGCCTCCGCGGCAAAAAAATCAGGGAGGCCCCGAAGGGGGCCTCCCGCGCGATTACCGGATATAATTCACCAGCGTGCCGATGCCCTCGATTTCGCACACCACCTGGTCTCCGCTCCGCAGCCACGGCTGCTGCCCCTCGGGGTAGCCCATAGCCACACCGGCGGGGGTGCCGGTGAAGATGAGATCGCCCGGCTCGAGGGTCATGTACTGCGAGGCGTGGGAGACGATGCGGGCCACCGAAAAAATCATGTCAGCCGTGCTGGCCTTCTGCCGCAGCTGGCCGTTGACCCGACAGGTGATGGTCAAGTCTGATGGATCGACGGCGTCGGCAGTGACAATCCAGGGCCCTACGGGCGCGAAAGCATCGTAGGTTTTACCGATGAGCCACTGGCCGGTGCGGAACTGGGCATCGCGGATGGACAAATCGTTGCCCACAGTATAGCCGAAAATGTAGCTCAGGGCGTCGGCCTCGCTGACATAGCGGGCCCGCCGGCCGATGACGGCCACCAACTCGGCCTCATAGTCGATCTGCCCGCCGTTTTGGGGCAGCGCGATGGCCTGGCCATGGGCGGCCAGGGCGTTGGTGAACTTGCCAAAGAGCACCGGCTCAAAGGCGACCTCCATCTTGCTCTCTCGAGCGTGGTCACGGTAATTGAGGCCGACACACAGAATCTTCTGTGGGTTGCCGATGACCGGGGCGTAGGTCAGCTCCTCGGCGTCCAGGGCCAGGGCCGGATTGGCCTCGAGCCGCGGCACCACATCCCGCCAGAATTGCGGCGCCAGCTGCATGGCCTCTCGGATGGTGCCCGGCAGCGGCAGAGCCAGCAGGTTGGCAATGTCGGCCAGGTCATAGACCCGGCTCTCGATGGCCAGGCCCACGCGCTGATGTCCTCCCACAGAAAAACGAAGCAGCTTCATGGGGTGTGTCCTCCTTTATGCATGAGAGGTTGAAAGGGATAAAACGCATCGTAGGGAACCGTTCCCTACCCGGGCAAAGGCCCTACAAAATTATACACCCCCATGTTACACGCCTATGCCCACCTTGTCAATGCCGGAGATTTCGAGAGAAATATATATGCTTGATTTTTGTATAATTATCCGTTAAACTACTTCTGTGGAATCTTCTGCCCCTTGAGGGGTGGCGCGTTGCGCCTAAATGCGGTATGATGGTTCCATCCACAACCCGGGAGGCCCAAACATGCATATCATGCGGCTTTTTCGCCTGCTCTATCTGCTGCTGGAGACCGGCGGCCTGACGGCCCACGCCCTGGCGCTCCGCCTTGAGGTCTCACCCCGGACGATTTATCGAGACATCGAGGTACTCGGTGCCGCCGGCGTGCCGGTCTACTGCCAACGCGGCAAGAACGGCGGCATACGGCTGCTGCCGGGATATTCGGTGTCTCGGGCGCTGCTCAGCGGCGGCGAGCAGAGGGAGATTCTGGCCGCCCTTCAGGGCCTTCAGGCCACAGGCGCGGGTAATTTGGAAAACGCCCTAAGCAAGCTGGCCGCCCTCTTCTCCCCAGCCGGGGCCGGAGAATCGAACAGCTGGGTGGCCGTGGATTTTTCCGACTGGGGGCAGATGAGTGCCCGGCTCTTCGACGCCCTCAAGGGGGCCGTCATTGAAAAGCAGGTGGTCACCTTCCGTTACTGGGGCACCTCAGGCCGTGAGAGCGCCCGTACCGCCGAGCCCTTGCAGCTCTGGTTCAAGCACCGCACCTGGTATCTCCGGGCCTGGTGCCGCACACGGCAGGCCTCAAGGCTCTTCAAGCTGTCGCGCATCCAGGATCTCCGTGTGCTGGACGAGCGCTTCGAGCGCACCTTCAACCTCGCCGATTTTCAGGATAAAGAGGCTGTCTCGGCGGCCCCGCAGGTGGATATCATCCTCCACATCGACGCTGCCTCGGCCCACGGGTGTGGGATGAGTTCGCGCCGCCGGACATCACCCGGCTGGCCGACGGTGCCTTCCACGTCCGGGCGCGGTTCATCTACGAGCCCTGGGTGCTGGGGTACATCCTCTCCTTCGGTAATGAGGCCAAGGTTCTGCGGCCCGCCTGGCTGGCCGCAGAGGTGGCCGACATGGCGGGGAAAATTTCGGCGCTTTATTAGGTATCCCTTCTTTAATAATCCTACAATAACCAGCTGTGGGGAGTGCCCTGTATCATGGAAAATCAGGATATTATAACCTACATCGTCCGGGGGATGGGGCATTAGGCCCGGAATCACAAACACTGTGCTTTTCGGGTTTCAACTCCTTGACCTCTACCTTTATAATCTGCTGTGCGAATCGGGTAAAATCGTTTGTTTTTTAGGCTACTCGGGGAGGCCCCGGTTGCCGTCTCTGCAACCATGAATCACAATGGGAACGGCACCGTGGATTTTATCGCCACATTGCCGGACTATCGTGGAAACGGCATCGGCACTGCCGTGTGCCGCGCCGCTGTCCGCCAACTCATGGGCGAGGGTGCCTTTATGATTTCACTGCGGGCGCGGCCCATGGGGGGTTTCACTCTATGCAAGCCTCGGTTTCAAGGCATACTTCGATTTTTAGCACGCCCTCCGCCCCCGAAAAAATATCAATCCCCCGTCAAATATGACATTCTCCTGTCAGGTTTTGTATGCTATACTGAAGCCACCAACAACCGAAAGGAGCAAAACCCTATGGATGACATCGGCAATGTGGTCTTTTGCCAAAGCTGCGGTATGCCTATGGCGGAGGACGCCCAGTGGGGCACCGAGGCGGATGGCAGCACCAGTGCCGACTATTGCCACTACTGCTACAAGGATGGCACCTTCGCAAGCCCCGACGAGAGCATGGAGGAGATGATTGAGACCTGCATCCCCTTCATGGTGGAGGCCACCGAGAAAGACGCGGAGGCTTGTCGTGCCATGATGCAAGCGTGGTTCCCCACCCTCAAGCGCTGGAAGCAATAGCCGTGGACACGCTGCCCACCCTCCCCGCCAAGCAGTTGATCACCCGCCAGAAATCTGGCGGGTGGTTCGGCTGTGAGTACAACATGAATCTCTACCGGGGCTGCACCCACGGCTGTATCTATTGCGACAGCCGTTCGAGCTGCTATCAAAACCCCGATTTCGATACCGTCTACGCCAAGGCGGACGCCTTGGCCATTCTGCGGCGCGACCTGGGCCGGCTGCGCCGGGTCGGCGTCATCGCCACCGGCTCCATGAGTGACCCTTACAACCCCCGGGAAGCGGAGGCCCTGCTCTCCCGCAGGGCGCTCGAGCTCATCTTCGCCTTTGAGTGCGGGGTGGCCATCGCCACCAAGTCCGACCTGGTGGTGCGCGATGTCGATGTGCTGCGCGATATTGTCCGCCAGGCCCCGGTGCTCATCAAGCTGACCATCACGGCGGCCGACGATGCCCTGGCGGCCAAGATTGAGCCCCACGCCTCCAGCTCGAGCGCCCGATTCGAGGCGGTGGCCGCGCTCAGCGAGGCCGGGGTTTACACCGGCGTGCTCATGACGCCGATTTTGCCGTTTATCAATGACACCGAGGACAATGTGGTATCAATTGCCCGCAGAGCCAAGGCGGCCGGGGCCCGGTTTGTCTATCCCGGCCTAGGCGTCACCCAGCGCACGGGCCAGCGGGAATATTTCCATCAGGGTTTGGAGCGCCACTTCCCCGGCATGGCCGAGCGGTATCGCAAGGCCTTCGGCGACGATTACTGGTGCGGTAGCCCGGATTATGACCGCCTGCGGCGGATTTTCGCAAGGGAATGCAGCGATCTCGGCCTCCTATGGCGCATGGGCGACATCGTGGAGCACTACAAGCGTTGGCCCCACGCCCAGCAAAGCTTGTTTTAGGTAGGTTTCCCCCGCGCCCTTGCGTCACCCTTTCGGCGAATTGCCCACACCCTCCTCCCAATTTATAGGGAAACCGGCTCGCCTTCACCCTACATATTCGCAAAAATACATATAGAAGGAGCAACGCAATGAACTACAATTTCGAGCACTACTGGGCCTACGACGAGATGACGACCAACCTCAAGGCCATGGCATCCGCCCATCCCGGCCTCATGGCCCTGGAATCCCTGGGCCAGAGCCCCCAGGGCCGCGATGTCTGGGCCGTCACCCTGACGAGCACGGCCACCGGCGGGGCCGACACCAAGCCGGCCTACTACATTGACGGCAATCACCACGCCGGCGAGGTAACCGGCTCCATGGCCGCCCTCTACGCCATCTGGCGCCTGCTGGGCGACTACGCCTCATGCCCCAAGACGGCAAAGCTGCTAGACACCACCGCTGTCTATGTCATCCCCCGCATCTCCCCCGACGGGGCCGAGCACTACCTGCAGACACCTGAGATGCTGCGCTCCTCCCCCAAGCCGTACCCCTTTGAGGACAAGGCTCCCGGCCTCCACGGCAGCGATTTGAACGGCGACGGCAGCGTCACCATGATGCGCATTCCCTCCCCCCTTGGCCAGTGGAAGCCCCATCCCGAGGATGGCCGCGTCATGGTGCGCCGCGCCCCCGATGAGCTGGACGGCCAGTTTTACATCGTGCTGCCCGAGGGGCTTGTGGCGGACTATGACGGCCTCAACCTCTATGAGGCGGTGCACAAGTCGGGCCTTGATTTCAACCGCAACTATCCCTTCGGCTGGTTCCCCGAGTACCGCCAGCCCGGCGCGGGACGCTATCCGCTTTCCAACCCCGAGACCAAAGCGGTGGCCGATTTCATCTGCGACCATCCCAACATTGGCGGTGCGGCCACCATGCACACCACCGGCGGCGTCATCGTCTACCCGCCCGGCACCTACAGCCTGAAAAACACGCCCAAACGCGATGTCACCGTCTTCCAGGCCATCGGCGCGATGGGGACTGAGGAGACCGGCTACCCCATCGCCAATGTCTTTGATGATTTCCTTCAGGACACCGTCAACTACTCCTCCGGCGCCTTGGACGACTACATGTACGAGTACCACGGCATCCCGGCCTACACCGTCGAGCTGTGGAACCTGCAGGAGCGGGCCGGCATCGAGAACATCTGGCCCCGCAAGCCCCAGAGCGATGCCCAGCAGGCCGACAACTATGTGAAAATCTTCAAGTGGATCGACGAAAACCTGGGCGAGAGCGCCTTCACACCGTGGACAGCCATCGAGCATCCCCAGCTGGGTGCCGTTGAGGTGGGCGGCTTCCACTTCAAGTTTGTCTATCAGAATTGCCCTCAGGGCTATTTGGAGGCCGAATGCGAGAAGACCTATCGCTTCTGCCTGCGCAGCGCCCACACTTTGCCCCGCCTCAAGGTGGACAGCCTGACGGCGACAAAGGCCGGAGACGGCGTCTTCCACCTCAAGGCTGTGGTGTCCAACTACGGTTATCTGCCCACCTTCCTCACCCAGGCCGCCCTCAATGTCAAGGTGGCGCTGCCGGTGCACGCCCACCTCGAGCTCCCCGCCGGGGCAGCCGTGGTTTCCGGCAAAATCTGCCAGGACATTGGGCATCTGGAAGGCGTCGGCTTTGTCGGCACCCGGTATTCCTACCAGGGCATCAGCAAAACCAAGGATGAACACCCCATCAGCCGCGCGGTGGAGTGGGTTGTCCGGGCCAAGGCCGGCGAGACGGTGACCGTCGCCTTCACCCAGCCCAAAGGCGGCACCGCCACCGCCAGCGTGACGCTGTAAAGCGTCTTTGCTCCCTCCGCAAAAAACCACACAAAAGGAGGCGCGTCCCATGCTTGAGCTCCCCGAAGCCACAACCCTGGCCAGACAGCTGAACGAGACGGTGTCCGGCCTCACCATCGTGTCTGCCGAGGCCAACCACAGCCTCCATGGCTTCGCGTGGTACGAGGGCGATCCGGCCAACTACGGCGAGGCCCTGCGGGGCCGCGTCATTGAGGGCGCCATCACCCGGGGCGGCAGAGTGGACCTGCTGCTCGATGGTGGCCTGCGCCTCAGCCTCATGGACGGGGTCAATCTGCGCCTTCTGGCGGCGGACACCCTGCGGCCTACGAAGCATCAGCTTATGATTGAGCTCTCCGATGGCCGGGCGCTGACGGCCACGGTGCAGATGTACGGCGGCCTGATGCTCTACCCCCGGGATGCCGATATGAACTTCTACGATGCCGTGGCCCGACAGATGCCGAGCCCACTGACCGATGCCTTTGACCGCACCCATTTCGGCGGCCTCCTGAGCGCCGCCAAAAAGACGCTGAGCGCCAAGGCGCTGCTGGCCACCGAGCAGCGCATCCCCGGCCTGGGCAACGGCTGCTGTCAAGATATTTTGTTCATCGCCTGCATCCACCCTCAGAGCCATGTGGGTGTGCTGTCGGACGTTCAGCTGGACGGCCTTTTTGACAGTGTCAAGGAGACGCTGGCCACGATGGCCCGCCTCGGCGGACGCGATACCGAGAAGGATTTGCGCGGACAAAACGGCGGCTACAAAACCCTCTTGAGTGCCAAAACCTACATAGATCCCTGCCCAAAATGCGGCGGAGCCATCGTCCGCAAGGCCTATCTGGGCGGCAATGTATACTTTTGTCCCAGCTGTCAGCCGTTGCAGAAGTAGGGGAGGGGGCGTTTAGGGCATTTGCAGAAGGGGCGTGGGTTTCGTCTACGGCATGAAACCCCATAAAATTGCTTCGCAATTTCGTTTATTGAACGAGCTTTTAATTATAAAGGGGGCTCATCGCCTGACGGCGATGGGCCCCCTTTAACAATCCCCCATTTTGGGGAAACACTCCAATCGGGAGGAGGTTTGGGGGAG
>JGI994J12354_10001183_pt1 | contig 26496 bp, 19 predicted proteins | sample IntmicLarv3ML3BL_FD_12354 | JGI IMG/M metagenome (IMG submission 12354)
ATACATGGCATGGTGGCGGAGCATATAAAAAAATTGAAAGCGATAATCCGGCAGATAATAAGGCGGCTAAAAAACGAGTAAATGCGGCGGCTAGCAATGTTAGTTTATTTGTATCCAGTTGTAACAAGGCAACAGAATTATTATTTAAAGGAGCTTTTGGCTATGATAAGGAGGTATTAGAAGTAGGGATGCCTCGAAATGATATGCTCATTAATGGTCAAGTAAAAGCAAGTGCCAATAAGGTACGCGACCAATACCAAATAGCCCCTGAGGAAAAAATAGTTATATATGCACCGACATATCGAACAACGATAAAAAGTATTATCCTGGATGGGCAACAGTTAAAGCAAATCATTTCGCGAGATGGAACACCGTGGCGGATTTTACTCCGTACTCACCGCTATCAAGAGGCAAAGACACACATTGACATAGAAGGAACCGCTTATACTGATGTATCAGATTATCCAGATATGCAAGAGCTTTTAGGTGCGGCGGATATGGTTATCACCGACTATTCTTCACTAATTTGGGATTATTCATTTTTGGAAAGACCATGTTTTCTTTATGTGCCAGATATAAAGGAATATACAAATAAAACGGGTTTCTATGTGGACATTGAACAGTGGCCCTTTAAGATGGCAACGTCCAATGAGGAATTGATAAAACTGATTGAAGAATATGATATCAATGAAAATAAGCAGTTAATTGCCAAACACCATCAGATGATGGGTAGTTGTGAAACAGGACAAGCGTGTAAAAAAGTTACTGAATGGATTTTGCAAGAATACAAAAAGTAGTGGTAGCAGGGGAAGCGTATGAGTAGGTTGATAAAGAGACAATTAAAAAAGATTTATCATGTTGCTTTTTGGAAGTATTATTTTCCGGCTATATATAATAGGGCGGCAAGAAGTCCAGTGCAAAAGGGAAAGATAGTATTTGTAGAACAGCAAAATGACAGGATGCTTTCCAATAATTTTCGTTTATTACATCAAACATTGGTAGCACATAAAAATTATAATATACGAGAACATTGTTTGGGCGAAGGTATTTGTTCAACAAGAGAATATATAAGAAGGTCTAAGAAAGCGTTGCAAGATATTGCTACCGCTGAAGTTGTTTTTTTATGTGAGGGTTCAAGGTTAATTAGTTGCGTCAATATGCGAGCGGAGACTAAGGTAGCACAAGTATGGCATGGCTGCGGAGCCTTTAAGAAATTCGGTTTTAGCACTGCCGGATTGCTATTTGGCGGAAATGCAAAAGAAAGTGAACAATACTCCTATTACGAGAATTATGATATAGTGACTGTCTCAAGCGAAGCAGTGGTGTGGGCATATCAAGAAGCAATGAATTTGCCAGCTGATAGCTCTATAGTTAAGCCAATCGGGCTTAGCCGAACGGATGTGTTTTTTGACCAAGCATTCATTGATAATGCTAGAAGACGTATTGAAGAACAAATCCCTAAGATCAAAGACAAGAAAGTCATCTTATATGCACCAACATTTAGAGGTAGCGTAGGAAAAGCAAAGGCTCCTGACGAATTAGACTTAAAGCGTATGAAAGAAAAGCTTGCTGATGAATACGTGCTACTTATCAAACATCACCCGACTATTAAGGAGCGACCAAGCATCGACGCTGAGTTGGCGGATTTTGCCTTTGACGTATCTGCTAGTTGTGAAATCGACGACCTAATCTGCGTCAGCGATATTTGCATTTCTGATTATTCGTCGTTGGTTTTTGAATATTCGTTAATGGAAAGACCGATGATATTTTTTGCATATGATTTGGAAAATTATGAAGATTGGCGCGGATTTTATTATGATTATCAGGAATTGACTCCAGGAGCGGTTGTCAAAACGACAGAAGAGATACTTTGTCAAATCGATAATATTGCGAATTATGATTTGAAGCAAATTCAAGATTTTAAAGAAAAGTTTATGAGTGCCTGCGATGGGGAATCGACCAAGCGGCTCCTAGAATACCTGAAACTAAAATAAACACCTAGTTGAAAAAACTTATTTCAACTAGGTGTTTTAACAAACTACTCCAAGTGCGTTGCTAAAAGTTTACTAAATATCGCGGCACTATCGCCGAACATATGCCCCTCATAATCAGAAAAAGATTCCAAAGATTTGTCAAAGCCGGGCAAATCTATTTTATTGAAATCATAATAGGGAATGTCGATGCTGGCCATGTAGTTGGTGAAAAAAGTATGGGCATCTTCAAACTCTTTAGCGTATTTTTCGTAAGTTTCCGTTGGTAGTGGGGTAGTGATAACAATCAATTCAATTTGCTCATCTGCGCAAAAAGCCACTAATTTCTCGAAATATTTAAGCGAGGATTCATTAAGCGATTCTTCTTCCCAAAGTGCCAGATTGTCTTCTGTTTTAGGAGCCGAAGAGCGGTGAATATTTATAAAACCTTCCCGCTCATAAGTCTGATATGTTGAAGCGAAGGGAGCGAGGTCATAAATTTTATAACCAGGCGACATCTTTGCATCAGCAATAGCAAAGGCATTGCGAAAGTCCTTGCGATACATATACCATGGAAACAAAGTGTTTCTAAAGTCCGACTCGGAAATCTTAGCGCTAAAATATTCAAGCTTCACAGTAGAAAATGACAATTCATTATAAACGGAAGCATAGCTAGTGTCTTCGTTAGCAGTAGTAGCCCAATAACCAGGGTCAAGTTCGTAGATGATTCTAGTTGGTTTGTGATTCCGAGCGGTTTCCTTGGCGATATAATAGGCATCAATCGGATATTCACCACCCATGCAAAAGTTAGTACTTTTGCGGCCAGTAACTTTATCGAAAACTAGCGGATTAATAGCTGACTTGCCGTGAGATGAGCCTAAAAACAAATCGTCATATTGTCCCGATTCAATATTGTGGACATCGACACGAGTGTAAGTATATGGATAGATGAAGAAGTTGATGGTCCAGTTTATGATGAGTAAAATGGCAAGGCATATGAAGCCTTTTCCTATTCTCTTAAAATTGCGCATATATAAATCCTCCTGTTAGTGAAGGGGGCTGCCCAAGAAGAGGTAAAGCCAATATCAACAGTAAGTAGATGATGAATCGCAAAAGCCAAGGTTTGCTAGCAAGAGCAGTCCTGATGCTTGTTCCGCGTTCCTGAATAACGCTGACGACAAACAAAACGACACAGCCAAAGATAATAATGGCTAATCGTAAAGAGACTAATTCACCAGCAGGAGTATCAGCGGGGAAGCTCCATAATGCATTAAAGTCAAAATGAGTAATTGCATTCTTCATCATGGCAGCGGCACTGCGCATTCCAGAAGCACGGTCAAAGAACCAACTAATATTAACTAAAATAAAAGTTCTAATAATCTGAAAAACAATCCATGCATTTGACTTATCGTTGATTTTGAGAGCCTTTTTCCACTTGCGATAGTTATTCATCATCAAGCCACTAAAGGCGATAATCAAACCATTGTATAAACCATAGGCAATAAAATGCCAAGCAGCACCGTGCCAAACACCGACAACTAAAAACACGACAATATTGGCAATACAAATGGGTAGGGTACGGCCAATGGTTTTGCCAAAATGCTTCCGAGCAAACTTGCCAAAACGGTTCATTCCTTTTGAAAGAGATAGTGGATAGAAGATATAGTCCTTCATCCAAGTTCCCAAAGTGATATGCCAGCGATGCCAGAAATTAGTGATTGAACGCGCAAAATATGGGCGTTTAAAGTTCTCGTCCAAAGTAATGCCAAAGAGACTAGCGATACCCATTACAACGTCCATCCCACCAGAGAAATCGGCATAAAGCTGAATCGAATAAAAGAGTACTGCGGCGATGGATAGGCCGGGATAGTTTTGAAAGTCACCAAAGATAGCATCTACGAAAATAGCGGCATTGTCAGCGATGACCATTTTCTTAAAATAGCCCCAAAGGATCAGCAAAAATCCTTGCTCAATGCGCTTAAAATCGAAACTATGCTGAGAGTATAGTTGTGTTGCTAGGCGATCAAAGCGACCGATTGGACCTTGTAAAATTTGCGGAAAAAAGGAAACAAACAAAGCAAAACGAAACGGATTTCTTTCAGCAGAGCATTTACCCCAGTAAACATCTAACAGATATCCCATTGATTGGAAGGTGTAAAAAGATATGCCAAGCGGCAACAAGAAGTCAACGAAATCTAGATTCGTTCCAAAAAGGCTGTTGATGTTAGCAATGCCAAAGTTAGCATATTTTAATGTGGCTAACATGCCAAAGTTTAACAGTAGTCCAAGAACAATAAAAAGACGCTTCTTACGTTTGGCAGTAGCTCTATCAAGAGATTGTTGATTGACGGCATCAATCAACAGGGCAGCGCCATAAGTAGTAAGCGTAGTAAATATTATGAAAAATAGATATTTGATTCCAGCCGAAGCATAATAAATGTAGCTAAATAAAAGTAGCCACACCCATTGGAATTTTTTAGGAATTAAATAATAGCCTACTACTGCTAGTGCAACAAAGAGTAGGAAATGCATTGATACAAAAGACATTTAATTTTCTCCTAGTTATCCCTGCAAACGTTGAACCATTGCCCATAAGGCTTTGGCAGAATTAAAGTTTTCAGGTACGATGTCGGCAGGAGATACACTAACCCCAAAAGTTTCTTCTAGCTCAGCCACAATAGATAAAATAGCAAAAGAATCTAAAATGCCATCGTCGATTAAAGTGTTACAAGTCTGATAGTCAGCATCGGGTTGAATATCTTCTAAAATTTCTAATAATTTGTCCATGATAAAGCTCCTTTTATTGTTAAAATGTTAGTTGTTTAGAATGTCGGTTGTCATTGTGTCGCGAATCAGCTTGAAGCCATCGGCTTCGCTGTAGAAAATGATTTGTGGCAAATCGCGACTTAGGAACAAGTAAATCCCCTCGGTAACTGAATAAGCTCCCAATCGTTCAAAAACTAGTATATCACAAAGCTGTAGGTTTTTTAAGGGTAATTGTCGCACTAGAACATCGGCAGTAGTACAAAGAGAACCACAGATAGTGTGAGGGATTGCTTCTACTTCTGGGGTATCAGGTATTTTGAGAAAATGAGGTAGCTTCATAGCCATCGTTTGACCATAATAATTGAGATGGTGAATACCGCCATCAATAATACAATAATTTTGACCGTCATTTTCTTTATAGTCAATAATTGAAGTCATATAGTAGCCGCAATATGCCACCATAAAGCGTCCCATTTCAAGAGTTATTTGACCATCAAATTCAAGGTTGTTCAAAAGTTCGCGAAATTCGTTTAGTAATGCTGCGTCATCCACGTCTTCTTCATTAGCAAAATAGGGAACATAAAAACCAGGACCATATTCGAGTTCTTTTACTGTAAAACCATATTGTGATTTTAAGCGAGAACAAAGAGAATCTAGTTTTTGCAACTCCTCAGAGATTTTGCTAAGACCTTTCTTTTGAGTGCCAGAATAAAATTGTAGACCGCGGAAATCGATGAATGGGTAATCTTTTCGATTTTCAATAATTTGCTCAATACATTCTTCAGAAACACCGAATTGATTGCCGCTAGTAACGCGCAGCAAAACGGTGAGAGGCAGGCGATGGTTATTTGCATAGGTATTGAAAATCCGCAGATGTTCTAAGGATTCTACGGTAAAGATAATGTCATTGCCATAAGTATCAATAACGCGGGTGATTTCGGTCTCTTCCTTGTTGACACCAGAGAGGACAATGCGTTTCATATCAACGCCATTGCGTTCACAAATGCGAAATTCTCCTGGTGAACAAACTTCAAAGCGCTCCACCAAATTGTCCATTGCACTAACCAAGAAAGGGTTGGCCTTCATGGCATAGCAAAGGGTAATGTCATATCCAAGAGACTTTTGAATCATTGCCAAACGATTTCTTAGCATATCCAAATCAAAGATATAGGCGGGCGTTTGATATTCTTTTGTTGCTTGAATAATCATATCGTTTGTCATAGTTTTCCTTCCTGATATTGCTCCAGTAGTAATTTGCGATTGGTTTTGCCGTTATTTGTAATAGGCAAAGAATCGAGTCTTTTAAAGACATTAGGGAGCATATACTGTGGCAAAGAACCACCTATTTGTCCGATGATTTCCTTGCGTTCAATGTCACCTTCATAGCAGGCGATGATGCGTTTCTTCTTATCGTCAAAGACACAGCAAAGACGATTGATAGCAGACACCTTTTCAAGGGCAGCTTCGATTTCGCCAAGTTCAATGCGATGTCCCATGTGTTTGATTTGAAAATCCTTACGGGAAGCAAAGCAAAGCAGTCCATCGCTATCGTAATAACACAAATCGCCAGTACGGTAAATAGTTTCTAGATAGTCACTATTTAGAGGGTTTTGGACAAAAGCCTTTTGCGTTTGAGCGGGATTGTTGTAGTAGCCAAGGGCTAGACAAGTACCGCCAACACATAACTCGCCCAAAGTATCAAAGGTGGTCACAAGGTTGTCGTTTTCATCTAGAAGAAAGACTTTTTCGTTGGGGAAAGCCACTCCGATTGGCAAGACATTACCTGCTTCAAAGTCTTTATCTATCTTGTAATAAGTGCAGTTGCAAGTAATCTCGGTTGGACCGTATAAGTTTACATATGAAGCAGTAGGCAGATATTTGCGCCATTCATTTAGATGCTTTATAGGCATTACTTCGCCACTGAAAAGGACCTTGTTGATATGGCGAGGAACTTTGTAAGTGAAACCTTTTAATGTTGTAATAATACAAAGAGCAGAAACAGCCCAGATTAGGGTAGTTACCTTACGTTCGTCCAAGAAATCTAGAAGTGGCGCAGGCATTGAAAAAAGTTTTTTAGGAATTATTTGTAATGTTGCCCCTGTTTTAAGGGTCGAATAAATATCTTTAACGGACACATCAAAATCAAAAGGAGCTTGATTGCCAATCACATCATCTTCAGTGATATCAAATAAAGGAGTGAAATTCTCCATAAAATCAATTACCGAACGATGACAAACGACAACGCCCTTTGGAACTCCTGTTGAACCAGAGGTAAAGATGCCATACAAAGGGTCAACGTCAAGAGTATTCGTGCGGATATTATCAAGGGTCTTATCATCAACATGTGTCGCTTTGGCTTTATCAAAGTCAACGATAGTTCCACTAAAGTCAAGAGCAGCTAATTGCTGGGCGTATTTGTTATCAGCCAAGATAGTATCGGTTTGTAAGGTGTCTATAATTTGATTTAGTCGAGCACTTGGCTGAGTGGGGTCTAGCAGAACGTAAAATCCACCGGCATAGACGACGCCCATGAAAGCAGCAACGGCAGCTACGCCTTTTTCCATAAAAACAGGAATAGCTTTGCCAGTACTCGAAAGTGGTGCCAAGGCACTGCCAATGGCGCGTGCGCTTTGCATCAGTTCACTATAAGTACAACTGGTATTTTCATCAGCAAAAGCAACTTTATCCCCATGCAGGGCAGTTGAATGTTCTAAATATTCTAGTACGTTTGTCATGCTATCTCCTTGGGTTTGAGGTAAGTTTTATTTTAAATAATGTTAGTTACATTTTATTATTTGTGCAAGTGTTCGTCAACCTTTATTGACAATTACAAAAAAGAGGGCAGATGGTATTTGCAATTAAATAAGAAGAGGGCGTGAATGCTTGACGCACCGTAGCGTTTTAGATATAATGACTTCACACAAAATTTTGAAATGAGGGAATAAGATGGCTAAGACTATATTAAAAGAATGGCGTGATTACGCATATGACCAAAATAGTGACAAAGGAAAGCTACAACAGTTTTGGACAAGCTATTTTGCGATTGAAAAAGGAATTTATGAAAAGCTGTTGGCTAATCCAGACGAAGTAGTGACTGGTAAAGTTAAAGATTTAGCAAAGCAATACGACATTGATGTTCGGACAATGACAGGCTTTTTAGATGGCATCAACGATAGCTTGGTAAAGCCAAATCCAATCGAGAAGATGACAGAGAACACTAAGGTGAGCTTGGAGTTTGACAAAGAAAAACTATATAAGAATATGGTTGATGCAAAGGCAGATTGGTTATATGAATTGCCAGAGTGGGAAGCGATTTTTGACGAAGAGAAGCGCAAAGAATTATACATGGAACAAAAGAAATCAGGAACTATTGTTAAGGGAGACAAGATTGGGCGCAACGACCCATGTCCTTGTGGTAGTGGTAAGAAGTATAAGAAATGTTGTGGAGCATAAGACCAGAGTACTTAGTGAAATGAACTTATTTATCAAATAAAAGCCTTGACTTAGCGCAAGGCTTTTATTATACTATTAGTGTATTAAGAGAAGTAGTACACTAAACACGGGAGGAAAAGCGATGATTGTGCTAGATTATCAAGACCGCCGTCCGATTTACGAGCAGATAGCAGAGAAATTACAAGTGCTAATCAACAAGGGCATCTTGGGAGAAGATGAGCAGATGCCATCGGTGCGTAAGCTAGCGATGGATTTATCAATTAACCCTAACACGATTCAAAGAGCATATGCACTGCTTGAGTCAAAAGGATACATTTATCCAATCAAAGGGCGAGGAAATTTTGTTTCACCTAAGGAAAATTTTATTAGTGAAGAAAAAGAACAGTTTTATAGAGAACTAAAAGTTCAATTACAACAAGGTATGAATATGAATATTCCTCTTGTTGAAGTGGTGGAGTTTATCAAGAAAATTTATAAGGAGGAGACATCATGATAGAAGCAGTGAAAGTGAAAAAGACATTTGGTGATGTCGAAGCAGTACAAGATATTAGCGCCAAAGTTCAGGAAGGGGCAGTTTTTGGACTAGTCGGAACTAACGGGGCTGGCAAGAGTACTTTTTTAAGGATGGTAGCAGGGGTATTAAAGCCTGACGAGGGGCAAGTACTGATTGATGGCGAAGATGTTTTTGAAAATGAGGAGGCGAAGAAAAAGCTTTTCTTTATCCCTGACGAGCAATACTTTTTCCCGAATGCGACGCCTAAGGATATGATGGAATATTATGCGATGATGTATCAAGAATTTGACAAAGAAAAATTCGCAGAGTACATTGAAAAGTTCGGCTTGTCACTGACAAGAAAGCTTAATACTTTTTCAAAGGGAATGAAAAGACAAGTTGCAGTATTGTTGGGAATTTGTGCTAATACAAAGTATTTATTATGCGACGAGACATTTGATGGTCTTGATCCGGTGATGCGCCAAGCGGTAAAAAGTATTTTTGTATCGGAGATTATTAATCGTGATTTTACACCGATAGTAGCATCACATAACTTGCGGGAGTTGGAAGATATTTGTGACCATGTTGGACTTTTGCACGAGGGTGGGATTTTATTTTCACGAGACTTAGATGATATGAAAGGCAATATCTATAAAGTGCAATGTGTGCTTAGCAATCCAGCGGATGAAGAAAGCCTACTTAAAGACTTAGAGGTGATTGGGTGTAGTAGAAGTGGTTCGCTTCTAACAATCACGGCACGCGGCATGAAGGTGGAAATTGAGGAACGGATTAGCAGAAAGAATCCAGTCTTCCAGGAGGTTCTTCCATTGTCATTGGAAGAAATATTTATCAGCGAAACGGAGGTAAAAGGATATGATATCAAAAATCTCATTTTCTAAGATGGTACTAAGTGATAGTAAATGCCGATTGTGGCTATTTATAATAATGATGATAGGATTCTTACTAGTCTTGCCGCTCTTTGGCGAGATGTATTTAGGGCAACAACAAGCAAGGATGATGAGTGGCGGTACTACTCTAAAGGAAACGATACAAGGCCTTACATATTGGCTTGCCACCAACAGCTTTTTTATGGGAATGGGTGTGATTTCAGGGGCAGTTATTTGTGCCTTTTCGGGATTTAGGTATTTGTACAAGAAAACAAAAGTAGATATTTTTCACAGTGTTCCTGTTAAGCGCGAAAAGTTGTTTTTAGTTCAATATGTCAGTGGGCTAGTGATATTTGCAATACCATTTGTTCTTAGTTATTTACTGATGATAGTGGTTTGCGCATTAAATGGTGTATTGACAGATGAAATTGCGAGGATATTACTAAGTAGTGTCGGATACGGAATGTTAGACTTCATCTTGTACTATAATGTAGCGATTTTGGCAGTTGTACTGACGGGTAAAATGTTAGTTGGAGTTTTGGGAATGTTGGTGTTATGGGGATATATGCCAGTTCTTTGTGTGCTTATTAGCGGACTATATGAAAGGTTTTTCAGCACGTATTATGTTGTTGACTTTGGACAACGCATTAGTGATTGGCTTTTATATTTATCGCCCGTCACGCTACATGCACTACGAGGAGACTTAGGTAGCATGTACTCATCATCAAATATATTTGGACAGCCATGGGTGACGATGCTATTTACAATAATATTTATCATAGCAACATTTGTTGGGGCTTTATATCTTTACCGCAAAAGACCGTCGGAAGCAGCAGAGCGTTCAATGGCATTTGCAAGAACCATGCCAGTTATAAAGGTCCTGTTGACGATAGTAGCAGCGATAGGGTCGGGAATGTTCTTTGAGACCATTGCTGGGTCTAATTATGATGCGTGGTTTTTCGTTGGGCTAATCCTAGGGCTAGTGTTTGCGCAAGGATTAATTGAAGTGATTTATACAGGTGATATCCGCAAAGTCTTTGTCGGCAAAAAGTCATTTGCCATTGCGGCGGCGTGCGTGTTATTAATTGTAATGGTGTTCCGCTTTGATTTATTGAGATACGATAGATATCGCCCTAATCCAGATAGAGTAGAGACGGTAGGAATATCAATAGGTGGAGTGGATGACATGGTTAGTTATCGCGATGGAAGCAAAAATGAGTATGTTGACGCGACGACGTATCGCTTGAAATACGGAAAAATAGAGGACATTCCAGCGATTTATGAAATAGTTGACGAAGGAATCAAAAATGGCAAAAAGCTAAAGGGAGGTCAAAACATTTATGGCGAAATGCTAGGTGGCGATGAGAACAGTGAAGCCGTAGCTATTTGCTTTAAGTTTAGTGATGGCAAAAAGGTATATCGCAGTTATCAGATAGACACAGACAAGATGAGACCAGCGATAGAGCAAATATATGCCCTAGAAAGCTTTAAAGAAGTGGAGTATCCAATTTTCCAGCTGGATGTGAAAGAGATTGAGCGATTATATGTCCGAGAATCATTTGAAACCAGAGGATCGGGAGGGAAAATACAAATTGAAGATTATGCGAAAGTAATTGAGGCTTATAAAGCTGATTTGCGCAAGCTGAAGCTAGAAGACGTTGAAACAGATGAAATGATAGGGGAAATTGAATACGAGATAAGAATAGACGACGATGCCTCACATGACATAAAATATCCTAATGAAAGCTATCGCAGCGATGTGATAAGTTATCCAATTTATAAAGCGTGTCATCAAACGATTGAACTTCTAAGGTCAATGGATTATAAGATGGACAGAGCTATCAATCAAGAGGACATTAAGGAAATTAGGATGCGGAATAAGGAACTGGATTACTATGAACAAGATGAAATTATTATTACAGACAAGGGCGAAATAGAAGAAATTTTGGCTTGTCGATTGACGGCAAGTCAAGGAGGATTTTATCAAACCTATGTAAGTGGGTTAGAAGTGGTGCTAGTTCTAAACGAGGCTTATGTGATTAGTAAAGAGGGAAGCTTTGGCGAGGAAGCGGCTGAACGAAGAGGGGAAGACGAAAGGTATTATACACTTGAGTTTGAAAACGTGTCAAAGGCCGTTGAAGAGATGCTAAAAGAAAAGCAATTCGTGTGGTAGAATTTGCTAGTGGGTTGGCATTGACAAAGAGGGAAGTTATGATATAAAATTAGGGTAATACGATGATTGTGGTCGTCCCTATCTGTATGAAAGTACAGATAGAGGGCGACCTTGTTACAGTTTAATCAAACAGAACCGAGATTGACTAAAATGTGGCATATATATAAAGGAGAAGGAAGATGAAGATTACACTAAAAGATGGCTCAATCAAAGAATATGATGGAGCAAAAACAGTCCATGATATTGCCTTTGATATCAGTGAAGGGCTTGCTCGTATGGCAACGGCAGGGGAGATTAATGGCGAAGTTGTTGATTTGCGAACCGAAGTTGACAGCGATTGCGAACTCAACATTTTGACAGCTAATGATAAAGCTGGCTTGGCGGCACTACGCCATACAGCGTCACATATTTTGGCGCAAGCGGTAAAACGACTATATCCAGAAGCAAAGCTGGCAATCGGGCCATCGATAGAGACAGGCTTTTACTATGATTTTGATTGTCAATCATTTACGCAAGAGGACTTGACTGCAATCGAAAAGGAAATGAAAAAGGTCATCAAAGAAGGTGCTAAGATAGAACGTTTTACCAAGCCGAGAGCAGAAGCTATTGCTTATATGCAAGAACTAGGCGAGACATATAAGGTAGAACTAATCGAAGATTTGCCAGAGGATTCTGTAATTTCATTTTATTCGCAAGGTGATTTTGTGGATTTGTGCGCAGGGCCTCATTTGATGAGCACTAGAGGGCTTAAAGCATTCAAATTGATTTCTTCATCAGGAGCATATTGGCGTGGTAGCGAAAAGAACAAGATGCTAACCCGTGTTTATGGTACAGCCTACGGTAAAAAAGACGAGCTGAAAGAACATCTTGAACGATTAGAAGAGGCGAAAAAGCGTGACCACAACAAACTTGGCAGAGAGATGGAGCTGTTTATGACGGCGGATGTTGTAGGGCAAGGATTGCCGCTAATCATGCCAAAGGGAGTAACGATATTAAACGAACTAAAGCGATGGATTGAGGATATTGAGGATAACGAATGGGGATATGTTAGAACCCAAACGCCATTCATGGCGAAGAATGATTTATACAAAATCTCAGGACATTGGGATCACTATAAAGAGGGAATGTTTGTCTTAGGCGACGAATCTAGCGACAAAGAAGTGTTTGCGATGCGCCCGATGACATGTCCTTTCCAATACTACATCTACAAAGCGGGACATCACAGTTATCGTGAGTTACCTATTAGATACGGCGAGACAGCAACACTGTTCCGCAACGAAGATTCGGGAGAGATGCACGGACTAACCCGCGTTCGCCAGTTCACCATCTCAGAAGGACATCTAGTTATGCGTCCGGACCAAATCGATGAAGAGTTTAAGAACTGTGTTAAGTTGGCGATACATGTTTTGACGACATTAGGTCTAGCGGATGACGTTACTTATCGTTTGTCAAAATGGGATTCTGCAAATAAAGAAAAATACATTGGTGATGCCATGTACTGGGAGAGCGCGCAAGATAAGATGCGTGAATTGCTAGTAGGACTGGAATTGACCTTCGAAGAAGCCGACGGCGAAGCGGCATTTTATGGACCAAAACTTGATATCCAAGCGAAGAATGTATATGGTAAAGAAGACACGATGATTACTATTCAGCTTGACTTTGCGCTAGCAAAACAATTCGATATGTACTATATCGATGAAAATGGCGAGAAGCAATTACCATTTATTATTCATCGGACGAGCTTAGGGTGTTACGAGAGAACCTTGGCGTGGTTGATTGAAAAGTATGCCGGGCTATTTCCGACATGGTTATGTCCAGAACAGGTGAGAGTCTTGCCTATCTCTGAAAAATATGCAGACTATGCATATGAAGTATTAGCGCAGTTAAAAGAAAATGGCATCCGAGCGACGGTAGATAACCGTTCAGAAAAGATCGGTTATAAAATCCGCGAAACCCGCCTTAACAAAGTGCCATATATGCTAGTGGTTGGTGCGCAAGAGGAAGAAGAACAAAAGGTTTCGGTTAGAAGCCGTTATCTGGGAGATGAAGGACAAAAACCATTAAGCGAGTTCGTTGAAGCACTAACGAAAGAGATTAAGGCGAAGGAAATTCGCAAAATAGAAGTCGAAAATAATGCCAAGAAGAACTAACTGAAAGAGAAAATATTTAGCTTTTTAGTGGAAAAGTATTCCGTTTTGGTGTAAAATGTGATAAGATAGAGAAAAAATTGATAAAATATTAACAATCAATGTTTTTACTAAAGGAAAAGGAGATGGAAAAATGGCACAAATGACAAAGAATCCTAACGTATTAAAATGGGTAGAAGAAATGCAACAACTGACAAAACCTGACAATGTAGTATGGGTTGATGGAAGTAAAGANCAACTTGATGCACTTAGAAAAGAGTGTGTTGCAGAAGGTACTTTGCTTGAACTTAATCAAGAGAAACTTCCAGGATGTTATTATCACCACACGGCAGTTAATGATGTTGCGCGTGTTGAAGATAGAACATATATCTGTTCAGAAAAAGAAATTGATGCAGGACCAACTAACAACTGGGCAGCGCCTAAAGATATGTATGACAAATTAACACCAATGTACGATGGTGTTATGAAAGGTAGAACGATGTACGTAATCCCTTATTCAATGGGACCAATCGGATCGCCTCTTGCTAAAGTGGGTGTTGAACTTTCAGATTCTATCTATGTTGTTCTTAACATGGACATCATGTGTCGTATTGGAGTAGACGCGTTCAAGAACCTAGGCGATACTTCTAACGACTTCGTTCGTTGTCTTCATGCGAAGGCTGATATCGATCCAGAGAATCGTTATATTGTACATTTCCCAGAAGATAACACAATCTGGTCAATTAACTCAGGATACGGCGGAAACGTTCTTCTAGGTAAAAAATGTTTCGCACTTCGTATCGCTTCTTATCAAGGTAAGAACGAAAAATGGATGGCAGAACATATGCTTATCCTTGGGATTGAAAAACCAGACGGAGATACAAAGTATGTTGCGGCAGCTTTCCCATCAGCTTGTGGTAAAACTAACCTTGCAATGCTTATCCCGCCAGAAGGATACCTATCTAAGGGATACAAAGTTTGGTGTGTAGGAGATGATATCGCTTGGCTAAAACAAGGCGAAGATGGACAACTATACGCAATCAATCCAGAAAACGGATTCTTTGGTGTTGCACCAGGAACCAATATGAAGTCTAATCCAAACGCACTTCATAGTACTGAGAAAAACACTATCTTTACTAACGTAGCAATTAATAATGATGATATGACTGTTTGGTGGGAAGGTCTTGATAAGAACCCTCCAGTAAATGCGACAGAGTGGAAAGGTTCAAAAGTAAACGGACCAGAATATATTGCAAGTGGCGAAAAGCTAGCGCATCCTAACTCACGTTTTACATCACCAGCGAGAAACTGTCCTTGTATTTCACCAGAGTTTGATAACCCAGCAGGAGTGCCAATCTCAGCAATCGTATTTGGTGGACGTCGTGCGAAAACAGCTCCACTTGTATACCAAGCGTTTGATTGGGAACATGGTGTATTCGTAGGTTCTATCATGGCTAGTGAGACAACAGCAGCAGCGATGAGTGCAGCAGGTGTTGTTCGCCGTGACCCAATGGCGATGTTACCATTCTGTGGATACAACATGGGCGATTACTGGAAACACTGGTTAGAGATGGGTAAAGACCTTGGTGATAACGCACCAAAAATCTTTAACGTAAACTGGTTTAGATTAGATGATGAAGGAAACTTCATCTGGCCAGGATTTGGCGATAACATGCGTGTTCTTGATTGGATTATTGAACGTGCAGCAGGTAATGCTGACGCAGTTGAAACAGCAATCGGATACGAACCNAAACCAGAAGATATTAATATCGAAGGTCTTGAAGAAGAAGGAATCACATTAGACGTTGTTAAGGAACTATTGAATGTTGATAAAGCGCTTTGGCAAGAAGACGCAGACGGCATCCAAGAATTCTATGCTAAGTTTGGTGATAGATTACCAGCAGAATTACAAGCTCAATTAGAAGCTTTAAAGGGAAGATTAGCGTAATTGTCTAACTGACAATATCGAATCAGCCTTATTAGAACAAAAAACAATCCTAGTAAAATCAGAACTATTGATTTTATCTAGGGTTGTTTTTTGTATAGATATCTCCACCATTTTTTATGGGGGGGGGTATAATCTGTCTCTCAGAAATTATGGGGGGGGGTATTTGGGTTCTGGGCTACGACGCACTGAATGCCAAAGGCTTTTAGTTCATTTATAAAAGAAACATCCGCATTCCAGTCGGTCACGATAGTAGAGATTTTATGAATGGGGATAAAATTTGCTAAAGATACAGAATCTAGTTTAGTGTAGTCTGCCAAAATAATAATTTCATTAACCTGCTCTAAAATTTGTTGGATGAATTTAAAACTCGTGAAATCATAAAAAGTAACGCCTTGAGTCAAAGAAATTCCGCCGACACCCATGATTAATTTGTTGATATTTATGTTTTCGATATCACAGGAGAGAAAAGGGTTATGTTCAATCTGCATAGAACTGTAATTGATAGCTCCGCCGCTAGAATACACTTTCAAGTTAGAGTGTTGGTGCAGGGAGTTCATGACATCCAATCCGTCAGTGATGATTGTTAGAATCTGGTTGACATCAATCGCTTGAGCAAATTGAGTAGTGGTAGTTCCATGAGTGATAAAGACCGTATCATTTGCCTTTAGAAGCTGGGTGGCAGTGCGACCGATAGCTTGCTTTTCTACGGCGTTGATAACAGTTCTGGCTTGGTACATATAATAGTCAGATGAGGCCACGTGCGAAAGAGACGGTGTATTGATGTCTTTGGGCTTATACTGAACGCCGCCGTGCAAACGAATGATTTCATTTCTGTTTTCCAAATCTGCCAAATCTCGGCATAAAGTAGGATAAGAACAGCCTGCAATCTTTTCTAATCCCTTCGTACCAATAAATTCTTTAGTTTTGATGTAATCTAATAATCGTTTTTGGCGTTGTTTTTGCTTGTTCATAGTTTCGGCCACGAGACAAAGAGTCTCCCTTTCCTAAATATTCAATATCTCATTATAATATCACAAATGCTAGTTACTGTCACTAAAAAAACAGTCTCAAAATCATTTTATGAGATTTTAATATCAAAAAATGATAAAAAAAGGTGTGTTTAAGAAGTTTGATAGGAAAAGAGACAATAATTGGACGAGAAAACTGGTAAAAAGTAACAAAAAAATCATGAAAACGACGAGGATATTGACGAAATGAGCGAGAAAATGATAAAATCATATCATAAACGAAACTCGAAAACGAGAAAATGAGAAAAAGAAAGCGGAGGAAGAGGAAATGAAAAAAGGATTAGCATTAATTTTGGCACTGATTATGATGGTTAGTCTAGCTGCCTGTGGCAACAGCAACGCAAGTAGTTCTACAGAAGAAAAAGCAGCGCCAGAAGAAGCAACTGCGGAAGAAGCAGCACCAGCAGAAGAAGCGGCGCCGGCGGAAGCGACAGAAAAGATTATTATTGGAGCAACGGGTCTTCAAGAAGATCAATTTACACAAGTTTTACTTAATGGTTATAAAGCGGCTGGAGAAGAATTGGGCATAGAGGTTATTCTTGCAAATGCACAACATTCATCTGAAACAGAGTCTGAGCAAATCAGAAACATGTTACAAGCGGGTGCTACAGGAATCGTTATTGAGCCTGTAAACCCAGATACATCAGCAGCAATCGCTGAAGAAGCTAAAGCGGCAGGGGCATATGTCTTTGCATGTGCGATATCACTAAACTCTGATGCGGTATCAGCTTCTGCACTAAATGATAATTATGACCTGGGCGAGTCTACAGGAAAATACGCAAAAGAATATTTCGAAAAGAATTTTGACAAAGAAGAGCAAATCAATGTAGCAATCGTTGCATATGATGGGCAAGATGCATATGGTTCAGGACAACGCGTTGATGGATTCTTTGACCAACTTAAAGATTTCAACATCAATATCGTTGGACGCCAAGAAGGTGAAACAGCAGAAAAAGCTTATGCAGTTGCAACTGACATGATGACTGCTCATTCGGATATCGATGTATTCTACTGTGCAAGTGAAAACAGTATTGTTGGTGGCGTAAACGCGATTGAAGCAGCAGGTAATCCAAACGGCATCGTAGTATTTGGTGTGGATTGTAGCGAGCAACTAGTAGAGATGATGAAATCTGATGCAAACATATTGCAAGGTGTTACAGCTCAAGATCCATATGGATTGGGAGTTTACTCAATTAAGGCAGTATATACTTACCTAACAGAAGGAAAAGAGCCAGAAGTAAAAGATTATCATGCGGATAACTTCTTACTAACAAGAGATGACATCCCAGGATGTGAAGAATGGTTAGAAAACTGGAATAAACACGCGCAATAAACAGCTAGATTCTAAGGGCAGCAACTGAGATTAGGTTGCTGCCCATATGAAGGAGGAGGGAACATGCTAAAACACGTTTTAGAAGCAAAACATGTATCCAAAAAATTCCCCGGAACGTTGGCACTTGATGATGTATCTGTTTCCTTTGGTGAAGGGGCAGTCCATGCAGTATTGGGGAAAAACGGTTCTGGAAAGAGTACCTTGATGAAGATTTTTTCGGGAGTATACAAGGCGACAAAAGGAGAAATTTTTTTAGATGGGAAAAATCTAGATTATGATTCGACAGAGCAAGCACTTGCGAGCGGTATTGCGACGGTTTATCAAGAACTAAGCGTGGTCAAAGACCTAACAGTGGCAGAAAACCTTTTGATAGGAAAGGGAAAGATGCCGATGAAAGGAAAGTTTCAAATTGACTGGAAGGAAGTGCAAAAGAGGGCTCGTGAAATACTGGATTATCTTAAAGTGAATATTGATACAAATGCTTATGTAAGAGAACTTACGGTAGGTCAACAACAGCTAGTAGAAATAGCAAAAGCTATGCTAGTTAATCCTAAAGTTTTAATTTTGGACGAGCCGACATCGGCGTTGTCCGATTCAGAATGTGAAAGACTATTTGAAGTAATCAAAGAACTTAAAAAGAAGGGATTGATTATTTTATTTATTTCTCACAGGTTGCAAGAAATATTTAAGATTGCAGATACGGTGACGGTACTAAGGGATGGATTACTAGTTGGTACCGAGAACATAAAAGATATAGATTCTACTAAACTCATCAATATGATGTTTGGCGATGTGGAACATAGTCCGAAAACAAAATCTTATGTGGTGGACGAGGTAGTGCTAGAAGCGAAGGGTATATGTAGTGACAAAATTAAAAATGTGAGCCTGCAATTAAAAAAAGGAGAAATTCTTGGTGTTGCTGGGATGCTTGGAGCAGGAAGAACGGAACTTCTGCGGCTACTCTATGGGCTAGATAAGATGGATAAAGGTGAGCTGTTTATAGATGGTGCGAAGATTGAGAAAATAACGCCATACAGAATGAAAAACAGGGGTTGCGGATTCGCATCTGAGAACCGAAAAGAAGAAGGATTGTGCCTAAATTTGAGTGTCGGAGATAATCTTGTTATGGCGAATTTGAATGCCATTAGTCCAAAAGGACAAATCAGCAGAAATTTGGAAAAGCAATATATTGAAGGTCAGATTAGTGAACTTGATATTAAAGTTGCAGATTATAATTTGCCAGCCACATCACTAAGTGGTGGGAATCAACAAAAGGTAGTTATAGGAAACTGGCTAAATACCAAGCCACGCATTTTGTTTATGGATGAACCATCACGGGGGATTGATATCAATGCTAAGCAGCAGATATTCAATGTGCTATATGATGAGGCATCGAAGGGTGTGGCGACTATCATGGTTTCTAGTGAATTGGAAGAATTACTAGAAGTTTGTGATCGAATTTTGATTATGCATGGTGGAAAAGTAACAGGGGAAGTTAAGGCCAGTGAATTAACAGTTGAAACAATATATTCTTTGTGTATACAGGAGGAAGCATATGAAGTCCAATAGTGTTATGAGAAAATTTAAGATTACCGATTGGTTGCTAGAAATTATTTTGCTACTGCTTTTTATCTGCTTCAGTATCATTGCTAATAATTTTCTGAGCATGGGAAATGTATTGAATATCCTTAGAAGTATTGCTTTTAAGGGGATTATTGCATGTTTTATGACGATGATTATTGTTGCTGGAGAGATTGATCTTTCGATAGGTTCGACAGTTGCCTTTGCAAGTGTAATAAGCGCAGCACTGAATAAAAATATGGTGGCAGCAGGGCTGAACCCCGACGTTGCTATTTGGATTGCCGTAGCTATTGCGATTTTAGGTTCAGCTGTTGTCGGGGTATGTATTTCGGTGCTTGTAATCAAGATGAAAGTGCCATCTTTTATCGTGACTTTAGCAGCTATGCAGTTGATGAGAGGTGCAGCACTTTTGATTGCCAATGGTTTCCCGATTCAAGGATATCCTACCTGGTTTAAGTATTTAGGAAGTGGACATGTAGGGCCGATACCGTTTCCGACGGTCATCTTCGCAGTGTTTATCATAATAACATGGTATGTAATGACCAACACGCCATTTGGTAGGTCTATCTACGCAATCGGATCCAATCCAGAGTCAGCTAAACTTAGCGGTATTGACGTTGGCAAGATTAAGATGCTTATCTTTATGATGACTTCTGCGGCCGCGGGATTAGTTGGAGTAATGGTTTCAGCACAATTAAATAGCGGTTCGCCTAATATTGGAACGAACTATGAGATGGATGTTATCTCGTCAGTTATTATTGGTGGGGCTTCACTTAGTGGAGGCGCAGGAACCATCCGCGGGACACTTATCGGTTGTATCTTTACAGGAATCATTCTAAATGCGATGACATTGCTTGGTGTAAGTGATTATTGGCAATACGTAGTTCGCGGAACATTAGTTGTATTCGCAGTATTCCTAAATACAATGGTGAAAGAAAGACTGAAAGAAAAAGGTATGTAAGAGAACGCGAAGGTAGTGGTTAAGCAAAAGCAAGGGGTAATGATAGGAGGGCATATGAAGAAATATTTGTGCGGTATTGATGTGGGAACGACAGGTGCAAAGACAATGATTTTTGATTTTGCAGGGAAAGTACTTGGGAGTGCATACCGAGAATACACATGTTCTTATCCGAAGCCTAACTGGGTGGAGCAAGATGTGGAGCAGGTTCTGGGGAAAACTTTTGAGACTTGCAAAGAATCTATCCAAAAGGCAGGGATAATGCCAGAAGAAATTGCAGCTATTTCGCTATCCACGCAACGAACTACGTCTATATTTTTAGATGAAGATGAGAAAGTTTTAAAGACCATCTCGTGGCAGGATAATAGAACCGGCAAAGAAGTGCAAGAAATCGCAAAAAAGATGGAACCTAAAGAATATTATGAGAAAACAGGTTTGCCTCTAAACACTACCTGGATTATCACAAAAGCACTTTGGATGCAGAACAATGAGCCTAAGACATGGGGGAAAGTGAAACGAGTAGTGCAATTACAAGATTATGTGCTTAGACATCTAGGGGCTGATAATTATTATGTGGATTACCCAGATGCATGTCTATTTGGTTGCTTTGACAATGTTCGTAATGAATGGAGTCAAGAATTAATGGATTTATGTGGATTAAGTAAAGAGTTACTCCCTATACCCACCCCTTGTGCGACACATATTGGTGAGATAAGTACGCAGGCAGAGAGAAATACGGGCTTTGCGAAAGGAACACCTATCTGTGTGGGAGCTGGTGACCAAAATAGTGCCAGCATAGGCGCGGGCATCATAGAAAAGGGAGTTGTTTCGGTTTCGCTTGGAACGGGTGGAATGGCAATCGCTTGTCTAGATTATCCTTATCGTGACCCGGATGGAAGTGCGTGCGTTACTAGTCATGCGATACCAGGATATTATCAATTTGAGGGGTATCAGGCTGGCGCAGCGTCTATATTTCGGTGGTACAGAGATGAGATAGCTGAAAAAGAAAGTCGCATTGCCGAAGAGAGTGGCAAGAACGTTTATGCGCTCATCGATGAGCAAATAGACCAAACACCAGTGGGAGCGAAAGGGCTTATTATGATGCCATATTTCGCATCAGCCACCTCGCCAAGGTGGAATCCAGATGCAAGAGGAGTGCTAATTGGTTTGACATTTGCACATGACAGAGCTTGTATTGCTAGAGCCTGCTTAGAAGGCATTACGATGGAACAAAAGGACATCATTAGTAATATGCTGGAAAATGGCATTGAGATAAAGAGTATTCGCATGATAGGGGGAGCGACGAAAAGCCCTGTTTGGAATCAGATACAAGCGGATATGTATTGCAGACCTTGCGAGACTTTGCAAGTTGCTGACGCAGCAGTACTAGGCGCAGCTATTATGGCTGGTGTTGCAGTTGGAATCTTCAAGGATATTCCGCAAGCAGTACACAGCATGATTAAGACGGATAAACGATACGACCCAATCGAAGAAAATGTAGAAATTTATAACCAAGGATATGAAATATATTGTTCACTATATGAAGGGTTAGAAAGTAAACAGGTTTTTCAAAAGATTGCAAGGTTACAAGAAAAATACTAGAGAATAGGAGATTTTGTTATGACTTCAAGAGAAAGAGTGCGCATGGCCTTAAACCATCAGGAACCAGATAGAGTACCAGTGGATTTGTGGGGTTCTGCATCACGCATACATACACAACAATACGAAAAAATCGCAGAGCATCTGGGTCTAGAGCTTAGGTCAAGTGATATCCTCCGACCTGGAACCACTACGGAGTATGTGGATTTTAGGATATCTGATGTTGTAGATAGTGACTTTAGAAGCGTCGATATTTTGCAACCAGAAAATTTTACGAAATATCAAGATGAAAAGAATAATACCATTGACGAGTGGGGAATCGGAAGACAGCTACACAACGGCTTTAACGCTATCACTTATCATCCACTGGCGGACTTAGAAATGGACACATTGAAGAAACACAAATGGCCAGATGCGAATGACAAAGGAAGAGCAAAGGGGCTTGGAACGCTTGCAAAAGATTGGTATGACAACACTGATTATGCGATAACAGCGACCTCAGCGGTATCTGGTGTAGTTTTCGAAAATTGCCAGTACCTTTGTGGAACAGAGGACTTTATGGTAGCTATGTATGAGGAAGAAGAATTCGTAGATGCGTTGGTGGATAAACTAACAGAAGTAGTGACGGAAATCTATTTGAACTACTTAAAAGATGTAGGAGATTACTGCGAGTGGGTTGAATTTACAGAAGATTTTGCAACCCAAAATGGATTATTTATATCGCCAGAACTTTTCCGCAGATTCTTCAAAAAGGGACATCAACAAATGTTTGCAGCAATCAAAAAGCAACACCCTAATATCAAAATATGGTTCCACTCTTGTGGAGCAATCAAAGGAATGATTCCAGAATTGTTGGATTGTGGAGTGGACATCTTGAACCCGATGCAGCCATTTGCCAAGGGAATGGATTCTGTGGAGATTAAGAAAGAGTTTGGGAAAGATGTGTGTTTCCATGGCGGAATTGATATTCAATATGCGCTGCCAGGAACACCAGAACAACTAGAAGAAGAAGTGAAAGAACGGATTCGCGCATTCGCTCCAGGAGGAGGGTATATTCTTTCGCCAACGAACCATGTCCAAAGTGATGTGCCAATCGATAATTTCTTCAAGCTATATGAATACGCACACAAATATGGAAATTACCCGATTGATATAAAATAGGATAAAGTAAACCAGTGTGATGGATAGGAGGATAAGCCATGACAAGTAGAGAGAGAGTTAGAATGGCATGTGACCATAAAGAAGCAGATAGGCTTCCGATTGACTGTGGTGCTATGCGTTCGACAGGGATATCGGCACTTACATACAATAGATTAAAAGAGGAATTGGGGTTAAAGCAACCTTGTCTTGTGTATGATTTCCAGCAACAATTAGCTTATGTCGGCGACGAGCTAAGAGAGCGTTTCCATGTCGATGCGATGGACGTTGGAGAAGCGTTCATTGGTGATATCGAAAAGGACTGGAGACCGTGGAAATTGCCAGACGGTTCTGATTGTTATATTCCAAAATATATGGATGTAAGAAAAGAAGGAGACACCATTTATCTCTATGATTCAAGTGGAGTGAAGGTAGGAAAGCAACCAATTTCTTCGCTTTATTGTGACCAGGTTAATTGGCCATATAAAGATATGGAAGAATTGCCAGAAAGAATAGTGCCGGAAGAATATGCACACACCTTGTGGGATGTTCCGTGTATGCCATTTAACTTAGATCTTGTAAATTCAGAAGAAGATTATGATAAATATGTAAAAACTATTAAAGACTTTCGAAAGAAAACTGACAAGTCACTGATGATTGCTATTGGCCAATCATTCTTTGAATTTGGGACATTTATTCGAGGCACGGAGAATTTTCTTTGCGATATCTATGAAGATCGAGAAGGAGTAGAGAGACTGCTAGACACGTTAGAAGAGACGTATTTGGCTAAGTTAGAAAGAGTTCTAAAAGATGTTGCCGGAGATGTGGATATTATTACGTTTGGAGATGACTTAGGGACACAAAACGGACCATACATGAATCCAGAATTGATTAAAGAGTTATTTGCGCCACACTACAAAAAGTTATGGGGTTATGTCCACGACCATAGTGATTGTAAGACATTTATGCATTGCTGTGGATCGATTGCGCCAGTTATGGGAACTTTAATCGATGCAGGACTTGATATCATCAACCCAGTACAAACAACGGCTGTAAATATGGATCCTGTTATGTTGAAACGAGAGTTCGGCAAAGACATCACCTTCTGGGGTGGTGGGTGTGAAGCTCAAGGAGTATTGAGTCAAGGAACACCACAGCAAGTTAGCGATCAGGTCAAAGAACGGATCGAAATATTTGGAAAAGATGGTGGATTTGTATTCAATCAAGTTCACAATATATTGGCAGATGTGCCACTTGAAAACGTTTTTGCTCTATATGACACAGCTTATGAATATGGAGTTTATTAAAAATTAGACTAAAATTAAGGGCCTAGGCAGACACTTGTCTAGGCCCTTAATATGCCAACAAACCCTTATATTGCAGTGAATTCGCGACATAAGGCACACAAAGAGAGACTCTGTTTGGTATTAGTGTTGTACAACTGTAGTGGAGAAAAAGGTGTACTTTTTTCTCCACTCTTTTTTTACGCCTTTTTCAACGTAAAATCAACGTTTGTAGCTAATATCAGTAGTATATCACCTTTGGATAAAAAAGTACGACTTTTTCTCACAGTAAAGAAAAAAACAACTAGGAGGAATAAGAATGAAAAAGCAAAAAACTATGGGGCGCATAATGGCTGTCCTGCTCGTGTTTGTAATGATGTTTCCGACGCTGGTTATGGGAGCAGCAGTCAAAACGAGCGATTACACTGTGGAGTTAAGTATTAGAGAGGGTACGAGCCCAACTTCTCCCGAAGTTGAAACATTATACGATGTGTGGCAAGCAGTGTATTTACATATTCAGTGGACACTCAAGAATGACCACACTGCTAAAGAAGGCGATACGATAACATTTGCTTTGCCAGACGTATTAAGAACTAATGTATACGAAAGAGAACCAATAGATGTTTACAGTGGTTCGGATCTTGTCGGAACGGGAACTTTTTCCGAAGATGGTAAGACCATCACCTTGACGTTTGCAGGTTTTATTGAAGAGCATGTTAACGTAAGTGGCGGTTTTTACTTTAAAGTTGCCGCAGATGGAGCTAACCTTGACGATAACACAAATACGCCAATTTATATAGAGGTGAACAACGAAACAAAGTTCGCCGGCAATATATATTTTGATAACATAATAAAGCCACAACCCACCATTGCTGTCAATAAACTTGGATGGTTCAACACAGATAGCATTATTGGCTATAACCTTAATGTTAATTACTTGGGTGCTAATATGCATGACGTGGTTGTTACTGATAAGCTAGGAAGTGCCGGCTTATCTTACATTAAGGAAAGTTTTGAAATAGCAATTTTCGATAAATGGATATGGAATGGCGCAGAAAGTCGATACTATCTAGATTCTTCGAATGTGCGGGCGTTAACGTCAGCGGAGATTAGTGAGGTGCTAACGTTTGATAGTGATGACAGAGGCTTTAAAGTAGATCTAGGCGACATTGGTACGCAGGGTGTTTCAATAGCATATATGACGAGGCTTCCAGATGGTGCTAAGGCTCAACATGGTGATACGTACTATAATACAGGAATCTTTGAATTTGACGGGGAGAGAGTTGAGAGGGAAGATTTCCCTTTGCAATATATGGCCAATGGGGGATATGGAGACGGACAACAAGCTACCATTAAGGTTATTAAAGAAGATGGAACCACTGGTGAAAAACTAAGCGGTGCGGAATTTGATGTATTTAGAACAGCGGGCGGAGCATACGTTGGGAAGATTGTAACAGGAGCGAATGGTGAAGGTATTTTAGAGAAGTTGCTTGTAGCGGACCATTATCTTGTTGAAACAAAAGCACCTGCGGGATATGAGGTGAATCCTAACCAAATCCCAGTTAGTTCATCTGATTTTGATGGAACTAGCCATATAGCATTGGTAATTGTTGAAAACAACAAAGTAGCACCAACGCCAGAGGCGACACCAACACCAACACCGGAGGCGACACCAACACCAACACCGGAGGCGACACCAACACCAACACCAGAGGCGACACCAACACCAACACCGGAGGCAACGCCAACACCAACACCAAC
>JGI994J12354_10001184_pt1 | contig 26487 bp, 20 predicted proteins | sample IntmicLarv3ML3BL_FD_12354 | JGI IMG/M metagenome (IMG submission 12354)
GCGCGGGCCTGCCCGCCCATACCGGCAGGCGTGCCGCCAGGGCCGGGCATACCGGTATTTTCCGGGCGGGTGAACTGGGCGTGGTTTTCCAGTATGTCGGCGCGAATGGCGGCAAAATAGGTGGCAAGTTCCGGCTGGCGGCAGGTTTCCATCTGCTTTTTGGCCTGCCCGTCAAAGCAGGTGCGCAGAAAGGATTCCACGGTTTCCTGCTCAAGGGAGCGCTCGGCCTCGGCAAATTGCTGCTCCGCCTGGGCAAGCTCGCGCATGAGTGTGGACATGGGGCCAAGAAGGTTGTCGCTTTTCTTTTTGTAGCGCACAAGCTCATCGGTGGGCATGGTTTCGATTTCCTGATCCGTGAGACGCCTGCCCTCGCTTGTGGGGTAGAGCATCATGCCGCCAGCCTCGTCCAGGGAGAGAATGAAGCCCTCGCCCTCGGCCAGTCGGCCCATTTCTTCAATGAGGGAATCGCGTTTGTTCTGGAAGCGGCTGGCAAGAAGGTTGCGCTTGTTCATGAAGGCGGCCTGCTCAAGGCGGCGCGGCACCTCCTTTGTCAACTGGCTGACCAACCCGGCCATGAACCTTTTCAGCTTTTTGCCCTGGCCCGCAGGCAGGGTGAGAAGGATGGGACAGTCCTGATCGGCAAAATTGTACACATAGCACAGGTCGGCCGGGGTAGCGCCCCTTTTGGCGCGGGGGGCAAGGTAGTTCAGCAGCATGTAGCGGCGGCCAAGGTCAGGCTCGCCCGCAAGGAAAATATTGTAGCCTGGCACCCTGATGTGCATGGCAAGCTCAAGGGCTGAAAAGGCGCGCTTTTGCGGGTGGATGCGAAGCCCGGTGGCCGGAATGTCGTCGCTGCTGTTGTAGGGAACCCGCTCTGGCGCAAGGGTGGCCCGCAGTTTTTCTGGGGCAAGGGAGTGTTTCATTGAATTGCCTTGTAAAGTTCGTCCAGAACGGCTTTGGCCCCGTCGTTTTTCAGGTTTTCCGCGAGGGAAAGGCCAAGGGCGTGCGCCAGAGCCACGTCATGGCGGCATGTTCCACTCATGGTGGCGGTAAGGGTGCGGCGGTAAACCGGGGAGCCCGAAACCGCGGCCACAAGCCCCTCAAGAGAGAGGGTGTTGCCCGAAAGGGTGGCGTACCCGGCAATGGGCACCTGGCAGCCGCCCTGAAGGCCGAGCAGAAAGGCCCGCTCCGCAGTGACGCGCAGCCGGGTTTCCTCATGTTCCAGAAAGGCGCACAGGCTGTGCAGGTCGGCCCTGTCTTCGCGAAATTCCACCCCTATGGCCCCCTGTCCGGCAGCGGGAAGGAAGGCGGGTGGGGAAAGTTCCTCGCTGTACGGGGCTGAAAGGCCAAGGCGGACAAGGCCCGCAGCAGCCATGATGATGGCGTCAAATTCGCCCTCGTTCAGCTTGCGCAGGCGCGTATCCACATTGCCGCGCAGGGAAATGACGGAAAGGTCGGGCCTGCGGGCAAAAAGCTGGGCCTGACGGCGCAGGCTGCTTGTGCCCACTCTTGCCCCGGCAGGCAGGTCGGCAAGACTTGGGAAGCGGCTGCTCAAAAAGAGATCCGCCGGGTTTTCCCTTTGGGGCACAGCACCGAGGCAGAGGCCGGGGGGCAGTTCCATGGGCACGTCTTTCATGGAATGCACGGCAAGGTCAGCCTGATTCGAGAGCAGGGCCTCTTCAATTTCCTTGACGAACAGGCCCTTGCCGCCAACCTTGGCCAGGGGCACATCAAGAATGATGTCGCCCTTGGTCTTTATGACCAGCAGTTCAACGGAAATATCGTTCCCGTGGTGGGCAAGCAGGCGGGAACGGATATGTTCGGCCTGCCACAGGGCGAGCTTGCTGCCACGGGTCGCAATGGTAATTTTTTTCATGGGATAGGGTGTTGGGGTTCTGTTTCAAATTCCCGGTTGTCATGCGTTCTTGGCGCATACAGGGGGAACAGGTGTCTGGCAGGGCGCGTGTTCGGAAAAGCCGCAGGCCGCCCGGTTGGCCGGAGCTAGATGCAGGTGGAGCAGCTACCGCCGGAACAGCCGGCGCAGCCGCCGCCCTTGGATTTCGGAAAGGTCACCTGCTGTCCGACCCGCGAGGGGCCGGGCATGTGCAGGCAGGCGCACGAAAGAAGGCGCGTGGCGTTCTTTTTGCCGCAGGCCGGGCATTCCGGCGTGTCATCGCCAAAGACAAGTTCCTCAAATTCCTTTTTGCAATCCGGGCAGGCATACTCATAAATGGGCATTTTGGCACCTCAAAGCGGCGGCAGGGGAATTTCCCCGTCAAGGTAGGGGGTGAGCGCCACCGTGTTTTCAATAAGATAATAATCGACAAGCCCGCACAGCAGATGGCCCAGGGTGATATGCACTTCCTGCACCAGAGCGGTAACTGGCGAGCGGACAACAAAACAGCAGTCGCAAAGTTCCGGCATGAGGCCGCCTTCGCGCCCGGCCAGACCAACGGTGAAAAGGCCGTTGGCGCGGGCCGCCTTCAGGGCTTCCAGCACATTGGGGCTGGAGCCCGAGGTGGAGAGGCCGAGAAGAACATCGCCCCTCTGCCCAAGGGCCTGCACCTGCTTCACAAACACCTGATCAAAGCTGAAATCGTTGCTGATGGCCGTAAGAGCCGAGGTGTCGGTGGTCAGGGCAAGGGCAGGCAGGGCCGGACGGTTGATGACAAACCTGTTGACAAATTCTGCGGCAAGGTGCTGGCAGTCGGCCGCGCTGCCGCCGTTGCCGCAAAGCAGAACCTTGTTGCCACGGGCAAAGGCCACGGCCAGAAGCAGGGCGCAGGCATGAACGCGCCGGGCCTCGGTTTCAAAAAAGTCTGTTCGTAATTGCGCCCCGGCAGCCGAGTGCGCGGCAATGCGGTCAAGGGCTTCGCGGGCGGCGGAAAGGTGCATGGCGTTTCCTTTGAAAAAATATCCCTGCGCAACCAGATGTTCTTATCCGAATTTGCCGGGCAAGGCAAACCGGAAAAGAGCCCATTTTTTGCTTCGGCAAAGGTGCCTGACAGAATACTCAAGCCTCGCGAGCCTCGTCCGCGCAAACGGGGAGTAGGCGAAATTCATTTTCGCCGCCAACTCCGAGGGCAGCGTTTCAAAGTTACTCTGCTCTAGAGCATTTTCACGTTGAAAATGCTCTGACGGACGATGGCGCGAGCCTCGTCCGCGCAAACGGGGAGTAGACGAAAAGCATTTTCGCCGCCAACTCCGAGGGCAGCGTTTCAAAGTTACTCTGCTCTAGTAGTCGCGGGCCGTGGCCGGGCCAGAGGAAGAAGAAGGTCTTTTGCTGGAAGGTTTCGGGGTGGCGGGCCTTGGCGTACTCGGAGGCTGGGGGGTATAGACCTGTTTTTTTCCGCTTCCGTCCGAGGAAAAAAGGCTGCCCACGCCGCGCACGGCCCGTATGGGCAATTCAATTATGCCCCGGAACACGTTGAAAATGGTGCTGCCAGCGGCCTGGGCCGTATCCACCACCATGTTGCCCCCCTGCACGGACATGGTCATGGTGCTGAAGGGGCCGTGGAAGCGCACGGGCACCGTGGGAATGCCCGCAAGGGTGACGCTCACCTTTATGTCGAGGGCACGCCGGACAAAGTCGGCCCAGCCGCCGCCCCGCATGTCCACCATGGTGCTGTCAAGGACAAAGTTGTCGCTTTTCAGAACCCCCTTTTCTATTGCCCCGCTGGCTTCGGCCAGGGCAAAGGTGTTGCGCAGACCGGCAGATTCGCTGCCGAGAAAGGCCGGGTATATGCCATCGTGTACGGCCATGCTCCACTGCCCGGAAAGGCCGCCGGGAAAGTCGGCATTGCAGCCCATGAGCCCGGAAACGTCGAAAACAAGGTCGCCCCTGCCGCCGTAGTCGCCGACCTCGGAAAAATCGTTGAACATGTTGGTCAGGTTCACGCCCTTGAACATCACATTGGCGCGGTCGAACCTGACAGTGGATTTTGCCGCATCCAGAAGGCCCGTAAGCTGTATGGTGCTGCGGCCCCCGTACATGTCGGCCGTCAGGGAGGTCAGGCGGAAGCGCCCCTTGGTCATGGCCCCTGTCACCTCGGTTTCGTTGAAGTTGAAGCCCCGGAAGTGCGCCTTGGCAAAGGTCATGCGCAGGTCCATGTCCATGCCTTTCAGAAAGGCGAGTTCCCAGGGTTTCTTTGAGGGCGGCAGGTCTTTTTCCCCGGGCGGCGGCGGGGGCAGGTAGTTGTCAAAGTCAATGTGTTCGGCCGCGAGCTTCGGTTCCCACAGGATATGGTTGTTTTTCGCATCCTTGCGGGCATGGGACTGGGTGATGGTGACAGTGCCCTTGACAGGGGCGTTGTCGGCCTTGAAATCGAGGCCGGAAAAGAGGGTGCTGTTCTCGTCGGAACGTATGGCCCCCTTGCCGCTCATGGCTTTGGGAATCTGAATGGCCTCGGGCAGCATGTTCCAGCGGGTCATCACGGTACGCGGGTTCATGGTGAAAGTGTAGCCGGAGGTGAGCACCGTGGCCTTGCCGGAAGAGTCAATGGTCATGTCGCCCTTGACCACGCTGCCAAGCCCGTCAAAGGTATATTTGGACAGTTTCAGAATGTTTTTGTCAATGCGCCAGTCCATGGGCGAATGCAGGGTTCCCTCAACAGGCACAAGGTATTCGCCAAGGGGCAGGGAGAGCAGGCCACGGGCAACAAGGTCGCCGTAAATATGGTAAATGCCGCCGCTCGCGGGCAGGTCGGGCATGGCGCGGCGGGCCGCAGGGTCGGAAGGGGGCCAGGCCAGCGAACCTTTGAGATCGGCCTGCAATTTTTCTTTGCCGCCCTTGTGCCAGGTGGAAAAAACATTGGCCGCATCAATGTTCCACAGCCCTTCAAGGCGCAAGCCCCGCGATTTCAGGGTGTGCACAACGCCCTTGCCCTTGATGTCGGCGGAGGCGGCGGTAAGGCCCCAGCCGCTCTTGCCCGTAAGGGTTATGCTCTGGTTGGCAACCCTGCCCTTTGCCGTAATGCCCCATTCATTCGACCAGTGGCCCTTGCTGACAGGCACATCAAGGGTGACATTGCCAGTGGCCTTGCCGCCGAAAACTACGGAACTGCCAATGTTTTCAGGCAACTGGGCAAGGTCGAGCCCGGTAAAGTCAAAGGACATCTCCACCCTCGGGCGGTCTATGTCCAGCCGTCCCTTTATGGCGCCGCCCGCAAGGGTGTTTTCTTCCAGGGTAATGCGGGTCATGGTTCCGCCCATGGGGAACACAGCCACCTTGAGCGGCCCGCCCGGCAGGGCGTGAACCGTGATTTCACCCACGCGAATGTGCACGTCGTAGCCCACCTCGGGCGCGTCGTCCCCGGCAGGGCCGGGAAAGGGAATGAGGTGGGGCATGGTGAATGTCGGCTCGACGGGTTCGGGGGCCTTGTGGTCAAGGGTGGCAAGAAAGGGAAAGATGTCGTCAAGGTTCGCCTTTGGCATGTCTACCTGAACATTGACCACCGGAACGGCAAAGTTGTCTGCCCACACCCGCCCGGAAAGGGGAATACTGGCGGCCATGGCCGTAATGTTTTCCACATAGGCCCCTGTGGGGGTCAGCCGTACCTCTGCCGTGCCGGAAAGCCCGTGCAGGGCTTCCTGCAGGCCCGGCGGCAGGTTGCGGGCAAAAAAGAACCAGCGGGTCAGGCTCAGTTGCGGAAAGGACACAGCCCCTTCAACGGCAACGCGGGTCGGGTCAAAGGCAAAGCTGCCCTTCAGCACATCTCCCTCGGCCTCGACAGCGAGGTCGGACAGGGTGACCGTGTCGTCCTGCCGCTTCCAGGCAAGGCGGGGGGAAAATTTTGCGGCTATCTCCCTGCTTTCGGGCGGGATAACAGCCACCGTGCCGGAAAGATCGGCTGCCAGACGGTCTTCTCCCTTGGCCGGAAGGGAGAAATTGCCTTCCACCCCGGCGGAAAGCCCGACAAAGGGCACGTCGAGGCGGGCGGAAAACGGCGAGGAACGCAGGCCGCTGGAACGGAAGGCGAGTTCGATGTCGCTCACATCCACATCAATGGAACCGTCCCTGGCGAAAATGACCAGCCTGCCGCCATGCAGGGTGAAGCGGGCCAGACGTTGCCGGTTTTCCCGCAGCAGAAGCTGTTTCAAAGAAGAAAACACATCGGCCACCGCTTCCGCAAGGGCCTCATGCGGGTCAACGCCAGCGGCGCTTCCTGCTTCGGCAGTCTTTTCCGCCGGGGTTTCCTGCCCGCGGGTCTGGTCGGTCAGCCCGGTTGCCCCACCCGATGCGGCGGGTTCCGGCGCGGCGTGGTCGCCAGCCGAAGGGGCGGAATATTCGGCATTGACAGGGGCAGGGGAGGGCCGCAACTGAATGAGGGGGGAATCAAGCTGCACATGCCTGATGCCCGCCCGTCCCTGCAGCAGGGCCAGAAAGTCGGGCTCTATGACCAGACGGCTCGAAGAAAAGAGGGTGTTCTCGAGTCGCTTCGGGCCGTCATCGTGCATGGCGACAGAGTCAAAGGCCACGCCCGGCACGGGAAAGATGCTGGGCCGCACATTGCCGAGTTTCCACTGGTAGCCCGTAAGCTGCTGAAGCTGCACTTCCACAATGGCGCACACCGTATCTCCCTTGTAGTGGCAGAGCAGAAAAAGTGAGGCTACCAGTACGCAAAACAGGAAGACCACGCAGAAAAGCGCTTTCAGCAAGAATTTTTGCACGCGCAAAAAACGGGAAGGAAGGGAACGAACAACCATAATGCGTTATGATAGCAGGTAGCAGGTCACTTCCGCAAGCCTGTCGGTGTTGGGTTATTTTGCCGTGATGCGGCGCAGGCAGGCATAGACAACACCATTGACGGCAACAGCCCCGCCGCAGGCGGCAAGGTAAACCAGCCACAGGGGCCAGATTTGCACGGTAAAGGCGATAATGACAAAGAAGGCCGCAAAGGCGTACGAACCGACAACCACCCCGCGCTCGAAGGCTTGAGTGGCCTCGGCCCCGTACAGGCCGTGGGAAAAGGCGAACATCACGCAGGTGAAGACCGGGAAAACCGAAATGATGCCGCTCAAATTCGGCCCGAGGGCGGCGGAAACAGCGGTAACCACCAGCACAATGCCTGTGGCGGCCACCATGCGCAGGGGCAGGTCCCACCGGGGCGCGTCAAGGCGGGTGGCCGCGTGACGCACGGGTTTCGCACTGACAATGCCAAGGGTGATCATGGCGCACACAAGGGCCACAGAGGCCCAGAAGGACAGGTGGANATGGGAAAAAACACAGACCCCGGCAAAGTAGCCGCCAAGGGCTGCGGCAGTGGCTACGGGCCAGGAAAAGCGGGTGGCGCATTTTTCATAGGCCATGCAGAAAATGATGACCGACCCAAGCCCGTTGATGGCCCCGTGCGCGGCCGCAGCGGCAAATTCGCGCCCCTGTTCCACGGCAAGGAAAAAGGATACCGGGCCGGAGGTCAGGGGCAGGCCCACAAGCCACCCGCCCACCGAAGGCCCCCATCGCCTTGTGGCGAGGGTGGTGCCCGTGATCAGAAAGGGGGTCAGCAGCAGTTTCAGCAGAAGGATGCCCATGGAAAAAAGCCTCCGGTCAACCCTCTATACGCTCAAGGGATGGGCAGGGCAAGCTGTTGCCAGAAAGGGTGTTGGGATCTTTTGCCGTGATGCTGCGTCAGGCTTGCTTTGTTCGGCGGGGTAGGACCGAAGAGTCCAACCCGCCCCTCACAAAGGCTGCGCCTTCCTTGCCTGACGGCAAAATCTCTCCAACACCGGGAGTTGGGATCTTTTGCCGTGATGCTGCGTCAGGCTTGCTTTGTTCGGCGGGGTAGGACCGAAGAGTTGATTCGGCGCGTCCTGCGCCTCACCCCTTCGGGGCGCGAGGCTTTGCCTCACGTCCAATTTTGCTGTCCTGCAAAATTGTCAACCCGCGCCTCACAAAGGCTGCGCCTTCCTTGCCTGACGGCAAAATAGCCCACTATCCCGCAACCCCTCTTTGATGCGTATGGTCATGCGCGGAATTTTCGGGTAAAGTGCCGGAAAGGAATGTAAAACAAGGCAGGAAACCATGAAACGACCTCAATGGAAGGGCATTGTGCTTGCGGGCGGCTCGGGCTCGCGCCTGCACCCCCTGACCAGAAGCGTGAGCAAGCAGCTCATGCCCATTTACGACAAGCCCATGATTTATTACCCGCTGGCTACCCTGATGCTGGCCGGAATTCGGGAGATCTGCATTATTTCCACCCCGGAAGATCTGCCCCTGTTCCAGCGCCTGCTTGGTAGCGGCGAGCAGTGGGGCTGTTCCTTTGCCTTCACGGAGCAGGCGCGGCCCGAGGGCATTGCCCAGTCCTTTTTGCTGACGCGGGAATTCACGGGCAGGGCCAATGTCTGCCTGATTCTGGGCGACAATGTGTTCTTCGGGGGCGGCATGGGCCATTCCGTGGCCCGCGCCATGGAAAAACCCGCCGGGGCCACGGTGTTCGGCTACCATGTCAGCGACCCTGAGCGGTACGGCGTTGTGGCCTTCAACGAGGCGAAAGAAGTGGTGAGCATTGAGGAAAAGCCCGCCAAACCAAAGTCTTCCTATGCTGTAACTGGGCTGTATTTTTATGATTCGCTTGTTGCCGACATTGCCTCGGCCATTCGCCCTTCGGCCCGGGGCGAGCTTGAAATAACCGATGTGAACAACGAATACCTGCGGCGCGGGCAGTTGCGCGTGGAACTGCTGCCGCGCGGCATTGCCTGGCTTGATACGGGTACCCACGATTCCCTGCTGGCAGCCAGCACCTTTGTGCAGGCCGTGGAATCGCGGCAGGGGTTGAAGGTGGCCTGCCTTGAGGAAATAGCCTGGCGCATGGGGTACATTACCGCCGAAGATGTGCTGCGCCTTGCGGCCTCCCTTGGAAAAACCGGCTACGGGCAGTATTTGCGCGCCATTGTCAGTTGACATGCAGCAGAAAGGTGACCAGAAAGGGCACGACCAGGGTGAGCACCATGCCGCTGAATACAGCCGCAATGGCCGCCCGTTCGCCTGAATAGCGGGCAATGCCGGGCAGGCAGGTATCCATGGCCGGGGCCCCGGCAACGGCCACAGTGGCAAGAACCCCGGCCTTGCGGGCAAGGAAGGGGGCAAAGACAATGCCCGAAAGCTCGCGGAAAATATTGGAGAGCAGGGCCACAGCCGCGAGATGGGAATGGCCCGCCTGCTCCACAAGAAGGCTTGAGAGGGAATAGTACCCGAGGCCCGAGGCCACGGTCATGGCCTGCCGGACGGAAATGTCCGGCAGCACAAGGGCTGCGGCAGCCCCCCCGGCAAGGGAACCGACTATGGTGCACAGGGGAATGCCGAGAAGCAGCCAGGGCATTTCCCGCATTATGGAAAAGGCTTTGAATTCGGCCCCCAGCGAAACGCCAACGGCAAATACCAGCAGCCACAGGGCGTATTCCACCAGATTCGGCGAATAGAAGAATTCCGGCAGGCCATCCAGCCGGGCAACGATCATTCCGGCAACAAAGCAGGCAAGAATGCGCGCCGAGGCAAGAACCGGGGCCAGGGAACCCGTGTCGTGCCCCTGGGCATCGGGAATTTCGGGGGAGCTTTCCTTCTTTTTTTTACGGCCTTCCTCGGAAATACGGCTGGCAACCCTGGTTGCAAAGGCCCGCTGGGGAAGCAGTATGAAAAGAACGCTTCCGGCGCATGCGGCAAAGGTGATAAGCGCCGCAGAATAGCCGATGGTGGAAAGCCGCGCGAAAAGGGCGTCATTGTTTCCAAGCCCCGCGCCCAGCAGAAAAAGCAGGCCGCACACGGCCACGACCGAAACCTTGTCGCAACAAATGAGCAGGGGGCGGCGAAAACGCAGGAAAAACCCGGCCAGCATTCCAAGCCCGATAATGGCAAAAATCCAGACAACAGCTTCCATGACCCGACCTGAAGTAAAAGGGGAAACGCAGGCGCAAGAGCCGCTTTTATCGCATGAGGCAAAGATGCGCAACACAGGGCGACTCACCGGCAGGGAAAAAGTGCTTGGGCGTGGGCCATGTTGAATAGCAGGTGCTGGAGAAATTTCCCTGCACTCCTTTGGCCTGTGCGTTGTTCCAGGCGACCAGCAAATTGCTGGTAAGCAAATGAGTGCAGGGTCACGGCAAAATAACCCAACACCAAGAACTTTGTTTGCTTGCAACGAAGGGCATATTGCAGTAATTATGCAAAAAGCCCTGCGGTATGGTTGTGCTGTCATTTGTCTGTACAAATTTGGCCGGGTTCACTATTGCGCCTGTGTTTCGGGCATGGTGCAACCCGCCCTGCAATATGTTGTAGGCTTCAGAGGGAAGAATGAATATTTCACCAGCAAGTAAATTCAGCCTGGCGCTTTGCGCCTTTGCCCTCTGTGTGCTTGTTACGAGCAGCTTTTATGTTGTTCACAGCGCCCTGCTTCTGGAGCAGTTCACCGAGACGCGCTTTAATTCGGTTTTTCTTGCCGAAGAAATACGGGCCACTTCCAAGGCCCTCACCTCTCACGCCCGGGCCTTTGTGGAAACGGGCGATTCTTTCTATGAAAATCAATACCGGCAGTTGCGGGAAATACGCCAGGGCGTGCTTCCCCGCCCCAAAGACGCCCGCGTGGCCCCGGGACTCAAGATTCCCGTTGTCACCCTGATGGACAGGGTGGGCTACAGCCTGAACGAAATGCACCTGCTGCGCGAGTCGCTCTCCCTGTCTGAACAGCTTGCCCAGCTTGAAGAAAAGGCCATGAACATGGCCAAGGGGCTTTTTCAGGAAAAGTCGGGCGACTACATCGTGCAGGGCGATCCAGACCCCAACCAGGCCAGGAGCCTGCTTTTCGGGGAGGAATATGACCGGTATGTGCGCCAGATAATGCTGCCGAGCTTTGAATTCGACAAGCGCCTGGACAGCCGCATTCTCCTTGATCAGGCGGTTGCCGAAGACCACATGCAGTATGCCTTCCTTGCGCTTGCGGCCTCTGTCGTGCTGCTGTTGTTGAGTCTGCTGATGGCGTTCCTGTTTTTCCGGCGGCGGCTTTCCCGCCCCCTGGCCCATTGTTCCGCCTTTGCCCATCAACTGGGGCAGGGCGATTACGCAGCCAAATACACGGGGCCGAATCTTCCGGAAGAGTCAGCCCTGTACGGACTTGTCCTTTCCTTTCATGAAATTGCCAACCATCTGAAAAGGGCCTCGCTTCTGGCCTGCGGTGACGAGGCGGAGGCTTCTCATCTGCGCGGCCTTGCGCGCGCTTCGGGCGATCAGGCCGACAGTGTCAGGCAGGAACGGGAAGAATTCGAGACCAGGGCAGCCCTTTTCGACTGCATGTCGCACGAAATACGCACGCCCATGAATTCCATAACCGGGCTTACGGATCTGCTCTGCACCGAGGCCCTGACCCCAGTACAGAGAAAACACATTCAAGACATACGGAACGCGGCCACGGCCCTGTACAAAACCGTGAACGACATTATTGATTTCGCGAAAATTGATTCCGATGCCTTTGAAGTTATTGAAACAGACTATAATCTGCTTGAAGTGGTCGATGCCCTTGATTCCATTTCCCGTGTCTACGCCATGAGCAAGAACCTGGAATTCATTGTGGAAAAGGAATACACCCTGCCCATCTGTCTGTATGGCGATGGCGAGCGTGTCCAGCAGGTGCTGCTGACCCTTCTCAGCAATGCCATAAAGCATACTGAAGCGGGCTATGTCCGGTTCTGCATTGCCGAGGAAGAGGCCATGATACGCTATGAAATTCACGATACCGGCGTATCCATGACCAGAGACAGGCTGAAAACCCTGTTCAACCCCTACACCACGGCCGTATTGCGGCACAGGCAGGGCATGGAATCTTCCGGCCTTTCCTTCTATCTCGCCAAAAAGCTCGTGGAGCATATGGGTGGCTCCATTGATGTCCAGAGCCGGGAAGAGTTCGGAACCTCGTTTTTCGTTCGCCTGCCAAAGAAACTTGGCGACAGCGCCACGATTTTCGGCCAGAGCGACAGCGCGCCCACAAGCTACCGGTGGGACGCCACAGCCCTGGTGGTGGATGACAACCTGATCAATATCGAGGTGGCCTGCGCCCTGCTGGAATATTTCGGGCTGAAGGCCGATACGGTTCTTTCCGGTCAGAGCGCCATTGATAAGGTGGCGGAAAACCGCTACGATATCATTCTTATGGATCATCTCATGCCGGAAATGGACGGCATGGAAACCACCCTTGCCATACGCGGGCTTGGCGGATGGTGTACCCATGTGCCCATTGTGGCCCTTACGGCAAACGTTTCCGCCGGGGTGCGCCAGACCCTGCTTGGAAGCTCGATGAACGACTTTCTGGGCAAGCCCATAGGCATCAACATGCTCTGCAGGGCACTGATGAAGTGGCTTCCCGAAGACAAGAAGCGTATTCAGACCGACCACTGACCCCGGCGACTTTCCTGGGCACACTGCCTGCCGCCCATGCGCCTGAATATGAACAGGAACGCACGGGGAGGCGGGCATGGTCGTTCATGTGGCACAGCCATTGTGGCGGGTCATCCCTCGAACACCCTCAAGAAATATCCGGAGCGCGTCTGATGGATATTTTGGGAGAAACAATGAAGTTGCTGGAACACGCCTTCGAGTACATGCTTTTCAACTCGCGACTGATAACCCTTCTGGCCGTTATAGGGTCGCTGGTCTCGGCCCTTGTCATGTTTATCAAGGGCACCCTGCAAATTGTGAACGGGGTGTACATATTCATTGATCAGGTGAAAAATTTTCATCCCGGCGTCGAACACGGGCACGATACCCTGGTGGCCCAGTTTGTGTCCTCGGTGGACAACTACCTCTTTGCCACGGTGCTTATCATTTTCAGCATGGGCCTGTATGAACTCTTTATAAGCAAGATAGACCCGGCCAGCCGTACCGACGAATCGCGCCCCAACTGGTTGAAGGTGACCAGCCTGGATGATTTGAAGGGCTCTCTTGGCAAGGTCATCCTCATGATTCTTGTGGTTTCCTTTTTCGAGCAGTCTCTGGCCATCGAATACTCCAGCGCCCTTGACCTCATGTACCTCGGCATCGGCATCCTGCTTGTTTCCGGTGCGCTGTACCTGACTCATGCGGGGCACAAGGGTGGGGACAAACACTGACCGTGCGGTGTTGGGCTATTTTGCCGTGACCCTGCACTCATTTGCTTACCAGCGATTTGCTGGTTGCCTGGAACAACGCACAGGCCAAATGAGTGCAGGGAAATTTCTCCAACACCTTTGATCTGGAATAGGCCACTACTGACCATACCTGGCACTTGCCATCAGGAGAAAGATGCGCTATTGCACGGCCCTTCCGGGGGCGCGAGAGAGTGCCCTTCATGGAACAAGGCCAATTCCATACGCCGCTTCAGGAGAAGTCGGCGTTTCCCTATAAAGGAGTGACAAGTTGCGAGAGTATCTGAAAAAAGTATGCGGTCGGGATCAGACGGTCAACCAGATTTTCCGGTTTTTGGACTGCACCGTGGAAAAGGCGGAAGAGGGCAAGGCTGTTTTGTCCATGCCCATAAGATCATGCCTGTATCAGGGCGGCGGTCTGGTGGCGGGCGGCGTTCTCGCCACCCTTGCGGACGAATGCATGGCCCATGCGGCCATCTCCTTGCGGCATGACACGGTGGTCACCCTTGAAATGAATGTGCGCTATATTCGTTCGCCCCGACCGGTGGAAGGCTCGGTGCTGGTAGCCAAGGCCTCGGTGGTCAAGGGCGGCAAGAGCATTATCGTGACAGAGGCCAGCGTGTATGACGACAAGGGCGAGGTCTGCGTGACAGCGGGCGGCAGCTTTTACATAGTGAAACGGGACGGCGAATAGACTCGTACCCACGGAAGTATTGCAATGTACGGGAGATTTTTTTCCGTAGGTCATCAATTTGAAGGAGCGGCGCAATGTCCCCTGTTTTGAAAACCCTTGATATAGAGCCCTGTTTCGATCTGGAAATGTTCCTGTCGGTCAGCCAGGAAAAGCGCGTTGGCGGCGAATTGCTTGAGCGCATCGCCGGGCTGTGGGAGGAGTGGAAACCCCATGCCCATGCGGCGTCCTTTGAATGCGAGGGGCAGGGGTATCTGCTCGTGTGGCTGGGAGACGCGGTGGACGAGGCCGTTGACAGTACCTGGGACACGCGCCCTTCCGAGGCGTTTTTGTTGAATGCTCTGGCCCAGGTCATGTGCATGAGTCTGGTGTATTCCGTTGTGCCGAAGGTGGAAATGGCGGGGTGCGCTGCCGCGCCAAACCCCTCGCCCGCCCTTGGCGAAATTCTTGCCGGGGCAGGCGTGCCCTATTCCAATGGCGGCCCGACGCTTTCGCGGCACTTCGCTGTGCTTACCTACAACCCCTTCAAGGGCGGGTGCGAGGTCTGTTCTTTGCAGAAAAACTGCCCCAAGGGCAGCGGAGCCCAGTCAATGAGTGTGGAGTTGCCGGGGTATCAACTCTAACAAAACATCTGGCTCAAGCCGACAAGATTCTCTTCAATAGACTGGGCCATGCCCTGCAGGTCGCCAGGCTCCAGGCGCAGGGTTTCCCAGGCTTCCTGGCTGACGGGTGAAATGAAGATTTCGCCGCTGGAACCATGCCCCAGAGCCGAGACAATGGAATCGGCAACAGGCAGTATGACCTCATACGGCATGGGTTTGCCAGATATGGTCGCGTGGTGGTTCTGCACATAGTCGATAAGCTGCGGCGGGCAGTGCCACTCTTTCAGCAGTTCGGCCCCGATTTCTTCATGGGTAAACCCAAGCAGTTCCCTTTCTATGTCCCTCATGGGAAGACCGCGTTGCCGCGAGCGGGAGAGCACGGCAAAGGCACTGTCGGGCGCTTCAAGAAAGAAGATGAGCCGCCCGATGTCGTGCAGGAGACCGGCAACAAAGAAACTTTCCGTTTCTTCAAGCTCGGCGTGGCGGGCCAGCATCTTGGCGCAGGCCCCGGTGCTTATGGAATGCTGCCAGAATTCCTTCATGTTGATCAGGGAAGAGGGTATGCCGCTGAAGGCGCTGACCAGCACCGTACCCATGGTGAGCATGACCAGGGGGCCGTTGCCCACAAGGGCCACAGCCCGGGGAATGGTGTCTATGCGGTTGGGCAGCCCGTAAAAGGGGCTGTTTACCAGGCGCAGCAGCTTGGCCGAAAGGGAGGTGTCTGTGGCAATGATGGCCGCAATATCCTGCACCGAGGAAAAGGGGCTGTTCACCGTATCGACAATCTTGTGAAAGACCGTGGGCAGGGTGCCTATTTTTATTCCGGCCTCAACCATGCGGGCAAGGGTCATTTTTTTCTGCTGTTTTCCTGAGTCGCCCTTGCTGGGCGCGGCCTTTTTCGCGGCTGCGGGGGGCTTTTCCAGGGAAAGGGTTTCGTTTGAAAGCCTTTCAAGGGCAAGGGAATAGAGTGTTTTGTCATGTTGCGTCAGACAGGGGTAAAAGGAAAACCTTTTTTCGAGATATTCGAGGGGAGCAGGGGTGTGTTCCGCTGTTTCCGTATTCTGCGAAGCGTCTGTGGGCACGACTCTGTCCTTTGTACTGGCGTACTGAAAAAACTTGCAATGATTTTTTTCCATGTAGCATAAAGAGAATTATTTTACCAGCACCTCTTCACCGGGCTGGAATTTTTAGTTTTTCCGCCAGGGAGAAAAAACAAGGGCCGCTGTCGCCTTGTATGTATTCCCCTGGAGGGACTTCCTTGTTTCTGCTTGATTTTCCTCTGTATCCATGGAAATAATGCTATCGCGGCATTGCCAAACATGCTAGAGCATTTTCAAAGTGAAAATGCTCTAACGGACGATGGCGCGAGCCTCGTCCGCGCAAACGAGGAGTAGGCGAAATTCATTTTCGCCGCTAACTCCGAGTGCAGCGTTTCAAAGTTAATCTGCTCTAGAAAAAGAAATGTTTTTGGATGGACGAGCACAGTCGTCGTCACAGGGCAAAACGACCATTGCGTGAACGCGCCCCAAGGAAAATATGAGAATCTGGGGAATTTTGCTGGCTGCGGGCCAAAGCACCCGCATGGCGAGCGAGGGCCTTGCCGTGCCAAAGCAATTTATGGAGCACGGCGGCCTGCCGCTGTTCTGGCAGTCCGTGCGAACCTTTGCCCGCCTGCCGGGCCTGTGCGGGCTGGTTGTGGCGTTTCCCCCCGCCCTGCCGCAGCCTGGCGGGGCCGATCTCCCCCCGGAATTTCTGCACTACGGCCCCCTGCGGGAAAAGGACACCCCGGCTGCCTATTATGCGCGCTACCTGGAGGCTGTGCGGGTGAAGGCCGTTGCCCTTGGGGGCTGCCCCGGCGTTCCCCTGGCAATGGTGTGCGGCGGAGCCGAAAGGCAGCATTCCGTGGCCCGCGCCCTTGAAGCCCTGCCCGGGGACTGCGAGGCCGTGCTTGTGCATGATACGGCCCGGCCCTTTGTCAGCAATTTCCTGCTGGCCGCCCTTGCCGAACACCTTTCCAAAGGGGCGGAGGCGGTCATTCCCGGTGTGCCTGTGGTGGATACCATAAAAATTGTCGATGCCTCGGGCCTTGCCCTGCAAACCCCTGAACGCGCTTCGTTACGGGCGGTACAGACCCCGCAGGGGTTTTCCCTGCCCGTGCTGCGCCAGGCCCATGACCGGGCGGCCAGGGAAGGCTTCACGGGTACCGACGACGCGCAACTGGTCGAACGCATGAACATACAGGTGCTGGTCATACCGGGAGAGGAGGGCAACGTGAAGATTACCTCGGCAAGGGATTTGCGCTTTCTGCACCGGAGCGAGGCCCCATGTCTGCTTCCCTGCACGGGCTTTGGCTATGATGTGCACCGCTATGGCGGAAACCGGCCCTTTGTGCTGGGGGGCGTGCCCATTGCCACCGATATTCTTGTGCAGGCCCATTCCGATGGGGATGTGCTTTTGCACGCCCTGATGGATGCCCTGCTCGGCTGCATGGGGGCAGGGGATATCGGCGGCCTTTTTCCCGATACCGACCCTGACCTTGAAGGGGTGGAAAGCGGTATTCTGCTGTCAAGAGTGATGGATATGTGGGCGCAGGCCGGCCTCACCCTGGTGCATGTTGATTTGACAATTATTGCCCAGGTGCCGAAAATAGCCCCCCACAGGGCGGCCATTGCCGCCAATGTGGCCAAGCTGCTGCATCTGGACGAGGACTGTGTGGGCGTAAAGGCCACCACGGAAGAGCGGCTTGGGTTCACCGGAGAAAAAAAAGGCATGAAGGCTGTGGCTGTGGTGAGTGCCCTGAAACCGGCCCTTTCCTTTCGCGGCGTCCTTTGCTAGAATACCCGGCATTGCTATGATACAGGCATGGCTCATGCCTCGTGCGGCTGTCGCAGAGCTTGCGTCCTTTCTGCCCGCGTTGCCCGACGCCCCTGTAGCCCGTGTCGCGGCGCAAGAGAGAGTACAGAAACCCTACTTCCACGGGAAGTCAGCCCCGTGTTTGCCGGAGCATTCGCATGACACAGACCGCTGCCGTTGAACTTGAAAACGCCCCTGCCGTAGAAAAAACGGCCATACAGAAATTGGTTCAGAGCATCGATTTTGAAGACCCCTCCCTGTCTGTTACCTACGGTTCGGACACCATGTCGGAAATCGCCAACTTTGCCGACAGCCTGCTCTCCAATGTCCGCGCAAAGGACGCGGGGCCCGTTGGCGACTCCCTGACCAGCCTCATGGTGCAGGTCAAGTCCTTTGACGTGGACGAGATGGGCAAGAAAACCCTGATGGAACGGATGCCGGTGATCGGCTCCTTTTTCGATTCGGCAAAACGCCAGATGGCACAGTTCAAAACCGTCACCGAGCAGATTGCCGTTATCGCAGAGACCCTGGACACGGCCATGGTGGGCCTTCTGAAAGACGTGCACATTCTTGAGCAGCTTTACGACTACAACAAGAAATTTCACTACGAGCTTTCCCTGTACATTGCCGCGGGCAAGGAACGCCTTGAACAGGCCCGCACGGTCGAGCTGCCCGCACTTCAGGCCGAGGCCGAAGCCTCGCAAGACACCATGGCCTCGCAAACCGTGAGAGATTTTGCCGACCGCATCAACCGGTTCGAGCGCCGCCTGCACGATTTGCAGCTTTCCCGCACCATAACCCTGCAAACCGCGCCCCAGATACGCCTTATCCAGAGCAACAACCAGACCCTGGCGGAAAAGATTCAAACCAGCATTCTTGCCACCATACCCATCTGGAAAAACCAGCTTGTTCTGGGCCTTAGCCTGCAAGGCCAGCAAAACGCGGCCCGTCTGCAGAAGGATGTGGCCGACACCACCAATTCCCTGTTGCGCAAGAACGCCGAAATGCTTGAAAGCACGGCCATTGCCACGGCCACCGAAGTTGAACGCTCGGTTATCGACATTGACACCTTGCGCGAGGTGCAGGGCCGCCTTGTTTCCACCATTGAAGAGACCCTGCGCATTAGCCAGGAAGGCAGAACCCGCAGGGCGGAAATAGAGACGGAACTGGTGGCCATGGAAAGCGACCTGAAAAGCCGGCTGAGTTCCCTGGCCGCGCAAAAACAGGCGGCAGTGCTTGGCGCGGCCTCTTCCCCGGCCCTGACTCCGGGTAATAAGTGAAGCACAGGCAGCAACCCATGAAAGACTGGCTGAAACGACGTTCCTTTGTCTATGCCCAGCGGGGCACCGAGTCGGCCCGTGGCATCGGGCGGCGCATTCTGGTGCATATTGTGTCCATTCTGGCGGCAGCCGCCATGGCCTCAGATTCTGCGCCCGTGCCGGGCTGGCCGATGGACATGTCTGACCAGATACTTGCCACCTACTTCGGGCTTATCTGCCTCTTTCCCGGTGGGTTGCCGCGCCGGGCAGACTGGCTTGTGCCTGTGGCCGGGGGCCTGTTCGTAACTCTGGTACAGGCGGTGTTTGGCGTTCCCTGGGCTATGGCTCTCTTTTCCGGCGGGCTGCAAACCTTCCTCCTGCGGGTGCTGTGCAAGAAAACCCGCCTGGGCTGGGAATGGCTGGTCACGCCCTGGCTCGTTCTTTCCTGCTTCGTGCTGAGCAGCCAGATTCCGGGGGGGGCCATCGTGTATATCGGCCTTGCGGCCTTTGGGGTGGCAACCCTGTGCGGCCTTGTGGTTTTCGGCTTTCTGACCCGCTATGTGCTCACGCCCCGGCGACGGCGCGACCTGCTTGAAGCCTCGGCCTTTTTGAAGAACGCCCTGATGCTCGACTTTCTGCCCCAGCAGTTTTTCGGGCCCTTGAGCCGCCTTGCGGAACAGGCGAAGATCATGGGCGAATCTCTTCCCCTGCTTGATGATTCCATGCTGAGGCCCATTATGGGCATTCGTCTTGTGCGCAAGCGGGTGGCCATTTTGCAGAGCAGTTCCCCGCAGCCGCGCTGGGATTTCGAGATCGAACGGTTTCTTGATTCCGTCATCGTTCTGAATGAAGATATTGACGCGCTCTTGAGCCGCACGGAACTGCTGGAAAAAAGCCTTGCCGCCGACAACGTGGAGAGCGAGGAAGACAAACGCTTCCGTCAGCACACGGAAATGATCCTTGACCTTGCGAAAAAGAAAAAGAAGCTGCCCAAGGGCCTGCAAAAAAATATAGACGGGCTTCAGGCCGCAACCCAGAATATTCTGAACGCCATGCGCGACGACCCGAGGGACGTGGAAAGGGGCGACAAGTTCCTTTCCCGCTACCTGGTGGCGGCCCACAAGGTGATTGACGACTATATCCGACTTTCCGCCTCGGACAAGGCCGGTGGCGAGGTGCAGGCCGTGCTCGACCGCTGCGAAGACTTTCTCGGCAAACTGGAAGAGGCCTTCATAAAGGAACACCAGAGCCTTCTGCGCAACGATACCATTGATCTGCAGGCGGAGATGGCGACTATTGAAACATTGATGAAACTTGACGGCAAATAGAATTGCGAGGGGTCTTCGGCCTCTGACGGCGTTACAGAGTTTTTTTCCTCCGGTCGAATACCGAAAGAGTATTCTGCCATCGTAAAAAAACTGTGTACCTTGTCCGGGGGCGGAACCTTCTCTTGCAATGAATGAAGATACCCGGAAAAAAATTTCGGGCTTTTCATTGACAGGCAAAACTGGTTGGTTTATGAATGCCTGCTTCGGTTGCAATTTATTTCAGGAACTATTTATTCGGAGGAGCACAATGCCCACCATTAACCAGCTCATTCGCAAAGAGCGCAAGGCCATTCTGAAGCGGAAGAAAACTCCCGCCCTTCAGGCTTGCCCCCAAAGGCGTGGCGTTTGCACCCGTGTGTATACAACCACGCCCAAAAAACCCAACTCGGCCCTGCGCAAGGTCGCCCGCGTGCGGCTTACCAACGGGCTGGAAGTAACCGCCTACATCCCCGGTGAAGGCCACAACCTTCAGGAACACTCGGTTGTGATGATTCGTGGAGGCCGCGTTAAAGACCTTCCCGGCGTCCGTTATCACATTGTTCGTGGTTCCCTTGATACCGCAGGCGTCGCGGACCGCCGCAAAAGCCGTTCCAAATACGGCGCAAAGCGTCCCAAATAAGGAGTTTTTTCTATGCCGCGTAAAGGCCCGATTCCCAGAAGAGAAGTTCTGCCTGACCCTATCTACAACAGCCGCCTTGCTGCCCGTTTCATTAACCGCCTGATGTTGAGCGGGAAAAAGGGCGTTGCGGAAAAGATTTTTTACACCGCCCTGAGCGAACTTGGCGCGAAGACAAACGAAGAGCCTTTGCGCGCCTTTGAAAAAGCCCTGGAAAACGTGAAACCGCACCTTGAAGTCAAGTCGCGCCGCGTTGGCGGGGCCACGTATCAGGTGCCCATGGAAGTTCGTCCTGATCGGCAGGTTTCCCTTTCTATTCGCTGGCTTATCAACTACGCCCGTGCCCGTGGCGAAAAAAGCATGGCCAGCAAGCTCACTGCCGAATTTCTTGATGCCTTCAATGCCCGCGGCGGTGCAGTGAAGAAACGTGAAGACACACACCGCATGGCTGAAGCCAACAAGGCTTTCGCCCACTACCGCTGGTAGTCGGAGATCATAAACGTGGCCAGACAAACTCCCCTTTCCATGCAGAGGAACTTCGGCATCATGGCCCACATTGATGCCGGGAAAACGACGACAACAGAACGCATCCTGTACTACACGGGCGTTTCGCACAAGATTGGCGAAACCCACGACGGCGAGGCCACCATGGACTGGATGGCCCAGGAACAGGAGCGGGGCATTACCATTACCTCTGCCGCGACCACCTGCTTTTGGAACGATCATCGCCTGAACATCATCGACACCCCCGGTCACGTGGACTTCACCATGGAAGTGGAACGTTCCCTGCGTGTTCTGGACGGCGCTGTCGCCGTTTTCGACGCGGTTGCCGGGGTTGAACCCCAGTCTGAAACCGTGTGGCGTCAGGCCGACCGCTATGCTGTGCCCCGTATCTGCTTCATCAACAAGATGGACAGGGTCGGCGCGAACTTCACCCGTTGCGTGGACATGATTCGCGACCGCCTCGGCGCAAGGCCCCTTCCCCTGCAAATTCCCATCGGCGCCGAAGACAAGCACGAAGGCGTGGTTGATCTGATCACCGGCGAGGCCATTATCTTCGACAAGGCTTCCAAGGGAGCCACCTTCGAAGCCTTGCCCATTCCCGCTGCCCTGAAGGCCGAGTTTGAGTCTGCCCGCGCGGCCATGCTCGACACGGTTGCCGAAGAAGACGAAGCGGTCATGGAAAAGTATCTTGGCGGCGAAGAACTCACCGTCGAAGAAATTCACGCCTGTATCCGCAAGGCCACCATTGCCCAGAATGTGGTGCCCGTGCTCTGCGGTTCTGCCTTCCGCAACATCGGCGTACAAAAGCTGCTGGACGCGGTTGTGGCCTACATGCCTTCCCCCCTCGATATTCCGGCCATTGAAGGGGCCAACCCGGACAAGGAAGGAGAGGTTGTCGTCTGCCACCCCGACGATGCCGAACCCCTCTCCGGTCTGGTGTTCAAGCTCTTTTCCGACCCCTATATCGGGCACCTTTCCTTTTTCCGCCTCTATTCCGGCGTGCTTGAATCGGGCATGACCGTTCTGAACGCCAACACCGGCAAAAAAGAGCGTATTGGCCGCCTTTTGCTGATGCACGCCAACAAGCGTGAAGAAGTGAAATGGGCTGGCGCGGGCGACATTGTCGCTGTTGTGGGCCTGAAACAGATTTCCACGGGCGACACCATCTGCGATGTGAGCCGCCCTGTTGTGCTGGAATCTCTGGAAATTCCCGAGCCGGTCATTGAGGTTGCCATTGAGCCCAAAACCAAGGCCGACCGCGAAGCCCTTTCAGCCGCCCTCAACAAGCTGGCCAAGGAAGACCCCTCTTTCCGCGTCAAGGGCGACGAGGAAACCGGCCAGACCCTTATTGCCGGTATGGGCGAGCTGCACCTGGAAATCATTGTTGACCGCCTTACCCGGGAATTCAACGTGAACGCCAATGTGGGCAAGCCCCAGGTGGCCTACCGCGAAACCATTTCCAAGCCCGCAAAGTCCGACCTCAAATACGCCAAACAGTCTGGCGGCCGTGGTCAGTACGGGCATTGCGTCATTGAAATCGAACCCAACCCCGATGGCGGCTACGAGTTTGTGAACAACATTACTGGCGGCGTCATTCCCAAGGAATACATTCCGCCCATTGACAAGGGCATTCAGGACGCCATGAAAAGCGGCGTGGCTGCGGGCTTCCCCGCGGTTGATGTCAAGGTCACCCTGGTGTTCGGTTCCTTCCACGATGTGGACTCTTCCGAGCAGGCCTTCTACATTGCCGGTTCCATGGCCATCAAAGACGCCATGCACAAGGCAGGGCCGGTCATTCTCGAGCCGATCATGGATGTCGAGGTTGTCACCCCGGATGATTATGTTGGCGAAGTCATGGGCGATCTGAACAGCCGCCGTGGCCGGGTGCAGAACATGGAAGCCCGCGTTGGCTCCCAGTCTGTGCGCGCCCAGGTTCCCCTGTCCGAAATGTTCGGCTATGCCACGGACCTGCGTTCCAACACCCAGGGCCGCGCCACCTTCACCATGCAGTTCCACCATTACGAACGCGTGCCTCAGGCCATAACCGACGAGATTATCAAAAAGAAGGGCTAGGAGCGCTCCACAAGAGTTCATTAGTCCATTCCTGACTTTTCGTTATTCTCCGAAAAAGGCGCACTCCATTCATGGGCGCGCCTTTTTCTTTTACCGTACCGTGATTCCCTCCAGGGACTTCTCTTGGTTCCGGGCTGTGCACCGAAAGGTGTTGGAGGGGTGGTGCCGTCAGGCAGGGTGACGCCGTATCACGGCAAAATAACCCAGCACCCTTCTCTCCATTATCTTGCTTTCATAGCCCCGATGTGAGAGTATTCCTGAACATTCACAACGCAGGTAGCAATGGCCCTTATTCGCGCGTCCTTCTTGAACTTATTCCCCACACAGCGTGTTTGCCGCATACTGTCGGTGGTCTTCTTCTTCCTGTGCTGTTGCGCACCCCTCTTCACAGGGCCTGTGGCCCATGCGGCCGCGCCAAGGAAGCTGGTGGCCGGCGAAATGGTTCTTGAGGCTGCCAACAGCCAGTTTTACGTCAATCTTGTTCTCGGTGTGAACGAAGAAGAATGGCTGAAGCTCCTTTTGAAAGACGGAGCGGTCATAGAGCTTGGCATTGATCTGTCCATGGAGCGGAGGCGTTCGTGGTGGTCCAATTCCGTTCTTGCGGAAAAGACCTATACCTTTACCCTGCACTATGACCAACTGACCAGGGAATTTCAGTTTTTCCAGTCCACTGACCAAAAGCCTTCGCGCGACCGCGATTTGCACAACCTGCTTCGGGCCAACTGGGGCAAGCTCCACCTGCCCCTTGTGCCCCTGCAAACGGTTTCCCAATATGGAGAAGACGTAGAATTCCTCATCACAGCGGAAATTACGCTCCGGCACGGGCAAACCCCGCCCTGGCTTGCCAACAGCGGTCTGTTCTGGTCTTCTGAAATTGCCCCTCCGCTGACATTGACCCTGGAATACCATATCAAATAATTGTCCTTTACTGTCTGCGGTTGTTGCCATGGCCCTTCCCCCTCCCTTTAAGGAAAATACCTCTGCCCCTGGCAACGGGGCCTGGGGGGGCGTGTCTGCAAAGACAGCCCCTGCGGTGGCTAGTTCCCCTTCTTCCGGAGCAGGAAGGCCGCAAAGCCCGCCCGCGTCATCCAAAGCCGCCCCTCCTGCCGGTTCACCCCCTGGGCCGGAATGGCCCGACCCGGCCTTTCCGACGGACCCCCTCGAAGAATACGACGGACTGGACGCGGCCCCCGCCATGTCTTCCGCCAAGCGCAAACGGGCGGAAAAGGTGCGCCGTCGCCGCGAACTGATGATTGCGGCCCTGGCCTTTCTGGTCGTTCTCATACTCACCACCATCCAGCTCAACCAGTTCAGAACAGGCGACAGATTTTTTGTCATCATGTTCAACGTCAACTTTGTGCTGCTCATCGGTATTTTTGTTGTGGTTATCCGCAACGGGATAAAGCTGCTTCTGGAGCGGCGCCGAAAGGTGCTTGGCTCGCGCCTGCGAACGCGCCTTGTGCTGGCCTTTGTGGCCATTGCCCTTATGCCCTGCCTGCTCATGTTTTTTGTGACCACGAAATATGTGCAGCTTTCCATGGATTTCTGGTTCAAGGAACAAATTGAAACCTCCATGGAAGTGGCCCTGGACATTGGCCGCAGCGTGTACGAAAACATGGGCAAGGAACTGGTTTCCACCGGCTTTGCCGTGAAGCAGGAAATGGCCGAACGGGGGCTTTCTTACAGGCACAAGGCCATGGCGAAGATGCTGGAATCGGCTCGCGCCAAGCAGTCCCTTGCTGTTGCCGCTCTTGTGAAGAGCCCTGGCGACCGTATTTTTTGGGGCCATGCCGAAGAGGCGGCGGAAATTGCCTTTGAAACAGCCTGGGAAAAGGTTTCGTGGGAACTGGTAGAGAAACAGGGGTTTGAAACCCTTCTTGTGCAGGGCTTTGATGCCGACTACCTTTTCTGTGTCAGCCCCCTTGGCGATGCCCCTGACCTCTTCTTTGTGTTCGCCAAAAACATGGGGGCCGGGTTCAAGGCCAAGCTCGACCGCATCGTCATGGGCGCGGGCGAATACCGCGAACTCCGCCGCAACAAGAAGCCCCTCAAAATCCTTCTGTACAGCAGCCTGGGGGTTATGACCGCCCTCATCCTTTTAAGCGCCATCTGGTTCGCCTTTCGCCTTGCCAGGGAAATTTCCGCCCCGGTTCTGGCTGTTGCCGCAGGCTCGGCCCGCATTGCCAGGGGCGACCTTTCCGTACGGCTTGACGATACCCCGGCGGACGAACTGGGCGTGCTTATCCGCGCCTTTAACGAAATGGCGAAAGATCTGGAAAAAACACGGGTTGCCATTACGGGCGCCAACACCATGCTGGAAGAGCAGAACAGCAAAATCGAGCGGCACAGCACCTATATTGAAACGGTGTTGAACAACATAGCCGCCGGGGTTATCTCCTTTGACGCCGAAGGCCGCATTATCACCCTCAACATGGCAGCCTCGGAAATTCTGTGCATGAAGGCCGAATACCTCATAGGCAAGCGCGTGGATCAGATTTTGCCCCCTCCGCACGGGGAAGTGGCGAGAGCCCTGCACAGGAAATTCAGGGAAAGGGGCGAGGCCCGGTCAAAGCATACGGTTTCCCTTCCCCTGGGCGGGGAAGAGCGGCGTCTGCTCGTCAATGTGGTGAGCTTTGCCAACGGCGGGGTGTACAGCGGCGCTGTGGCCGTGTTTGAAGATATTACCGACCTTGAGCGCATGCAGAGAGTGGCGGCCTGGCGCGAGGTTGCCCGCCGCATTGCCCACGAAATAAAGAACCCGCTTACGCCCATCAAGCTGTCAGCCGAGCGGCTGGCGCGAAAATTCGGCAAGGATGTTCCCGACCCGGTCTTTATCCAGAGCACCTCGCTCATCGTCAGGCAGGTTGAACATCTGCAAAGCATGGTGCAGGAATTTTCCGCCTTTGCCAAATTGCCCGAAGTAACGCCCAAGCCTGATCGCATGGAGCCGCTTCTGCAAAGCCTGACCGACCTCTTCCGCAACAGCCATGCGCATATTCACTGGGAACTGGAAATTGAAGAGGAGCTTCCCCTGCTGCCCATAGACCGCGAAGCGCTCAACCGGGCCTTTATGAACCTCTTCAGCAATGCCGCCGAAGCCCTTGCCGCGCACAAGGGCAATTCGGCCCCAAGCGTGCGCACCACCGCCGTATTCCTGCCGGATATGCGCCTTGTGCGGGTGGATGTGGCCGACAACGGCCCCGGCCTTACCGAAGAGGAACGGGCGCGGGTGTTCGAGCCGTATTTTTCGCGAAAAAAGGGCGGCACCGGCCTTGGGCTGACCATTGTGCGCTCCATTGTCACCGACCACAGGGGCTATGTTCGCGCTCTGCCGGGTGAGGGGGGGGGGACGGTCATGTCCATGGAACTTCCTCTCGGGTAGGGCAAAGGTCTTTTTGCCCTCTGGCCGCGTTAAAAGGTTGTTTTGCTCGGGTCGAATACCGTAAGAGTATACTCC
>JGI994J12354_10001185_pt1 | contig 26465 bp, 20 predicted proteins | sample IntmicLarv3ML3BL_FD_12354 | JGI IMG/M metagenome (IMG submission 12354)
GAAGTTTACCATGACGCGCGAGTCTATGACACCGGAATGGTCACCATCATCGAGTGCATGGGTCGTCACGCCGGCTGGCTGACCGCCGCCGCCGCCCTCGCAAACGAAATGGGCGCAGGCCCTGACCTTATCTACCTTCCCGAGCGCGACTTCGACATGGACAAATTCCTCGCCGACGTAACCCGCATCTACAACGCCGAGGGCAAGTGCATAGTCGCTGTTTCCGAGGGCATACATTACGCAGACGGAAAATTTGTCTCCGAAGCTGAAGTTCAGGCGACAGACGGATTTGGTCACGCGCAGCTCGGCGGCCTTGCCGCAATGCTCGCCGACATCGTAAAGCAGAAAACCGGCGCAAAGGTTCGCGGCATTGAGCTTTCGCTCCTCCAGCGCTGCGCCGCACACTGCGCCTCGCAGACAGACATCGACGAGAGCTTCCTCTCCGGCAAAACCGCTGTTGAGTCGGCTGTCAGCGGACTTACCGACAAAATGGTCGGCTTTGAGTGCGACCGCACGAACGGCTACACCTGCAGGCCTAAGCTTTTCGAGCTGACAAGCGTCGCAAACTTTGAAAAGAAAGTTCCGGCGGAGTGGATTAACGAAGAAGGCAACGGCATCCTTCAGGGCTTCATCGACTACGCCATGCCGCTCATCCAGGGCGAGACACAGCTGCCGAAGGAAAACGGACTTCCCCGCTTTGCAAAGCTGAAGAAAGTTATCGCAAAGTAAATAAGTCAAAACAGCGTTCCGTTAAGCGGAACGCTGTTTTTCGTAGTATAACAAAACGGACGGTTTCCCGTCCGTTTTTGATTTAGGTATTTTTCATTATAATGCTTTCTATCGCGTCACTTACGTCCTCACACTCGTCGAGGCATTTTTCGAGCGTCAGGTAAATTTCCTTCCAGATAATCAAATCCTTTTCGGTTGCCTCGGATTTGAAAAGCTCACGCATAATTTTCATGTGGCGTACGTCACCCTCGCTTTCGAGCGCGTTAACGGCAATGATTTTCTCGCGCATAATCTTTGAGGTTTTAAAGTGACGGAACTCGTCAACCTCACTTTCAAGCGCTTCGCAGCATTTGACGATAAGCTCGGCAAACTCCAGAATCTCCGGGCGCACTTCCTTGAGGTTGAACATAAAAACCAGCTGCCATATATCCTCGATGGCGTCGATTACGTCGTCGAGCTGATTTGCAAGGTCAATAATGTCCTCGCGCTCAAGCGGTGTGATGAACTCGTGCAGGAGTCGGCGCGTCATCTCGTGCTTTTGCAAATCTGCCTCGTTTTCGATGTGGTGCAGCTCTTTTAACTTGTCCTCAACTGTATCATAGTCGAAATTTTTAAGCGACTTTTCAAGGAACTTTGCCGCCTGAGTCGCCGATTTTGACGTGCTGTAAAAATGCTCGAAATAGTCGAAATCCTTTTTCCTTGCCATAATAAATCCTCCTACTTTAGAATATGTACATGAACACTTTAGCAACCACAAAGCCCAGAATCCCGCAGCCCGGGAACGTGAGAACCCATGCAAGGCTCATTTCGCCGACAATTCCCCAGTTGACCGCCGAAAGCCGCTTCGACGCGCCGACACCCATTATTGCGGTGGTTTTCGTGTGCGTTGTGCTGACGGGTATACCGGTAAGCGACGAGAGAAGCAGGCACATTGTCGCGCCGATGTCAGCGGCGAAACCCTGATATGTTTTCAGCTTTACCATGTCCATACCGACCGACTTGATTATGCGGTAGCCTCCGACCGATGTGCCGATTGCCATGACAACCGAGCACAGAACCATGAGCCATATGGGGATTACAAACTCGGTTACGTTGCCCTGCCCTTTTGCGAGGAACATACCGAGCAGAAAAACGCTCATAAATTTCTGCCCGTCCTGCGCGCCGTGCATAAATGCCATTGACGCACCGCCAAATATCTGCGCATTTTTGAAAAACGGGGTTGTTTTACGCCTGTCCATACCCTTGCAGGTAAACTCGATTATTTTTGTTGAGATAAACCCGAAAGCGAAACCGAGAACTGTCGAAAGCACAAGCCCATAGATAACCTTTATCCATTCGCCGCCGTTTATGCCGCCAAAGCTTCCGTGCAGCGCAATAGCCGCGCCAGAGAGTCCGGCGATAAGAGCGTGACTTTCGCTTGTAGGGATTCCGAATTTCCATGCCGCCGTCGCCCATACGACAATCGCGAACAGCGCGGCGCAGAGCGCGACTGTAGCGTCGCCGGTGTCGCCGCCAAAGTCAACCATGTTGTAAATTGTCATGGCGACCTTTGAGTTTACCATCGTCATGATCAGAACACCGAGAAAGTTGAAAATCGCCGCCATTATAATCGCGGAACGCGCGCGCATGGATCGCGTGGAAACGCAGGTCGCGATGGCGTTAGGGGCATCCGTCCATCCGTTGACGAGTATGACGCCAAGCGTGAGCGTTACCGTGACCGCAAGCAGCGGGTTTGAAAATAACTGACTGAGAAAATCGCCAAATTTAATATTCATCTTATGGCTACACTTCCTTTCCAACGTGCCAAAAAGCCCTGTTTTGGCAACAACAGCAAAAATTCCTCCATTATGTATACTAATAAGTATATACGAAAATATAACGCAATGCAACAAAAAAAACGACTGTATATTGCATATACAGTCGGCCTCTCGTGTTTATATAATTGTTACTTTGTATAGTTGTCGAAATACCCCTGAACAAGAACAATAGGCGTTCCCTTGTCGCCGCTGCCGCTTGTGAGGTCGCAGAGCGAACCAATCAAATCCGTGAGCTGGCGTGGAGTCGTACCCTGCGAGGCCATCGAACCGGTAAGGTCTTCATCCTTGTTGCGGATGTAGTCGGAAATCGCTTCCTTCAACGCGTCGCCGCTGAGGTTTGCAAACTCGTTGTCCGCCAGATATTTCAGCTTGACCTCGTTCGGTTTGCCCTCAAGGCCTGAAGTGTACGCCGGCGAAACCACCGGATCTGCAAGCTCCCANATNTTGCCCACAGGGTCNTTGAAAGCNCCATCNCCGTATANCATNACCTCTACGGCTTTGCCTGTCGTCGCGATAATTTGCTTCTGAATGTTATCAACAACGGGGCTGCAGTTACGGGGGAACAGCTTGACCGAATTTTCTGTCGCCTTGTTCGAGCCGAGAAGTCCATAATTTTCGTTGTAACCGCTGCCATTCACCGGCGCAGACATAATTTCGTCAAGACACAGCACCTTCTCTGCTCCTGCGGCAAGGAGTCTGCGTTTTGTGCGGGCGCGGGTGTGTATGTCGCAGCATAGCACGGTTTTCGTGTAGTCCAAAATAGCGCGGCAATCGTTCGCCAGTACGACCTCAACCTCGCAGCCGCAGGAGGTAATGACTTCTTTGTAGTATTCAATATAGTCAACGCCTGTGAACACATGCTTTTCATAGCCGAAGAGCTCACGGTAGCGCGCCTCACTCAAAACGTCTGTCCACGGATTTACACCCATTTCGTCGAGCTTATCCAAATCGACAAGATGATTCCCAACTTCGTCAGAGGGAAAACTGAGCATAAGGACAATTTTTTTCACGCCCGTTGCGATTCCCTTGAGGCAGATAGCAAAGCGGTTGCGACTGAGGATCGGGAAAATGACGCCGACTGTCGCGCCGCCGAATTTCGCATTTACGTCCGAAGCTATCTGGTCAACTGTCGCGTAATTTCCTTGCGCGCGCGCGACAACTGCCTCTGTTACAGCGATTACGTCGCCGTCACGAAGCTGAAAACCGTCACTCGCTGACGCGTCAAGCACGCTCTTTGCAACTATGGCCGCTATGTCGTCGCCCTCACGGATAATAGGTGCGCGGATACCTCTTGAAACTGTTCCGACTAGCCTCTCCATGAAAAACCATCCTTCCTTATATAAGGCTCCGCTAAAAATGCGCGGAGCTCCCAAACACGAATCATTATACACGCATATACGCCAAAAAAAAAGAGTAAATCCTCCAAAATCGCGCCGCTCACACCCTTGCAATGGTGCAGAATGTAAAAAAACCGCAAAACAGTAACCAAAATTCGCAGGCTTTGTTGCGCTAAACCACGCTTTGATGTAAAATGAACAATGTACCGAATTTTATCGGAGGCGATGACTTGGAAAATCTTCTTATGTCCTTCCGCGTTGTTTTCCCGCTGTTTTTAATGCTTTCTCTCGGTTATGGAATCAGGCGTGCAAATATTGTGGACGACTACATACTGGACGGCTGCTCAAACCTTGTTTTTAAGGTATTCCTGCCTGTTATGCTGTTTTTAAGTGTGTGCGGCACCTCCCTCGAAAAGGCACTTGATGTTCGCTTGCTTATCTTCGCCACCGTCGGAATAGTTTTATTTTTCATTCTGACCATGCTTGTCATCCCACTGATTGAAAAGTCCGATGCAAAGCGCGGCGTCATGGTACAGGGTATATTCCGCTCAAACTTCGTGCTTTTCGGCTTTCCCGTAACTGTAAGCCTGTGCGGGCCGGAAAATACCGACACCGTTCTTATGCTTATCGCTGTTATCGTGCCGGTTTTCAACGTACTCAGCGTAATAGCACTTGAAATTTTCCGGGGCGGCAAAATAAATGTCGGCCAAATTTTTACAGGAATTTTTAAAAATCCACTGATTATCGCTGGCGTGCTCGGCATTTTGGTTCTGCTCTCCGGCTTTAAAATGCCTGATATATTGCAAAAGCCGCTCGACGACATTGGACGCACCGCAACCCCACTTGCGCTTATCGCAATCGGCGGCACTTTCAAGTTTTCCACACTTGCCGGAAGCGCAAAACAACTTATAATTTCTGTCGCGGGAAAACTTGTGGTCGGGCCGGCAATCATAATTGCTGCCGGAATCGCCTTCGGTTTTCGTGGCGTATCGCTTGCGGCGCTGATGGTTCTGGTTTGCAGCCCGACGGCGGTTTCATCCTTCCCTATGGCAAAAAAGATGGGCGCGGACGGCGCACTTGCCGGGCAAATCGTTGTTTTCACTTCGCTTTTTTCTGTGGTGACTATCTTTTTCTGGATATTCTTGCTTGCGCAGCTCGGACTTTTTTAGGCTTATCCGAAAATCCCCATGTGCTCCAGGAGGATTTTTGCACCCATCAAAACCAGCACAACTCCGCCGAGGAACTCCGCTTTGGACTTAAATTTTGCGCCAAACAGGTTTCCGATTTTTACGCCGACAACAGAAAGTACAAATGTCACAACGCCGATAAGCCCGACAGCGGAAACTATATCGACCTGCAAAAACGCAAATGTGACACCGACGGCGAGCGCGTCAATGCTTGTCGCAACAGCGAGCGGTAGCATCTCCTTGATTTTAAGCGAACCGTCGTCCTCGCCGTCCTCGTCCTTAGACAGGCTCTCGCGGACCATATTTCCTCCAATAAGAACAAGCAGTACGAACGCAATCCAGTGGTCAAATCCTGTTATCTTGTCGCTAAAAGTACTCGCAAGCAAATACCCAAATAGCGGCATTCCCGCCTGAAATACCCCGAAATACCCGCCGACAATCAGCATATTTGGGGGGCTAAGTCTCCGCATAGACAGCCCCTTGCACACTGCGACGGCAAACGCGTCCATCGAAAGCCCCACGGCGATGAGAAACAGTTCAATCCAGCTCAAATCCAACACTCCTTAAATCTCAGAAAACCTTTTTGTTCCTTTGCTGCGCTTTGCATAAAAAAACAAGACCCGTCCGTTAAAAACGGAACAAGTCTCACCGATAACGACATAGCCAGACGGAAACCCGCCAGCATGTTGACTATGCCACGCAAAGCGTCGATTACTCCCTTATTCTTGAATTATTCTATCTTATATAATATTCCCTGTCAAGAGCTATATTTTTGCTGCGCCAAAACATTGTACCGAAAAGCGCCGCCCCAACGGGCGGCACTTTTTCTGTTTTCTATCTTTTAGACAGAACTTTCTTTTCATACTCGGTAACTTCCGTGAACCACTCCTCGCGCTGCGGCACATTTGCGCGGTAGCAGAATTCATCCCAGACCTCGCCGAACGGGTAGCTTTTCAGCTCCTCCTGCATAACCATAAGTTCGGTAAATTTGCCACAGGTTTGCAGCTCCGCAAGCCTCTCGTTCGGGGTAAGCAGCGCATAGAGCAACGCACGCTGCATGTTTCGCATACCGACAACCCATGCTGCAACACGGTTTATCGACGCGTCGAAAAAATCGAGCCCGATTAAAACGCGCTCAAGTGCATTGTTACGGATTATTTCCTTTGCAATTTCCTTTGTCTCGTCATCAAACAGAACCACATGGTCGCTGTCCCAGCGCACAGGGCGCGTTACGTGCAATGCGACTTTCTCGTTGAACAGCAAAAGCGCCGGTAATTTGTCACTCACAACTTCGGTCGGGTGGTAGTGCCCGTTGTCCATCAGCGGCAGAATGCCGTTTTTCATTGCGTAAGAAGTCGTGAACTCCGCCGACCCAACGGTGTAGCTCTCAAGCCCGATTCCGAAAACCTTGCTTTCAAGGGAGACCAGCACTTTTTCTTTGTCGTAACCGATAGAAAGCGCCTCGTCAAGCGACTTTTTGAAACGCGCACGTGGAGAATACCTGTCGGCGGGAATATCTTTGTACCCGTCAGGAATCCAGATATTCAGCAGGCAGTGGGTACCTAGCTCCTCGGCAAAATACTGCGATATTTTAATGCAAGCAACCAAATGCCGAACCCAGAACGCGCGGATTCCCTCATCCGGAGACGAAAGCGTGAATTCCTCCGCCTTAGGGTGCGAGAAAAATGTAGGGTTGAAATCAAGGCCAAGGCCACGCTCTTTTGCAAAATCGACCCATTTTTTGAAATGTTTCGGCCCAATCGCGTCGCGGTCGACCCACTCTCCGCTTTCGAAAATCGCGTAGTTTGCGTGCAGGTTTATGCGGTGCGTTCCCGGAATCATCTCGAGTGCCTTGTCGATGTCCGCCATCAGCTCCTCCGGTGTCCGTGCCTTGCCGGGGTAGTTTCCTGTCGCCTGAATTCCACCGGTCAAAGTGCCGTCATTACCGAATCCTCCAACATCGTCACCCTGCCAGCAGTGCATTGCAATCGGAATTTTTTTCAAAATTTCGATTGCTTTTTCAGTGTCAACACCGAGTTTTGAGTATCTTTCCTTTGCTTCAATATAGCTCATATTTTATAGTTCCTTTCAAAAGTTTTAGTTGCCAAATATTTTAATTTCAAACGAATTTTTTACAAGCTCCCGCGCCGCCTTTACGCTCTCGAACTCGCCTGCGCCAATCATCTGAGCAAGCAGATTCCCTATTGCCGTTGCTTCAACAGGCCCGGCAAAAACGTGCCGCCCTGTCGCCGCAGCGGTGAGTTCGTTGAGGTATCCGTCCTTGCAGCCACCGCCGACAATGCTGATTTCAGCATATTTTTCTCCTGTCAGCGCCTCTATGTCGCTGACAGCCCCGGCGTAGCACTCCGCAAGGCTATGGTAAATTATCGAAAACACTTCGTATTCCGTCTGCGGGATTTTAAAACCGCGGCTGCTACAATAATCCCTGACAGCTTCGGTCATATTCACGGGCGAAAGAAACCTGTCGTCGTTGACATCAATCCGAATGCCAAAGTCGCCGAGCTCGCGGGTTTTGCGCTCAATTTCGGAAAATGCTTCGCCGCCAGCCTCGTTTCTGACACTTTGGATCATCCAAAGTCCCATTATGTTTTTTAGGTAGCGGTAACGCCCCTGAAATCCGCCTTCATTTGTAAAGTTTGCCGACGCGCTCTTTTCGGAGCAGTCTGCACTCTCCCTCTCTACCCCGATAAGCGACCACGTCCCGCTTGAAATGTATAACGCACCGTCGGCTGGAACGGCAAGCACTGCCGAGCCAGTGTCGTGCGTCGCAGGCAGAATTACCTCGCAGGAAAAGCCGACCTCCGTCGCGATTTCCTCCGTTAACCTGCCGAGAACCGTGCCGGGCATAGTGACCGGCTGAAAAATGCGGCGCGGATATCCCAACGTGTCGATAAGTTCAAAGTCCCAGTCCATCGTTTCAGGGTTTATGAGCTGAGTTGTCGTCGCATTTGTGTACTCTGCCGCAGAATTTCCTGTCAGAAGCCAGCCAAAATAGTCCGGCATAAGCAGAATTTTCTGTGCGCGCTCAAGAACCTCCGGCGACTTTTGCTTTAGCGCCATAAGCTGGTAGACCGTGTTGAAAATCTGCTTTTGGATACCTGTCCGCGCGTAGAGCGCACTCTCGTCCACAAGCTTATAGACTTCATCGTCTGCGCCGTTTGTGCGGCTGTCGCGGTATCCGACAGTGTCGCCGACAATGTTTCCTTCGTCGTCAACCGGCACAAAATCCACACCCCATGTGTCAATTCCCATAGAACACGGAATTTTGCCGAGATCGGCACATTTTTTCATACCCGCCTTGATTTCCGAAAACAGCTGCGGCACATCCCAACACAGGCTGCCGTTTTTGTCGTGAAGCCCGTTTTGAAATCGGTAGATTTCCTCAAGCTCCAGCCGCCCGTCTGAAATTTTGCCGAGTATATGCCGTCCGCTTGACGCCCCGATGTCAACCGCAAGAAAATATTTGTCCATAGGAACCTCCGTTCAGCAGCCTCGCGCTGCAAATTCACCTGAATCCATTACAGTATAATGTATTTGGATTTTTTCTGCAAGGTCGCCACTTGCAAATAGTACGTCCTTATTTGCAAGTTTTATTTATATTTTTGCAATTTTATGTTTATCGAATATTTATCTGCGGGTATTATTATTGATGTATGGAAATTCCTGCTGTATACGGCGGACAAATCTACCGTGTTTATATGGTGGATTTCGGCATTTTGCCAATGGAAAACAGAGACATATAGTAGTAAAATCATTATATAATTTAAGAGTTTTGGACACGTTGCTCTATCCGTCCGCCACTTGCCATTCGATACACTTTTCTGCAACACAAAGGATGAACTATAATGCCCGCAACCATAAAAACCAAAATTAAAAATATTTACGGAAATACCAAGGAACGCTTCTCCCCTTTCACTAACTGGTGCGCCACCCACACGGTTTCGCACCTTGTTTTGTTGTCCCTCTTTGTTACGCTTTTGGTCGAATTTTTCAACCGGCGCGCCTTTTTCGGCACCTTCATCTATCTTTTCACCCGCCCTATGTTATTCCTCTGCAACATGCTGATAATTATGGCGACGCTGTCGCTGGCTCTGCTGACCAAAAAGCGCCGTTTCGCATTCACCTCGATTTCGGTCGTCTGGATTATCCTCGCAATTGCAAATTTCGTAATTCAGTCCTTCCGTATCACTCCCCTTGCGGCGATTGACTTTGTAATAATGTTCTCGGTGTTTACAATTCTGACTCACTACCTCTCAGTTTCCGAGCTTATCTTCCTGATTATCGGCGGCATTTTGCTCGTTGTCGGGGCAATTGCATTGTGGCGCGCATCACCCAAGCGGCGCGTCCGCTATGGACGCTCAACCGCAATAATTTTCTGCACCTTTGCGTTACTGCTTGTATTCACTCTCGGCACAGCTCAGGCATCCGATTTCAGCTCCGGCTTTGCGAATATCGCCGAAGCTTATGAAAACTACGGCTTTGCCTACTGTTTCTCCGCCGGAATCGTTGACCGCGGAATTGATAAGCCGGGGGACTACTCCGAACAGCGTGTTTCCGAAATTCTTGGCGGGTCGAAAGTCAATAATCTAAAGCCTTCCGCCGGAAACCCAAACATAGTTTTTATCCAACTCGAGTCATTTTTCGATATGACAAAGGTTGATGGACTCGGTCTTTCAGCCGACCCCACACCATTTTTCAACTCGTTAAAAAACAACTATCCGCATGGCTTCCTAACTGTTCCCTCCATCGGCGCGGGGACAGCGAACACCGAGTTTGAAGTTCTCTCCGGCATGAATCTCTTGTTCTTCGGGCCGGCCGAATACCCCTACAAAACCGTTCTGATTGAGCAAACGAGCGAGAGTTTGCCCAATATTTTGTCACAAAACGGCTACTCGACCCACGCAATTCACAACCATTATGGCACATTTTACGACCGTGATAAGGTTTTCGCAAACCTCGGTTTCGACAGCTTCACCCCGATTGAGTACATGACAAACTTAACCTACAACCCCACCGGCTGGGCAAAAGACATCATACTTAAGGATGAAATTTTTAATACCCTTTCCTCCACAGACGGTTCGGATTTCGTCTACGCGATCTCCGTTCAGTGTCATGGCAAATACCCCGAAGCTCCCACCGGCGCAGTCCTTCCAGTACAGGCACGCGGTATCGAGAACGATGTTTACCGCAACATCACCGAGTATTTCGCGAGCCAACTCCGCGAAAGCGACGATTTCTTGTGCGAGCTGATTTCCGCGCTTGAAAATTTCGACGAAAACACCGTTGTTGTCATGTTTGGCGACCATCTCCCCAGCCTCGCAATCGAGGAAAAAACACTTGCAGACGGTACGTTGTTCCAGACGGAGTACATAATCTGGTCAAATTTCGACATGGACACCGAGTCCCGCGACCTCGCGGCGTACCAGCTTGGCGCGCACATTTTTGGCGAGCTTGGAGTTGAGGGCGGTGTTCTTCCCGGCATTCACCGCAATCTTTCAAACAGCGAATCGTACTTTTCCGACCTCAAAATGATTCAGTACGACATTCTTTACGGCGATATGTATTCCCTAAGCGGAAATCCCTACAGTGCGACGGACATGCGTATGGGGACAAACGATATAACAATCTCCGCTGTTGAGTGCACCAAAATTGACGATGAACCGGCGCTTGTCATTCGAGGAAACGGTTTCACCGGTTGGAGCATTGTGTATATCGAAGGCGACGCGTGCGACACTACCTTTGTCGATTCCGAAACGCTGATTGCGGAAATGCCTAGCCGACTTGCATCCGAACCATGTGAGGTCTTTGTCGCACAAATTGCGGAAACTCGGGTTGAACTCGGTCGATGTGAAACCTTCATAATCGAATAGAAGCCAAGAGAATCGCCACGCGCTTCTCTTTCACTATTACCTGTCCTACCTTTTTGCACAATTTATTTAAGGAATGATGTTTATGAAAAAAATCACAAGTACAACCTTCCTCGATTTTCAGTTCGCGTCCACACCGAGTTTTTCCCCTGACGGCAATCTCGCCGCATACGTCGTCAGCACGGCGGACGAGGCTGAAAATCGCTATAAGGGGGACCTCCATCTGCTTGATGTCGCGACGAAAACCTCGCGGAAACTGACTTCCGGCGGCGACGCACGCAGCTACATCTGGTTGAAAAACGGTAATCTGCTGTTCCCCGCGATGCGCGACAAAGACATGAAATCCAAGGTCGATAGCGGCGAATCCCTCACTTGCTACTACGAAATTTCGCCGTTTGGCGGCGAGGCAACTCTCGCGTTTACAATACCTCTTTCTGCGGGGATGATTGAGCAGCTTGACGAGGACAGATTTGCCTTACTCGCCACCTTTGACAACAACCTGGCAGACATGTCCACGATGAGCGAAAATGAGCGTAAACAGACGCTTGAAAAACTGAAAAATCCATCCTGCGAGGTACTTGACGAGGCCCCGTTCTGGTCGAATGGCGAGGGTTTCACCTCTGGAAAGCGGACGCGCCTCTATATATACACGCGCTCCACTGACGAAATCAAAGATGTTACCGAGCCGTGGTTCGACGCGGCGGGTTTCTCTGTTTTCGGCGACAAAATGCTGTACCTCGGCGCAGAGTGGCGCGGAATTGCAAAGCCGTTTGACGGCAGCGGTGTCTATCTTTACGACCTCACCGAGAAAACCTCGCGCGAGCTTATCGCGCCGGGCAAGTTCAGAATCGGCGGCGCTAAACTTATGGGCGATAAAACGGCGCTTGTATTTATCAATGACGGACTGCGCCACGACGGAATGCAGTTTGATAATTTCTATACCCTTCCGCTCGACGGTGGCGAGATAAAACTGCTCTGCAATTACGAAGCCTCCATCGGCGGTGGCAGCGTAGGTACAGATGCAAAGCTCGGCGGCGGTCGAGAAAACAAGGTTCACATCGGTCTCTTCTACTTCGTCACCACAATTGAGGAGAGCTCATATTTACGTTATGTCAACCTTGATGGGGCGATTTCCGAACTGCTTACACCCGCAGGCTCATGCAACGGCTTCGACGTTTCCGGCGGCAGAATCCTTACCTGTTCTATGCATGGCGACGGGCTGTCGGAGCTTTACCTGGATGGCGAAAAAGTGACCGATTTCAGCGCCGTGCTCGCGGATTGCAGCATTTCAACTCCGATTTTCCACAGCTTTAAATCCTCTGACGGCTTTGATATTCACGGCTATGCGATGAAACCTGCCGGATACGACCCGGGTAAAAAATACCCCGCAATTCTGCACATCCACGGCGGGCCGCAGACCGTTTTTGGCGAGGTTCTGCACCACGAGATGCAAGTTTGGGCGAACGACGGCTACTTCGTCTTCTTCTCTAACCCACGCGGTTCGGACGGACGCGGAAGCGAGTTTTGCGACATTCAGGGCAAATACGGTACTGTCGATTATGTAAACCTAATGGAATTTGCGGATGAGATGCTTCGGCTCTATCCTGACGCAGACGCAGAAAATTTCGGCGTGACCGGCGGCAGCTACGGCGGCTTTATGACCAACTGGATCATAGGACACACTGACCGCTTCAAATGCGCATGCAGCCAGCGTTCAATTTCAAACTGGGCGACATTTGAGCACACCTCCGACATCGGAACGAACTTCACGCCGCTCCACCAGGGCACAACAACCCGCGAGGACGCGGATACGCTATGGTGGCATTCGCCACTGAAATACGCCCATAACTGCAAAACTCCGACCCTTTTCATCCACTCCGACATGGACTACCGCTGCTGGATGGCGGAGGGAATTTCGATGTTCACATCACTGAAAATTCAGGGCGTTGATTCGCGCCTCGTCCTTTTCCGCAACGAAACGCACGAGTTAAGCCGCTCCGGTAAACCTGAAAACCGCATACGCCGCATGGACGAAATCCTCGCTTGGATGAATAAATACCTGAAATCCGAGTAAACTACAAAACTTCGACTTCAACCTGACTGGAGGCATCCCCTTGAAAAGCAATCGTGCGGCGCGCGTCCTTGTTGCATTTTCGACACTAATTTTGGCATACCTCGCTCTGCTCTCATTCTGGGAGGGCCTGTTCCTGAAACTCAACACTTCGTCCCAGCTTCGGGTCAGCCTTTATTTTCTGGCAATGCTAGCGCTTATCGCGGGTTTTCTGTTCCTCATATGGCAGGCGTGCAAAAGGCTGGAACGTGTGAACCCGAAACTTGTCGCAGCGGCAGTTTTCCTCGTGTCCTACCTGCTGCGATCCTGTTTCGTCCTCGTTCTGGACGCGCCGCAGTATTCGGATTTCCTTCTTTTCTACTGGCTGACGAACATGATTGCGCGGGGTGACCATTCATACATTTCTCAGCATTACACCAGCGTTTGGGCATATCAGCTCGGTTTTCCGGCACTTTTCAGCCCTATCGCAATGTTCTTCGAGAACAACACTACACCTCTCCTGCTCGTAAATATTGCGTTTCAGTCTGGGGCGACGGTTTTCCTCTATCTAATCTGCAACAAACTGCTCGACAGGAGAACTGCAATGTTCGCGGCGATTCTGTGTATACTCTGGCCTGCGTCATTGAGCCTCTCCTCCGTCTACACAAACCAGCACAGCGCCCTGTTTTTCGCGCTCGGCGCGATGTACTTTGTGGTAAGCTCGCGCGAAAAAAAGCGGGCGTTTATCCTCTGCGGCATTGCAGGAGTTTTCTTCGCGGCTTCGCAAGCAATGCGGCCGGAGGCGTTTATTTTACTGCTTGCGCTCGCTGTGGCTCTCATCTCTGCAATCGAGTTGATAAATTTGAAATTTTGGCTGAAAACGCATGGTTTGCAGCTATTCACGGTTGTTTTCTGCTATTTTCTGTGCTTCCAATCTATCAGCGGTACTTTGAAAATAAGCGGAATTCAGCCCTACGGCCTTGTGAACAATTTCCCGCTTTATAAGTTTGCGGTCGGCCTGAACCATGAGTCGCACGGCATTTACAACTCCGCCGACTCGGGCTACCTGTTCGACGACACTCTGTCCCCCGAAGTGCGCAATGCCCGCGCGTCCGAGCTTATCCGCGAGCGGCTTGCAAAGGGGTCTGTAAAACTCGCCGAACTTCTTCATACCAAGAACAAACTCATGTGGACGGGTAAAGCTCACCTACCCTCCGCTTTCGCGGGATTTGAGCGCGAAGCCGTCTCACAAATCGGGCCATTCGAACTGCACATTTCCACGCTTGTTTCCGCCTTTTCGCTCTCTGATTCGGCGTATAATGTCCTGCTTTTTACGGCGGCGGCGTTCGCGTGCTTTATGTGCCTCCGCAGGCGGAATATAGACTTCGGATTTTTGTTCCCGCTTTTGGGATTTATGGCATTTTTCGTCGTGTTTTTGCTCATCGAGGTTCAGGCACGCTACCGCTACCTGCCAATGACATTGCTGCTAATCGCCGCGATGTACGCGCTGAAAAAGCCGGAGGAGAAACTTAATGTGAACCCTCCTGCCTAACAATAACTCGAACCACATAAAAAGCGGCATAAACCGGGAAATCCCCGACTTATGCCGCTTTTTGTGCTACGATTTTTTAAAGCTCTACGAAAATTTTTTTCTCCTCGGGAATCATGGTAAACTCGCAGTCGTTCGCGTATGTGCGCTCCGGCAAAAGGATCAGCACATGCACCGGCGCATTGCCCGTGACGAACTGCCTGCCGTGACCAACGCCGGGGTTCAGGCTGACGAACGTTCCGCGTGGAACGATGAACGCCTCGATTTTGTCGGGGTCAACCGTGCGCGACGGTTTCGAAACATAGATTACGCAGTCGCCGTCAATCGGCAGAATCCCCTCGCCTGTGCGACGGTGAATCTCCGCAAACTCGATAACAGGCTCACATGGCGCGACACGCGCAACCGCTGCCGCTGCCGGCGTGTCGTGTGAAAGGTGCAGCATTGCGAGATCGGGGTAAAACTCGTTTGAGCGCTCCGCCCCTTCGCGCAGCGGACTCATGTCAACGAGGTCGTGGAACGTGCCGTAGTATCTGAAAGCCTCGAGCGAAAGTGACTTCGCTTTGATATTTCTCATATATACTCTCCTTATTCGCCTAAAGCGCCGTCCGTCCGGGGATTTCCGGCGAATCGAATGTCAGGTTCGGCAGGAAGTTAGCGACCTCCTGCAAAACGCGCTGGTAGTTGCCATAAATGCCGCCGACATGGTGGATGTACGGCCCGAAAATGAGGTGCTCCTCCCAGTTTTTCCAGTCGTCAACTTCAAACCAGACGTATGTACCGGTTGTCTCCGGCCCATCAACCGCGCGGCCCTCGCCGCCAAACAGATAGAACTTTCCGTACAGTTCGTCGAAGCGACAGATGGTGATTTCGCCCTTTTTCAGTTCCCAGTGCTCGTTCGGCCCTACCATTTTTGCAGGGCACGCGGGGTCTTTAAGCGAATACGGGAACGGTCCGCAGTGCCACAGAAGCTCCGCGTTATCGTTTGCGGGGTGACGGATTGTCAGGTCTGCGAAAAACGGCGAATCTTCCCATAGCGAGGCCGCCTGTAAAATCGCGAGCGTAATCGCGCCGCTGACATCAGTTTCACACGAAAGCGGAAGCCCGCTGTCAGCAAGCTCGCCGACAGCGAGGCACGGGGTTATTCCGATAAGCCCGTTGAAAGCCGACCAGCACTCAAGCGCGCCGACGGCGCAATTATTTTGAATCATCAATTTTTTGATGGCGACAACGACGGCGGCTGTATTCTTCGCAGATTCCTCCGCAAGCGAGGAAAAGTCGATTCGCGCAGTTACATCCGCGTAGTATGCCGCAAAGTCCGCTTCTCCGTCGGCTATAAGCTTCTTGGCAAGGGTCGCTATCTGCACCGGCGCAATCGGAACCGTCAGGATTCCAAGCTTTGTAAGAAGCTGCGCCTCGTCGGTCATAACCGACATGAAGCTAGCTGGGCGAGCTCCAATCTTCGCTATGCGAAGTCCCGTAAGCGACTTCAAAACAGCGGCGACGCGCGCAAATGTCTCGAACCCGTCGCGGAATTCTCCGCTTTCGGTTTCACAGTTAAATATATAGCTGAATTTGACCCCGCGGCGCATTAACACCTTGCTGGAGGCAAACATTCCGCATTGTGTGTCGCGTCCGCGCGCTTCGGCGCTGTTTGGGCGCTCGTCTCTTGCCCCCCAAAGCAATGTCGGAACATTCATTGCCGCCGCGATCTCGGTTATGACCGACTCCTCGCCGAAGTCGCAGTGCGGAACAAACAGCGCGTCGATATGCGACATTTTCAGCTTGGAAACCGCAGGTGCTATGTCGCCCGGGCGGAAAGCTATACCGTTTTCGCACACATCGTCGATGTCTATAAGCTCAATCCTGTCCGGCTTAACTGCGCGGATAACAGCCATAAATTTATCTTTCTGCCGCTTTGCCGCCTCCATGCTGAGAAATCCGCGCTTTGTCGGCGCCACACCTATTCTAACTTTTTTCTGCATGTTCAAGCCCCCTTTTGTAATATTCAACCCTTTTGTCTATCTCTGCGTAGTCTATTTCGCCGGTCTCCATGAAGCGGATAACCGTATCGAAATCGGGAATTCCTGCACGCCCACCTGCACGGGTGCATTTTATAGAGCTGACCGCATTTGCAAAGTCTGCCGTTTTTTTCGAGCTCCAGCCGCGAACAAGCCCTGCAAGAAACGCGCCGTGGAACACATCGCCCGCGCCGAGCGTGTCTACAACCTCGACATCGTAAGTCGGAAGGTTGAAAAATCCATTTTCGTCCATCCCAACGCAGCCCTTCGCTCCAAGGGTGAAAATCACCGTCTGTGGTCCCATCGCATAGACCTCGGCACAGTTTTTCTCATAGTCTGTGCTGCCGGGAAACAGGTAATCGTAGACGAACTCACTTGCGACGAAGTAGTCAACAAGCCTGATGTTTGGAATAGTGCTCTCTTTAGGCGAATCCGCATCCATCAGCACCTTTGCACCATATTCGCGTGCAAGCCGTGCCGCACGTAGGTTTATTCCTGTTAAATGTGACAGAAAGAAAAATCTCGTCTCTTTCAGCGGTGAAAGGTCACGACCATCGTCCTCCGTCAAACGCAGCGCTGTACCGGGCGTGAACATTATACTGCGTCCACGTGTCTCCATATCACTCATAACAACAGAAAACGAGGTTGTTCCCTCAATCACCTGCATACGGCTGACATCCACTCCGTGCTGTTTGAAATCTTCGCACACAACACGTCCGAAAATGTCGTCGCCGACAGTTCCGATTTGCATACATTTCGCACCAAGGCGGGCGGCTGCAATTATTCCGGTTGAAATCTTTCCCCCGCCCTGCCATGTGTAGTCGTTTAGGGATGCTCCATCATTCGGGGTTGGGAGCCGGTCAAGGTTCATTGCAAAATCCAGGCAAGGGCTCTCAATACCGATTATGTCGAACATACTGGCACCCCCTAGATTGAAAACCCGTTGGGGTTGAGCAGCTTAATTTTTCCGCATATAAAGTCTATCATCTTTTCCTCAATCGCACGGATTGCGCCGAATCCGCTCGTCCGCGGAAGCCCTTCGGCGTAGATCTCTTTGGAGAGGTTATAATAGGCGCGGTCGTACTCAGTCGCGATATTGAACTTACTCATTCCAAGGTTCACCGCACGTTGAATCTGCTCATCGGGTATATCCGAGCCTCCGTGCATAACGAGCGGAATGCTGACAGCTTCACGAATTGCAGCAATTCTGTCAAAGTCAAGGCTCGGGGTCTGAATATACGCGCCGTGCGCATTGCCGACGGCAATCGCAAGTGAGTCGCAGCCTGTCAGCTCAACAAACTTGACCACGTCTTCAACCTTTGTATAGTGCTCAGAGTTGACGATATCGTCAAGTTTGGCTCCGCTTCCGACATGCCCTAGCTCCGCCTCGACGTCAACGCCGAATACGCGAGCTGTTTTGACAACCTCAAGCGTCAACGCGACATTTTCCTCAAATGGCAAGGCTGAGCCGTCAACCATAACAGAAGGAAAGCCGTCGCGTATTCCGGAAATCGCAACTTCCGCTGTGCGACTATGGTCGAGATGCACCGCAATTGGAACGTACGACTTTTTTGCAAGGTCCTTGGCTATGTGGGAGATATATTCCGGCGAGATGTGGAAGTCGAACCCCGGATATAGCTGAATTATAATTGGGACGCGCTCCTTTTCAGCAGCCTTTGCAACCCACAGTATACTTTCATAGTTGAACACGTTAATCGCCGCAACCCCATATTTATTTTCGGTTGCATGCTTTAGCAAGTCGTTTACACGGACTAGTGCCATTCAAATTACCGTCCTTTCTGTTTTACCTTCTCTACCTGTGTAACTGTTCCTGCAAAATCCAAATTACGGACATAGAAATATCGCCAAAACTGCCGTAATCGCTTTAATTGTACTACACTAATACAGCAAAGTAAATAAGGTTTGAAAATATCACTTCTGAATGGATTGCCAATTATCAAACTTTCTCTGTATTATTGAGCTAACGGAGTTAATAAACCCTAAAAACTTATTGCAAAACACCTTTTTATGTGTTATACTTTGTAAAAAGTCGGAAAACATCGCATTCTATCACTTTTTCAAAACAATTCATTTTTTGAAGGGATTTGAAATATTTGAATCAATATATTCCGTCACTGACAGCTTCCAAGCCCCGCACCATCAAGCGCTCAAACCAGCGCGCAGTGCTTGAGCTGTTCAGGTATAATGAGTCTCTCTCAATCGGCGAAATCTCCGGCCTCATCTCGCTGAGCAAGACCTCTGTCACAAAAATCATCGGCGCATTCCTCGAAAGCGGAGTTATCAAGTCCCTCGGGAAAGGCCCCTCCACCGACGAGGGCGGTAAGCGTCCCGAGCTTTTCGGACTTGAAGCATCACGCCTGTGCACTGTTGCCATCAGCCTGTATCACAACGCCTTTGATGTAGCGCTTCTAAATGTTCACGCCGAGGCATTTTACTACGAAAACGTGCAGTTTTCTCCGACGCTCGACTACGAGGATGTAGTCAAGGCACTCACAGATGGTACTGTACGTATTCTTGACGAACGCGGCCTGAAGCCGGATCAAATCATGGGAATAGTCGTTGGTTGCGCCGGTGTCGTCGATTCTCACCAGCGCATGATTCGTACCTCCATACGCACCAACTGGAATCTGAACCTTCCTATTGGAGACGACCTTGAAGCGGCGCTTCCTTTCTCCGTTCCGATCTTTGTCGATAACTTTGTGCGCTTTCAGGGCTACGCCTCTTTTATGCGCGAAGACTCAAATATCGACAACCTCGTATTCATCTTTTCCTCCGCGCATACCGGTGGATGTGTTATCATCGACCGCGAAATTGTCAGCGGAACGAACAGTTTTGTCGGCGAAATCGGGCACATGATTATTGACCCAAAAAGTAACATACGCTGCAACTGCGGAAATTACGGATGTTTTGAGGAAACCGTTAACATTGACCGAATCGCCGCGGAGACTATCTCCGCAAAGGACGGACACAGGGATTCATCGCTATATCTAGCCGCCGACGCGCGAACCCTGAATATAAACGATATTTTTGCGGCAGCTGACGGCGGCGACGCTTGGGCACAAGAAATCCTCGACGGTATAGTTCAAAACTTCACTGTTCTGATTCAGAATCTCACCGTGACATGCGACCCACAAAAAGTTATTATTTCCGGTGCTTACGGCCGTTCAGGGCGCTATTTTCCCGAAAAGTTGTCTGAATCTGTCGCAAAGCTCTCTTTTTACAAGACACAGTGCGAAATCATCGTCGAGTGCTCCGAAACCGACACAAGCCAGAACTTCTTCTCCGGTGCAGGCGGATATACCTTCCAACACTTTCTTTCACGCGCCGAATTTTAGCTTAAACAAAAACAAACCCCATCCTAGAAGATGGGGTTTGTTTTATCTATTCCTCCGCCGCATCGACAAGTCCGGCATAAACTCCGGCACTCGACATCAGCGCCTCGTGCGTTCCGCTTTCAGCAATCACACCACCCACCATAACGAAAATCGCATCGCAGGAGCGGATTGTGGACAGTCGGTGCGCTATAAAAATCGAGGTTCTCCCCTTTGAAATCCGTTCGATTGACGCTCGCACCAGCTCCTCCGTCACCGTATCAATATGCGCTGTCGCTTCGTCAAGTACAAGAACCCCCGGCTCATGCGCTATTGCGCGGGCAAAGCTGAGAAGCTGACGCTGACCCGTCGAGAAATTCAGACCCTGCTCGGTAACAGGCGAGCCTATACCTCCGATTTCGCGCACAAAACCGTCTGCGCAAGCGGTTTCGAGCGCAGTCTCAATCTGCTCAAGTTCAAGCCGCGCATGCATATCGATGTTTTGCTCAATGTCGCCTGTGAACAAAAACACATCTTGCAAAACCGTCGCAACTCCGCGTCGCAAATCGTGGAGCTGCCAGTCGCCGACAGGCACTCCGTCAATCAAAATTTCGCCCTTCTGCGCCGTGTAATATCGCGCAATAAGGCTGATTATCGTTGATTTTCCAACGCCTGTAGCCCCGACAAACGCCGCCTTTTCACCTGCGTTTACCTTGAAACTGACGCCGCGAAGCACCCAGTCCTCGTCGTTGTAGGCAAACCACACGTCGCGGAACTCAACCTCGCCCGAAACCGAGCCGGAGTGCGCGCCCTCGTGCGGGTTTTCGATGTCCTGCTCATCAAGAATTTCGTAAATTCTGTCGGTCGAGACGAAAGCCGACTGAACCGTCGTGTACTTTTCGGCAAGGTCGTTTATCGGTTCGAAGAACTGCTTTACATAGTTTGTAAACGCGTACAAGATTCCAACATTAAGCGTTCCTCCGCTAATGCGATGGTAACCGTAGGCAATTAAAAGCGCGATTACGAGCGTGTTTATAACCTCCATTGTCGGGCGCAGGAATGTGTTGAGCATGACCTGCGTCCTTGTCGTCTGGAAGTACGCCTTGTTCAACGCACGGAATTCAGAAAGTTTCTCAATCTGGCGATTGAACGCCTGCACTATGCGCATTCCACCAACATTTTCGGCGAAAAAACCGTTTATTTGTCCGATTATGGTCTTCATACGCTTAAAATTCTGCTTCAACACCTTTTTAAGCGACAGCGTAATTATTACGATTATCGGTACGCCGGTGAATGCCACTAGCGCGAGCATCGGGTCGATAACAAGCATAACGATAATAATCCCCAGCAGCAGGAAAATGTCCTTGAACAAATTCAAAAACACGTCGGAGTAGAACTCATTCACCGTTTCGACGTCGTTTGTCGCGCGGGTTATAAGCCTCCCAGTTCCGTGCTTGTCGAGGGTTTTCATCGGCATGAGCATTATCTTTTTAAAGACATCCTGCCGCATTTTTGCAAGAATTGACTGGCTGATTCGCGCAATGAGGCGCACCTGCGTCATCGAAAGCAGCGAGCCAGCTGCTACGATTGCAAAGTAGATTATTCCCATACCCCAAATTGAGAAAAATCCGCTCTGTTCCTTACCCGCAACGATGAAATCGTCGATTACGACGGCGGCAACAAGCGGTTTGACAAGCTCCGCCGCGTTTACGATTATGACACAAACCACGCAAACTATCAGGGTTTTCATATACGGCCGCATTAAAAGGGCAAGGCGCGTCACGCTTGATTTTTGCTTCATTTCGCACTCCCCCCTGCTGTTTCAGTTATTTCTTTCTCCGATTCCTTCGCCTGTTTGGAGTATGTCGAGGCGTAAGCGCCGCCAATTTCAATAAGCTCGTCGTGGGAGCCGCTCTCGATAATTTCGCCGTCCTCAAGGAAAATTATCAAATCCGCATCGCGCAGGGCGCTTAGGCGGTGGCTGATTATAACCGCCGTTTTCTTTGCGAGAGCGCCGTTAAGGTTTGCAACAATTTTGCGCTCCGTCAGGTTATCGACAGCGGAAAGAGTATCGTCGAAAATCAGAATCTGCGGATCGCGAACCAACGCTCGCGCAAGGCTTATGCGCTGTTTCTGACCGCCAGACAGGTGCGTTCCACGCTCGCCGACCTCGGTCTTGAATCCTTCGGGAAATTCCTCAATCTCTGTGCGGATATTCGCCATCTCCGCCGCGTGGAGCATGTCCTCACGCGTTTTGTCCGGTGAGTAGAATATAATGTTGTCCTCAATTGGCGCAGAGAACAGAAAACCGTCCTGCGGCACAAAGCCCGTCGCCTCGCGTATTGCCTTCGCCGGAATGTCGTTTATGTCCGCACCATCGATGAACAGGCTGCCGCGCGGAGTGTCGTAGAACTTCATCATCAACGCGGCGAGCGTGGTTTTTCCTGAACCTGTACCGCCGGCAATGCCGAGTGTTCCTCCTCTTTTAAGTTTGAAACTTATACTTTGTAGCGCGGGCGAGTGCATACCCGGATATGTGAACGTTAGGTTTTTCGCCTCGATTTCACCCTCAATTTCGTTTCTATATTCCGAAGTCTCGAAATCCGGAATAGACGGCTCGTTGTAAACTGTAGAAAGCCGCTTATAGCTCGCAAGTCCGCGGTGCAGCATGTTCACAATCCTGCCCAGCGCGACAACCGGCATCTGTATCAGCAGCAGGTATCCCTGGAACTCGACCAAATCACCAATCGCGAGCTGGCCGTTCATGACCATTGTTCCACCGACTATCAGGCTTATCGCATAGCTGATTCCAAAGGTTATGACCGTTATCGGATTCAGAAGCGCGGACGTATCGGCGAGCTTTATGTTTGCATCCCGCATTTCGTCGGAGGTCGCTTCAAATTCGGCGCTCCATTCCTCCTCACGCGCGAAAGTCTTTACCACGCGCACGCCCATAATCGACTCGTTGACAAAGCCGGACAGCTTTTGGAAAAGCTCCTGCACGCGGCGGCTCCGCTTCTGGACGCGCCCACCGATTATGATAATTGTCNCGACGGCAATCGGGACGGGAATCAGCGCAAGCGCCGTCATTCGCCAGTCAACCTCGGCGATCATCGACCAAATCGCGAGTGTTCCGGTGATTATGCCGTTCAACCCCTGCGCGAGCGCCGGGCCGAAGGTCATCCTCACTGCGCCGACGTCGTTTATCGCATACGCCATCATGTCGCCCGAGCGCTGCTTTGCGAAAAATGAAAGCGGCAGCGACTGCAGCTTTGTAAACAGTTCTTCGCGCAGGAAAACCTCCATGCGACGGGCATTCATCACAATAAACATACGCCACACAAAGCGCGTCGCAAATATGCCGAGAGCAATCGCGACAATAATCAGCGCCTGAATATAGATGACCCGCGCTTCGGGCAACGCGCCCTCAAGCATATTTATAGCGTCGCCGAGCGCCTTGGGCGCTAAAGTAGCTATGCGCGAATTTATCGCAAGAAAAATTACGCCAGGTATATATTTCCATCCATGCTTTTGCAAGAATTTTTTAATCAATTGTATTCCTCCCGCTGAAGTTCGTTGTATTGACAACTACTATTTTAGCCCCGGCGCAGTATGTTGTCAAGAACAACTTTATTTTTACGTCCAAAAAACCTGATTTTGACCAATAAAAAAGGCACCCTGAACAGAGCACCTTTTACAATATGTATTCTATCCGACCTTCACGGCCTCAACCGCTTTCATCGCATCGGCCTGACCAATCGCATTGCCGGCCCACCAAGTGGTGTAAACCACGAGGTATGTGCAGGTGTCAACCTCAGTCACGTAGTAGTTTTCAATGTATACGGCGGAGCTTTCCGGCGGAGTTGTTTTGAAACTTACCTTTTTGTAGCTGTTTCCGCCAACCGTCTCGTCAGAAATTCCCAAAAGCTCGACATAATAGCCGCTGTTGTCACCCTCGAAAATCACCGCCATACTGTCGGTGTACGCGTCAATTGACATATCGGGCATCGACTCGATGTAAAGCATGATTCCCGCGTGTTCCTGCTCCCCGCTGTTCTCCCTGCTCCAGAATTCGCAGAGTTCCAAACCTATACCGCCGCCATCGTACTCAATAACGTCAAGCTCCTCGACGACTCCCGAATCCTCGGCAGCTTCAGTGAGGTTTATTTCATTGAGTGTCTCGATAAGCCAGCCCTGCAGGAGCTTGACCTCAATACCAAATACACCATTGTAGTAGACCATTTCCTCCGCAGGAGCTTCCGACGAAGCTCCTCCACTCACAACCGGAGCCCCTGTCTTACAGGAAAAAAGCGTAAAAACCACGACCGTCGCAAGAATAAGCGGCAATATACGTCTTTTCAAATCTCATACCTCCTATTGTCACATCCAAACCAAATTTCCACTTATTTGCCGTCGCGCTTCTCAAAAAGCTTGAAAAGTTCGCCGAAATCGTCGTCCTCTGCAATCGGCATACCGGGCTTCTTTTCGCCGTCCTGCGCTATGGCATCCTGCGCGCCGGTGAACAGTCCGCCAAAGCTTGTGCTCGCCGCTGCCGCACTTTCAAAGTTTGTGGCAATCACCGTGATGTGCAGTTCGTCCTCAAGCGTCTCGTCAAACGCCGCGCCGAAGATGATGTTTGCGTCCTCGTGCGCCGCCTGCTGAACCATGTTCGCGGCAATTTCAACGTCCTCAAGGCGCATGTCGAGCGACCCAGTAACGTTGAGGATAACGCCCTTTGCTCCGTTGATGGAAGTTTCGAGCAACGGGCTCTGGATGGCGGCGAGAGCCGCAGCCTCCGCCTTACCCTTGCCCTCCGCGCGACCGACGCCCATGTGGGCAAAACCCGCATTCTCCATAACAGCGGTAATGTCGGCAAAGTCGAGGTTTATAAGACCCGGAACCTTGATAAGGTCGGAAATGCTCTGGACAGCCTGACGCAGAACGTCATCAGCAATTTCAAAGGCGTTGATAAACGTGATATTCTGCTCGGTCACGAGCTTCAGCCTCTCGTTCGGGATGACGACGAGAGAATCGACGCGGGTGTGCATATCCTCAATTCCGAGGTTCGCCTGCTCCATGCGGCGCTTGCCCTCAAAGGCAAACGGACGCGTAACGACACCTACGGTAAGTATACCCATCTCGCGCGCAATGTCCGCGACGACGGGCGCAGCGCCCGTACCGGTTCCGCCGCCCATTCCGGCGGTGATGAACACCATGTTCGTGCCCTCGAGTGCCTTGGAAATCTGCGCACGGCTCTCCTCGGCGGACTTTTTGCCGATCTCTGGGTTCGACCCCGCTCCGCGTCCACGAGTCAGCTTTTCGCCAATCTGGATTTTCTGCGTCGCGCTTGAAAGCTTGAGCGCCTGCTTGTCAGTGTTGATGGCGATAAACTCAACCCCGCGCACCCCGGAATTTATCATGCGGTTTACAACGTTCGAGCCGCCGCCCCCGACACCTATCACCTTGATGTTTACTACGTTATCGTTTCCAATATCCAAGTCGAATGTCATGCTGAAATCCTCCCGCCTTAAACTTCATATATACAAAAATTGATAATTGTTATCATATTTGGTTCATTTTGCAAAAAGTACGACATCTTTTTTCTATTTTATCTCTTTTGTGGTCAGCGGTCAATAGCTGACACAACATTTTGTTTTATTTTATAAAATTTCCCTGCTTTTGGCTATTTTGTCGGTGTAAAAAACACCTCTCCTGTCGAAATAAGCCCCGACATGTCGATAATTCCCTCGTCCTCCGGACTCAGTCCGGCTATTACGCGCCCAAGAAAATCCAGTTTGTACTCTAAATCCTCCGGCATACCGAGTTTAACCTCGAATCTGCCGAGGTAGCTGAAGCTTATGTCATATACTCCCGAAATGTCGAGCCTAGACACCGCCGAAGTCATGCTTTTCTCCTCAAAAAGCGCGAGCGCAGTTTTCAAAGTGATAAGCTTTTCCTCGTCCTCCGCCTTTACCGTTTCTCCTACCGAAGGCTCAAGTGGCGAAACGCCTACAATTTCGATAATACCTGTGGACGGCGCGCTCACTTTTTCAAGCAGCTTCGCGCGGGCATCCACAAGCCAGATGTCTCTGCCAACCCTGAAATATGCCGCCGCACGGCTCTCGACAACCCTGATTACCAAGGTATCTGGCAGGTCGCGGGAAATTTTGACCTCCGACACATACGGCAGCGCGGCGAAAATCTTGCGCACACCGGAAAATTTGTTGATAAAAATCAGGTTCGTGTCTGTCTTTATGTCCGACGCCGCAATAATTTCGTCCGTGCGGTAATGTTCCGCACCGACGACTTTAATAAACTTAATTTTAAAAAACACCGTAATTGCGGCAAACAGCGCAACCAAAAACAGGATAGCGAAAAGTACCGTCGACAGGCATCCTTGCTTGCCGCGGCGTCTTCCGCTTTTTTTTCTTCGCCTTCTTGTGTTCGCCATCTTTTATCTTTTTCCTGACTACCTAGTTTATAGTTTTTATATCCGAGCCGACGGAACAGAGCGCCGCCGCAAGCCCGTCATATCCGCGCTCAATGTGTGAAAGCCCT